>Ga0315298_1000886_pt1 | contig 57215 bp, 61 predicted proteins | sample WHS_1_MG_FD_203077 | JGI IMG/M metagenome (GOLD analysis project Ga0315298, IMG submission 203077) | Extremophilic microbial mat communities from Washburn Hot Springs, YNP, Wyoming, USA - WHS_1_MG | ecosystem: Environmental > Aquatic > Thermal springs > Hot (42-90C) | place: USA: Wyoming... | reverse complement strand
AAAACACTTTTTTGAGAATGGGAAGGTACATTTGGATTTCTTCAGTCGTCAAGTATTGAAATTGAAATTCACCCATGTATGGGGAAGGGTCGCCTTCGCGTGTTATGAACTCAATGTGCATAAAAGGGTCACCGCGTTTAATTGTAATTGGATGTCTGTCATTGCTGAGGTTAACAAGCTCCAAAGCCAAGCGCCCTATAAAGCCGCTGTGAACTTTCGCGGCGTTTAAGAAGGAAAGCCCCATGCGGCCGTACTTGCTTTTGGCAGTCAGATGCGCTACGTAATTAGGAGGGGTGAAAACAACTTCGTAAGAGATCAGGTTTTTATGCTCCAGGTAATGTAATGTCGTTTCTTCTTTAACTGTAAGTATGTACCCGTCACCGTCCAAGAGATTGTAATCGTATGGATATATGCACTTGTAAGCGTCTATCAACTCCTTCAGTTTATTTCTTCCTAACACGCCCAAATACGCAAGCCTCACAACTTTTTCTACCAAATACCCTGTTGGCTTTTAATATATTTTTTGACAGGGGGCAGTGATCAATGAAAGATGAAGGCTGCTTGAAAATCGTATAGCCAGCGGCAATCGTGAAGAACAGGGTTAATTCCTGAAAATTTAACTATGAGGCTTCAGGAGGCTGAAGCGTTTATGAAAAAGCCAAGTGCGTCAACGATGCAAATATCTGTCCAAAACGCGGTGATTGAGTAATACGAAATTTGAAAAAGGAGGTTTACTTCTCAAAAATGTGGATTTCGCGTCCCACTTTATGCCTTGCTTCGAAATCAGTCAGCGGGCTCGTTGGAAACATACTTGCATATAAGACATGGTCCTCGAACATTTCCTCACGAATAGGGTTAACTTTCTTAAATCCAACAGTATAGGCATCTTCATCGATCGATAGACCCACAAAGTCGCGCGTGCGAGTTCTAAAATATGGAGTAACCATAACCAAACGCCCCTGCTTGCGCAACGCGTTATAGGCCTCGAGGGTGAAGGCCGTGAATAGGGGCTTCAGCTTTTTAACGAGCCTTTCAGCATAGGAAACTGTTGGAACTTGGCTCAGCGCCGGTCCGAGGTCTGGTTCAGTCGCGATGGAATCTAAATCTTTGAAGCAGAGATGGCATGCGTCGAAATGTGCAATATCATAGTTGACGTTGACTTGCGAGTACTCAGCTTTAAGCCACGAGAGGTTCCGTTTTGAAGCCTCAACACACCATGGGTTAATGTCACCGCCTATGGTGTAGGCACCTGCTAAAAGTGCTTCTTGGAGAACTGTTCCTACTCCACAAAATGGGTCCAAAAGAGTTTTGTTTGTCATACATCCTGCAAGGTTTATCATTATCCTAGCGATCCGCGGAGGCATCGCGAAAATCCTGCGCTGTACAGGTTTATGCACATCTCTTTTTTGAAACTCTAAAGGGTCATGAACGGCGATGGTAATTGCGGCGTAGCAGTTTCGCTTTCCAATACAGAAAAGGATTTCGGCGTTATTGTTAACCAAGTTTTTTTTCAAAACTTCGATTGCGGTCAGTTGCGGCATGCTTCTGTTTGGCGGGTAACCTATGAAATGGAAATGTTTACCAACATTTCCCAGAGCACTTTTCAAAGCACTACCGATGAATCGGTGGATTTTCCTTGCAGCTAGATGCAAAGAAGAATCTGCGGAGTACACGCTTATGCCAAACAAGGGTTTTCCGGAGCGTGGAGAAGTTATTTCGGAGACCGTGGAGTTTGATAAAACAGCAGCTCTGACTTTCTCGAGGGCTTCGTGTTCATCGTTTATAAATGCGGCGCGAACAATACTGGTGGGTAATACTGCCGTTACACGGCCGATCTTTATGATGCCGCCTAGGTCGTCTATGACTGCGCGTTCAAGCGTCGCTGAGCCTTTGAGCACAAAAAAAGCCGCGGAGGCCTCGACAACTTTAATGCTGTAGGCTCGGACTGCAAAATAAGCGCCTAATTCGGCAAGAGAAAGACGCCAGTTCTTTCCTGGGATGAATATGAACATTTTTGGTACAACCAGTGTCAGGTATTGAAGAGATAGGCGCCAAACCAATTTTAGGCTAGCGCTCAGTAAAAGTTCGTTATTGAACGGTTAGCGTGAACGTGAAGGCGCATCACAATCATATAGGAGCAGCGTCAGCAGAAAGCACGCTTGAGTTTCACCGCCAAGGCTTAACTGGATTTAAAAACAATGTTTCACCAAAGCGGTTACGGCGAAAGGTTAAAAGTCTTCATTTCTACTCAGGCTTGTTGAAAAGGGCATGTCCTCACAAGTTGAAAAGGTATCTGCCGCGTTGTACACGACAGGGTGCATAAAGTTTGGTAGCTTCACTCTCAAATCTGGTACAGTGAGTCCTTACTACATCGATATTGCACAGTTGCTTTCTTCGCCAACGGAAATGTTCATGGTGGCATCTGCCATTGCCTCCGAGCTTAAAGCCCTACATGAAAGGGTGGATAAGCTTGCGTCAATTGAGCTTAAGGGCGCACTACTCTTGCCGTTGGTCGCATATCAGGCAAAGTTGCCAGGAATTGTTGTTAGGAAAGGCGAGAAAACGTATGGAGTGAAAGGGCGAATCGCTGGCACAGACGTTGTTGAAGGTGACACGGTGGTCTTGATAGATGATGTGGTCAGTGAAGGCAACTCGAAAATTGAGGCGTTCAAAATTCTTGAAGGTTTAGGTGCTCGGGTCAAGCATCTCTTCGTTGTTGTGGACAGAGAGCAAGGCGGAGCACAGCTTTTAGAAAAAATGGGATATAAAGTGCATGCGTTGGCGAGGGTTTCGGAGGTAGTTCGGGCATTGCGGTGCCTGGAAAAGATAAACCGTGAACAGGAAAAAACGGTCCTGCAATACGTGCAGGCATACTGCCAACACGAGTAGAATCATGAGATCCAGCCGCGTACAATGAGAGCATTCAAAATTTTCTCTGCAGCACTCTCAGGTGTTTCTGTTACAGCATCCAAAATAACTTCAGGATTTAATGGAGGCTCATAAGGCGCGCCCACACCGGGCACGTTGGAAGATTCACCGGACAGCGCTTTTGCATAAATATGTGCTGGCGCATGGTATAGTTTTTCTCTTTTGAATTCACGTTCAATGCAAACGTCGATTGGACATTGCAGGTAGACTTCCATAAAGCGCGAGATGCATGCGCGTGCACTGTCACGGTATCTTCTAAGATTTCCGGTACCGTCAATGATGACGTTGACGTTGTTTTTGACAAGAATTGAGGCAAAATAAACTATAGTGTTATAAACCATGTCGCGTTCTTCCTGCGAATAAACAGGTTTTGGTGTGAGCACTTTACGCAAGGCATCAGAGGATAAAAGGTAAGCATGCACATTGCGCTGCTCCAAAAGATTCAGCAGAGCATTAGAAACAACCGATTTACCGCTTCCCGGTAAGCCAGTGATCCAAACGCACCATGCTACTGTTTTTTCCATTTGTTTGGCCCTGAAAAGCAAAGTGCAAGTGCATCAATAAGATTTACGGTTTAAAGCTTTTGCAGCCACTGTTTTCTCTTGAGACAAACATGCATTACGCGGTTAAACCGTAATTGATTACAAAAAGTTCTTGCAACCACACATATATGCCCCGTAGCAGCATTTGAACTTGTCGGTTAGCTTTTTCGTTGGAGCAGCATTAACTTTCAGGAGCTCCATTTCAACAATCATAATTTTCAGAAAAAGGGTAGCGGGGCGACTAAGGCGTTTTATTCAAAATAGGAATTCACACTTGGCACATCAAACTTGTCGACGCCCAGGACGTTCTCAACAAATTTGAACAGTTTAGTACGTATACGTACACTTATATTTGGGTACCAAACAGGTGAAGCGATTACCAGCCCGCGCCAAGCGTAGAAAGGCGGGATAACTGAGAGAACTTCGAAGTCATTCGTTTTTTCAAGGTAGTTGTCCCAAAAGAGGCGGAAGAGACTTTCAAATTCGTCTGCTATCTGACCATGCTTCATCAGAGAATAAAAAAGGTAGTTAATTGTTAATGCAGCAAGATCATCCGCCGGCTCACCCCATTCGCCGCGGCTACGATCCAACACTGTAAAGTCGGTTCCCTGCAGGAAAAGCACATTCCAAGGATGGAAGTCGCCGTGAACCTGGCTAAGTCTATGAGTTTTTTTCTTGAGACGCCAGCGCCAGTCGACACATTTCTTTTCTATTCTTACAAAATAAGATTCGCTTACACCTTTGAAGTCACTGGGATAGCTGTCCAGTAAACCCATAATGCATTCTCCGTGCCCAACAAGTTCCCTGATTCGCCTGACATACAGGTTCGGTGCATCATGCTTAAGCCTGTGTATTTCAACTAAGTAGTTTGAAAGCGCTAAGCAGCGCTCCTTGTCTAATGGAGCCAGCACGCCGGTGTCTCTTATTTTGTCAAGGTCTTTATGGTATAAAGAGCCGTCAACAAATTCGGTCAGAATGAAGAATTCGGTGCATTTTCCGACGGATTTTAGGCGCGAATCTTGTTCGAAGCCGCCTACATCTACCGAATGAACGTGCTTCGGTAACCGATTGAACGCGTAATTTTGCCACAGAAGAACATGCGCTCTGTCTGAAAAATGCTCATGCCCGAAACCGTCTGGTCGCATGGTTTCCAGCACAACACGTTTGTTAAGACCGTTAGCTATGAACTCTATAATATATGGGAAGCCGTAGCCGAAGCCTTTTAGTTCCGCCGTCTGTTGCGTCTCGCCTATTCTGCGGAAGCTTTTGATCGTCACTTTGCAGTCGTATAGCGAGGATAAATATTCTTCAAAAGCTTCTTTGGATATTTTCATTAGGCTGTTATTGGACATTTTGATGGCAGACCCAAAGAGTAGCATGTTGCTGCAGCCTTTTAAGGTTTCACAGCAACCTCTAACGGTCGCAGCAAGTCTTAATCGCGCAGCATGGGAGGGCAGCGATGTTAATTGTTTCTAAAAGCAATACTAAATAAGCAGTCATGCTGATCTTTCGGCGAGTGTGAATATTAAATGGAAATGCCGTTCAGCGTTAAAAACGAATCGCTTGCCGAGCAAGGCAGACTTCAAATCGAATGGGCTTCATCGCATATGCCTGTTCTGAAGCAGATTAGAACACGCTTTGAGAAAGATAAGCCTCTTGAAGGGCTTGTGCTTGGGGCGTGTCTCCATGTAACAAAAGAAACTGCCGTGCTCGTGGAAACATTGCATGCTGGAGGAGCAGAAGTTGCACTTTGCGGGTCTAACCCGTTGTCTACACAAGACGATGTTGCAGCAGCGTTGGCTCAAGAAGGTATTCACGTTTACGCGAAACGAGGACAAACAGCGGCGGAGTACTATGAATGCATCGAGAATGTTCTGAGATATGAACCTAACATAACGCTTGACGATGGCGCAGACCTTGTAGGTACACTACACAGTAAACACGTTGACCTCGTAAAGAAGGTCAAGGGCGGAACCGAAGAAACAACAACAGGAGTTTTGAGGCTAAGAGTCATGGAAAAAACGGGTAGTCTGAAATATGCCATTATCGCGGTGAACGATGCATACACAAAACACCTTTTTGATAACCGATATGGAACGGGTCAAAGCACTATAGACGGCATATTGAGAGCGACAAACACACTTATCGCAGGCAAGAACTTTGTCGTCTGCGGCTATGGTTGGTGCGCAAGAGGCATCGCCATGCGCGCTGCAGGGATGGGAGCAAACGTTATCGTAACAGAGGTCAATCCGCTCAGAGCACTGGAGGCGGTGATGAACGGACTACGCGTAATGCCTATGAATGAAGCAGCAGCCATAGGTGACATTTTTGTAACGGCTACGGGCAACCTTAACGTAATACGAAAGGAACACCTGTTGAAAATGAAAGACGGGGCAATTGTTGCCAATAGCGGGCACTTCAATGTGGAAATAAACTTGAAAGACTTGGAAGAATTAGCGATTTCTCGAAGAATGATGAGACCAAATTTGGAAGAATACAAACTTAGAAACCAAAATAGAATCTACCTTCTATCTGAGGGGCGGCTAGTAAATCTTGCTGCCGCGGAGGGCCATCCATCTGAAGTGATGGACATGTCCTTCGCAAACCAAGCCTTATGCGTTGAGTATTTAGCAACAGGAGAAAAACTGGCTGCCAAAGTTTTCCCCGTGCCGAAAGACATAGATGAAAAAGTTGCAGAACTCAAGCTGGAAACACTCGGGGTCCGTATCGATCAACTAACTGAAGAGCAAAGAAAATACCTTAGCACATGGGAAATGGGAACCACGTAGTCATACATCTGTGTTCAAGGCAAACTTTAAATCTGGAGAAAAGTAAACAAGCCATATCGTGGTGAAGTATTCAAATGGTCAGTAAAGATCAAGCAATTGGCGGTGTAATACTCATCGTTTGCCTTTTGATTGCTGTGCTTTATGCCGTGACACTGTTCTATCCGCAATGGCTAAGCGTAGTAGGCGTTAATGACACAGAAAAGGTACAGTTCTGGGTTGTTGCAATTCCTGTTTTGCTAGCTTTCATCGCGGTGATGGCAATAGGCGCTTGGATAGGCTGGACTATGGCAACAACTCCACCTCCAAAACCAATCGAGGAAATCACAGCTGAACTGGAAAAGAAAGAAGAAGAAACAAAAACAATTGAAAACGAGGAGAAAGCGCAGGAAAAAAAGAAAAAGGGCGATAAGCAGTAACTGAAAAACCGCAGTCGCCCAACTTTTTATGGTCTTCTGTGTTTTGGCCGCAACGTAAAAGATGAAATGCACCTAATAAGAATCAAACAAGCAGCAGCCACAGTTGATAGCTAAAAGAAACGTGCCCGTTTGAACCAAAAATTAAACATGCTAATCGGTCTCTGTCGCATTTGCCCAAATAACGCCGTAACCGTTGTATTCAGCCATTGTAAGGACCCGCTGCAACAAGGGCGGGAAACATTAATTTCGCATTTATGGATACCCACTTATTCTCCGATGCAATTATCATCTGGAGAGGCCAGTTGCTTCAGCCCTGAAACTCCTTGGACGTAACCAGAAACAATAAGCACGTCGCCTTCCTTGATTACCAGCTCAGGTTTTGGGCGTATACATTTTTCGCCACGCTTTATGGCCAGCAAAGTCATACCTGTTCGCTCCTGTATACAAGCGTCCTTAACTGTTGAATTTAGTAATGGAGAATTTGTTGTTACACATGCTTGAGCCACCGTTTCTTCCGCCGCTTTTATCGCAAGCTTCAGAACGGGATGAGGCTCAATTCCGCGTAAAACTACTTCAGCCATATCAGCTGCAGCGTCAGCAATTTTCTCAGCAGCGACGCCTAAGCGGATCAGCCCTAAGAAACCTGAGGCTTCTTCCTTACTGAAGTTGCTTTTTAGCGCGAGCATTTCAAAACTAGTGTGCAGATTGTCAACGTATTCTTCGAGACGCAATACTTCTTCGGCAAGTTCTCTGCTGTTCAGTAACAAAGAGGAATATGCAAGGTCCATCATCAATTCAGATGTATCTTTAAGCTCCACAAGAGACGAAGCGATCAAATTAAAATCATTGTGATTTGTCATACCAGTGTTCCACCATTTCTACCTTCAGCCATAACCTTGAAATCTTTAATCCTTGAAGAGGGCCCACGAATGATCAAGATGTCGCCTGCCATGAGATGCCCCCACTTTTTCGGGTCGATGATCCATGTTTTGTTACGGCGAACTGCAATTATGTCGATGCCCGCTTTAGCCTGCAAGTCTAACATTTCAATCTGCATATCTACCAATGGCGAGTTTTTTTGAACAAGAATCTTTGAAACACGCTTTTCAACTTTCTCGAACACAGCACCTACTATGGGGTGAACACCGATTTTCCGTGTAACGATCGCTGCAATGTCTGCGGCAGCATCTGAAATTTTATCGGTTGCTTCAGCAACTTTTGCCACGCCAATGAGAGTTTCTGCATCCTTCGGGTTTCCCTGCGCAGCAATCATCATTTCCATCTCCAAAAGATACTCCAATGTGTCTATGCGGTTTTCCAAGGCTAACACGTCCTCGGCGAGTTCGGCATCGTTGAATAGTGCTGCGGAATAGGCTAAGTCGACCATGAGTTCAGAAAGGTTCTTCAGTTCGAGAAGGAGATCTCGGACAGGGATTGGCTTGAACTTTATCCTTTCAAATTTGGGCATTTATCCAAACGCGTCCTCACTATGTTAAATGTGTCTTAGGTTATTTTAATCATACGTCATTTGACCAGAATAAAAGCAATAAGCATCGCGATAGACAGTAACACACTGACAAACGAAGACTCTATGGGCAGAACAAAGCGCCCATAATCGAGTCCTTTTTTAAAGGTAATAACGGAGAAGGAATATGCTAAAAGTGTGATTAAAATCATCGCCACAAAACCTGTCAAAGCCAGAAACATCGTGAATGCGCGTAACATAGAGGGGGGCGGCAATGCAATATTTACTATGGTAGGTGATAGAAACAAGGTCAAAAACGAAAACATGGAAGCAAGCCAGATACCGAAGAGGCTTTTTGCATTTTTCAGAATACCGTTGAAGTTTGGCTCCAGAAGACCTAAAACAAACTTTGTGATGGTGGTTGAACTAAAAACGGCCCCTGCTGCAGTGGCTAAACTGAGCAATACTGGGTAAACTATGTAAATTTCTGTTTGTCGCACGGCAATATTGCTGATTTGCCTAAACACTGCGCCTGTAATACCGAGTACCAGTACCACAGAGGTCATCGTGATCGTGAGCTCTTTAAGCAGGTTAAGGAAGCCGTGATTATGCACGTTTTTTGCCAAAATCAAGAAGGCAAGCAAAAGTTGAAGCACAACGAAAAATATTAGTGCCCAAAAACATGACGCGGATGCTAACTTCACCGTAAAAATATAACAACATGTTACGCACAGCCCTGAAAGAGAAGAAACCAATGGGTGAGCGATTCTTTCATGATCCAAACCTCTACTAAACGAGAAGCAGGTAATCTTTGCCACAACAAACAGAAAAGGGAGACTAAGAGTCATAGCGCCAACAGCAACAATGGACAGCACCGCGAAATCATTCATACTCAACCTCAGGAATAAAGTGGCATACAGAAAATTGGTCAAACTTGCAAACATGCTTGTGAATAAATTTGCAACAATAAACGCATTAAACAGTGAGTGGAAACTACGCGTATTTAACCACACGCGGGGAACAATTGTTCCAAGATATAAACCAGCGCTTAAGCGGTCGCTGAATAATGCATTGATAATGGCGTTAGCACAAAAAAGTGAAGGGAAAAGCGTAATTCCCCACGAGAAGACCCCCAAAAGCCCGATAAAGGTTGCAACAAGAAAGCCAGAAAATAAGCCTAAAAGGCTAAATGCGAAGGCTATTAAAACATCTCTGAAAGAGTCCAAGAACTCGTTTCCGACACCGTTATTCATCACACAGAACCACTCTCGCAAATCATAAACGCACGCGCGCGTCGTGAAGTACTTTATGTAAAAGGCAAATCGGCAATGTAAGAGCATAAGAGCATGATGGAAGCTTGACCTTGAGTATCTACTTCGCTCAGAGGGAAGGGCGGCTCAACAGACTGTTTAAGATCCTTCGTTACATTCGCCACCGTATATGGCATGAAAAGGAGCCCAAGAACTTGAGGTACGTTGATGCATAATTGGAATGGCGATGTCATAACCTTTATGAGATTAAACCCATGACTTAAATAGATTTTCCACACCTTAGTTTTAAGCTCATCTCCGTTTTATTCTTTCTTGAAAATCTTATGCAGCTGACCAATCTGTAAGAGTTGTTTCGACCAGTCGATGCATCACAAGCAACGGTTTTCCAGCACTTGAAAGCGACTGTTGTTGCGATGCGTAAGTTGCGGTATGCTTAATTTAAGCGGATTCAGCTTTGTAACGCTTATTTCGCTGAATCGGCGGCAACGCTGTAAAAGGTGAACGCAACGGGCGGTGTTTCGCTAAATATTACAGGGCAGTGAACGAAACGGGGCAAACCTACGTTTCTCACTTGCGGTATCAGCTTCAGCTCGAGCTGCGATGAATAAACAGGTTGCGTTCATGCCTTTTTGGCTGAGCTGCCAGGTTCATACGTGCACCAAGGGTCCTCGGCTAAATAGTTCCCGTGTAATTCGGTAGTTGGGATATGGAGATCGCCGCAGTAGTCGATGAAGTCGCCTGAAAGTCCATATGCACGTGCCCGACACCCTCCGCATAAATGGCGGTATTCGCAGCGACCACACTTGCCTTGTAGTTTGTCAAAGTTACGCAGATTCTGCAATACTTCTGAGTTGAACCATATTTTTCTGAAAGGAGTATCTCGAATGTTCCCCAGTTTTAGTGGGAGATATGGGCAGGGCGTTACGTCGCCGTTTGCAAATATTCGGCAATAGTATAAGCCAGCGATGCAGCCGCGTATCCACTGTCGCATATCGATGTGCATATGCTCTGCGATCTGCATGAATTGAGGCGCGCATGAGGGGCGCACGTTGAGAGCATGTTTAGCCGCATCCCTGAAAACTTTTTGTATCATTTCAACGTACATCGCCGGCGAAAGATCCTGCATTTTGACGCCTCGTCCTGTGGGCACCAAAAAAAACAGGTGAAAGTTTTCGACGCCCAGTTTTTCAGCAAGTTTCATTATGTTGTCAATTTCGTTGTAATTCTGTAAAGTGACTGTAGTGTTTACCTGGACTAAAATGTCGTTTTCGCGCAAAGCTTTGATTGCATCAACTGCCTTCTGCCATGAGCCAGCAACGCCTCTGAAATCGTCATGTTTCTCTGGTAAAACCGAGTCCAAACTTATAGACACCGTGGTTATTCCTGCTTCCTTAAGCCTTCGGGCATAATCAAAATCGATAAAGTACCCATTGCTACCAAGCCCCATCTTCAAGCCTTTTGTGGCGCCATATTTAATAAGCTCGAAAAGGTCGCCGCGGAGTGTGGGTTCACCTCCGCTAAGTATCAGGAGCGGACGACTAACTTCGGCGATTTGATCGATAAGCGCCATGCCCTCTTCAGTTGTTAACTCTTCTGGAAAACTTGAATTAGAAGAGTTAATGTAGCAATGACTGCATTTCAAGTTACATCTTGTTGTCAAATTCCATGAGACGACGAGTGGAACAAAAAGCTCCGACGAATCAGTCGTGTTCACGGATCCCAAGTTCAAGTTGAACATGCAGGAACCATGAGTCTCCAGTCGTTTAGGTTGTGAGAGAGTAAAGGTGAAAGGCAACACTGTGTTCAACATGGCTTGAGCATGAGAAAAACAGAACTGTGTGCAGAATAATGTCCCTATTTCAGTGGTTATGCCAAGCGTTTTGCTGATGTGTTGGTAGCAACCAAATACGGGGCAATTCAGAAATTGCATGCTGCCAGATAGTCTTTTAATGTCCATACTGTTGTCGATGAAATGGTCACTGAGCATTATTGACTGAAGCTTTTCGCGTTTCAACCCGACCTTTAAGGTTACGTTAAGAGCAATGTTTACAGTTTCTTCGCCGAATTGGTCTTTCACCGCAATCATTGCAGAATTCAAAGCAGGAAGCCCGACGTTTCGAGCAAGGTTATCGGCTACAAGGTAGCCTCTTATTGTTTCGTACTCTTGCCATAAACGCATGTTAAAAATTTGTTGGACCCATTCGTTAAAAAGTGCTTCAAGCCTTGCCTTGGCGTCTGGCGCAGAAAGCTTTATGTCTTGCAAAACATGCCTTGTTTTTGCCAGTAACTCATTATAAATACGGATTTTCTCATCTGAAGTCAATTCTTTAGCTTCGTAGTCCTTTACCTGGGGAGCCCTGACATGCGCAATCGGTTTGGTCAGCTCAATTGCGTCTACTGCAAACTCGTCGAAGAAGCGTAATAGCTGTTCAGAAATGTTTGGTTCGGGCTGCGCTAGCTTGTGTAAAAGCAAACGCGTTTCTGTCCGCATCTTAGTGACCATAGCCATGTGATACAGTAAGGAACCAGCCATCCCGGGGTCGGTGTTCTTCCCAGCATTCACGCCGTTAAAGATTTCAGAAAATAAACGTAAAGCTTCAGCTGCATCTCTTTTGTCGATTGCTGTCTCAAGCAAAGCGAGTTTTGCATGTCGATTTTGCAACAGTCGTGCCCATTTATGGCAATGCCAAAGGTCATAGTTCAACTAGCTAATCACCAATTGAATGGCATAGTTGATGAGGAAGGGCGTAAGTGAACTACCACCCCCTAAAGGAAGTGGCTTCCTGCTTCCACGACCAGACTCGGTCCCCATCCGCTCCAGAGCGCAGTTTCCCTTCAACGGAAACGTTTCTTCGAGTCACGTCTGGAAGGCGGGTTACGGAGGTCTCAGTCTCCACAGGCGTAAATTCGGCCTGTCCCAGGCCTATGCCAGAAAGCATATCGAAAGAAAAAAATAAGTATTTCGGCTTTCATCCCTCAGCCTGAACAGTAGATCAAAATTTTAGAGGTATGGTTCCATAGGTTCTTCTGGGTATTAGTTTGAAGAACGCTAGTTTTTTGGGTTATGAAGCCATCCCTCGTAAAAATGATAATGCTAAGACATATATGTACTTTAAGAGCCATGCTGCGCGGCTCTTCGAGTTCAAAGGAGCCAGACGCGGAAACGACGTTGTCAGGGTGGTGCTGTTAGCTGCGTTGAACAACGGTTACGTTGAAGGTTCCGCCGACTATTTGGGCTTGTGCGGCCAAACAGTGAGAAACCACCTCAAACAACAGCACCCTTCAAGGCTGCTGGAGGCCAACATTGAACTGGTAGCGGCCATGAAAAGGCTTGGTGCACTTTCTAAGCCCTTAATTCTGGCGGTAGACTGGCATGATGAGATGTACTACGGCAGCCCAGAGGTTGAAGGTGTTGTTGGGACTCAGCCTAAGAAAGGCTCAAGCCACGCGTACCGTTTTGCAACCGCAAGCGTACTGTTGCATGGTGAAAGGTTAACCTTAGCCACTGTACCCATGACGAAAGAGCCTCTAGTCAAGCATGTGACGGAGCTGCTCAATCAAACATTCAAGCTTGGGGTCAAAGTTAAGCTTCTACTCTTTGATAGGGGCTACTACTCTGTGGACTTGATGAGGCACCTAGATTCTTTAGGGGTGAGTTACGTGGTGCAGCTGCCATCCCGCATTAAAGGGTTGAAAGGGGGGAGAAGATAGGGTGTACACCACCAGAACGCATAAGAGGCGGAGGGGCGAGCAGGTGAGCTTCAGGCTCGTAACCTTGAAGGATGAGGGCAAACTGTTCGTCTTCGCCACCAACACCAACCTCAAGCCCAGAAAGATAAGGAAACTTTTCAGGAAGAGGTGGGGAATAGAGACATCGTTCAGGATGATAAGGAAGTTCCACGCAAAGACCACATCCAAACTTTACAGGCTAAGAACACTCTACTTCTACATGGCTGTAATGCTGTACAACCTCTGGGTATTACTAAACTACAAACACGAAACAGGAATACCTGTATACACGTTGAAGCTTCACATCACATTATCCTTAGTTCTCTCGTTCTTGCCAGACCTTGAGGTAGACCACACGCAGGATAAGCAGCCAGGATAAGCAACCCTGCCCTGTAACCCTTCAAGGATTAAGGCGAAACCCTTTTCATACTTAGAGAAGAGTAGACGATATAACTCCCTTTTACGGCAGGTAAGCAAGCCTTTTCATAACACAGCGAATGTAAACACACCATCAAAAGACGGAGTCCCAGCCTAGGCACAGCAGACATCCTCACGCTGTACAACACACGTTGCACAACACGACATAGAACCCCTGACCACGCCAGAAACCCTCATGAAAAGCGAAAGCGCAAATCTACAAAACCAAATTTTTTGATCTACTGTGAACGCTGGGGACTTCCCGCCGATAATGTTAAAGGTTGCCAAATACCAAGGGTAACATGGAGCGGTACAAAAGGATATTATAGTGCATTATGGCATTTTGTAGAGCAGGTGAAGAAAAGGTGATTTACGCATTAGCAGGTTTCTTGGCAATGATAGGTATATTGTCAGTTATAGGTATTAATCAACCGCGCAGAGCAAGCATTAAAACATGGTGTTACGGCTATCTTTTAATCGCGGTCACATTTGACGTATTAGTGGTTTTAGCATTGCTGAACAGAAATATACCTACCTATGAAAGCTTAACTGAACTTTTGCTTGGGCTTTCAGCTGGTGCGGCTACGGGGTTGGCAATACACGTGGCGCATCACATAAGAGAAGAGGATCAAGAAAGACCAAAAGAAGGCAAGGGCACGAATTTAGGCTTTTGAAACGCAAGATGCCGGCTGAACAAAAGCAAAAATGCAATGGGAATTCGCAGGTTATAATCGCAGCGGCAAGAACAGAACATTACTCGTCATAATTCCCGGCAAGAATGGCAACCTAAGCAATAAGAAGCCGAATATGCCATCGTAACGCAATGTTCATTGCAACTACAAAAGTGCAATCGTCAAAACTGAAATAGGAAATATTGCGGCACGTACACTGCGATGTTGGGAAATTTGTCGATGTCGTCAGGGAAGGGATTCGAACATTCGTGAAAACGTCATGACGCCTGCAAGCTCGTTTCTCCGCAGCTTATCTACCCCCTCTTTTTTTCTCTCCAAGAGCCAAGTTTGGCAGGAGATGAAACATATGAGTCAAAAGGAAGCCAAATGTCCCCATTGCGGGAGAGAATTGCCCAATGACCTAGGAAATGAAGAGAGCATAGTGGACGAGATAGTCAAGTGCCCTCGATGCGGCAGCGCTAGAACTTGGAAAGATACTAAAAGATACACCTCCCAGGGGGTTATGCAGCGTTATTATTGCCGAGGTTGCGGGCGCAGGTTTTCAAAGCAGCAGGAGTTCTGATGAGTCTTCGGAAAGGGATCTTCAATGGGAAGTGTTTAATAGTAAGAAAGTAAAATATTCTTACTGATGAATATGACAGCAGAACCAGAAGTAACAACCGTGAGCGAAAAAGGGCAAGTAGTTATTCCTCAGTCTATACGAAAAGAGCTTGGGATAAAGCCAAAGACGAAATTTCTGGTTTACGGCAGAGGCGACACGGTGATAATGAAGAAACTTGAGCTCCCTGACTTAAAGAAAGAGTGGGACGACATCTTCAAGCAGATGGACAAAAAAGAACTCAAGCTTTCCGATAAGGAAATCCAGAAAGAAATAGAAGAAACCAGAAAAGTAGATAGATGATTTGATGCTTCGAGTTGTGCTTGACACCAACGTTTTGGTGAGCGCTGTTATTTCTGATGGCAAACCAAGAGAGCTCTTAAGGAGAGGCATATCTAAGCAGTTTTCCATTGTTACTTCTGATTGATTTTGAAGGAGCTTGGGCTTGTCCTTCGTAGACCAAAATTCAAAACCAGTGAAGATGAAATTAGTAGGATCATTATTGCTTTGATGCAAACTGCCGAAATTGTGAATGTGGCGTCAAAACTTAAGGTAGTTGAAGATGATCCTAAGGACAACATGGTTATTGAGACAGCCTATGATGGGAACGCTGATATAATTGTTACTGGAGATAGCCACCTCTTAGCCCTAAGGGATTTCAAAGGAATCAAGATAATCACTGTCGAGCAAATGCTTGCTTGTCTTGGGGAAAAACGACTTAAGAATGCACCCAAAAAGGAAAACAAATCTTAAGCTAAGGGAAGCCACAGCCGTAGCAGTTTCTCTTATGACTCAGAAGCCTGACGTTGATGATGCGCTATTTTTGACTTTAAAACAGCTTAAGCCAGCCATTGGCGATTTTGGTCTCCTTGTTGCCATAATTCGGGCGAAGGAAGCGTTGTTTGAGCCTGAGTACTTGACTGAAGAATTTAAGCAAGAACTGGATGAATGGGACAGAATAGAGTAACAAGATTGTAATCAATTTCCAGCGCTTTTGCAAAATCGTTGAATTTGAACATTCGTGAAAACGGCGATTATGCCTGCAAACTCGTTTCTTCGCAGCTATCTCCCCTCTTTTTTCTATTGTCATTATACTGAACCATATAACCTTCCACACACTCCGACACTGGAAAGCCACCATGGAATATCATCGCACAAAAGACATCCTACACGTCATGCGCCTCCTCGGCCACAAAAACATCAAAAACACAATGCGCTACACGCAACTCGTAGACTTCGGCGAACAAGACTACACAGTAAAAGTTGCCTGGACACTCGAAGAATCCGTCAAGCTGCTTGAAACAGGATTCCAATACGTCTGCGACTACCAAAACGCAAAGCTCTTCAGAAAACCAAAATAGCCGCTAGCCGGGGGTTCATCCAATTCCATGTTGATGGCGCCGGGGAAGGGATTCGAACCCCTGCGAGCCGAAAGGCCCACTGGCTAACTTGGTCTTTGCCCTGTTCAAGCAAGATCTCGAGTCTGGTCCTCACATACCTATTGCGAGGAGGGCCAGCGCATTAACCGCTCTGCCACCCCGGCCGAGTAAAGGATTGTTGCACTCTTATAAAGAGTTTTCAGATAAGGTTTTGAAGCCTAAAGCAAAACGTTGAGTCTGACCAAAACTATTTGATCCTCCCTATTGAAATAGGCGCCCATGAATCTGGAGCGCCAAGTCTGAATTCAAGCGGTAAAGGCAAAGTTTCCTCAAAGTATTTAAGAACATATCGCGGCTGCATGTCAAGCCACCTGTGAGGGCGGAGCAGACAGTACAGCCCATACGTTGACGAAAAACACAGCATTTGGCAAGTTGCAGCCCCCAAAAAAGCTGGGCGGCTGAAAACGTAAAGCTTCAGTCAAATGTTAACATCTAGTGAAAACTTTCAGCCGAAACAACATGAACTGCAAGTGACTGAAGCCTAAAGTGAAGAAACAGCCTGGAAGCCTGAGTCATTATAGGACACCGCAGGGGTTAAAACACATGGACTAGGCTACGAGGTCACCTAAGTCAACGCAATACTCAAAAGTTTGCACAGCATACGAAGCCACAGCTAAGATCTGCGGCATCATATCAGGCGGTTGTGTCTTTGCAAGTTTTTCAATTTCAGAGTAAACCGCATAAGCCTTGGCTCTCAGGTTTCTGATATTCTGCGCCATCGAAGCGTCCTTGTTTATGAACGATTTAAGAGCTTCCTCTTGTGCTGTTTGACAGAGTAACGATACAGAACGTAGCAATTTTTGTAGGCTTTCATTCAACCTGTAACCATCGAACGAAAGGGTTTTTTTAGCTATTTTCACACTTATATCGCCCAATTCTTCCACTAAACTAGCCGCAATCCGATAGTCCAAACAGTCAATTGGGCGAATCCCCAGTTTTGCACTGAATCGGAAATCTTGTATCAACGTGCGTAAAATGCGAACTAAGAGGAAGTATAACCTGTTACTTTCGTCATCGCGAGCTATGACGTTTTTAGCTAATGTTAAATCGCCTGTACAGAAGGAAATAAGGGCATCACGATTCATACTGGTTACTATAGCATGGTTTCGGCATAGGATCTTTTCGGGCGGGAACCCTGAGGGGTCGAGTAGACACTGAAGCATAATCTGAGCAGAGTTTTCTTCTACAATTTCTAACCCTACAAGTGAACCTGCCGTTTCTTTGATGATTTGCCTACTTGCACAATCGATCCGTTCGCTAGCAACGATATGTATGACATCGAAACCCAACAAGTATCGGCTAATTATGTCGCGCCCTATGTTCGGTCCGGCATTGAGAGTAGTAGTCTTCGGTTCCGCAGAATCGCGTTCCAAATCGATGAAGAGGCGCCCTTCCTCTGCCTCGTAAACTGATAAAATATCGCCTTTATGGAGTTTGTGTCTTTCTGCCCACTCCCTAGGCAAGCAAACAAAATAAGTGCCTGTAGTCGTTTGCTGCACTTTGCGCAGTTCACACTTCACGATAACCGCCTCTCGTATATTTTCATAGGACCAAATTCAGAGAAAAAAGCAATTATTTAAACATGACTAAAAAAGATTAAAACAACACGACAAGGCAAAAACACATAAAACACGACAAACGAGTTATTCGCCAAAAAAGCATTTAGCATTATCCATATGCTAAAACAATAATCGTGCTATGTTTACATCCAGAAATAACCCAATTCACAAGTTGGAAAAACTACAAGAACTCTAACGCTATATCTATTTACTAGGCACTTCAGTAATAAGATAGTTAACCACCTAAAACGGTGAGCAGCAAAGCATACTGACAGCAGCTTTACGGTTGATTACTCATGAATAATAGAGAAAGACTCCATAAAGCTGTCGAGACGGCTATCACAGCGGGATACCAACTTGATAGCGAAGCATTTGCAGTGCTTTGTAACCTTGCACCTGAAAATGACCCTCTTGAAGTAATAAGCGCCGTACTAAAAAAAATTGAAGCATCAAACGAGAAGCCTGCTTTCATAGAAAAGAAGCTTATCGAAACGGCAATAAGCAAAAAAGAAAGAGAAAACGCGAAACATTCAGTTTCAACCCAAAGCTTAAGCGGTGAAGAAACCAACAAACCGATAACAGCATTACAAAGTGACGAAGGCATCAACACATTCCACCCTTATGCAAAGGAAGTCCAAGCTAAACTGGACATAATAGAAGACCCCACAGGCAAGCTTACAACCAACGGGACAATCGAAGATTACTATCAGTATTTCCGAGACAGGTTCAAACGCATGGAGAGACTTCTCAGGCAGAGGATTGACGTAAAATCCGCCGCGCCACTAGTAGAGGCACTCAAAGCACCACCCAAAACCAAACTTAAAGTCATCTGCATGATAACTGAAAAGCGAGAGGCCAAACAACAAACATTCCTTACGGTTGAGGATCTTCAAGCAAGCGCAACAGTACTCATATCGCATAAAGCGCCGGATGATGTTCGCCGGAAAGCTCAAATGCTTATCCTCGACCAAGTGGTGTGCATAGCTGTAGTCAAAACCCGAACAAAATTACTTGTTGCAGAAGACATTATTCTTCCAGAAATAGGTCAAAAATCCAAAAAAAAGGCAGAGGAGCCTGTGTATGCAGTGCTCACCTCAGACCTCCACGTCGGAAGTAAAAAGTTCAACAAAGAAGCATTCAAACGTTTTTTGTTATGGTTAAATGGTAAATACGGTTCAGACAGCGCAAGAGAACTTGCGGGTCAAGTTAAGTATGTGCTTGTAGCAGGCGACATAGTTGACGGTATAGGAGTCTACCCAAATCAGGCCAAAGAACTTCAATTCAGAGATGTCTACAAACAATACAGTATTGCCGCCAAACTATTAGAGAAGATACCAGACTACATCGAAATCATAATTACACCCGGAAATCATGACGCACCGAGAAAAGCACTCCCACAACCAGCAATTCCAATCGAGTATCTGGAAACACTGAAAGGTTCAAGCAGAGTTCACACTCTTGGAGACCCCAGCACCATAAGCATACACGGCGTCGAAGTCCTCATGTACCATGGCCGCAGCCTTGACGACATTATCGCTAATATTGCAGGACTAAGCCACAATCGCCCCGAAAACGCGATGAAAATTCTGTTACAAGGTCGCCATTTGGCGCCGCTTTACGGAGGCAAAACTTTGCTATCTCCAGAAAACAGGGACTTCCTAGTTATTGAACGGGTACCAGACATATTTCATTCAGGGCATGTGCACGTAATAGGGCACTGTAACCACCGAGGTGTCCTCATAGTAAACTCTGGCGCATGGCAAGAGCAGACCGAATACATGCAAAAACTCGGGCTTGTACCTACACCAGGTAAGGTACCGATAGTAAATTTACAAACTTTTGAGACTTCGATAATGTCATTTACTTGAAGCGTTACATTAAATTCATAATATTCCGCCAACAGCGTTTCTCGCCAATATATGATAAAAGAAAATCTGCATTATGAAGGTGTAAACCAACGTAGCGTCAACTTGCACCGCTTCTGCGCAAGTACTTGGAAAGCACTTTTGGCGAATAATCAATTAACCTCTCAAGTCTTACGTCTGCTGAAAAAACTTCTTTAATCATAGTGCGCGAAAGCTCCATCCTAATCTTCTTGGTTCGTCCATAACGACCCATACTAACAACTTGCGAATTAAGTAAACCCATCGCATCGAGTTCATTGACGAGAGAACTCAAACGCCTTTGTGTGAGGGGACTAAGCCCTATTTCTGAAGCCAACTCGGCGTAGACATCATAAATCTCCCCAGTAGTTGTGCTGCCACCTGCAATTTTGCTCAGGTGATAAACGCTTAGAACTACGAGTTTCGAATGCAACGTCAGATTCTGTAGTGCATCCACAACCCGATTATGCTCGATATACTTTTCTGCTTCACGTACATGATCTTCGGTAATAATCTTCGCTGACCTGCGCTCGGCCACCTCACCAGCAACCCGTAAAAGATCCAAAGCTCGGCGTGCATCACCGTGCTCAGCCGCAGCCAATGCCGAACAAACATTTAACGCAGCCTCGGACAAAACACCATCATAAAAAGATAACCGAGCTCTCTCTAACAAAATATTCCGGAGCTCACTGGCATCATAAGGTCTGAAAACGATTTCTTCCTCACTTAGTGAACTGAAAACACGTGGGTCGAGAAACTCTTTTAGGCGGAGGTCATTTGATATCCCAATCAGCGAGACCTTACTTTTTGTCAGAGTCTCGTTGATTCTTGTTAACTCATATAGTAATGTATCACCACGATTCTTTACCAAGGCATCTACTTCGTCTAGCACAACAATGAAGTTCGTTCTGATGGCGTCGAGTCCTGTTCGAAAACGGTCGAATACTTCGCCAACGGACAGCCCTGTGAAAGGAATTGAAAGACCTATGCTTTGGCCGAGACCAGAAAAAACACGATACTCTGAACCAGCCATTCTACAGTTTATGTGGCTGAACTTAACTCGAGCGCCATATTCCTTAGCTTTTGATTCTAGATAGCTGAGAACATATTTTGTTACAGCGGTTTTACCCGTTCCTGTTTTTCCATATATAAAAATATTTGAGCACCGTGCGTCCTGCAAAACAGGTGCAACCATTTGGCCTAAGTTGCGAATCTGTTCTTCACGGTGAGGAAGTCTTTCAGGTATGTAGTCATGTCTCAACACTTCACGGTCCTTAAATACCAAAGCGTTATTAACAAATTGCTCAAACACGTCATTCAGCAGATTACCCATTTGTGTCACCGAATTTTCTAAGGTACCACCGTTATTTCAAGTGGAAAAGATAAAGGGTGTAGTACAAAAAAGTGAAGGCATTGCCCGACAAAACTGCAAGTGCAATGTCGTGTTTTCGTTGTGGGCATGGAAATGATGTCTCAGACCCGTGGATTTCCTGTGGAAACTCTGTAACTAACCTTTTGGTGTTGTTGTTTTATTTTTTTAATAAAAATACTCTGTAAGGTTATTTAATCAAGCATATATATTATTATTTGTTATCAAAAATTTTAGATATAGACACAAAAATTTTAATTAACATCGAAAACGAACTCTAACAAGCAGCAGGCCCCTCCACAGGAAATAAAGGGGTGGCTCTGTCTTTAAATCACCAAAGAAATAAGGTATGGTCCTAACGCGGATATCGTTTTGAACTTCTTACAGACCCATAGTTTAATGGGTGACACGTTTATAACTAAGCACAAATAGCACGAGAAGCTGCATTGCAACCTTCACAAGCCTGTGAAATACCTGTGAAGAACTTTCGTTCCCTAAATTCTATGAGGGAATTTTCCAGATTGCAACAGCCAGCTTCCTGGTTATTTGTGAAGAGACGCACCCCTTGTCTTCCACTGGAAAATAGCCTTAAAGAACGTTTAGAGCTTATTTTTGAGAGCTGTGAAAGTGTGAAGTTTGTATTTCTACTTAAACTGCATTTTTTGCTTAATTTTCGAAAAAAACTCAGATAATCCGTCATTTATTTCATTCGTTTCACCGCAACAGCTATAAGCTGTGAAGTGTAAAAGTTGTGAACAAGTCTTAAGGGGTTATTCATCCGTGCCCGCTCGAAGGATGCGAGTTGAGTTATTCGATAATGAAGGGAATCGATACACTATCGCCTTCGAGGGGCAAATAACACGCGACAAAGCTCTTCGACTACTAGACCTTATAGAACTACTTGGTGGAGCCTCTGAAAATGAATTTTCGGCTAGTTTAGAAACACATAGTCAAAAACTTCCGTCCTCAAGGTTCGATAAGGTAAGACTGGTAATTCAAAAAAGTTTCCCTTTAATTTGGTTTTCATCAAAAGAAGTTCAATCAGCGTATGAACAAGAACTGAAAGAACCAATTAGCTTGAGCACCGTGTCAACATACCTCGCGCGAATGGCCATCAAGGGGCTGCTTGTTCGAGCAGGAGAAGCTAACAACTTGAAGTACAAACTCGTTACCAACGTAGCTCAGCGGACCATAAACCAACAAATACGAACTTCAACAACAGTGTAGAACAGTTTTAGAAGATGTGACTAACAACCATAAAGTTAATCCACGAAAGCTCCCAATTCAGGTCCAAAGCTTATGTAGGATTCCTCTCCATCAAAGCCAGCAAAGCTTAGCTGCTGCCAACCGTAAAATTGAGCGGTTCTCCCGCAAGGGGTAAGACATTGGAAACACTATGCGTGTTTGTAGCGTCGCAAGTGCAGTCCCAAAGGGACTTGCAAGCCAACTCTTTTGCTATAGCCACCGTTAAGTTCCCGATCCAGCTAGGGACAGCTGGCTTTTAGCCAATCATTCATAACGCCAGCGCCACATAATAGACAAAACCAATAGACAAAACCGCCCGAGGCCATTTTTAGTTAAATCTCACTGGCTATATGAACGTTAAAGTGTAAATTAGTGGCACCTACGACATCGCCTTGCCCCTATGTTTTCCCAAGCATTTTTTCCATCTCTTTTTTGACACTATACCTGAAAGGCATTCTGTTTGCTTCTCTTTCAACGTAGCCGCTTTCGTAAAGTTTTTTCATTAACCTAGCTGTATGCTCTCTGCTGAGCTGCAGACGCTGTTTAATCTCTGGCGCGGTCATCGCGCCCTCAGAAGATAACATCTGCAGAACCGCTAATTCTGTATCCGTGAGTGACGCTATCGCCTTTTCTCTTTTGATCTGTATTACAGGAACGCTTTCAACCTCGTTGGTTACAGAATTCTTTTTCAATTCTTCCTCCAAATCCTCAACTTTCACTTTGAGTGCTTCATTTGTCTTCGAAATCTCCGCCAGTTTGCTTTCAAGATTAGCAATTCTGGACAATAATGTTTCATCGTTTAGCGACAGCCCATTGAGCTTAGCCTCAAAAGTCTCAAGATTAATTTTGCTTTTCTCCAAGTCTTTTAAACGGTTAAGAAGGTCACTTACTTTTCCTGCATCGCCAGTTATACGCGATTCAACTGCTTCGACTCTTTGCTCTTCTCGCCTAAGCTGCCTGTTGAAGCTTATGATTATGTCTTCTACCAACGCTTTAGCTTTCAAATACTCCCTGTGGATTTTCCCCAAGTTAAGATAATACTTCACTGCAGCAAATACTGATATTGCAATAAGCACACCTGCAATCCAAATATACCCGAACATTTTTTCCACTCTTGTGATTTTATTGTGATTTGTGACGCAACCGTGATGTGCACATCACAAATCACACATTGCGCTATGTTAGAATTTAAGGTTTATGTTGGTTGTGACTTACAAGTATGATATCACAAATCACAGTACTAATCTTCTTTCCGTGAAAGAGTCTCTGGAAAACGGTTTTTTCTTGCTCTTTTCGTTGAATGAGCTTATTTATAACCCTTTTCTTTTCAGTTTAAAGAGTTCCTGCCTGTCATTTACTGTGATTTGTGATGTCACAGTTGGTCTACGGAGCCGTTTAGTAGGTTTTTCAGGCTTGTTTCAAGCTCTTGTTTGATGATTTCCATCGCTTTTATGTGTTTTTCCAGCTCTTTTTGGTCTTCTGGTAATTCCTTATGCGCCTCTACATAGTCTTTTAATCTGTTCGCGATTTCGATATAGGGGTCAAGGGAAGTGTTTTCAAACAGTCCTAAGTAACCAAGCAATATGACAGTATATATCGACTTTGCGACATTATCTTTAGCCTGTTTTAATGTCCTATTAAACGCTCCGCGACTTAATTTTGCCTTTGTTAATCTTAATCTGGCTTTTTCATCGTATTTTAGGGTTTTATTCGATATATTCTCAGCTAAAACGTCTATAAGCAGTGTTTCAAGCTGTATTTTTGTTAATTGACTGTTTTTAGATAGAAACTTAACAATGGGGTCATTTAAAGCGGCGTTTAACCATGCTTGGACGCTTTCTTTTACCTTCATTTTTAGCAATCACTCCGCCATGCTAAATGAATACAGTTTTGTATACTGGTGGTCAAGTTAATAACCTTTGTTTCTTGAAAAACCCTGCTACATCTAACCAGCGTAAAAATAGTATAAAATGCTTTTTACGAAGAAAATAAAGTTTCTTATGCAAATATTCCGACCATAATGGGGATGATTTGAGATTATAACGACTCAAAAATTCTTCATATTAAACTCACACTTTTAAGCTCCGATTTGGTTACGTACTAACATGCTGCATATTATATGCAATTACGTTTTCCCCCTTGATATTTGGCTGGCCCCCTCAAGCTTACACAACAAACGACTTTCACCATATTTTGACCACCTTCCACACAGGGTTTACGGGAAAGCTCCTTGTAGTCGCTGAGCTTAACACCTTTCAGTAATATCTCAGTTCTGCTTTTCAATTTAGCCAGCAACTGTGACATCATACATGTCACAGAGAAAATCACATGTGACCCTTTGTGACTTCTTTACACCTTCGTTATTGTGATTTCATTGTGACGTTGAGTATACAAACTGTGATGTACCTTCTTGCCGAAATACCCCCTTATTTCGTGTCAAAAGTTTTCGAATGAATTCTTGAGCTCTTCTAATAACTCTAATCGAGCATCGCGTATCGTAGGTATAGCAACTTCTGCCGCCATGGTTTCATGGAAGTCTACTTCCCCGAAAAGCAGCTCTTCGCGGTCTTTTGCGACTGCCTCTGTTTCGCCCATAGGGGTTAATATTCTGCTTCCGCCCCAAAACTGTAAGCCCTCTTCAAATCCAACTCTATTCACAAAGACTAATGGTACCGTGTTTTCAAGGGCACGTGTAAGTGTCAACGCCTCAAAGTATTTCTTTCTAGTTATGGGCGAGGCTGATATAGCGACGATCAAGTCTGCGCCTTTCAGTTTGAGTATTCGGCATACTTCTGGGAAATATAAGTCGTAGCAAATGCAGACCCCTATTGTGCCTATGTTTGTTTTGAAAGTTGTTATTCTATTTCCAGGGCGGAAATATCTTTTTTCGTCAAAAACACTGTGTGTAGGTAAGTATACTTTTTGGTATTTTTCGATTCCACCGTCGGGTTTGACCAAGACTGCAGTGTTGAAAAGTATGCCTCTATCTTGGTTGTGTGCCTCTGGCATACCAAAAACTATGTGCAAACCTGATTCTTTCGCAATTCTAGCAACTCTGCTAATCGCGGGGCCGGGAATGGGTTCGGCTAATTCATACACCCTGTCCTTGATTAGGTACCCGGTTAATGAAAGCTCCGGAAGGACTAATAGGTCTGCACCATTCTTCTGTGCTTCTTTGGTGGCGCGTTCAAGTTTATCTAAGTTTTTCTGTTTGTCGCATAGTTCGCAGTCTATTTGTGCGAGGGCGAGTTTCAACATACTTTTCAGTGTCGTCTCCTCCCTTTATCTGGGTAATCTAAAATCTGCACCAATAGTTCTATATTGCAATTTGATTGCCAACGGCATTTGGCGCTTATGCTCATTTAATTCCACTCTCCTTTTGACAGCCTCGACCAAGCGCGGGTCTTTTTGAAGCTGCTTGGCGATGTTCTCTGGCGGTATGAACCTTTCTAGTCCATAAAGTACTAAGTCGAGCGTTTCATAGTCTAACCCGAGCTCTTGCTCTGCTGTTTGATTAGGCCAGAGCGCTGGCGTCGAAGGTTTGCTCGCTATGTTTTTTGGTAGACCGAGGTGTAGGGCAAGCTTTCTGACTTGTGTTTTGTACAAATCCAGTATGGGCGAAAAATCTGCGGCTGCATCACCCCATTTAGTGAAGTAACCTAGCATTGCTTCTGATTTATCTGAGCTACCACATACCAACCTGTTTTCTTTGTTAGCAAAATAATACACCATAACCATTCTTGTTCTTGCCTTGATGTTGCCTTTGCAAATTTTGTCTGATGGATCAAAATTTGGTATCGTCTGATAGAAGCTTTCAAGTATCGGTGTGATGTCACACATTCTCGTTTCGAGCCCAAATTTTTCTGCGACTAGCATAGCATCTTCTACGTCTTTTGGGTTGTACGTTTCCTTTTCTGGAAGGATAAGCCCCAAAACGCGTTTTCCGCCTAAAGCCAAACTGCACAAGGCAGCTGCAGTTGCGCTGTCCACGCCCCCTGATAAGCCTAACACTACCCCTTTTGCTGAGGTTTTGGCCAAGTAATCTTGTATGAAGTCTTTTATTTTATTCTCTACGTCTGAAAGATTCAGTTCTAGCACTTCGGGAGTTAACTTCAATATTTCAAATCCTCCTTTCACGTCTTTAATTGATAATACGGAGTCGCCACGACATATACAATGCTTTCGATAATTTGAGTAAATCCGACATATATACGCGCTACGCGGGTCTTTTCGCTGTAGGCTTGCATGAACAGCCATGCTTTGAAAGGCAATTTAAAATCATATCTACGCCACCTATAGAGAATTGAACCTTTTAAATGATGAAACGTACATTTTGTGGAGAATACAGCCTTTTCGATGCTAAAAAAATCATCAAGTATCTTGGCCGTGGAGCCGACAAGGATAAAGGCAAGCATAAATACTATGAGTTTGAAAAGTAATTTGGAACAGAAGGAAATTTGAATGGGTCGAAGAAGGCGGAAGATTGTACGAATTCCAAAGAAACGGTTGCCAAAGTTCTATTCATGTCCGAAATGCGGTCGCGAAACTATAAGTATAACAATGCTCAGCGAAGAAAATCGAGCGATTGTGGGTTGCAGCAGTTGTGGGCTAAAAGAAGAGTTTCAAGTTAAACCTGCGCAAAGCGAAGTCGACGTTTATTGCATGTTCACAGACAAGATTTACGGGGTTTCACGCAGCTCACATAGTGGAAACGAAACTCGTTGAAATGTGATGGAAATGCCTGGGCGAGTAGAGCGTTATTTGCTCCAAAGAATTGCACAGGCTGGTTCAATTCATGTGACGCTCGTAGACCCTGAAAAGCTTTCACCCGAGCAAGCTTCACGTGTTGCTGAGAGCGCCTTTCAGTGCGGGACTTCTGCGATTATGGTTGGTGGGTCAACCTTCGTGTCTCAGTCCCATTTGGATACCGTGGTAAAGGCAATTAAGAGAACAGTTAGGCTTCCGGTAATTCTTTTCCCCAACAACGTCACAGGCATAAGCAGATTTGCAGACGCCATATGGTTTATGTCGCTTTTGAATTCTGTTGACCCATACTTTCTTGTCGGCGCTCAAATATTGGGCGCGCCTTTGGTTAAGCGATATCGCTTGGAACCCATCTCGTTGGGCTATATTGTCGTCGGGGAAGGAGGGACTGTTGGCATAATAGGCAAGGCACTTCCAATACCTTATACCAAGCCTGAACTAGCTGCAGTTCATGCCTTAGCAGGGCAATACCTCGGCATGCACTTCATATACCTAGAAGCAGGGTCTGGCGCTAAGGAGTCTGTCCCATCAGAAATGATTCAAGCAGTTAAGTCGATTATCAAGATTCCGTTGATCGTCGGTGGGGGAATTAGAACAAGAGAGCAGGCTTGCACTGCGGCTTCAAGCGGCGCTGATATAATAGTTACAGGCAATGTTATAGAAAATCAAGATGCGAAGCATCGTGTTTCAGAAGTCATCGAAGGAATCAGAAGCGCGAAGAATATTCAGCTTTCAAAGAGATGAATGCGGACACGCATTGATTTTTGTTAATATCTTTCACGTTGAGGAGGGCAGAAGCAGTTGGTAAGCAACATAAGCTTGGGCTATAAGAAGTATGCCGAAATGCTTGAAACACAGCTTGACCAACTGTACAATCTGAGCAATGCTGCACGAGCAAAAGGCTTGGACCCTTCGCTTGTACCCGAATGCGTCTTAGCCAAGGACATCGCTGACCTAGTAGAGGGTCTGGTTGGCCCAAAAGGTGTAGCCGCGAGTATTCGAAAACTAAATGAAAACATGCAACGCGAAGAAATTGCGTTCAAAATTGCTGAAGAAATAGTATATGGTAAATTCGGGCACCTTGAACCTGAAGCTGCAGCTGAACAGGCGATACGCACTGCGCTCGCAATTTTCACCGAGGGCTTAACCGCGGCACCCATACAAGGAATCGCGCATGTTCGAATCAAGGAAAACCTCGACCATACACGCTACCTTGCGGTGTACTTCGCTGGACCGATAAGGTCTGCTGGAGGTACAGACCAAGCGCTGACATTGGTTGTTGGCGATTTCGTGCGTCGGCTGTTAGGTCTTGACCGATACAAACCAACGCCTGAAGAAGTTGCTCGCTTCATTGAGGAACTCAGACTGTATGAACGCTCCGTAGGCAGGTTTCAATACCATGTTTCCGATGATGAATTAAAAAAAGCGCTTAATTGGCTTCCTGTTGAAGTCACAGGAACCGAATCAGACCCAATTGAAGTATCCTCGTTCAGAAATCTTCCTCGAGTAGAAACGAACCGAGTGAGAGGTGGGGCTCTTAGAGTTGTTAACGATGGGATCGTGGGGCGTGCTCCGAAAGTATTAGTTATCATTGAAAAATTGGGTTTGACTGGTTGGGAGTGGCTTAAAGAGTTCAGGAAAAAATCGGAGAAGAAGTCTTCAGGCTTCATGGATGATGTGATTGCTGGGCGCCCCATCTTTGCTTTCCCTTCTACCAAAGGAGGCTTTAGGCTTAGATATGGTCGTTCTAGGAATACAGGATTGTCTGCAGTCGGCATTCACCCAGCAACAATGTTAGTTGTTGAGAAATTTCTGGCAGCAGGAACTCAACTCCGTCTGGAACTCCCTGGAAAGGGCGGAGTCGCCGTACCCGTAGACACCATTGAACCGCCAGTTGTAGCTTTGAAAGATGGCTCCGTGGTGCGCGTTTCAATACAGAACTTCGACGGAATAAAAAGTAGAATCGAAAAAATCTTGTTTCTTGGTGACCTTCTAATCAGCTACGGCGACTTTCTTTACACAACCAAACCTCTTTCACCATCGGGGTATGTTGAGGAATGGTGGGTTCAAGATGTGAAAGCCTCTTTGTTAAGGAACTTCCATGGAAACTTGAATGAGGCGTCAATAGCAATAGGCATGCGCCCTGAAAGAATTCAAATTTTACTTAACGAACCGTTTAATGAGAAACCCTCGGCTAGGGAAGCAATAACTCTTTCGCAGGTTCTGAATGTACCATTGCATCCAGCTTTCACATATTTCTGGTCAAACCTCGCAGCGTTATCCGAACTTGTGGAGTTAAAAACATGGTTGGATTCTTCTGAGATAAGCTTTGACAATGAGCTTCACAGTCGAATAATAGGTGAAGCGAAGCCGAACATTACTATGATTCTCCAAAAACTTTGTGTGCCATGCACCTTGTGCGGTGATAAGTTCGTCATAGAAGGCGAAGATGCTTTTGCTCTTGCTTTTTGTTTAGGACATAGAACGCCGCGTCAATTAGACTCGACTTTTGGCTCAATAGTCGAAGCCGTCAGCTACCTTTCAGGTGTTGAAATTCGCGAGAAAGCTGCTACGTTTATTGGCGCCCGCATGGGGCGTCCTGAAAAGGCAAAAAGGCGTGAAATGAAACCTCTCGTGCACGTTCTATTCCCCGTTGGATTGGCGGGTGGGCAGCATCGCGACCTGTTAAAAGCAGTCGACAAGGGTCCAGTCTTTATAGAAATTGCTAAACGGAAATGCCCACAATGCAAAGGTTACACTTATCATGTTAAGTGTCCTCGCTGCGGTTGCGAGACTATCGCGGAGAAGAGATGTTTTCGTTGTGGTAAGCCGCTTGCAGAAAATTCCTGCCCCGCGTGTGGTGCGCCTGCTGTTTCATACCATAAGCAACCAGTGAATTTTAAGGAGTTGGTTGATGGAGCTAGCCGTTCACTTGGTCTTTCTCCTCATGGACCTTTACGAGGTGTCAAAGGCTTAAGCAACGAAGATAAGACTCCTGAAATTATCGAAAAAGGAATTCTTCGGGCCGTTCACGAGTTATCAGTTTACAAGGATGGCACGATACGATTTGACGCTACTAATGCCCCTTTAACTCATTTTAAGCCTGTTGAAGTAGGTGTAAACGTTGAAAGACTCAAGAGTATCGGTTATCTATATGACATTAATGGTACACCCCTTACACGCTCGGACCAAATATGCGAGCTGAAGATTCAGGATGTTGTAATTCCTGTTAAAGCAGGCGAGTATTTCCTGCGAGTCGCGCACTTTCTTGATGATCTACTGGAGAAAGTCTACAGTCTTCCAAGATTTTACAATGTACAGAGGATTGATGACTTAGTCGGTCACCTTATTGTAGGCTTGGCTCCTCATACATGTGTGGGAATACTAGGTCGCATAGTGGGTTTTACAAGGCTCAATGTCTGCTATGCTCATCCAGTTTGGCATTCTGCAAAACGACGCGACTGTGATGGAGACGAAGACGCAGTCATGCTTGCACTGGACGTTTTAGTTAATTTCTCTCGCAAATACTTGCCGGCACAGATAGGAGGAATTATGGACGCACCTTTGCTGTTGATTCCTTTTGTTACTCCCAAGGAAGTCCAGCGGCAAGCACATGACCTCGATGTTGACAAAGGTTACCCTCTTGAGTTTTATGAGAGGACGCTGGAAAAAGCAGATGCCAAAACGCTATGCCCGATTGTGGATTTGATACGCAGCCGACTAGAAACTGAAGCCCAGTTCGAAGGTTTTGGGTTTACGACACCGGTGACCGATATCAATGCGTGCAACCCTGAAAGTTCATACAAGCATCTTGCTTCGATGGTTGAAAAGCTCCAATTACAGATGAACCTAAGCGAGAAAATTGTGGCAGTTAACCCGCGGTACGTTGCCTTGAAAGTACTTACGACGCATTTTATCAGAGACATAGCTGGGAATCTACGCGCATTTTCAACGCAGGCATTCAGATGTAAGGCTTGCAACAAGCGTTTCAGGCGTGTACCTCTACGAGGCAAATGCCCAATCTGCGGAGGCGCCTTGACATTGACTGTTTATCGAGGAGGTATAGAGAAATATCTTGTGGCTGCGCAGGGACTCGTTGATAAGTATGGGTTACCAAAGTATTACACTCAGAGGATTGAATTGGTTAAGAGTGAAGTTTTGTTGATGTTTGACAACAAGAAACCAAAGCAAGCAAGTATTATGAATTTTGCCCAAAGTTTTTGAGCGGAAAAAACTAATACTATAATTCGGTGGCTGCACATCAAAGAATCATATCACCCTAATGCGTATCTAACGCATACGAAAAACTTGAGAACCGGACTGCAGAGCAGAACGCGGATACTCACCGTGTTAGAGCAGTACCCTCATACTGCCCGGCTGTTGTCTGAGCAAGCTTTCCTTTCGTACGATGCCGTCACCTATCATCTACACCTCTTAGAAACTGAGCACATTGTCAAAAGAGAAGGCCCTCGACCTTACTCGTGGGTTATAACAGGCGCAGGCCAAAAGCGTTTAACCTAAAATCTTTTTCTTACATGCTCCTCCTCAACACCGCTTAAACATCGCAGTTTAACTTCCCATAATGCTCAAAAACCATCGTCGCAGCTGCTTAAAAAGTAATAATTGTGTTCCTACCTGTGTTAAGAATTCACTTCATCTTTACGGGTCCTCTGCGTAACGTTAATAACGCTGTGAGGTTCTATGAGCTTAACGGAAAAGGTGAAAGTGAGACGAGTAAGAAACGCAAAGAAAACAAAAGCCCAATGCCAGCAGCAAGCGCGGGGCTGCTTAGGTTCTTTGAAGAAGAGACCGAAGGGGTCAAAATAAGACCCGAGCTTCTTGTCGGTTTAGCTGTGGCACTTATAGTTGTTTCGGTGATAGCGAAAATCTTCTTTTAACCTTATCGGCGGGAAGTCCTCAGCGTTCAGGCTGGGGGATGAAAGCCGAAAGATGTTTATATGCTTATATAGCTAATTATAATGAGCTATATGGGCGTAGAGTATTCAACTGTGAGAGTTTCAGTGGCGACGAAAAAGAGGCTTGACGAACTGAAAATTCACCCCAGAGAACCCTATGAGGATGTGATAAAAAGGTTGATTGAGAGATGCAAAGGTTCCAGCTGACATACAAGTTCAGGCTCTACCCAAAGAAAGAGCAAGAAGAAAGACTATTGGAAACCCTGGAGTTGTGCAGGCAGACCTACAACTACTTCTTGGAGCAGTGGAATGGGAAGGTTCCAAGCAGATTTGAACTCCAGGCTCAGTTGCCTAAGTTGAAGCGGGAGAAGCTTGAGCTGAATAAAGTTTACTCAAAAGTATTGCAGATGGTTCTCCAACAACTATATTCAAACCTAAAGGCTTTATCACAATTGAAGAAGAACGGCAAGAAAGTTGGAAGGCTGAGGTTCAAAGGGGGAAGGGTGGTATAAAACCTTCATCTACAACCAGAGCGGCTTCAAGTTGGTAAAGACTGGAAAAAGGCTTGACCTGCTACGCTTATCTAAAATCGGCGACATACCGATAAGACTCCACAGGGTGGTTGAGGGCGAAATAAAGCAGGTGATAATCAAAAGGCATAATTCGGGGCAGTGGTTTGCCTACATATGCGTTGAGAAGGAAGTCGTCATCCTCCGAAGGGAACGGAAGAAAACTATAGGAATTGACATGGGAATAAAACACTTTCTAACAGATAGCGAAGGTAGACAGATTGAGAACCCAAGGTTCTATGAGAAAACACTTGAAAGAATAAGAGTTGCTCAGCATTGGCTTTCAAGGAAGAAGAAGGGTTCAAAAAACTATGAAAAGCAGAGGATGAAACTCGCTAAGCTCTATGAGAAACTGACAAGCCAAAGGGACGACTTCCTGCATAAACTTTCAAGGTTCTACGTGGACAACTACGATGTAATTTGTGTTGAAAACCTGAACATAAGTAATATGGTTAGAAACCACAATTTAGCCCAAAAGATACTTGATGCTTCTTGGGGAAAGTTCCTTCAACTGCTGGGGTTCAAGGCTGCGAGCGCTGGAGCTCTAGTGGTGAAGGTGAACCCGAGAGGCACATCAGAAGGGCTAAGTTATGAAAATCCCTTGAGGGATTGGATTTCGGCAAATAGAATAAAGATGCGGGGTTGGGACGACCCTAATACGCCTGCAGAGATAAAGCCTCTACTGGTAGCGATACCAGCAAGCGTTATCGTTGAAGCAGGAAGCCCTCACCCTTCAAGGTAGGGTAGTTCACTCTCACTGGCGTTTCGGCGGATGCAAAACTTCGATTCTCTGAATTGAGTTCAAATGTAAAGAGATTTCACTCCTCTCCTCGCGGGTTGCAACTTGGGGAATAGGCTGCGCTATCGTTGACCTTAAAGTTACGGCCTCTGCATCAGAAAGCCAGATCATTGCTGGTTCACGTGTAACCGCCACAAGCAAGCCTTCAAAGCCATATGCAGGTTCAACAATAACTCTCACTTTTTTGCCTATGTTTCGTTCAAGCATGTGGAAGACTGTGATCGGCAATTCCTGCTCTGGCATACAGTTCGCAAAACATTATAATTAGCGGTTTAAAGATAAAGAGCTTGCCCCTAAAAATTAGCAGCCACGCATGGGTCTAGTTCATCATTAATGATTTTCTTCTCGCCGTTTTTGGCATTTCTCGTGCAAAATGTGATACTAAGTTTGCCCCGACATTTTCATAGAATAGGTATTATTGGCGACCTTTTATTCGCTACGTTTTAATATGAATTGCCTAATACTGAATCCACTTTAGGTTGAGAACGTGGAAAAAGATCAGGTGCTTGAGCATTCAATCAATCAAGCTGTTAAGCATTATTCGTCAATGTTTTTTCTTCCATCAATAGGGAAAGTCGTCTCCGCGCTAGTATTGCTTTACGTTTTTGGCGCCAGCGCTTCTATTTTAGTCCTGTCGCCTTCCATTTCAAGTGTCATCAGTGGATTACTGACAGGTTTATTGCTGTTTGCCGTAACTTTGTTAGTTGATTTCATAATCAGCGAAGCAGTTCTAGTGGAACCCATCTTCAATTTTAGGCGAGCATTAACTTTTTCGCTTTTCTGCTGGGTGCTTTGGTTACCGTTCATTTTTCTAGGCGCATTGCTTGGTTACTTTCTTGGGGCTGAGGTTTGGGTAAAGTTCTGCCTATTTGGGTTAGCTGCTGTCCTAACGCTTAGGTTCATCGTTTTTAATGCGCTTCTTTCGAATGATTTTCTTAGAAAAACTCTTGCTGCAGTACTTTATCCGTTTACCTGTTTAATCCCGCTAGTGCTTTTGTGGGCGCGGCTCGGGGTTCAAGTTGCATCTTTTGCCGCTTTCATAGTCATTTCGCCATTCGTTTGTTTCCTTTCAGCCTTTTATTTGCTTCTTTTGATTGAGAGAGTTGGAAAAAAGAGGTACAATCTACCCGCCTTACGGCTGTTCAGAGCTTTCATGCTTAATTGGGTTGCAGGTCTTAACGAACCCTTTGAACAAATTCTTGAAGCTTTTGGCTGTGACGTCGACATAAAGGTTCGGATCTTGAAATTTCAGTCAGCGAAGCCAAAAGCAGCAGTCGTGGTTTCTCTTGTTCATCCAGGACCCTTTAAAAACATTGGAAGCAGCTTGCTCCCATCAATGGTTAAGCAAGAGTTCGAGAAAGTCTTCCACTGTAATACCTGCGCGCCCTTAGGGATTACGGGTCACGAGTTTGACTTAGCTTCCAAGAGGCAATGTTACAGGCTAATAAAGGAAACTGTGGAAAAAGCTGTGTTCAACAATCAAGGCAATCTCGCTACAAGGTTTCATAGAAAAGCGCAACATGGCGTCAGCGTATCCTGTCAACTGTTTGGGAAAACTGCGCTATTCACGATCACGTTAGCACCGAACACAACCGAAGACATGCCAAAGCAACTGGACACCGTGTTATATGAAGAAGCCAAAAAGCGTGGGTTACAATGCACCGTGGTCTTGAATGCGCATAACAGCATCAATGATGATACAGAGGTCAGCGTTTTGGCTGACACCGTGAGGGATGTTGCTTTAAGTTGTCTGGATGAAACGCGCCTTTTAACATTTGAACCATTTGAAGTTGGGTCGGCCACAGTATATCCGAAAGACTTCACACTGAAAGATGGTATGGGCCCTGGCGGAATTACTGCTGTAGCCGTCAAGGTTGGCGCCCAAAGAGTCATCTACATAGTCATTGACGGTAACAATATGATATCGGGGTTGCGTGAAAAAATCCTTAAATTGTTATCTTCAATGGGCTTCCAAGATGGCGAAGTGCTAACTACAGATACACATGCTATGACCACGCTTGTTCTGGGGAACCGTGGATATCGAGCGATCGGCGAAGCCATAGACCATGATAAACTAATGCTTTATATCCGAGAAGCTGCTGAAGCCGCATTGAACAACTTGGCGCCCTGTACTGCCTACAGCTCCGAGATAACCGTGTATGGACTGAGAGTCGTCGGCGAGAACCAGTTGAAAACCCTTGCGCAGCTTCTTGAATCAGCCATAACAACAGCGAAACGTTCGCTGCTTCCAATATTTGGATTTGAGAGTTTAATCCTGCTATTGCTGCTCACCACAATCAAGTGACACCGATTTTCTCGGTTATGCCGTTATAATTAACAATCATCGGGCTACTACAGTCGACGAATTAGAGGTCAAAATACGACTTAGCTACTGAAAACGTTAAAAATCCAGCCGCTTTCATGCGGCATCTGCTTTTGCAAAATCTTACCTAAGCAAGAAGCTGTTTTCACTTGACCTTGCTTGCCCAATATATTTGCTTAGTCATGCTTTAAACGTGGTATGTTCTTTTCCGCTCAACTATTTGATCACGTGCGGAAGCGCACCTTGCGGCTTTATCCACGTACGGGTACTTCGATGTTCAGATTGACACCGCTTTTCCGCTCGCGAAAGCATAGATAAGAATGAAGACAAAAATAAGTGTGTAACTTTACGGCAATTGTTGAAGAAGACTACCTTTACTTGATTATTTGTTAACTACGCTTTTAGGCGGATACGCCTGTTTCTCTCTCTTTTCCTGACTTAGCCGTGGCTTCGCATTTATTGAGAATTTTTGTTTCTCTTGAGCGCCGCACCGGTTTTCTCCTTAATTCTGTTCCGCAAACTTCGCATTTCACCAACTGCGAATCTGCTCGGTACCTTCTATGACAAGCAGGACAATACTTTATCCAATGAAGCAGTTTGCGTATTCCAAAAGTCGCGAGGGATGCGTGTGCAACTCCAAGATGACCCGCAACATTTTGTATGGCGTAGTCGTCGCTGATAATGAGAGGTTCGTAGCCTTCCTGCAGTATTTCAAACGCAAGAGCAAGTAATTGTATATCAGTTTCTGACAACACGCCGAAATCTCCCACGGCACTAGCCGCTTCTTTGACCTCTGCGATGTACTTCTCTGTGGGCGCTCTAACTTTCAGTTTTCCGCTTTCAACAGCGGTTTTAAACCGTAAATCAAAAACAGCTCTACCTACAATTTCTTCTTGAACTTTTGGCACGGTTAACTGTGCCGCTTGTGCTGAAAGAGGGTCAAACCCTGAGAGGAACGCGGAAGCGTCTAGTATAAGAATTCTGCGTTTTGGCGTTTCCTTGATTTTTCATCCCATACCTTTAAAGAGAAGTCGACTTCTCAGTCTGTGATAGAAATTCTCCTTGAACCTTATAAACGACGTGATGTTTTTTGAACGTGTGACCGTAACCCTCGGTTGCGCAGACATTACAGGCTGCCTATAGTTTCCGTCTATTAACACCAGCAACCTTTTGGGTCTAGTGCCTTCAATGGTAACCTCAGACGAAGCTGGGAAAATTAATGAACGGAAAACTGTTAACGAGCATATTGGGGTCAATATGAAGGCATCGACGTTGGGGTCAAGAACAGGACCGCCTGCCGAAAGGGAGTATCCTGTTGATCCTGTCTGTGTTGACATTATTACCCCATCCGCTTCGCATTCAAGTATCAACTTAGCATCTTTGAAAATTTTTGCGTAAAGGATTTTCGAAGGCTCCCCTGTTGTGATCACTACATCGTTTAAAGCGTCTGGCAGAGTTACTCCATCTGCGCAAACAGCGAGCTTTGCGCATTTTTCAATTTTAAATTCTCCTTTAAGGACTTTCTCAACTGCCTCATACACGCCTTTGGGTTCGACTTCGGTTAGAAACCCCCTTACGCCCATGTTAACTGCAAGTATGGGCGGCTCTGGCTTAGGCAGCGAAACACAAGCCCGCAGGATAGTACCATCGCCGCCAATAGTTATAACGAAATCTGTCTTCATAGTGTTTAATGAGGCAAAGCCCTCCGTGGTTTTTACTCTTCCCTTGAGGGTTTCTTCAAAGAACACTTTCAAACCTTTGGCACGTAGAAAGTCGGCTAGTTCATCTGCAAGTTTTAAAGCTGCAGCTCTGTCATAGCGCACAACGAGTCCGACACTTTTGGACAACATGCCCACCGCGAAAGCAACTGGTTACAGTCTGAGTACTTTCTGTTTTTCTGATTAAAATTGTTACCTATGTTCTTGTGAAGCCAGAACCGTTATGATTGCCTAAATCTATATATGTGTGCTCGTCTAAAGTTGCATTGCATATTTGGAACGTGAATGAACTCATGAGTAAGCCTGTTGATGTTGGCAGTTTACGCGTCGGTGGCTATATGCTGATTGACAACGAACCATGCCGTATCGTGGATATAACTAAGTCAAAACCTGGTAAACATGGCTCTGCCAAGGCAAGAATTGTCGCTATAGGCGTTTTCGACGGAGTGAAACGAAGTTTTGTGAAACCTGTCGACAGCACAGCTGAAATTCCAATAATCGATAAGAGACCTGGGCAAGTTTTCGCCGTTAACCCTTCCAGCGTCCAAATAATGGACCTTGAAACTTTTGAGTACCTAGATGCACCGTATCCTGAAGAGGAAGAACTTAAGTCTAAAATAGCCCCAGGCGTTGAAGTTGAGTACTGGCGAATTATGGGGCGAGTAAAAATAGTAAGAACTAAATGATTTCAACAATGCTTAAAAAGGCGTCTGGGCGGCTCCGCTTGATTATTTCTCAATGTGCCTACCTCAGCAACCCTTTCGCCAATATGCGCAACTCTTTCAAATTTTCGTTAATGCGCGCGAGGCTCTTTTTTGAAACGAGCCTTTGCCCAAGCTGAAAACTAGTACGTCAATTTGTACACATGAACCGGTGCCAACATTTAATTATCCGCTTATACTTCGAATGCTAATTAAAGCCGATGATGCATGAAGAGCCGTCTGAACGGTGACGAAACTATTTAAGACTGAGGCTTGCCATAGCCTAGTGCTCATTGTGGGCGCACTGGTTAATGCTGTAAAGCTAACGGTTTAATAGTCTTCGCATTTTTGCGTGCACTGCGCTGCAAGTTGTCGTTTTTCTTTGCTTTACGAAGTTATCGCAACTCCTTTTGAGTGCTCATTGCTGCAAAATTTGGGTTCATTTTTCATGACGATTTGCCGCGGTTTTGAACCAGATAAGCGCACCACGGTATGGTATGGTTCATTATTGTAGTCAGTTGCAGCTGCAACGTATTTAAGACGCGTGGCTTGTTTTAAGTTTGGAGATGCAGGAATGGCTCTAGAACGCTTAGGTTCGTCCCTTTACGATGCCATTAAAAAGGTTTTCAAGTCTTCTGTCGTCGACGAGGCTACAGTCCGTGAATTAGTTCGAGACATACAGCGCGCGTTGCTTCAAGCTGACGTTAACGTGCAACTAGTCTTGGCAATTTCAAAACGGATTGAGGAACGCGCGTTGAAGGAAAGTGTTCCTCCAGGAATTTCTAGACGTGAGCACGTAGTCAAAGTTGTGTATGAAGAGTTGACACGTTTCATCGGCGAGAAGCCTTTTCAACTGCAGATCACACCCGGCAAACGGCATGTATTAATGCTTGTCGGTATTCAGGGTTCGGGTAAGACTACGGTAGCTGCGAAGCTGGCGCGTTTCTATCAGAAAAAGGGACTTAAACCAGCAGTGATTTGCGCAGACGTTTACCGCCCAGGAGCTTATGAACAGCTTCAACAGCTTGCCAGCCGGATAAACGTGCCTGTTTATGGTGACTTAAAATTCAAGGATCCTGTGAAGGTTGTTTCTGAGGGTTTGAAACGGTTTGCCGATAATGATGTAATAATAATCGATACAGCTGGACGTCATAAGGAGGAAACTGAACTGCTCCGAGAGATGAAGACCTTGGAGAAAAATGTGAAACCGGACGAAATTGTCATGGTTATAGACGGAACTATAGGTCAACAAGCGCTGACACAGGCCAAAGCTTTTCATGAAGCTACCCCTTTGGGCGCAATCATTGTGACAAAGCTTGACGGCTCCGCACGCGGTGGCGGCGCGTTGTCTGCAGTTGCCGCAACTGGTGCGCCGATCATTTTCATCGGAACAGGCGAGAAAATCGAGGACATTGAACCTTTTGTGCCGGCGCGCTTCGTAAGCCGGCTTCTCGGAATGGGCGATGTTGAAACACTTCTTGAAAAAGTTCGAGAAGCAGAAACACGGGTTCCGGAAAAAAAAGCCAAGGCGATACTTAGCGGTAAATTTACGTTGACAGATATGTACGAACAATTTCAAGCCTTCAAGGAAATGGGGCCGTTCCGAAAGGTTCTAAAATTGATCCCTGGAATGTCATATGATATACCCGACGAAATGTTGAGCACCGCTGAAGACCGATTAGGCAAATGGCGTGTGATAATCCAGTCAATGCGTCCAGAAGAAAGGGAAAACCCAAAAATTTTCAATTCTTCTAGAATCCGGCGTGTTGCAAGGGGGTCAGGGACGACAGAAAGAGAAGTCAAAGAGCTTTTGAAACAATATGTGATGATGCGTAAGATGCTGAAAACTTTTAAGCGTAAGAAGTTGCCTCTCCTTGGTAAGGGGTTACCTGCCGGTTTCAAGTAGGACCAAGTATATGGACTTGTTTGCTATTGTTCTTAAAATGCTTAGAAAGTACGCGTTATGCGACACATGCCTAGGGCGCCAATTTGCCCTGTTAGGTCACGGCGTAGACAATGATGAAAGGGGTCGTATGTTAAAGCTTGGATTACTATTACATGCAAGTGAACTCTGTTATCACAAGAAACATGAGGGCTTTGAAATTCTTAAAATCTTGGCACAAAATGCTCTTTTAAAAGAAGCGGAAATGACACTTGATTATTTTGGAAAGCACTTTTCTAAACAGGGGCCTCAAAAAAATTGTTTCCTATGCGCTGACCGCTTCAAACTTGTTGAAGGTTTTACCGAAAAGTTGACTAGCGCATTGGCTGAGTATGAATACTCCACTTTCCTAGTCGGAATTGAATTACCTGTTAATGTGGAGGAAAGAGAAGACGAGTTTAAGGCTGAGTTCAAGGTCGTCTATGGCGAGAGCATCCGTCACGAATTTGGCAGGCTATTTGGTAAATTCCTTTCCGATGCTACACATAAAACTGTCGATTTTAAGAAGCCTGACTTAACAATAATTCTGAATCCTTTTGAAGAGACTATCCGAGTGCAGTCAAACCCTCTTTTTATTGCTGGGCGTTACAGGAAACTGGTCAGGAATATCCCGCAGTCTACCTGGTTCTGCAGTAACTGCCAAGGTAAAGGCTGCGACAAGTGCGCCGGTACTGGCAAGATGTATCCCGAATCTGTTGAGGAACTTATCTCCAAGCCGATTTTGGCCGCAGCCGTCGGCGAAAAGACTGCTTTTCACGCTTCAGGACGCGAAGACATTGATGCTCGAATGCTAGGAAAAGGTCGCCCTTTTGTGGTTGAGGTTTCGAAACCCAAAAGGCGGGTGCTCGACCTAGCTGCGGTTGAAAAAGAAATAAATGAATCGGGAAAGGGCAAAGTTTCAGTTTCTCACCTTAGGGTTGTCACTAAAGAGCTTGTCGGGGAGTTGAAGAAAGCAGAAGGTGTTCAGAAGGAATATCGTGTTTTAGTAGAGTTCGAAAAAGACGTTGACGAGGCAAGTCTACGTCTTCTGGAAAAGCAGCTTACTGGGGCGGTTATAAAACAAAGAACGCCGTTACGTGTTTTGCATAGACGCGCTGATTTGACTCGAGAAAAGTACATATATAAGGTTAAAGTTAAGAAGGTGTCGCCCAACAGAGTTGAATTGCAGATCCTTTGCCAAGGAGGTTTATACATCAAAGAGTTAGTGTCTGGCGATGAGGGAAGAACTATGCCCAGTGTTTCGAATATGCTTGGGATCAAAGCGAAGCCTCTGCGTCTCGATGTTTTAGGCGTTATAGCACAAAACGTATGATGGTGAACGAAATGAAGAAGTCTAAAGGATACCTTGCGGGCACACGTAGACTTTTGAAGAAACATCCGAGAGAACGAGGTAGGCCGAGAATTAGCAAGTTGCTATACGAATACCCATCTGGTTCCCATGTAGTCATCAAGAGCGACCCAAGTATGCAAAAGGGGCGGCCTCATAGACGATATTATGGCAAAGTAGGAACAGTCGTGGAAAGGCGTGGGCGTGCTTACGTTATAAGCGTTTCTCAAGGCGACGCCATAAAAGAAGTAATAGTGCGTCCAGAACATCTGGAGCCATATAACGGGTAATCAGCATGGAAAAAAGAGCGCTTAGCGAGAAAAAGCTCACGCTACCTCAAGTTAAGAGCATACTTGAGTCTCTCGGTGAACCAAACTTGGACCAGTTTCAGCGGCGTACGCTGGATTACGCCTCTAAATTTTCAAAGGTGAACGCCGAAGTTGCCGAAGAACTGTTAGGTAAACTTGTAAAGGAATTCGGCATAGATGAAGACGAAGCAATTCAGATTGTTAATTGCATGCCAGAAACCCTTGATGAACTACGCGTCTTTCTGGCTGGCGGTCGCAAGATCATTGAGTCCTCTAAGCTTGAAGCAATCGTTAAGTTGTTGAATGCCTGCAAAGCTTCGAAATGATTTGAATTTATACAAGCGTTTTTAAGCAGAAAACCACTAAATAGATGAGATTATGGAGAAGCGGTACGAAGAATATGCTTACGTGCTGGATTTCCTGCCTCATGGGCGACCAAGCTTTCGCCCTTCAGGGCGGGCAGGTTATCGAGCGGGTGCTCTAATCCAATGCGTAGGCGAAGAATTCTTCACGCTTCTGGAGGCTCTTGTCAAAGAAGGCGTCACGTTAAAAGCAGGCGACAGAGTCTATGTGGGAAAAGATGCACGGAATGAAGTTACCTACATTATAGGTCGAATAGGCTATGATGAGTTGACGGCAGCGGCGAAAGCTGAGCTTCCAGGGGTCGTAACCAAAATAGTCCTTAACAGGGAGAAATGGTTCGTCAACTTCTTCAATACTGCGCGTGCAATCACTCCGAGGCTGCATGCATTAGAGCTTGTTCCAGGGATAGGCAAAAAATACATGTGGCAAGTAATCAATGAACGCGACAAGAAACCTTTCGAAAGTTTCGAAGACATACACAAACGTACAGAGCTTCCAAACCCTGTTAAACTTATCACAAAAAGAATTCTTGAAGAGCTTGAAGGCGCGAGTAAATATAGGCTGTTCACGCGATCTCAATAGGTGGGCAGGTGTAGTCAAAAGTAAGATGAGTTCTACAGATACCAAATACGTCCTCCGCGAACACGGTGTTTTCCCCAACAGGTTTCTTGGGCAGAATTTCACGATAGCTCCATGGGTAGCGCAAAAACTTGTGGAGTATGCTAACATACAACCAACAGACGTGGTCCTAGACGCAGGTGCAGGAACAGGATTTCTAGCGCATTTTGTTTCAAAAAAGTGTAAAGAAGTGCTTGCTGTCGAAAAAGACCCGCGTTTGGTTTCCATTTTACGTGAACATGTACCTAGTCCGAATATTCGAGTAATTGCTGGCGATCTTTTTAGAACACAGATTCCCCACTTCGACAAAGTTGTTTCAGCGCCCTCCTATGGGATTTCTACAAATTTCCTCATTTGGCTGTTTAATCGTGACTTCAATGTTGCCGCGCTTGTGCTTCAGAAAGAATTTGCAGGGCGCCTCGTCGCTCCTGTGGGCGCAGAGGAGTATGGATGGTTAACTGTTATAGCCTACTACAATGTTAACGTCGAGATATTGGATGCAGTGCCGAAACATGTATTCTACCCAGCACCCAAGGTGGACTCGGTGATCGTGCGCCTTGAAAAGGTAGCACGAGATCCGAGAGTCGCCAAAAACCACGATGCGTTCATAAAACTTGTTCGTTCTCTTTTCGTTCACCGCAATAGAAAAGTGGCAAACGCGATAAAACCATTCATTAGGTCGGAAGCGCTGCGAGATAACAAAGAAAAAACTCTCGCAGTTCCTTTTGCTGAAAAACGTGTTCGCGCGTTACTGCCAGAAAACTTCGCGGTCATAGCAAATGAACTCTACAGCTAAGAGAATCATCTTCGATGACATAGTCCTTGAAGTTTGGGACACCGTTTATGAGCCAGCCGAAGACTCTTTCCTTTTCGCTGAAAACCTTAATGTGCCTCGTGCCTCGTCTGTCCTAGATGTAGGAACAGGCTGCGGCATCCTAGCCATAGTCGCTGCAAAAACTGCAGAAAAAGTTCTGGCTACAGACGTTAATCCGTACGCTTTGTGGTGCACCGCAAAAAACGCTACCCGCAACAAAGTCAAAGGCAAAATCAGTTTGGTCCTAGCTGACCTGTTCTCTGCATTTCAGTGTTGTGCACATTTCGACGTAATCCTTTTCAACGCGCCTTACCTGCCAACAGAGGACGATACTTCCGATTGGGTGAGCCTTGCATGGAACGGTGGCAAAGACGGCCGTCTACTCATTGACCGCTTCATTACCGCGGCACCCAACCATCTAACGCCTAGAGGGAAAATTATGTTGATGCAATCGACTCTAAGCGATACCGACAGAACTTTAACGCTTTTTGAAAAGCGTGGTTTGAAAGCTCAAGTTCTCGCCTTTCGTGATTTGCCTTTTTTTGAAACATTGACACTGATAGAAGCGACTCGTCAGTAGCATCAATTAGCCTCGTACAAAAGAGAGGCGTTACGTTATGACAGAGTAACTGAAGCTGTAATGCTCCAAAAGTTCGTTGGAATTTTTTTGTCTTTGCTGAAAGGTTTTCTAACAGTAGGACGGATAGAGCTTTCGTGCGCTGGACGGTAATGTTTATAACCCTAAGTCTTTATTCCTAAAAGACGCGAAGCTGAAAAACAATGGGCCATCGTAAAACTCATGCTCCTAAACATGGTTCTCTCGCTTATTTGCCTAGGAAACGTGCTAAACGCCCAATTGCTAGGATTAGGTATTGGCCGCAACCTTCGGGCGATTCACCAAGGCTACTAGGATTTTCTGGATACAAAGCTGGGATGACTTATGCTTTCTTCATTGAGGATCGAAAACGCTCGCCCAATTTTGGCAAAGAAGTAATGCACGCCGCCACCATAATTGAGGCTCCTCCGATGCTCATTTGTGGAGTAAGAGCTTATTCGCTGACACCTTATGGCCTCAAACTGTTGACTGAAGCGTGGATGAAAGACCCGCCTGAAGAGCTAGACCGCGTCTTAACTCTTCCAGAGAATTTCAGCACGGAACAAATGTTGCAGAAGATTGAAGAAGCCTTAGCGGACGTTTCACGAATACGCGTGGTCGCCGCCACTCAGCCCGAACAGACCGCTATGCCCAAGAAGAAACCTGACTTGAGCGAAATAGAAATCGGCGGTGGCACCATACAGCAACGCTTCGAATACGCTAAATCATTGCTCGGTAAGACTGTTACAGTGGAAGAGGTTTTCAAGGACGGTCAATACGTCGATGTGGCGGCGATAACGACGGGCAAGGGCTTTCAAGGTCCGGTTAAACGTTGGGGTGTTACTATTCTGCAACATAAAGGAAGAAAAACCAAAAGAGGAATTGCAACACTCGGTCCATGGAATCCTCATCACATAATGTATTCAGTTCCCCGCGCTGGACAGATGGGTTACCACCAGCGCCTCGAATATAACAAGCGTATTCTCAAACTTGGTAAAGACGGCAAGGAAGTAACAGTGAAAGGTGGTTTTATCCGCTACGGTGTCCTGAAAGGGCCTTACATAGTCTTGGAAGGCAGCGTTCCAGGACCAGAAAAGCGGCTCGTGCGATTCAGATATCCAGCTAGGCCGCCTAAGGAAACCATGGAGACACCGCCTCAAGTGATTTACCTTTCATTAGATTCGCCGCAAGGAAAGTAATGGTGAGAGAATATGCCGCGTCAAAGAGTCGTCAAAGTTTTCGACTTACAGGGAAACGTTGTCGAAAAAGTCACTCTTCCACCTGCTTTCGCAACGCCTATAAGACCTGACGTTATAAAGCGTGCGGTCTTATCGATTCAGTCGAGTAGGCTTCAACCTCAGGGGCGTGATCTTTTGGCTGGGAAAAAAACTTCGGCTGAGTCAAGAGGCACAGGTTTGGGGATTTCAAGAGTGCCGCGCGTTAAGGGCGGTGGTGGACGTGCCGCCTTTGCTCCTGGCACCGTGAAGGGTCGACAGGCTCATCCGCCAAAGTCTGCTAAGCGTATTGTTAAAAAACTTCCAAAGAAAGAGAAAAAGTTGGCTTTGTTGTCTGCTATTGCAGCTACCGCTTCAAAAGAAACCGTGAAGGCGCGTGGACACGTGGTTGATGATGTGCCACAAATACCGCTTGTCGTGACGGAGAACATAGAGGCTCTGACGAAGACTAAAGACGTTGAGGAAGCTTTTGTCCGTTTGGGTCTTTTTTCAGACGTATGCCGCGTGAAAGAAAGCAGGAAAGTCCGTGCTGGCAAAGGCAAGATGCGTGGACGGCGGACAAAGCAGGGGGTTGGTCCACTGCTGGTTGTGGCTGAAGACCGTGGCGTAGCCGCTGCGGCAAAAAATATTCCAGGCGTAGATGTTGCAACTGTTGGAAGTTTGAACGCTGAACTTTTGTCTCCAGGCTCGCATCCTGGTAGGCTGACGTTGTGGTCTACACGCGCGCTTGACCACCTTCGGAAGGCATTCAACAGTGACGGTGAAGCATGATGGAACTCAATGATGTCGTATTGTACCCTCTGATGACTGAGTCCGCTAGTTTAATGGTTGAAAGGGACAATAAACTGATTTTCATAGTAAACTTGAAAGCTGGAAAAGCAGATGTTAAACGAGCAGTCGAAGAACTCTACGACGTCAAAGTTGATCGAGTAACACTGTTGATTACTCCTCAGGGGACGAAGAAAGCCTACGTAAAGCTTTCTCCGGAATACAAGGCTTCAGACGTGGCAATCAAGCTTGGAATACTCTAAAAAGATGATGCTTTGAAAGGTGTAATGAATGGGAAAGAGAATTCGTGTTCAAAGAAGGGGGCGAGGTGGGCGAAACTTCCGCGCTTCAACTCACAAGAGAGTGGCGCCAGCCCAGTACCCAAAGACTCTTGGTCCAAACGAGTGTTTTTCCTCTAGTATAGACGGTGTCGTAAAAGCGATTGTCCATGACCCTGGCAGGGGGTCCCCCTTGATGCTTGTCAAATTCAAAAATGGCGACTCATGTTACATGATCACTCCCGAAGGAGCCTATGAAGGGCAGCAAATCTGTTTAGGCGGAACCGCACCTGCAGAAGTGGGAAACATACTTCCACTAGGCAAAGTTCCTGAGGGCACCTTGGTCTGCAACTTGGAGCTTCGTCCAGGCGATGGCGGAAAACTCGCGCGGTCTTCAGGAACTTACGCGATTGTAGTAGCTCACACTCCGCAGGGAACTATGATTAGACTTCCTTCTGGAAGAACGCGTTATGTGGACGACCATTGCAGGGCAACAATAGGCGTGGTTGCAGCAGCAGGACGGACGGATAAGCCATTTCTTAAGGCAGGGGAAAAATTCCATCTAATGAAGGCCAAAGGTCACAAGTATCCAAGAACTCGTGGGCGTGCAATGGTTGCCGCAGTCCATCCGTATGGAAGTAGCAAAAGAAGCGCACGAAAAGTGACTACAACTTCGCATGGGGCCCCACCGGGACAGAAGGTAGGTTTAATCGCTGCGCGCGGTGCCGGACAGAAAAAGAAAAGAGCCATAAAGTAGCAGGAAAGCTTATACTGCAAAAACTTGGAGGATTGGTGAAGAAAGATGCCGAAAGAATTCATGTACCGCGGACACACACTGAGTAGTTTACAATCTATGTCTATGGATGAGTTTATCAATCTTCTACCCGCACGACAGAGGCGAAGCCTGCAAAGAGGGCTTAGACCTGAACAGCGAATACTGCTGGAGAAAATTCGAGAATCTCAGGAAGCTGTGAAGCGTGGAGAAGAACTTACAGTTAAGACGCATGTGCGAGACATGGTAATCCTGCCCGAGATGGTGGGCGCCAAAGTGTTCGTCCATAACGGCAAGGAATTTGTGCAGCTGACAATAAAACCTGAAATGATAGGTCATTACCTCGGTGAATTCGCGATTACGAACAAGCCAGTTAAGCATGGTACACCTGGTATAGGAGCTTCCAGGTCCTCGATGTATGTTCCGCTGAAATAGTTCTCCAGAATGCCCCAACCCTTCTGGAAGTAACCCGCTGATAGAGCGTTACATTTGATTCCGTGCGATTGAGGCAGTATTCTCTGAGAAAGCGAGCGCGCCTTCGCTCTAAGCCGAAATGCCTGCAATGTGTCACGTCGTTAAATTTTCAAAGCGCTCTTCTAGCTAAGCTGTATAGTCTCTTTCAGAATGTTTCGCAACGGTTTCCTTAGTTTGGGCAATTTGTGGCAGAGGTATCGGCGGCGGAATGTTAAGCGTTCTAGATATAAGCACAGCTTCTATGAAGACAACGTTTGATATAGATTGTATGATATATGGTGAAGGCGGTCTTTTCTCTTCATATTCCTTGAAGGTTTTTTCAATTTCGGTTTTTTCTCCGAGAACGTACGCGCCCCCTTTCATGCTGATCTGCGCGATTGACGGATTGTAGTTTATCGTAAGAACAAATGGTACTTCAAGCTGGTCTTCCTGTTTTTTCTCCATTTTCACGAGGTTGATGTTTGTGCTTATTTGGATGGGTGGAAAAGGTTTTCCAAAATCCCAGAAGCGGTCTGCAGAAATGCTTGCGATAGTTACGTTGACTCTTATCATCGATTAAGCCAGCAAGAGTTCATTGACGGATTGGGCATTTAAACTTGGCGCTTCACTTCTCTGGGCGTTTGTACTTTGTGAAACCGCAGTGTCCACAAGTATACCGGTTTGCATGCTCTGCCATAAAGTATCCTGGACCGCATCTTTCGCATACTGGACGTAAGCGTGTAACTCTTCCGGTTTCAATCATATAAAGAGCGTGGACACCTTTCTCTTCCTTAGGTTTCTTCTCTTTTTTCTCTGTCTTCTCGGTTTTCGGCTGGGGAGTTTCTGTTGTTTCTTTTAGGGCTGTTTTCTTCGACATACCTAAGTCTTCGCCTCTTCAGCAGGTTTGCTTTCGGGTAGATTTCGCTTGATTATGTAGGCAGGCTCAACGAGTTTTGCCTGGTCAATCGTTTCGTAAACGTTTGCTTCGCCGATTGTAACATGAGTTCCTGTTATGGTTCTCATTCTTCGGATGAAAACTAGGTTCTCGTCAACTTTGAGAATCATGGCGAGGTTTTTCTTAATCTCTGGCCTCGAAGGCGTTCTGCCTTCTTGATTGTGGTCTACTTTAAAATTGACTTCCTTCCTTTTGAGAAGCGTGTTCATCTCCTGTTTCAAGAGTTTAATTTGCATGGGATCTCACTTATGCAGGTTGTTGAGTTCATATGCTGCCTTCTTATTTAGCTTTTCTAACAATCTCCATTGACTCGAGGATTCTTCTGGCTTCTTGCTTCTTCTCAGGCGTGACTTCGACTACGACTATGCCTTCGCAAGGCTGCCCATAGACAACAAGTGTTCCCTGCTGTGCTTGAAGAACCGCTGGAATGACAAGCAAATCTTCCTCTCCCTCGATTAAGATTTGGCTTTCTCCTGAAGCCTTAAGCGCCTCAGAGATCGAATCAATCGCTTCCTGCGTGATTGTGCCTGCTGGATTGTCTATTGGACCGATGAGCCGTGCTGCGAGGGTCACCGCTTTCAACTTTTTGCGTTTAGACCGGTTATCTACTATGGCGACTTTGGGTTTTATGTCGCTGCCGTGCAGGTTCCTTGAAACAACATCGCCAACGGCGACTACGGCTACTGGTCTCCGCTCCTCGATTATCGCTTTCAGTCTACGTGTCGTTTCCTTGTATGACCCACTGATCAGGTATCCGAATGGCTTGTGAAGTTCATCCCGCATGCGTTGAGGCAATACAAAGCTCGTCGGCATCCTTAATGTTGCCTTCTCCTATATGCTGAGGTTGTTGTCACGGTGCTTTTCAACAGTGCGCAATGCAGAATCGCATGGAGGGTTACCTAACTTTCAAGGCGTAACGCCCTTTTTCTTTTATACCCATGGCTTTAGCTATCACAGAGTTTTCAGGGTCAAAAATTATGACTAACCCACTAAAATCCTCGCTTAAATTGGTTGATCTGCATTTTGGACAAGCGCTTTCCTTTGTTATAAAATGACACAAGGTGCAGGCTTTCTCGCTCATGCAGCCGACTCCTGTTTCTTTTCTATCCTGCCTTGTTTGTCCTCTGCGTTTTCTTCAGACTGTTCTGTTTCTTGTTTAAACCATTCTAGTTTGCCCAAAAATGGCTGCCTAGCGGTTACGCCGATTTTGCCAGAACTTCCTGCTCTACCGAGGGATACAGCAGTTATTCTAACGCGTACGTGATCACCACTGGCAAGCTTCCTTTTCGTTTCTTTTCCAAGAAGAACTCCTTGCTTTTCATCGTAGGAGATGAAATCGTCCATAAGTTGGGAAACGTGAAGCAAAGCATCTACAGGACCAATACGAACAAAAGCGCCGAAATCCGCAATTTCGACAACATCGCCTTCAACTATTTCTTGGAGTACTGGATAAAAAGTCAATAAGGAGAAGTCAACTTTGTGGTAAGTTGCTCCGTCACCAGGTATTATTTTGCCGATCGGGCTTACTTTGACTTCCGTGACTGCGATGACGTAGCCTAATTCCTCGTCCACAATTCCTTCATATTTGCTTCTTACCTGTTCGCGTCCGACGTTTTCAAGCGGGTTTCCGAAGGTTTGTGGTGGTATTCGAATCGTGTCTTGAAGCGTAATGAGTTTAAACATTTCTAAACCTTTCCGTCGATTGCCAAGCGCTTTTTTTGTCTCACATAGACAACTGGCACATTTATATCTCTTAGCCTCTTTCTTAAATGTTTGTCATTAGTAAAAACAATTGCTTTCATTTCTTTTGCTTTTTCAACTATCACCTCGTCTGTCGTGGTTCTTGGACATGCATGGTTTTCAATAAGTTTACAGTTACTTGCAAGTGTCAAAGCGTATGCTGCCTGTTTGCGTGTCTTGGTCGATGCTGTTTGCACTATGGATTCCAGCTCCTTTTTCACTGAAGAAAGCAGTATAAGCTCAAAGTTTCTGTTCAGCGTTTTCTTCAGTTCATCAAAAACATCTACTCGAAGCTGTAACGGTGCAAGCAGCACATTAGTATCGACTATAACCTTCAGCTTAGTCTCTCTTTGTTCCTTTTCTTCCATGCGACTCTTTCCTCTTCCGTTAGAAAGAAGATTTAACAGAGTTTACATGTTTCGGTATTTCAAGAAGAAAACCTTGCGTATGCTTATGTTTTGTCATTGATAGACGCAGGATTGCTTTTAAACTTTTAAGTGCTTTAAACCTTCTTATGCTGAGGAGGTGGATGCGCAAGGATGCTTACTGAAAACTCGTGTGGGGCGGTGGTTTTTCTAAGAGGCGCCGAAGTTAGGTATCTTGTGTTGCATTATGAAGCTGGCCATTGGGACTTCGTTAAAGGCAACGTGGAACCAGGCGAAAGCGAACGGGAAACGGTTTTGCGCGAGCTAAAAGAGGAAACAGGAATTGTCGACGCTAAATTCATAGATGGCTTCAGAGAAAAAATCAGCTATTTTTACAGGCGTCAGGGTCTCACAGTTTACAAGGAAGTGGTTTTTCTTTTGATGGAAGCTTATACCGAAAAAGTCACACTTTCCTTCGAGCATATAGGCTACGAATGGTTACGTTATCAAGAAGCACTTAACAGACTTACCTTTAAAAATGCACGTAATGTGTTGAAGAAAGCAAATGAATTCCTGAAAGCCAACGGGCTGATATTTTAGAGGAAGTAGTACGCGATCACTTCTTTCACGTGGGTTTATCTTGTATAATGCCGTAACCTATCAATCGCCATCGCGCCGTGATTTTACGGCTCAACGCCACTCTTGCACCTGTTTGTGCGCACACCGGCCTGCTAAGTTTAACACGTATCACGTTGTTTTTCACGGCTGTCACTCTTCCAAGGTTTACTGCTGCACCGACATGAAGCAGAAGTGATTCGTCGATGTTGATCCTTTCGACTTTTAGAAGTTCTTTCGTTCCTACGGCCCTTTCAAGCATTCTAGTTTCGAGGGTCAGTTCCATGAGTGTCTGTGGAAGTAAACCTGTTTTTCCTGCAATGTTTCCGGTTAACCCATCAGCTTTAGTGTATGACGGGTCGAGAAGTGTTCCTACTCCGACGAGCCCTCCGCAGTAAGCTTCTTGTACGCTTTTTTCGCCTGCATGTAAGCTTACGATTGTTGTGTGTAAGGGTGTATAAACAGTTTTTCCTTCTTTTTCTTGGCTTATTCCTGGTCGGATTTCTATTTCGTCTCCAACTTTAAACTTGCCCTGCGAGATTGTGCCTCCAAGTATGCCTCCTTGCAAGTTTTCTATGGACGTTCCAGGCTTATTTGTGTCGAAGGATCTAATGATGTACATCAATGGGTCCTTTGTTTCATCCCTTTTGGGTGTAGGTATGAATTCTTCGATGGCGCTTAGCAGAACTTCTATGTTTATTCTGCGTTGTGCAGAAATCGGTATTATCGGGGCATTTTCAGCGATTGTCCCCTTCAAGAATGCTTTAATTTCTGCATAACTTTGGTGTGCTCTTTTTTCATCGACAATGTCGATCTTGTTCTGGACGACGATAATGTTTTTTATTCCGATAACTTCTGCTGCAGCCATGTGCTCTCTCGTCTGGGGTTGAGGGCATACTTCGTCTGCGGCTATCACCAAGAGAGCACCGTCCATCACTGCTGCTCCTGAGAGCATTGTTGCCATCAGCGCTTCATGTCCAGGTGCGTCGACGAAGCTTATTGCGCGTACAAAGACAGTCTCTGAACCACAGCGTGCACACACTGGGCTATTTGTGTAATTCCATGGGTCCTCACACTTTAAACATTTGTAGACTGCCATGTCTGCGTAGCCAAGTTTTATTGTGATCCCGCGTTTTAGTTCTTCACTGTGCCGAGATGCCCATACGCCTGTGAGTGCTTGGACAAGTGTGGTTTTTCCATGGTCAACATGACCTATGGTACCGATGTTGATTTCTGGTTGCCGTGGTAATGTTTTCAGTGTGTCATTCATCTTTTTATCCACAAGTGCGCTTTAGGTAATCAAGATTTAATTTTGGGTATTAAAGTTTATTTTAGTTCATAAGCTGTGGGCGTTGTGCTCAGGCTGTTGTTTTCTGGTCTTCTACGCGGGTATCGGTTGATTTCGCTGCTTCTTCGATAATTTTTGTGTTTATCTGAACGATTTCATCGGTTATAACGTTTCCACGCACGGTTTTTCGTCTTCGCTGTCCCATTTTTTTAGGGTTAAATCCCACTCCTCCGCTGAGGATTACTTTTTTACGGGCGCCTCCATGTACGTTGGGTCTCATGGGAACGCCGTCCTTGTCGGAGCCGCCTGTTATTTGAAGCTTGCGTCCAGGCAAACCCACAATGGTTCCATCGATTATCTCTCCAATTCTCCGGCCCACAAGTGGTATTGCCTTCACGTCTTCAAGTTCAAAGACTTTCGACGTTCCATCAGTATCTGAAACTATCACCTTGAACTTAGCCATGAGTTGCCTGCATCTCCAGTGCAGTATGAAGGTGGTCTTCCCCCTTTTTAAGGGTTTACGAAAAACTTTCTTCTCAAATGGCTGAGGTAAGTGAAAGTTTCTGCCTCTTTTTAAACTGCGGGTTATTCCATAAGACTATGGTTTGATGGTGCTTCTTTTTGCAGCTTGAAGGCTTGGGTTTTCGCTTTTTCTGCCCTTTTACGTCTTTTCCACCATTGTCTTTTGAAGTGTTTCTTGGATTGTTTGGTTCCTGCTTAATATGCCCTGCTCAGTCCTTCACCCTAATTCCCTGAAGGGTTGTCATTACGGAGGTCGCAGCCTCATAGCGCCTGGATTTAGGGCGTTTTCTTCCTGTTTGGATACGCTCTTCGGCATGTTGCGAATATGTATTTTTCGGTTTTCATCCGTAACCTAAATTTTGTGGCGGCTTTCCGCCGACAAAGTTAAGGCTGAGGAAAGGTTTCTATTTGTGGAAAATGTTAGTTTTTCTTGAAAACTGCATTCCACTCGTGAAAATAGCATTGGTAGTGCGTCCTTTCCTTTTCCAGTGGAAGGAAAAGTTTAATCATAACTTGTTGATGTGCATTCTGGCATGTGGCGCCTGGGATTCTTCTTTCATGAGATGGCTTTCGGCCTCTTATCTGTGTTCATACCGCTTTACATAGTGACTATGGGTGGGTCGCTTCTCGAAATAGGTATAATGACTTCCGCAGCACTATTTTTGAGCATCCCTGCATCGTTTTTTTGGGGGTACATCTGCGACAGAACACGTCACTACAAGGCATATATACTATTGTCGTTTGCGTCGCTGTCAGCGTTTCTTTACTTTTTCACTCTAGTGCGAAGTGTCCACGTATTTATGGTTCTATACATCGTTATGGCTGTGTTCCACGTAGCTCATGAGGCTCCAAAGAATGTCTTGATTGCTGAGCATTATCCGCGAGAGGAGTGGGAGAAGTCATATTCGGTCTATGAAGCATTCACTGAAGTTGGGTGGCTTATCGGGTTGTTTACAGGGTCTTTCTCTGCTGCTTTAGGTATTCAGCCGCATTTGACGTTGTTGCTTTGTAGTGTACTGAACTTGGCGGCTTTCGTGTCTTCAATTTTTCTCGTAGCTGACCCGATTTTGATTTTCGAACGAAGACTTGTAGGTATAGAAAAAACCTTGGATTTTACAGTTAGGGGTTTGCATGTTGCGTCTAAAGTTCTGGATGGTTTTGGCTTGAACGAAAGCGTCCGCAAAGAACGCTTTCTCGCTGTAGGCATTGCGTTGACACTGTTTTCGCTTGCAACAAGCATGTTCTTCACGCCGCTGCCGATATTTCTCTCGCAGAAACTTGCATTATCATCAGGAATTGTTTTCATAGTTTACATGTTAAACTCCGGCGGTACCATTGCCGGCTACACACTAGTAGCTCTCCGCGGCCCTCCGGAAAAATCAAAGACCGCAATCCGACGTGTCGTGCTGTTACGAGGCAGTCTAATCTTTCTGCTGGCTCTTTCTCTCAACTTATCTGTTTATCCTGAGCTGGTTACAGCCTTAACGCTAATCCTTCTAGGCTTTGCGTACGGAGTATACCACATACTTGCGCTTTCGCTTTCTATGGAAATGATTCCAGAAGGAATGACTGGACTCTTTGATGTGCTCGTAGGCGCTGGCGCAGCAAGTGGCTCATTCATCGGACCCTTTATAGCTCAAACGATGGGCTACTTGTCAGAGTTTATGCTTTCAGGGGTTTTCTTCTTTTTGGCGTATGTTGCAATACGGTTTTTTTCATGAGTTCACGGTTTAAACAACCGCAAAGGTCCCCCTTTCGTTGATTGAGGGTATCAACGACACGATTCAGTTCTGTTCAACTTTCAGACGGCAACTGCCTGGGAACATTTGTTAAAATCGGTGGTTAGAAATAAAAAAAGAGGATGATAAAAGTCCTGAAAGTTTACTCGACATGCACTCTGAACAGGTCTACGTCTTCGCGCATTTGCGGTGTTAACTCGAGGAATTCGCGGACTGCACGTTCTATGTCCTTGGACTGCGTCACGTATCGCCCTACCACAATTATGTCGGCGCCTTTTTCCAGCGCCTCCTTTGCGGTTTCAGGGACTATTCCACCTGCAACGGCGATAAGGAATTTCTTATCTTTGAAAGTTTGGCGGAGTTCTTGTATACGTTCTAGACCGCATGTTCTTCCGCTTTCTTGGTCTATTCCCCTGTGAATTATGACGATGTCGGGGAACTCTTTTGTTTGTTGCAGCTTTTTCACAGGCTCTTCGACGTTCAGCATGTCTACAACCGCATATATTCCTAGACGTTTTGCTTCATGAATGAAGGCATCAAGGGTTTCTGGAGGTGCAAGTCCCGCGGCGACGACAGCGTCTGCTGTGTCTTCGTAGGCTATGTCGACTTCAACTTTGCCCACGTCAAGCGTCTTCAGGTCGGCGACCATGAAAGCGTCTTTGGCTACCTGTCTTAGGTCGTTTATGACTCTTGTCCCGTAACGTTTTATGAGTGGTGTTCCAACTTCGAGTATGATCCTGTCGCTTCCAGGTAACTGTGCAATGACTTTCTTTGCCTTTTCAACTTCAGGGTTATCAAGCGAAATCTGCAGGTATGGGGGTCTCCATAGTCTTGGAACTTTGAAGCCCATTATCGGGTGTTTTGCACGGTCTTTGTCGTACAAGATTTTCTCAAGCGATGGGTACTTCTTAAGTGCTCTTTGCAGCGCCATCTTCGTTGCGCCGTAGTTGTACTGATAGATTTTTCTGTAGTCGCTGGCTTGTGGATGTATGAACACGCTGCAGATGATCACCCAATCGTCGAGTTTCTCAGGCGGAATAACGCCTTCCTCTACAGCGTCTGCAATAGCTTTTGCAACCGCTGCCTGAGCTGGACCGAAGATTTTTGCGGCGTCATCCATGTTTTTGACTGTGACTTTCGGAATTAAAAGCGTGTGCGGCTTAGGTGGAAGATTCGGCCTAATAACTGCGAGTAAAGGGGTGTGCCCCGCGGAAAGGTTTGCAAGCCCTGTGGCGAATGCTTGGCCGATTGGACCATGCTTGTCGCCGACGAGTAAGTCTATGTGAGCTACTTCGTTTCCTTCGCCTACAAGGGCTTCGCCTATTAGAAATGTGTAGCTTGCGTTTTCCATCGACCTTTCTTCCGTTGTCGGTAATCTGTCGATGATTTCTTTGAAGTCGACATCAAACTCTTTGAGCCATGTATATAATGTGTCTCTGTGGATGCTTAGTGTTTTAGCTGTTCCAGAAACTGTCGGTCTACTTTTTGAAAGCGTTTGCTGCATTATCGATTTCTGTGCAGCAAGTGTCAGCATTTCGATCAGTTCTTCACGTGTTTTCGGTTTTTTAACGTCAGCTTCCGACACTTATTGCTTCCTCCGTGGTTTACACACGACACAGTTCTATATAAAACTGTCGGACTATTTTTCATTAATAGCCGATGTAACTACGCGCCGAGATGGAAAATAATGCTGCCGTTCTTAAAGGTTTGCCTTAAAATTCTCTTTTTCCGAACTTGGCGTTTGCTTGCAGTTAACTTTTTATTTTCTGTCCTCAAGTACTAAATACCACATAAGCTGAGCTGACCTGAATGACTAGTGCAATATATATAGCCTGTGCACTTTTAGCCTTGTCAGGCATAGTGCTTTTTCTCTACGGTGCAAACTACTACAATAATATCGTAGGTTGGACGGGCGTGTACCTTTTCGCTGCTGCGCTTGTAATAGCGCTAGTGGCATATACCTACAGGCATATGAAAACGAGATAGTCGCGTTTCAAAGCTTTTACATTAAAGCATTATTTGTTCAGCATAGTACTCTGATTTTTTATGCTATGGTTTTAGGTTCATTCTAAGATCGAGGTCCGCGCTATCATCGGTGCGAAGTTCGTCTTTGCATAGGGCTCGCCTTATTCATAATCTATCTCAAGTTACCAAAAGGTTCATGCCTACGCTAAATTGTCCCAAGGTCATAACATGGTGCTCCGGCCGGGATTCGAACCCGGGTCTTCGGCTCGAAAGGCCGGAATACTTGACCGGACTATACTACCGGAGCACTGGACTATACTACTTTTTCGAGCCTTCCGAGAGTTATTTCCGCTTTCTATATATAGCTACTTGGTCTTTTTCGCTGTAGCATACGTATTCAAATCCAGCTTCTATTAATTTA
>Ga0315298_1000885_pt1 | contig 57218 bp, 47 predicted proteins | sample WHS_1_MG_FD_203077 | JGI IMG/M metagenome (GOLD analysis project Ga0315298, IMG submission 203077) | Extremophilic microbial mat communities from Washburn Hot Springs, YNP, Wyoming, USA - WHS_1_MG | ecosystem: Environmental > Aquatic > Thermal springs > Hot (42-90C) | place: USA: Wyoming... | reverse complement strand
GCCCATGCCAACGTGACCGAGTCGGTCCGCGACCCCGAGTATGACGCTTCCGCAAACATTCTAGGCTCTCTGCACCTGCTTGCCTGCTGTGTCCGGCACGAGGTGGCAAGGGTCGTTTATGCCAGCACCGGAGGCGCTCTTTACGGGGAGCCCGAGTACATTCCCGCAGACGAAAGCCATCCTATTCGTCCGCTTTCGCCCTACGGGGTAAGTAAGTACACAGTGGAACACTATCTTCGCGTCTACCGCAACCTTCACGGTCTTGAGTACGTAATCTTGCGCTACCCCAATGTGTACGGCCCCCGCCAGGACCCCCACGGAGAGGCAGGAGTGGTCGCCATCTTCTCTTCCTTACTTCTGGGCGGTCAACAGCCCACGATCTTCGGCGACGGCAGCAAGACCCGCGATTATTGTTATGTAGGGGACATTGTGGAAGCGAACATCCTTGCTCTTAACGGACCGGACGGCGGCGTCTACAATTTAGGGCGAGGCATCGAGGTGACCGACCTAGAGATCTTTGAGGCGGTGCGTGAGGCAGTGGGCTCTGCGATAACTCCGGAATTCGCCCCTGTCCGCCCAGGAGAGGTGAGACGCATCGCCCTGGACGCGACCAAGGCCAGAGCTGAACTTGGCTGGAGTTGGAAGGTCGATCTCGCCCAGGGAGTGGCCGAGACGGTGCGGTTCTACCGCAGTCGCATGGAGAGGAAGGCACAGTGAGCAAGAGAGAGCGCCGTGACAGTGAGCGGTGGGAAAATCAGGCGGAACAGGAGCGAGATAACGCGACCAACGACACGCCGCGCCAAGAGGGTGATTCGTTAAGCGCCCTCAAGGCCATCCTGGGGAAGGTGGCTGCTCTACTTAAGCCCTTACAACTCACAGCCGAGGAGGCGACAAAGCTGGTCGAGGACCTTTACAGCAGCGTGCTCGCCATGGACCTGCAGCTGGCCGGCGAGGCGGACGACACCCGCAAGTCATCGGTACTCGCCTATCTTGAGCGAACCAAGATCACACGCGAGGAAGGCCGTCTAGTGGTCGAGTTTCCAAGCACCGACACTCCGCCACTCCCTGAAAACGGGTCTTCCCTGTCAGGCCCCGATTCCACAAGCGCAGAGGCAAGCTCGGCTACTGACACTAGCGCAGTACCGCCCACCGAATAGACCGCGAGCAGCAGGTCCCCACAGTGATGGCCATCGCCGTCAGGCTCGGGCAAGCGTTACTGGCGTGCTGCCGCAAGGGCCCGTCCGCAGTCGCAGGGCGGCTCTAGGGAAAGGCGAGGTATAACCTTGAAGAGAAGCGCTCGCAAACGCTCATTATTGGCGTTGAAGGTCTTAAGCACGTCGTGGTGACTGACCGGAGGGATCGAGGGGTCATCGGCCAGGCCCACGTCGTAGTCCGTCACCAGAGCCACGCTCGCGTAGCAGAGCTCAAGTTCCCGAGCCAGGTAGGCTTCCGGGTAGCCGGTCATATTGATGACATCCCAGCCCATCGAGCTGAACCACTTGCTTTCCGCCCGGGTGGAGAAACGAGGGCCTTGAATCACTACAACCGTCCCCCCGTCATGCACGGTTATGCCGAGCTCGCGCGCGGTCTCCACAAGAGCTCGGCGCAAATCCGGGCAGTAGGGGTCCGCGGCGGACACATGCGTGGTGATAGGACCGTCGTAGAAGGTGTCCTTCCTCCCCCAGGTACGGTCCACAAACTGGTCGACCACCACGAAATGCCCTAGACCAATCTCTTTCTTAAGGCTGCCTGAAGCACACGGCCCAATGAGTCTCTTTACTCCCAGCTCCTTCATCCCCCACACGTTCGCGCGGTAATTGATCATGTGCGGGGGATACTGGTGCTTCCGCCCATGTCGCGGAAGAAAGGCCACCCTCACCCCTTCGATAGTGCCAATGAAATAGCTATCGCTCGGATGCCCGTAAGGGGTGTCGACCGTGACTTCCTCCACCTCTTCCAGAAGCGAATAGAACCCCGACCCTCCAAACACACCGATATCTGCTTTAGCCTGCATACGCAACCTTCCTTAACGCCTGTTACCAGAGCCACAAGCGTAGCACGGCACCTTAGCCCCAAGAACCCGGCTCTAAGCTGCTTCTTTGAACTGCGCTCATTAAGAGTCGGTTGGCTGATTCCCGGGCTCAGCGGCCGGGGTCTCGGACCTGGTGGATTCACTAGCTTCGGCCTTCACCGCAGCGGCATATGCCAGCTGCAGCTGAGCAAGTAAGGCACGACCTGGACCGATCTCCTGGGAGGACCCCGCCGTCTCTAACACGCCTAGTAGCGCTCGGTATCCTTCAATGGCCAGCCGGGCTTGCTCAAGATCTCGGCATGCATCAGACTCACCGACCAGACCGAGCCGAATAGCGGCGAGATCAGACAACGAGTGCATCATGAGGAACAAGTGGTCCCGCACGGGCAGCCTTCGAATCTCTTCCTCCACGAGACGGGCGCGCTCTGCCTCGTCCCCACGGGAACCGGCGGCGCTTGACCCCCCAGCTTGAGCACCCGACTCACCAGCCCTGCTGTCTTCCTGTTCCGTCAATTCGCCACCTCCAGCAAGAAACTACAACCGCTTGTTGTATGAACTTACCATAAGAGCCACTAGCATAAGAGCCACTGTTAGAATGGCAGCTAAGCGCGTCCTTAAGAGACTCGGAGGTTAGAGCAGAGCTTGAGCGACTTTTCGCGTCTGGACTCTAGCTACCCCAAGGGGCATTCTGGGGCCCATTGTGGTGTCGCCCCAGATGCAGACGAGGGCCCGGACTACGATGCCGAGCTGGTCGAGCGTGCGCGCGCGGGTGAGGAAAGAGCCTTGACCGAGCTCTACCGGCGTCACGAGCGCCGAGCCTACAACTTGGCTTTGCGGATGCTGGGGAACCAGTGGGATGCAGCCGACGTCACCCAGGAAGCCTTCATAAAGGCCTTTCGCAACCTTGGCTCCTACAAAGGGGAAGCCCGCTTCAGCACCTGGCTGCACCGCATCGTGGTGAACGCCGCTTACGATCACCTGCGACGCCGCCAGGACGAGCCTGTGGAGACAGAAACGCTTGACGACCTGTCTGGACCCGCGGGCCCCGTGACGTCGCTGGCTGGCGGAGGTGCAGGCATAGAACCGGCCGCCGACGGGCTCTCTGAACCGGTCAAGCGCGCACTGCTGAGTCTTAATGAAGGCTTTCGCTTGGCGGTGGTGTTATGCGACCTCCTGGGCTTCCCGTACAGTGAAGCCGCCGAGATCTTGGGGGTGCAGGAAGGCACCATAAAATCGAGGATCTTCAGGGCCCGTGAGGCTCTAGCTCAGGCTTTGTTCGAAGCAGGATACGAGCTTCCCCGCAGTACCGTGGCGCAGGAACCCGGAGGAAGCGGTCGACGTCAGAGTGACCAGCAAGATAGGGGTCAACTGTGACAGAGAGAGACGCACAATATGACAACCGTGGCAGGTGCGACGAAGCCTTCCTGGCTGGCCACGGAGGCGAATGCCTAAGCGGTCACATAGACGAGTGGCCGGAGGCGGCACTCGACTATCTCGAGGGGCACCTTGACGCAGGAAGAGCAGTCGTTGTTGAAGCGCACTTGGCCAGCTGCCCAGAGTGTTTTAGGCGACTCGAGCACCAACGCGCACTGAGTGGGCTGCTACACGAACTGCCTCTCGAGCCAGCGCCAGCCGAGCTGGAGGAGCGCGTGCTAGAAGCAGTTCTCGCCACACGGGAACTCCCGGGGAGGTTGGCAACGCAGGAGGTGCCACCAAGTCGAGCTGTAGGCGAGGCATCCGTTCCTAGACGGGAGACAGAACACCTGGAGCCGACCTGGTGGTCAAGGCTCTGGCATAGCAGAGTCAGACCATGGGTGCCAGCTAGCATAGCCGTGGCTGCCCTCTTGCTGGGGATCCTTGGATATGGACTACTGAGGAGCGGAGCTGAGAACCAAGCCGATTACGCCGGGAGCAGACTGGCAACCACAGCCGCTCCGGCCACCACCTCCGAGCCCGCTCAGACTCCCACCCCGGGGGAGACAAGAAAGGGCGCAGGCTCCACTGTGTACGCCCAAGATTCCACGGTGACTGCGCTCGGCTCACCCCCAGCAGCCGAGGCAGAGAGTGAGACCACCACTACCGCTGCCGGTACCACCAGCGAGACCATCGCGACGGCTACCGCATCAAGCGCGGAGACAGGCTACCTGGCCGCGGCCATCTCAGATAGAAAGAGCATGATCGCCGAGCTAGCCCAGGTCCAAGGCCCGGTCTACTTTGTTTTCGTCTCGGCAAAACTTGGCGGCTCAGTTTCTGCAGAGACCTCTGAGGCCGTCGTGCAACAGTTGGGTAACATCACCGGCCTCGAGCCTCTTGCTGCCTCGCTGGCTCTTGACGGACCAACTTTCGCCGCCTATGTGCCCAGGGAAGACGCTTCTGCTCTTGTGGACTTGCTTCTTTCCATAAAAGCCTCCCTTCAGCTTGAGCTGCATCTCGAGCCGCAGCCGCCTGAGGCCACACCGGAAAGGATCTCCCGCCTCTTTGCGCACAAGCAGGAGTTCCCCGTCCTCTCTGCGCACCGCACCCCAGCCCCAGCCGTCTCCGCCTGGTCCTTCACCACTTCTACTCTTCTGTCCCCAGGAGACACCACCAAGCGCAGCATTCCTACCCCGGACGAGGACGGGAGCCACGTGCTAGTGGTCATCCTGGTGCGGAGGTAAGCAGGCTGAGCTCAGGCTGAGCGCACCAGCAGAGGTAGGCCGAGCACCCAAGTGGGCACACCAACGGGGTGTAGTCGGGGTGCCGGGATTTGAACCCGGGACCTCATCGTCCCGAACGATGCGCGCTACCAGGCTGCGCTACACCCCGTGAGGCGCCTAGTTCCCAGAGGCCGTGCCCGACACTCCTTACGCGGCGCCGCCAGCGAGCTATTGTATACCATCAGTTCTTGCCCATCACCCGACAGCTACCCGCCAATCCGCCACTGGGTGTTCCGTCGCCGTCAAGCCGTCGCACAGTTCGCCCACTGGACAGAGCCGGCAGTCTTCGCCCTGCCTGGGCCTGTAATCCCCTTCCAGTAGGCCAGCAAGTGCCCGCTCCACGACTGCTTCTAGGTCAGCCTCCTGCGCAGAGCTGTATACGAAAGACACTGGATCTCTAGCTTGCTCCAGGAAAACGAAGTCCATCTGTACCGCGCTGGCCCCTCCCCGTAAGGCAGCAAGCGAGTAGACCGCCGCCTGCAATGTGTATGCCTGAGCCAACTCCACTGGGGACCGCCCGCCAAGACGATTGGTCTTATAGTCAACGATGCGCGCAAGATCATTCTCAGGACAGAAAACATCCATGACCCCCGACACCGCAACCCCAGCTTGTTCAAACAGGAAGGGAGCCTCCTTAATCGCCCGAGGAGAGGCCCAGACACTGAGGAGAGGAGAATCCCAGAAGGCTAGAGTAAGTTGAAGCGCACGATCAAGTTCAGGCTCTTCCAAGCCCAGCCCTGTCTCAAGCAGCCAATCCTCGGCCAGTTGCCGCAACTTCTCCGCTGCTGGCGGCAGCTCTCTCGACTCTAGGCGCTCAAGTAAGGCGTGCACCAGTAGACCAACTTCCAGCCCCGCCCTCCTTTCTCCCTCGTCAGGAAGAGTCGTTTCCCACGGGGCAGAAAGACCCGGCCCTTCGTCACCCCTTGCAAAGCCAGCCTCTTCGCCAAGTCCTAAGACTCGCTCGAAGAAAAACCTCCGGGGGCAGAGTTGGTAAAGCGAAATACTGGAGAAGCTAACTTGGCGCGGTCTCATCACATGGGAAACCTCGGGAAGTAACGCAGGGAGAATCGTGCTGGCCGGCGGCTCGGCCGAGCCAAGGTTCTCTTCGGTCCGCTGCCTCTCTCTACGGCCCTTTTCCCCCTCTGCCTGGCCCACCAAGCGGACAAGAAAACGGGTCTCTCCTCTTTCAACCAGGGTCTCCTCCTGAGGCAGTTCTCCGTCAATGCCCAAACCCCTCAAGATACGCTTCATGCGACTCGGCCCTCCCGTGTCCCTCGGCTCGGCTCCCACCAGCACCAGGTGTTCCTTGGCTCGAGTCATGGCCACATACAGGAGTCGCACATCCTCAGCCTCTTCCTTGGCCCTGATTTCTTCCTCAATGTCCGCGCCCGGTCCCCAACAGAGGTCACTCTCTTCATAGTTGTGATGGCGAGAGCCTCTTAAGAAGACTCCCACTCGACCGTCATCGCCGATTACCACAGTGGACTTGGGCCCTCCTCCCCCGTGAGACACGTCGGAGCCCAAACCAGCCAAGATCACTACAGGAAACTCGAGCCCCTTGGCCTGATGAATAGTGCTCAACTGCACCACATTGTCAGCCTCCCCAAGAATGGGGGCCTCCCCTTCCCGGTCGTCCGCGTCGCCGCGCGACCGCAGCACCTCCACCAATCCGGCCAGGTCCGGGCCGGAGAGGCCCTCATACTCGTTCGCCATGCGCATCAGCTTGCGCACGTTTGCTAACCGTCGTTTGCCATCAGGTAGGCGAAGAAGACGGAAATCGTAGTCAAAGGTGCTCATTATTTCGTCAATCAAACGGCCTAGCCCCGGACGGCCTACCCGCGGGCGGAGCCTGGCAAAGCCTGTCAAGAATCGCTCTAGGCAGGCCAGGTCTGCCGAGGATAGGGCCGTTCGCTCAGCGCCCCGTATCCTTTCCCACAACGTACCTTTCTGCCCCACGGTGTTAGGGGTAGTTCGACTGACCAAATAGAGGCCGTCGTCCGACAAGCCAACAAGGGGCGATCTAAGCACAGTCACCAACGCGAGATCATCCAATGGGTTCACGAGCACGCGCAGGAAGGCGATCAAATCCCTGACTTCCTCCCGACTGAAGAATTGCCGGCCACGAGTCAGGTACACCTCTATCCCGCGCTCGCGCAGGGCTCGCTGATACACATCTACATAGGTGTAGGCGGGGAGTAGCACCGCGACGTCGGACTCTTTGCGCTTCTCCTCATCGAGCAGCCGACGCACTCGGTCAGCCACCACCCGGGCCTCCGCCTCCTGAATGGTCTGAGTGACAGGCTCTCCTTCTTTGTCTGACTCCGCCTGCCGCTCTGCCACCAACACCTCTACCAGAGGGTCGCGCCGATCCGAGAAGGGTACGGGAGAACGGTCGCTGCTCAAGCTATCTTCCGACTCCTCAGGGTGGATAAGTCGCACAAAGTCTGGCCCAAAAAACCCTTCCTGAGCAAAGAGGTAGTTGATGAAAGAGAGGACCTCTCGCGAGCTTCGATGGTTCACATCCAAGCGCCGCACACCGCCGGAGCCATCTCCCCCTCCGGTCTCGAGCTCCTGCTCACGCTTGCGGAAAACCGTCACGTCGGCCCCGCGAAAGCGGTAGATACTCTGGCGTTCATCACCCACCATGAGTAGCCGCGCCGCCCCGAGACCCTCCAGGATCGAACACTGGAGCTCATTGGTGTCCTGGAATTCGTCCACTAGTACAACGGCTTCGGCCAAAGACAGCCAGGCCCTCGTCTGCTCCCCGCCCCTTGAGCCGAAGACATCCCCACGCAGCACCAGATCTCTTGCCTTCAGCTCCAGGTCAGCGAAATCAAGCACGCCGCGCTCTCGCTTGAGGGCCTGGTACTCCTCATGAAAGGCGAACAGTAGGCGATTGACCATGCCTACGAGAGGCCGCAATCGCTCTTCGGCAAGGGCACACCGGTATCTAGTGAGAGCTTGTCTCACCGGAGCGAACAAGGACCGAGCTCGACTGGACCTTGCTGAGGGGAAGAACCTGAGCGTCACCTCAAGCTGGGCCGCTCTTTCTTGCGTGCTCAGTGGTGCCTCGAGCCAGGCAAGGCAATTGCGCAGGGCCTCGAGATCCCGCTCCAAAGTACTGCCCCACGGCTTTAAGGCTTCGGCTCCGGCCAGAGCCTCGCTTACTAGGGTGAGCAGTTCCGCTTGGCAGTGACCTACCCCAGGTCCGGGCAAGACACTGATCTCGGGCCGCTCTTGGCCCAGACTGCGCAACCGGTCGTACCAGGCGATTGCCTGCTCGGGAAGTCCGCGACCGTTGTGCGCAAGCGCCATGAGTTCGGCCTCATCCGCCTGCGTCAGCACTTGCTCCCAGGCTGCCTTGAGCGCCTCTTCCTTGAGCATCCTCGCCTCTTCCTCGGCCAACACCGCGCAGGACGGATCAACTTGCGCTTCCACCGCGTGGTCCTTGAGCAAACGCCGGCAGAGGCTGTGAATGGTGCCGATGGTAGCGGCATCCAACAGACGCGCGAGGTCCGGGCGCCCGCGTAGCAGAAGCTCCTGCCGCACACGTTCCGCCAGTTCAGCTGCCGCCGCGCGGGTGAAGGTGACCGCCACTATGCGCTCGGGCGCAACCTCTTGCTCGAGCAGGGCCTGCACCAACCGGGCCACCAGGAGACGCGTCTTTCCGCTTCCGGCCGCCGCCGAGACGAGCAGCCGAGGCCGAGGATCAGCAAGAGCTGCTCTCTGCGCGGCAGAAAGCGGAGTGCAGCTGGCCTCGCTCATCGCCGCCGCTCCTTTCGTTCTGAGCGACAGACTGGGCCTAAGTCGCACCACTCTGGGCACTTGCCGTGAGGCCGAGGACTAATGACACCAGAGCGGATGCCGTCCGCAGCCACTACTGCCACACCGCAGGCTTTTTCCAGAAAACTGCGCCACTCGTCTTCGTCAAGGACCTTAAGACCAGCGCAGCTATCTCCGAGTAGGTCCTGCCACCCACCCCTAACTACCCCCACATACTGTTTGTCCCGAGGAGAAACGTAGGCCCCACCGATGATTTCCCGGTGCGGATCCGCTGCCTCCAGAGCTAGTAGATACAGGGCGAGCTGCAGATCGTCGGCAGTACCCAGCTTGCTCGCCTCGGGAAGGCTTCCGCTCTTGTAATCAAGCACAAAGGCTGCAGTCCCGGCGTCGGTCGTGTCGACTCGGTCGATCCGACCTCTCACCCGCAGCCCCCCTATGTCGACCCCTTCCTTGCCCCCCACCGACTTCTCCGTGGCCTCCACCTGAAGCGAGGTTCCTCGCACCGCTTCCATCCGAAGCAGGCTAGAGACAAGCACGCGAAGACGAGCGCCTAGCAGGCGGCGCTCGGCCAGGGTGGCCACAAGGGTTTCTTCTTCCAGCAAGTTCGTCAGGGCGGTCTCCGCAAACTCCTGCGCGCGGGCAAGATTCTCCGGAGTCAGAGGCAAGAGCTTTTGCCTGGAGAGCTCACGATAGATACGGCTAAGCGCGCGGTGCAGCAACTCTCCCAAGACCCGCATGTCTACCTCGGTGGCAAACTCCTCCACTCCCACCACGCGCTCAATGAACCAGGCGAAGGGACAGCGGGAAAACGCCTCTAGCGAAGAGGGCGTGAAGCATTCGAGACTGCGAAGCTCCTCCAACGCAACCGGAGCAGTTAGCCTGTGTGGTGGTTGCGTCCAGGCGAGATCCGACCATCGCATATGAAAGCCGGCAGCTCTTGCCACTGCTGGGTGCGGCAGACGGCCCGTGGCAACACAGGCTCGCAGATACTCGCGCAGGCAGGGAGCTTTCTCCGGCGCAAAAACCTGGTCGGCTAGACCACGCTTCTGTGGACTACGCTCGTCTGCCCCGAGGAGACGCCTCGCCTCAAACCAAAAACGAGATACTTCTACCTTGGACCCGTCGTCGTCGACTTCTCGGGCACTTAACACCAGGACCTGCCAGGCCCGAGAGACCCCATTCAAGAAGAGGGCTTCCTCCCGGTCCTGTTCCTCCTCGAATAGCCCGCCCCCCGCTGCTTGATCAAGCTCGGAACGCTGCCTTGAGCTAAGTAAGGAGACCAGGTTGCCCTGGCGAGGGAACTCTCCTTCCACCAAGCCCAGCATAAATACGACTCCGAACCGCCTGGCCCGTGCTCGGGAGACGGTCATCACCTGGACCGCATCGCTGTGCTCAGCTCGTCGACTGGGAACCGGCAGGCTGGGCAGGACTCTCAGGATCAGCCGCAAGTCCCGGAATTCCTCAGGAAGAAGGGCCAGGGCTTCAAGCAGACCGTGCACCGCCAAGTAGACCCGGACATCCTCGTCTATCCCAAGCGCCTGGGAGGACCCGTGCAGCCCGCAGGCGAGCATCCTACGCACCACGACTTGGGCAGCCCCCAAGTCGAGGCGCAACACGCCCTTCTCTCCACTACCTACCTCCCCCTCCGCGTAAGCCAGTTTGGTCAGATCCTCCAGTCCCACCAGCCCCATCTTGGCGGCAATGTCGAGCAGAGACCCTATTCCCCCAGAGCGCTGGGTGAGAAAGTGGCGCTCAAGTTCGCATACCTGATCGGCGGCAATCCCGCTGTAAGGAGTGCGCAGGTAGCCAAGAAGGTTGCTTCCCTGGCCATCGGCTAAACCCCGCAGTAGCGCAAGAAAAGCGTGGCCCAGGCCTGTCTCGCGCACCACGAGCTGTTCATCCACTTGGTAAGGAATCCTGCAGGAATCGAAAACCTCCCGGATAGAGGCTCGCCATTCCCCCAGACTGCGCACAAGAACAGCGATGTCTGAAAAGTGAAATCCCTGGTTCACAAGTTCGGCAATCCGCTCGGCTGCTGCTTCCAACTCCGCTCGCCGTCCCGAACAGAGAACGAAACTGACCCCTTCCACAGCTGAAGAAGCTGGCGGCGGCTCCACCGGCAGCTGCTTGCTGGCAAAATGGCGCTCCAGGTAGGCGATGGCCGGCGACGAGTAGGCTCGTTCTTCCCGCGATTTACACACCAGCCGGCGTGCCCGGCGTATCCACCAGGCAATCTCCGCTGACGCGCAAAGACTCACCTCCCGCGAGTCGTCGTGCGGTAGCACGACTACCACCTCGACCTGACGAGCAAGAGCCTCAATAAGCTCCCGTTGAGCCGGGGTGAAGGAGGTGAAGCCATAGAATCCCACCGGTCTCTCCCACCCAGCCGCACGGGACGCTGCCTGTCGCGCCGCCCTTGCCCTACTGGTGAGTCCCAGTGAGAGGCAGAACTCCACGTAGGCCTCATGTAAACGACTGAGATCTCCGGCCAACTCTGCCGAAGCAGGGTCAGCGGCTGCCCACGCGGCCAGGGCGCGCTTTATCCCTTCCGAGTCGTGGTCGCTATCGTCAAGTTCCTCCAAGAGTGCGGCTAGACCTAGCAGGGTGCCAGGTAGCTCCGCCACTGGCTCCAGAACCGAGAGACGTTCTCGGGCCAACAGTCTCGCCGCCACCAGCAGGCGCTCGAGCTCGTTCACGTACTTGACGGGGCGACCCAGCATCGTGCGCACGAGGCCGTCAAAGGTCATAGCCGCAGGAGCACCTACCAAGGCCCCCACCCGCCGAGCCATCTCCATCGACAGGTCAAGCGCCGCCAGATAGGTGGGCGCTACCAGGACAGGCCGACTCTGGAGGCGCTCTTGCCACCAGGCTAGCAAGTAGCCCATCTTGCCCGAGTTGGGCGGGCCCAAGACCACCGTGAGGCCTTCGGGAGCAGCATCCGCTGTGTTCCGCTTCGATTGCTCCAATTTCTCCCCCTACCTTTTTCAACTAAAGACATTCTAAGGGGGCGCGCGGACAGACGAGTGGGCGGTTTGAGACGGTTCCCCCTTGTGGCTTCGCTCGCGGCTTTTGCCCACCGGCTCGCTCCACACCGGCGCGGATGCGCTAGTCTGCCCTACACCGGCGCGGATGCGCTAGTCTGCCCTACACCGGCGCGGATGCGCTAGTCTTTAATCATGGCGCGTGACGAGGACAAACTAATCCGGCAACTTTCGCTCCTTGCTTTCCTACTCAGTCGCTCTCGCCCGTGCACGGCTCGCGAAGTGCACGAATGCGTGGAAGGCTACGGGGGTATGAGCGAAGACACCTTCACCCGCCGCTTTTACGCCGACCGAGCCGACCTAGCTCAGATTGGCATTGACATCAAAGTCCTTGAGTGCCCTGAGGCCCAGGAACCCTGGGAAAAGCGCCTCTACTATCTCCCCGAGGACGAGTTTCGCTTGCCTGAGGTGCAGTTCACCCCGCAGGAGGCACGCGCCCTCAGCCTCGCCCTAGCCGCCCTGGAGGGGCGCTTCGCCTACAGCCGGCCGCTGCGGCTGGCCCTGACAGCCCTCTTACGAGGACAACACGACCCAAGCCGTGCTGAGCTTGAGCGCCTGCCTATAGCAGTGGCGCCCGATGAGGACGCCCAACGAGCAGGCCAGCAACTAGCCCGGCTGGAAGACGCCCTCTTGCGGGGCAAGACGGTCAGCTTCCTGTACCGGGGCTCCGATGGCTCCACCCACACCCGCACCCTAGACCCGTACAGTCTGTTTCACATTCAGGGGCACTGGTACGTGGTTGGTCGCGATCACTTGCGGGATGACATCCGCTCTTTCCGCGTAGGAAGGATCGTGGGCCCGGTGAGTTTTGTCACCAGCAAGGCCCGAGACTTTGTCGTGCCTCCGGACTACGACCCAGAACAGTATCGGGCCCGGCCGCCTTGGCTACTCGGACCTGTAGAAGGCGCGGCGACCATCCGCCTGCCAGAAGAGCTGGCCTGGCTTGCAGAGAGGCTAGAACCGCACGTCACTCGCTTGGGGGACAACAAAGAAGGTGAGGTAAGTTTCCTTGTGCCCTATGCGGATGAGAAAGTGCTGCTCTCCTGGGTGGTGGGCCTTGGAAATGGAGACGCTCTGGTCGGGCCACCAGAACTGCGCCGCCGGTTCCACGACCTTCTCCTTGAGGTGGGCAGACTGCACGGCGAGATTCTCGCCTCTTCTGCAGTTGCGCCCGCTTCGCCAACCGTGGAACCCTCTCAGCCCAGGAAGCACACACCCGGCGCGAGTGGTGAACAAGGGCCAACGTCGAACCGTAAGGCCGCGGCTATAGCTCCCGAGCGGCTGGCCCGCGCCCTCACCCTTCTTTCCTATCTCCTGGACGAGGGACGCCCGAGCTTCGTGCCTTGGGAAAGCCTTGCGGCCGACCTAGGACTGAGCCGTGAAGAGGTGGAGGCCGACCTCTCCGTCATCAACCTGGTCAACTTCGGCGGGGGTACTTATGCCATCAGCGCCGAGGCGGAGCGGGATGGAGTCAGGGTAGTGCGTGACGTCATGGCCGAAGCCTTTTCGCGACCGGTCCGCCTCTCGCCTATGATGGCTCAAGCTCTCCTTCTAGCTTTTGAGCTTCTTGGCGACACCTTGCCCTTGGTTGGTCTCGACGTGCTCTCCCAAGTCCGCGAGAAGATCAAGGCGGTGGTGACCAGTGACCAGAGTCCTAGGGTGATCATCGAGGACGTGACGCCGTTGGACAAATCGGTGGTCGACGCTCTGAACCAGGCCATCACTGAGAGACGCGTGGTCGAGCTCGAGTACTACCACGCCACTCGTCGCGAACTTGTCACCCGAACGGTTGAGCCATATCTGCTCTTCCACTCGCCCCAGGGCTGGTATCTCGAAGCCTATTGTCTCGTCGCTAAGGGCCAAAGAACCTTCAAGCTGGACAGGATAAGGCGAGCGAGAGCAACCGACACCATATTCGCTCCCCGTCCGGAGGTGGACTTGGGTCTACGAAGCGCAGCCCAACCCTACTCTCCCAGCCAGGCGGTCACCTGGGCCCAGGTCCGTTTCCGCCCCGAGCTTAGGAACTACTTGGAGGACCAGGGCTACGACTACGCTCCCCGCCCTGACGGTTGGCTGGAAGCGCGTCTCCCGTGTGCCTCCCAGAATTGGCTTGCGCTTGAAATCGTGCGGCATCTGGGCGACGCCGTAGTGGAGGCTCCGGTCTCGGCTTGCGAGAGAGTCTATCAGCTGGCTTTACTACTGGCTTCCCGCTACGCTGCTCCCGCTGAGCACGGTGTGGCTGGGCAGAACTCCGCCGAGCCGGGAACCGGCAACCGCTTTGCTGAGGAGCTACCGTGAGAGCCTTCCTCCGCTGGGTAGCCAACGCAGTTGCCTTCTACCTGGCTCTCTACTTGGTGGACTCGGTCGCCGAGGGCCGGTTTCGCGTGAGAGCAGTATGGGTGGCTGTGGTGCTTGCTGTGCTCCTGGGGCTAGTGAATAGTCTGATCCGTCCCTTGCGCCGGGTGAGAAGTAAGCCTTTCCTAGCCATTAGTGAGGCGGTACTAACCGTACTTCTGAATGCTCTCGTTCTCCAGATCTTCCTGTGGACACCTGCGCCGCTTTCTGCCGCCCATGTGGGCTGGGTCTTCTTGGTAGCAGCTTTTCTTTCCTTGCTGGGAGGCACCCTCAACTGGCTCATAGGCTTCAAGAAGAAAAAGGAACCCCCCATAATCACCCGAGATAGCCAGCACGCCCTCCAGGGTACGAGCAAGAAGACCGCCTAAGGCATGGGAAAGCCGCGCCTAGTGAGAGAACCGGCCGCGAGGTAGCACGAGCCGCTCAGGTATCAGCAGTCCCCGGTAGCGGCGTAGCCATCGCCGTGCGATCTGCCCTCCGCCCTTTCTACACCTTCCCTCAGTCCATCATGGGGATTTGATGGCCACGCGACTGCACCATCAAACGGAAGTCATGTGGGTTATGCGCCATCATGGTGGCGTCAGACAGAGTGATGAGCCCACGCTCAAAGAGATCGAGTAGACTTTGGTCAAAAGTCTGCATGCCGTAGAAATCACCCTCCTGAATGGCAACACGGATGTTGTGAGTCTGGGAAGGATCGAGGATCATGTCCCGTATACGGCCGGTCATGACCATCACCTCCACCGCCGGCACCCGTCCAGCCCCGTCGGCCCGGGGAAGCAGACGCTGAGAGATGACGCCACGTAGGCACCCCGCCAGCATGATTCGCACTTGCTTCTGCTGATAAAGCGGGAAAAAGTCAATGATGCGGTTCACGGTCTCGGTGGCGTCAATGGTATGAAGGGTGCTCAGCACAAAATGGCCGGTCTGTGCCGCCGTCAAAGCAGTGCGAACCGTCTCCTGATCTCGCATTTCGCCAATCAAGATGATGTCCGGGTCTTGACGAAGCACGTACTTGAGTGCTGAAGCGTAGCTTTCCGTGTCGAGCCCCACTTCCCGCTGGTTGATGATGCACTTGCGGTCACGGTGCAGAATCTCGATGGGATCCTCGATGGTCACAATGTGCTTACGCAGGTGGTGGTTGATGTGGTCGATCATGGCCGCAAGAGTAGTGGTCTTGCCTGACCCGGTCGTGCCGGTCACTAGCACCATGCCCCGCGGTTCCAGGGCCAGCTTCTGCACCACCGGCGGCAGGTTGAGCGTACTGAATTCCGGCACCTCGCTAATCACCTGCCGAATGGCAATGGAGATGGTACCCCGCTGCCGAAAGACATTGACACGAAAACGACCGATCTCGGGAGCACCGTAGGCGAAATCGATTTCGTTGGTTTCGCTAAAACGCCGGATCTGCTTCTCCGTCATTAGAGAGGCGGCAAAGTCTTTGGTGTCGTCTGGGGTTAACGGGGGCTCATCCAAGCTGCGTAGCTCGCCGTCCACTCGGATCATGGGAGGGCTACCTACCTTCAGATGTAGGTCGGATGCTTTTGCCTCCACTACCTTGGCAAGAAGCTCATCCATGCTCTTCATTGCCTTCTCCTTATGCTCCCGGCCGATGGAGCCTGCGCAGATCCACAAGAGCTACTGGAAAGTATTACCTCAGCTCAGTTTTCGGCCGCAAACGCCCACAACTTGAGTTAGCCTCAATTGGCCACCCTCCTCAGCTTCCTCGAGCTACAGCACGCCCACCCAATAGGGCTTCAGTTCCTCGACAGCCTCGCGTACGTCAGCTCTTTCGTCAGGCGTTGGATTCGGCTTGAACTCAGGCGCACCCTCGGTCAAACCCTTGAGAGTGGCCACAGCCGAGGCGGCCATCATCTCGGGAACGTACCCACCTTCCAAGAAGAAAAGCGGACCGACAGCTCCCACTTCCCGCCCGAGGGCAAGCAGCTTAGCCGTCATCCACTGGAAAGCTGCTTGGGAAAAGGTAAGACCGCCCAGCGGATCGCCCTTTTGCGAGTCATACCCCGCTGACACCAAGATCAGCTGTGGCCGAAAGGCCCGCGTGAGCGGATCTACGAGAGAGTCAAACATAAGGGACACCGCCCCATCCCCGTTACCTGGCTGCAGGGGAACATTGACGGTGTAACCGCGGCCCTCTCCTTGCCCGACCTCACGAGTCATGCCCGTGCCGGGGTAGTGGCCTGCCATGTGGGTACTCATGAAGAGCACCCGGCGGTCGCTGTAGAAGGCAGCCTGAGTCCCGTTACCGTGATGAACATCCCAGTCAAAGATAAGAACCCTTTGCAGCCCCAACTCCTCCAGAGCATGGGAAGCTGCTATGGCAATGTTGTTGAAAAGACAGAAGCCCATACCCCGGGCCCGGCAAGCATGGTGCCCCGGCGGTCGCACCAGCATGAAGGCGTGATCATCCTGCTCCACTGCCCTTTCCACCGCCTGCAGCCCCGCACCCGCCGCAAGAAGCGCAGCCTGGTAGGAATCCGGGGAAACCACGGTGTCCCAGTCTAGTCTTCCGCCGCCACCTTCAGCGATGCGCCGAACAGATTCTGCGTAAGCCAAATCGTGAACTCTACCAATGGCTTCTAGGGGAGCTGCCTCCGGGATCAGCCACTCCAGGTCGAGAGCACTTTCCTCGAAGGCGCGTTTGGCAACTATTAGACGGCGCTTGTTCTCCGGATGATCGCCCGTCTCATGCTGAAGAAACATAGGGTGATAGTAGACACAGATGCGACTCACAGCCAAACCTCTTGCTAGAGGATGATTCGACAGGCCCCGTAGTAATTCTTGGTCCACACGTCACTGATCCGTACGTCTTTACCCCTTCCAGCCGCGTGGATCATCTTGCCGTCCCCGATGTAGATGCCCACGTGGCTTATAGGGTCATAGAAGAAAACTAAATCGCCGGGCTGAAGCTCGCTGCGCGAGACCGGTTGTCCGCAGCCATACTGCAGCCTGCTGGAATGCGGCAGACTCACGCCCACCTTGTTGTACACATACATGACAAAGCCTGAGCAATCAAACCCGCTCGGACTCGCGCCGCCCCACACATAAGGACAGCCCAGGTATTGCATAGCGATCGAGACCACCTCGTTCCCGCTCGCTGATTCAGGGACTGAGACGCTGACGCCTTTCTTAGAATCAAGGGCGGCAGTTTTCTTGGCACTACTGGTCTGCTGAGCTGCTTTCTTGGCAGCCGCCTCGGCCGCTTTCTTCTTCGCCTCCTCTGCGGCCTTCCTCTTTGCCTCCTCGGCCCGCTTTCTAGCCTCCTCCGCCAGCCGCGCTTGTCGTTCGGCCTCTTCCTTTTCCAGCTGAGCGATTTGTGCTTGCTTACCCGCTAGAGCTTTCTCCGCCGCAGCCAACTGTTGCTCTACCCTGGCTTTGGCCGCGTCCAGCTCAGCCGCGAGCTCTTTTTCTTCCTCCAGCTGGCGAGCGAGATCGGCCTGCCGGGCGGACACCTTGTCCTTGTACGTCTTGACCTGCTCCACCAGAAGCGCATCCCGCTCACTCAGACGCTGCAGCAGGTCGAGGTTGTTGACCAGCTCCGAGAACGAAGCCGAGCCAACCAGTACGTCCAAAACGCTCAGGCGGCCCTGTTTGTAAATCTCGACCAACCGGGAGGATAGTGCAGCATTGGCCGTCTCCAGGTCGGCCTCTGCCTTGCTCAATTCCGCTTGCACCCGCTTAATGGTGGCCTGCGTATCTGCCAGCTTAGCTTTCGCGTAATCATAGTCTTCAACCGCAGCGTCTAGCTTCTGGTCAAGCTCCTCGATTTGTTCGCGCAAGGCCTCAGCTTCGCTTCTTGCTTTGTTGATGGCAGAAGTATCCGCTTGGGCAACTTGGCCCAACGTCAGAGCAAGAAGCGTGACACCAAGGAAGAGGAGAACGAGACGCCGCCCGATGTCGCCTGACTTGCCGGTGCTAATCGGTGCCTCCCTGATCGTTATCCAGTCATGAGCAGCCTGGGCCGCCCAGCGCGATCGCCAAGTACTCTACCATCTCTCGAACGCCCGGACCAGTGCAAGCACCATGCCCACCCTGTCCCGCTTGCGCCTCTAAACCCGTCTCCACCTTGACTCGCCCATTCGAGTTCATTCTCGGACCAGATACGGCTCCAGACCCGAATTCACTCCCGGGCTAGATACGACTCTAGACCTTCAACAATAGCTTCTGCTTCACGCTCGATAAACTTCGGGTCAGCTAGCTCAGGTCCTTCTTCCGGGTGACTCAAGTAGCCGGGTTCCACCATTACCGAAAGCGGCTTGACCTCCCTGAGACAGGCATAGTTGCGGCCATGGGTATGTAGGTCTACGCGTCCCAGTTTCCTGACCAGAGCGTCCACCAAGTATCCCGCCAGCCGTTTCCCAGCCATGGAGCGGTAGTACTGGTTAGCGAAGTAGTAGGTGGCCGCTCCCCGCGGTCTGGGACTGGGACTCCAACTGTGGTGAAGAGTGAGATGAATGTGTGGTTCCCAGGCCCCTGCCGCTTCGGTCCGCTTGTACAAGGGTAGCGTGATGTCCTTGTCCCTGACCAAGTAGACCTCGGCCCCCCGCTCTTGCAGTCCGCGGGCAAGGGCTATGGCAAGAGCCAAGTTGAGGTCCTTTTCTCGCTTTCCTGCGACCTCGCCCTCTCCCGGATCGGCCCCTCCGTGAGCGGGGTCTATGCTCACCCGCAATCCAGAAAACGAACGTAGACCCACGTACCCGTTCATACGGTCCGGGATGATGCCCGCGTTGCGATTCAGTCCCTCCTTCTTCAACAACCGCAACCGCTCAAGCGTGGTCTCCCCCACAATGCCGTCCACATTGAGCCCGGCATTGCGTTGAAACTCAGTGACTGCTACCTCAAGCGCTGGAGAAAAGATGCCGTCAAGAGGACCGCAAGCGAAGCCCAGCTCATCCAAGCAACGCTGCAGATGAAGGACGTCATCACCGCGCATGGGGGGAACACGCAGGTAGAGAAGTCGATCCCCCAACTTGAAGCCGGCCTCGACTAGCTCCGTCCAGGTGTTCTCATCGACAACGCCGTTTGCGTAAAGAAGACGCTGCTGCTGGAAAGTCCGCACAGCCCGCTCGGTGTGAGGGCCAAAGACGCCATCGGCTCCTTCACGACCCAAGAAGTAGCCAAGAGCGGCTAGCCGCGTCTGGATGTCGACGACTTGTTTGCCTCTGTCACCTCTTCTAACTGGTCGCATTTTCCCATTATATACTCGTAGCCATGACCTTCCTTCATTCATCGCGACGCTGCTCGCCAGCGCCTGTAAGGCGCCTCTCCAACCGCGACCTCGCTATTGCCGCCGTTTTGCTTTGGGCCATGGTTGCCGGCCTCACAGTGTTGTACCTCCGCGACTGACCAGATGTCCCGGCCAGCGGAGTGGCCCCAAGCGCGGAGGTCGCCGTCGTTGCCACGACCTTTCCGGCCGCGTCCACAGCTGTGGGCTTGCCCTCCTCGACTGCGACCCAGCTCACCAAGCCGCCCACCACTTCCTCTTCCACCGGTTCCTCACTTGCAACAACCACCACCCAACCACGCGAGCTACTCGTGGCGGCCGGTGGGGACGTCCTCGGTGACCGCAAGGTGGGAGACTTCATCGACCACTACGGGGGCGGGGCCGTCTTCGCCAAGATCCAGCCCTTCCTGGCAAGCGCCCAGCTGGCCTTTGTGAACCTGGAGGGCCCCATCTCCGACCAGGGTCAGAGAGCCGCCTGGAAAGAGTATACGTTCCGAGCTCGCCCAGCGCTTGTTGACGGCCTCCTGCGGCAGGGATCGACGTGGTGAGCCTAGCCAACAACCACGCCTTGGACTACGGCCCAGCTGCTCTTCTTGACACCATCGCCCGTCTCGACAGGGCCGGGATTTCCCATGCGGGGGCCGGGGCCGACGCCACCCAGGCGTCGGCCCCGGCCCTCCTCATCACACCAGCGGGCACCGTCTCCGTGCTCGCATTCACTGACATCATTCCCGGGGGCTTTGCCGCCACCGCTAAGACGCCCGGCGTCAATGTCACTACCCCCGATCGCAAACGGCTCCTAGAAGCGGTTAGGGCGGCGGCCGCAAAGACTGACTTTGTCATCGTCAGCTTCCACTGGGGAACAGAGTACGATCCCTCGGCCGACCAAAACCAGCGTGAGCTGGCCCACCGCGTCATTGACGCCGGGGCCGACCTGATCATCGGTCATCACCCCCACGTCATCCAGGGTCTCGAGCTCTACCGGGACCGGTTGATTGCATACAGCCTGGGGGATTTTGTCTGGGACCATTGGTCGCGCGAGACAGGAGAGACCTTCGTCCTACGCGTTACCCTGGCGCGGAGCGCCCTTCCCGTGATCGAGGTGGTGCCAGTCTACCTGGACGAGGTCACCGGGGTACCTGCGCCCATCTCCGGTGAGGGCGCAGCGAGAATCCTTGGCCGCCTGGCTCGCTTAAGCGCCGACCTCGGGCTGAACCTCACAGTGGCGGAGGATAGGGCTTGGTTTCGCCCGTGAAAACCGGGGGGTCACTTGTCATGCTCCTCTTTCGCCGGTCCCTTCCCTCACCTGCAGCATCACCCTGAAAGAGCCACCTAGACCATCTCTGTCCAGAAGCGCAGCAAGAATCGACGCCCGCCGGTCTGCTTCGAGTGCTCTCCCGCTTGCTTTGCCAGCTTCGCGCACGAGGACCTGCAGCTGCTCCTCCGCACCGTGAGCACGTAATAGGTCGGCCACCGTAACGAACAGGATTGTTTCAAACCCAGTCGCCCGACCATGACGGTCAAGAGCGCGGAAATCAACGTCGGCAGTAAGATCCTGCCAACCAACGCGTGCATACAGGTCACTTGTCCGCTGGTGCCGGAAAAAGGCCCGCAGGGTACGGCCATACAGCGGAGCCGCCACGCCTGCAGAGCCAGCCATCCCTCCGCCCGCACATTCGTCCACCATCCCTTCGCCTCGACGGCAGACGCTCAAGCTGCTCGCAAACGCCTCCCCGTAGTCCACAGTAAGCATGCAAACGCCGCTTGCCCCACTCGCCGCCTTTTCCAGGAGCGCGCCCACGGCGGGACGCAGCTCAAGCACGCCGTCCCGGGTCCAGGCCAGGAGTTCACTCGGATCCGTAGTCCCAAACAGGAATTCAAGCTCTGCTTCCGCCTGGGGAGACAAGCCCTGCCAGACCTCCCTCACTTCCCAGGCCGGAGCTTCTGCCTGCGCCCTGGCCGGCACCGCGCTCACCTCGACATATGCCTCAAGGAGAGAAGATCCCTCCACCCGCACCACGTGTACGGGAAGGGCGTCAACAAACTCGTTACTGACAACCACTCTAGCCTGGTTCCCGCTCAGACTTGACTGCGCCGCAAAGGCCGCTTCGACAGTATCCGCCCACTCCACTTTCCAGCCAGTACGCACAAGGCGCAACAGGACTCGGCGTTGCTTCTCCCGTAGCCGCGGCCCCACTTCCACCAGCAACCAGCTCACCCGCTGACGTAGGTCAGGCCTCCGCACTTCCCAGCCAGCAAGCATGTCTTCAGCGAACTCCCCGCCTCCCGGTCCCAGCTCCACCACCGTGACTGCTCCGTCCTCGCCACCCGCAGCAAGAGCACCGTCCACCAACTCCTCAACAAGGCGACTCAACGCCTGGTTGAAGTCGGGAGAAAGCGCCGGCGCCGTGCTGAAATCACCCCGCCAACCAACCCCTTCGTGGGTCCGGCAGTAATAACCTTCGGTAGGGTGCGTCAGCGCAAGCTCCATGAAACGAGCAAACGTCACCCGACCGCCTTCTGCCAGAATCTCTTCGGCGATGCCGGCTGGAATCAACCCGGCCGGAGTCAACCCGACCGGGGACGACCCGGCTGGAGCCGACCCGACCGGGGACGACCCCGCTGCAGCCGACCCAGCTGAGACCAGGACGTTCCCAAGGTTGTTCTCAGGAGAAGGAGGCAAATCAGCCATCCCTGGCCTCCTTGATTTTGCGCTCGGCCTCCCGCAAGTCGGGCTCCACCAGGCATCCGGACGCACAAGACTCTGTGCAGGCTAAATCACACGGCTCCACGTGTATGTGCACCCGTGAACCAGGCATGCGCTCTTTGATGGCAACCACGATTTCGTCAGCTAAGGCGTGAGATTCGGCCACCGACATTCCCTCATCCACCACCACATGGAAGTCAATGAAGCGATCTGGACCCGCCTTGCGCGTCTGTAGGTGATGGAAGCTCCGCACCGCGGGCCAGTTGTTCCGAACAAAGTCAGCAATCCAGTTGATGTCTTCCTCAGGGAGACTGGAATCCAGGAGGTCTCGGGTGGCTTCTCGTGTGAGGTTCCAGGCTGCTCTCATGATAAGTAGAGCCACGAGAATGGCGACCGCGGGGTCCACCCAGCGCACGTCTGCCGTGGGTGCAAGCGCCTGCACAAGCCAGACCACAAGCAAGGCGCCCATCACCCCCAGCGAGGTGTACACGTCAGTGCGCAGATGCAAAGCGTCGGCCCTTAGAGCAACCGAATCGGCCTGCCTGCCCACGCGGAAAAGGCGCCGAGAAACCAGAGTGTTCACCACAGCCGAGACTAACATCACCGCCGCTCCCCAAGCAGGCATCTCCAACACCTGCGGGGTGAGGAGCCGTTGCACGGCCTCGTAGATGATCCAAATCGCGGCCGCGAAGATGAGAAGAGCTTCTATGGTGCCGGAAAGGTTTTCAAACTTGCCGTGACCGTAAGGATGCTCTGAGTCCGCTGCTCTACTAGAAGCTCTCACAGCAAAGAAGGCGATGAGCGCGGCCACCAAGTCCATAGCCGAGTGAGCCGCTTCGGAAAGCACGGCCACCGAACCAATGAGCAGGCCCACAGCGACTTTCAAGACGATGAGGAGAGTATTGGAAGCCACGGATAGCACCGCAGCACGCGTCTTGTTGTTAGCTTCGGGCGACAAGTTCACCCCCTACCACGCAGAAGGCTCCGCGGGGTTACATAAACGTCCCGCAGAGCCTTCATTTCCCAGCTCTACTGCCTATGCGGCCCGGCTACACCCAGAGCTGCCGCCACACTCCCAGGAATCAGTGGCGTTCGCCCGGACTGCCTGCTCAGGCAACTACTATAACACCCTAGATGAAGGTGCTTCCGCAAAAACAGCACCTTCTATGCGCAACAGCGCCAGCTCTTGTCTACCGCTTAAGATGCCCGTAGACGATCAGATTGGAGAGATAGTGCCCCGTCTTGCGATTGAACTCACCCGTGCAGGTGATAAGTCTAATGACCGGCTCCTTGGTATTGTTCCAGATGCGGTCGATGGGAAGCTCGGTCTTGAGCTCCTGCTCCTTATAGTCGACAACAAAGACGGCTAGGTCGCCGTCCTCTCCGTAAACCATGATCTCATCTCCGGGCTTGAGTTCCTTGAGATAGTAGAAGACGTCCGGCCCTTTCTTAGAGTCGACATGGGCGACGATAACCGCTGGTCCGCTGGCTCCCGGCGAGGGACCCAACTTGTACCAGCCCGCAAGTCCAAAAGGCGGCACTTCCATGTCGCCGTTTTCTAGGAGACCCACCGGGATCACCTCGGCATCCACGCGGATTGCGGGGATGACTATCCGGACTGGCTGGGGAATGGGATGAACATAGATGGTGGTAGTAGTCCCGGAAGACATGGTTGAGCTGCCCAAGGAGGAGGTCGAGGACGGCTGACTGTTCGCAGAACTCGTGGTTGGAGGTTCAGTAGATGCAGATGTCCACAACGAAGCGGTCGAGGCCACGACTGGACCTTCTATGCCGTCCGCAGCCACAACTATCCCCACTGTGCCCAAGGCTACTGCCAGACCCAGAAGGACGAGCGCCGCGAGTACTGCGTACTCGCGGCGCCTAGTTTTTCCGGGTTCCACCGGCGCACTCATAGGCTAGCGCCGCCTCCTGCTCATCGGGTCGCCCACATTCGCTTGCACTACTCCTTGTGGGCGCTGAGGCGAGTCTTCAGGGCCGACGCCGTCAAACCTAGACCAAGCGACGCGGCCAAGGCAATCAGGGCCCACAGGCCGCCGCCCATGCCAGCTGTGCCACCGCCGCCCGCCTGAACCTGACTCGCAGCCGGTGTGGTGGTCTCGCCCCCCGTTACCGGTGGCGCGCTGGTAGTGGTCGAGGACTCTGTGCTGCTAGTACTCGAGGGCACTGTGGTTTCGCCAGCCTCGGTGGTCGGAGTTGTGCTGGTCGTGGTCGCCTGGGTAGTGGTGGTAGTCGCCTGGGTAGTAGAGGTAGTGGCCGCTGTGGTCACGGTCGTGGGCTCGGTTGTGGTGGTCGAGGACTCCGTTGTGGTTGAGGACTCGGTTGTGGTTGTTGTGGTTGAAGACTCACTGGTAGGAACTGTGGTCTCCTCGGACACCGTGGTTGTAGTGCTGGGCGTGAAGTGGGAGATGTTCAGATTCATATTGCCCGGTGTCCCAGTACCCGTCCAGTCACAGTAGGCGCTCACCACTATCCCGCTCGGGGTGTCGAAGTGCAGAGCTCCTTTTGTACTTCCTCCCGGGAAGTACCCCGTCGCTGTAATCGTGCTGCCACCCTCGTACGTCACATGCAACGTGCCACTGGTGAACTCAAATCCCCCGCCGCCGGCCGTCAGCACCCAATGGTACTGACCCCGGTCCGTGGTAATGTTGCCCGACCCGTGTCCCGTCCAGGTCTCCGTACCTGAGCTCGGTGGACCAGGATGTGGTTTTGCTGCGGTAGCTATTCCCGCCAGCGAGATCACGAGTACTAGCGCCAAGAGCAGCATTAGCACCACAACAGTGGGGTGGCCTCGGGACGCCGACCTTAGTCTTTTCATAAGTCGCCTCCTTTAGAGCTTGAGCAATTCCAACTCGTTTGGGCGGTTTTTTTCCGCCTTTTTTCCGGGTCGGTCTCACCACTCGCTCTCTCAAAGGGTGGGAGTCATAGGGACTCCCGGGCGACCGCTTCTGCCCCTTGAGGCCTTTGCGCCCCGGTGCAGCTATTGTCAGGATATACCCGAATCGCGCCTATACCAAGCCTTCTTACCTCAGGCCTCCGCAACTCTCAGCTCCGCCTACCCCCTTTCCCCACACTTGCCTTCCGTGACGAAAAGACCAGACCCAAAGCCAGGACTAAGGCTAGAGCCACCAAAGCCCACAGACCGCCGCTCGTTCCGGCCATGCCCCCGCCGCCCGCTTCCACAACACCAGAGACCTTGGTAACGCTGGGCTCACGCGGGTTTGCCACCTCAGTGCCAGCCGGCTTGGTTGTCATGGGCGCCACGGTGGTCGAGCTACCAATTGGCTCGGTGCTCATGCTGGACATGGTGGTTGGAGTCGAGGTCTCCGAGTCAGCGGTGAGTGGAGAAGCGTAGCCTCCACTGGTAACAGCGAAAGAAACCCCGCCCAAAGTGGCCTCGCCACAGAGGCAACTGTCGCCGCCTTCAGGTGGAGGGACGCATACTCCCGGGGCGTGACTCTCACCCCCCATAGCTGGAATGGCAGCCGCCGCCGGGGTCAGCGTTATGGGGAGCACCAGCAGGGAGGCTACCAACGCAAACAGCGCCAGACGTCGAAGCCGCCTTGCCCGCGCCCAAAGATGACCGGGCGTTCTCGGTCCCGATTTGCTCGTTTCGCCCCCCTGTGAGAGCTTGGTGCCCAAGAGTCCTCCGCCCCTTCCAAGGACCCCGGGTCGGTCTCACCACTCGCTCTCTCAAAGGGTGGGAGTCATAGGGACTCCCGGGCGACCGCTTCTGCCCCTTGAGGTCTTTGCGCCCCGGTCTGGTCGATCTCTGCCCCACTCGGCCAAGATCAACCGAAACTAAGTGCCAGCTATTCTACACGCATTACACTCTAAGTGCAATACCACAGCACTCACGACGGTAAACCTGTACCGTCGTGGCTATGTGCCAGTTCGCTTACGGACCCTAGAACCTCACCGTCCGCGGAGAACCGTCAAAGGAGCAGAAGGTGGCCACTGCATCTTTCAGGTAGAGCACCTGCATGTTGCCGTCGGTAGCGGAGTACATCCCCTTTAGATCCGGGTAGGCCTCCAGCATAGCCTCCTTGGGCTCCACCCGATCATCGTCGACCACCGTAGCCTGCACGCGAACCCAGTTCTTGTCGCCGTCAAAAGCGCACAGTTCAACCTTTGGATTGGCCGCCATCTGCTTGGACACGTCCTTGACTCGGCCAGTCTGGATGTACAACTTACCCTCGTACTCAAGGATGGTCCCAAAAGGCCGCACTCGCGGTTGGTCGCCATCCACGGTAGCCAGGTAGTAGGTTCCGCACTTCCGAAGGAACTCGTAGACCTCTTCCACAGTCTCCCTCCTACTCTTGTTAGGTGAAACCGGCAGGCCACAACCAGGCAAAGCAAGGAAAAAGTGGAGGCGGGGGGAATCGAACCCCCGTCCGAAACCCGTCTGGCCCAGGTCTCTACGAGCGTAGCTCCTACTTTGTTTCTCGCCTAGCGCCCCCGTAGGAGCAGGGTGCGCTCTGCCAGCCGCCTAAGTGTGCCCCTGACGTCGACGGCCCTCGCCAGGAGTGAGCTCGCCTGTCTCATGCCGCGATCCTCCCGGACGAGCACAGAAGGCGCGACAGGCGCTTAAGTCTTCTTCAGACTAAGCAGCCAGAGCCAATTCGGAGTTGGCAGTTGTTTTTTCCAGCCTGTTTAACGAGATCGGCTGGGATCTCGGCTCGCTACCCGAGCTCAGACATGAGCCCCGTCGAAACCATGTCGCCCCCACGAGACTCAGAGTACGTGGCCTCCGAATGCCACCCCGTCTGAGTTTACCAAGTATACTAGACCAACCACCCGGAGAGCGAGACCCCCGTATCTTTATCATAGTTCCGGGCAAAAGCCTCGGGATACTCCCGTTTCCAGGTCTTTATCTCTTCTTCGCTGACTTTGGCTACCTCCACAAGGAAGCTGCTCACCACCATACCAGTCGCGCGCTTGGAGGTGAGGTTATGCGGGGTGATGGTATTGATGGCCCCGCCCCGATCCAGCTCCCCGGGGATGATGGGGTCCCATCTCGCGCCATGGTCCATGTAGGCCACGCCCGGACGCACCCTTTCAGTCACATAGGCTCCGCCCAGCACCGCGCCGCGTTCGTTGAATACCTTAACAATGTCACCCGATTTGATGCCCCGAGCCTCCGCCTCGCTAGTGTGCAGCCAGACCGGCTCGTATAGGTAGCCGTCCGGCCCCTTCACCTTCATGGTCGGGATCTCGCGTGTCCAAGTAACGTCGTCGCCCTGGGCATGCATACGCCAACGCGGGTGGTTTGATACGCAAAGCAGGGGGTACTTCTTTGCCCGCTCGCTAGACAGACGCTCGTCGTGGCTTTCCCCTTTCTCGATCCAATGTGGCACCGGGGGGCGCTCCGGATCATCGGGAAAGTGCTTCTCCAAAGCGGAGGAGGAGAACTCAAGTAGCCCAGTGGGAGTGGTAAGTGGGTTGTTTTTGGGATCTTTGGCGAACTCGCTTAAGCCTGGAGGTTGTTCTTTGATCTTGTCCGTACACGGGATGACATAGTATTGCTTTTCTTTCAGTTCCTCCCAGGAAATAAGGTGAGCCACCCCCGAGCCTTCGTAGGCAAGCCGCTGCTTTTCCTCATGAGTCTTACCCTGCGTGTACTCTTCTAGCAGCCCTAGCTTTTCCGCGATCTTAGCTACCACGTCAAAATCGCAAAGCGACTCCCCTACCGGGTCGATGCAGTGATCCTCCAGGAAAAGCGAGGTCACCACGCCGCTACCCACGTCCTCGCCAATGTCAAGCATCTCAAAACGCGTAGCCACCGGCAGGATGATGTCCGCCATAAGGCAGTCGTTCTCCAGCCAGGGGTGCTGGGCTACGATGCATTCGATGGACGGGCTTTGCAGCGCCTTGATATAGGAGTTTGAGTCGTTCCAGCAGGTGATCCAGCAGGGAGCGTCCGTCCAGATCAGATGGATCTCCGAGCAGCCCGGAGCGGGGAAGGTGTACTCGACAAACTGCTCTTCCACTGGGCCCGGGAAACTACGCAGCCCCCACCACTTGATGGGCGGATCAAGGATAGCGTCGTGCACCAGGCAGCGGGGAATTACCTGTAAAGGCGGATGGGGTGCCGCCTGACACAGCTTGATCAGCTCGGGATGGTCTCCCACGTAGTTCGGTAGCATGCCGTCCTCGACCCCCCGTGCGCCCGCCGGCCGGACTTCTTCGCTGAACATGGGAAGCGTGGGCCGGACCACCCCTTGGTACGGCAAGGGGAACCATTCCCGCCAGATGAGCCACTCGATCATCTTGGCCTGGTGCCGACCGGGCTTGCCCAGCCCCTGCATGCCAAGAAGCATGGCCTCAAGCCGGGCAGGCTCTGTGGCATAAGGTCCGCGAATGGTGGGGCCGCCGTTTCCGTGGATGATGCTGGTCACTTTGCTCGCCCAGTAGCGGGCTAGGGCTTTGATGGTCCACTCGGGCACCCCACACTTCTCCGCCGCCCAGGCGGGCGTCTTGGGGACCCCGTCTTCTTGTCCGAGCACGTAGCGAGCGAACTTGTCAAAGCCGTAGGTGTGGGTGGCAACGTAATCCTTATCATAGGTGCCCTCAGTGAGCCACACGTAGGCGATGGCAAGCTGCAAGGCCGCGTCCGTGTTGGGCAGTATGGGGATCCATTTATCCGCATGCACTGCTGCCCCGTAGTTCAGGTCCGGGCAGATGTACACCGACTTAAGTCCAATCTCCGCGAGCCAGTAGCAGAGACGACTAGCAAACATGCCCTGAATGGGATGAGGAGTGGTCTCCGGATCGCACCCCCAGAAAAGCAAGAGCTCTCCGTGCTCAGCGATATCCGGGTACGCATTGGTGGCAGGCATCATTTCTCCCACCGGCTCGCAGCCCCACACATGTTTGGCTCCCCAGTTCCAGCCCTCCCAGCTGTCGAGGTTGCGCATTTGCACGGTGCATCCGCCCAGCAAAGAAAGCAGCCGGTTCGCGCAACCGTGACAGGGACTCAGGTGCTTGGTCTCCCCATGCATATCAGCCTGGGAAAGAATGGCCGAGGGCCCGTACGTATCTCGCACTCTTAGGAGCTCGGCGGCCACCAGTTCGGCCGCTTGGTCCCAAGAGATGCGCACGTACTTGCTCTTGCCGCGGTTCTGGGTGTTGCGCCCCCCGGGTCCGGTGGAACCCGGGGCCCCCGTTGGATCCCAGTCCACACGCTTTAGCGGATAGCGGACCCGGTTCTTGGAGTACACCCTTTTCTTGTAGGCCAGACCGAGAGGTCCGAGCGGAGCTCGCAGAGGCGGCTGCAAAGTCTTGCCGTGAGCCTCAATCTTCCACAGATTGAAATCTTGGGGATCGTATTTCCAGTCGTAGTGAAGAGGTCTGATACGGACGATGCGCCCGTCCTTTACGTCCACCACCGCGGGGGGACCGGAATCCTCCGGGCCCAAGAGCCCAATACCCCGGATCACCTGCTTCTCGGGCTTGATATCGACGCGCTTTGCTGGGTGCTTTGCCCTCTTCATGTCCAGCCGCCTTTCCATCCTTCTTTACGGCGGTTAAGTTACGGCTCCATTGTATGAAGAATGGAAAGGTTTGGGTAGACAAAGTAGCAAGCGGGGCACACTAGCCCGGGCGGAACCCTTAGGTCACCCAAGCTGGGGAGCTGGTCCTTGGGTCCCCCGAGCTGGGGAGCTGGTCGTTAGGTCCCCCGAGCTGGGGACCTAGTCCCACTCTCCGCGGCGGAAGGCGCGCTCCATTTCTCGCTCCGCTTCCTTCTTGGCCAGAGCTTGGCGCTTGTCGTAGAGGGTCTTGCCCTTGGCAAGAGCGATCTCCACCTTGGCTTTACCGTCCTTGAAGTACATCTTGGTTGGCACCAAGGTGTATCCGGCCATCTGGACCTTCCCCTGCAGCCTACCGATCTCCCGGGCGTGCATGAGCAGCTTGCGCGGTCGCCGTGGGTCGTGGTTGAAGATATTGCCCTGTTCGTAGGGACTGATGTGAGCGCCAAGCAGCCAGAGTTCACCATTCTCCACCGCAGCGTAGGAGTCGCGCAGGTTGACGCGGCCGGCGCGCAGGGATTTGACCTCCGTGCCGGTGAGCGCAATGCCAGCCTCCATCGTCTCCTCGATGTGATAGTCGTGGTAGGCCTTCTTGTTCTGGGCGATGAGTTTGATGCCGCTTGGTTTCATGGTGTGGGGAGTATAGCGGACCGGAGACGGACAGCCCCTGGGCCGGGGCTCACCGCCGCCCTCTTCCCGGAGAAGGGCGCCCAACCCGAGGAGCGCGCGTGCGCGTAGGCAAGGTCTTACGCCCTTTACGCCGACCGCGGGCGCTCCGGCTCTCGTTGCCTTCGTTCGTTTCGTCGCTCCCGCTACCCATCTCGTCTTCTTCCGGGCCGGCGAGAGCAAGATCGATCCTCCCCCGCGCCTCGTCCACCCCGAGCACCCGCACCGGGACTATGTCCGCTAGCTTGTAGGCCCGCCCCGACCGCTTTCCCACAAGCGCCGTCTCCAGCTCGTTTAGCTCGTATCGATCCGGCGGGAGCTCGCTTACCGGGAGATAGCCCTGGAACAGCCGTTCAAACAGAACGAACATGCCCCTTCGGTTGAGGCTCATGATCTCGCCCTCAAAGATTCGCTCTCCCCAATCTTCCTCTTCCAGCCGGCGCTTAAGGAGATGGGCAAGTACGATGTCGTCGGCCTTGAGCTCGATCTTGGCCGCTTCTCGCTCTGTCTCTGAACAGTGCTCCGCCCAATCGGCCAGAAAGAGAGTCGTGGGCGGGGGACCCAAGCCCAGCTCAGCCAGCAGTCCTCGGTGCACCAGCAAGTCCGGGTAGCGGCGGATGGGCGAGGTGAAGTGGCAGTAGGCCTCAGAGGCAAGGCCGAAGTGCCCGATGTTGATAGTCCGATAGACAGCGCGCGCCTGGGCGCGCAGCACCTGCTGCATAAGCGCGGCTTTACCCCGGCCCGGTGGGGTATAGCGTGGCACCCATTCGGCGGTTTCTCGGGCCACGCGGCGAACATCCCTGGGCGTGGCGCTCAGGGGATCAAACGGCGGGGTTGGTAGACCGATGCTGGCCAAGACATCAAGCAGCTGGTTCAAGTTGAACGGATTGGGAAGATCGTGCACTCGGTAAACCGTGGCGACTTTGCTGCGTTCAAGAAAGGAGGCCACCTGTTCGTTGGCAAGTACCATGTAGGTCTCGATGAACCAGTGGCTTTCCAGTTCCTCGCTGGGGTCCGCGTCCGCGACCCGCCCTTCCGCATCCCATTCGAACTCGGGCTCGGTGGACTCGATGTGCAAAGTTCCTCTGCTTTCGCGCACTTCACGCAGAGTCCGGGCAAGAGCCCGGCCCCATTCAAGCGGCGCCGCCAGCTCGGCGTCAACAGGCTCAGCGCCCTGGAACATGCGTTCAAGCTGTTCGTAGTCCAGGCGTTTATTGCTCCGGATTAGAGAACGGTAGAAGCGGGTGCGTAGCACTTGCCCGCGGTCGTCCACCTCCATCTCCACAGTGACCGCCTTGCGGTCCTGGCCCGGACCAAGGGAACACACTCCGGAGGAGAGCACCGCTGGCAGCATGGGCTCGACCCCGGTAGCCACGTACACTGAGTTCCCCCGTCGCAGCGCCTCACGGTCAAGCGCCGTGCCCTCAGCAACGTAGTAGGAGACGTCAGCAATGTGGACGTAGACCACCGTGGTCCCCCGGGATGTGCGCTCGAAAGAAAGCGCATCGTCAAAATCTTGCGCTGTTGCTGGATCTACGGTGAAAGTGTAGAGATCACGCAAGTCAACACGGTAGGGGTCTTGAACCGCCTCCAGTTGCGCCGCCGCTTCTGCCTCGGCAAGGACCTTTGCACTGAAGCCCCGCTGTTTTAGCCCGTCTACAAGCAAGGCGTCAAGTACGTCGCCAAGAACACTCCGCCTGCCCAAGGGACGGAGAATCTGGGCCTTGAACCCGTAGGAGAAAGTGAAGAGCACGAGGTCGCCGGGTTGAGGACGTACAGGCCCTCGCTCCACCGGTAGGGCCGGCCCGGACTGGAAGAGAGGCTCCACCTCCAGGCTCTTCCCTCGACGCACCACCACCCCGGCCAGACTAGCCGAGCGCCCGCTGGGATCACCTGGCGGGATCAGCCCCGCCCGCACCAACTGGGCGCGTCTGCGATCAGAGCGACTTCGACCTGGCGCATGTCTCGCCATGCCTGTCACGCCTCCCTCGGTGCGCCGGGCTGTTTATCAACCCCGGCCGGAACCAGCTCCTGGGCCACCCACTCTCCTTCGCTGATGCGCCGGCAGCCGGCCCAGCCCAGACGACAAGCCGCTTCCCGCAAGCGCTCCTCCTGCTCTCCGACGAGGATCCCGGACACGATCAGCCGCCGGGGCCAACTACCACGGTCGCGAGCAGCACGCAGGCGCTCCAGGAGAACCAGCACCGGACCTAAGGTAAGGTTGGCAAGCACAGTCGCTCCAGCAAACCAGTCCGTCGGCGCCCGAGTTAGATCCATCTCCATTACCTGCACCGTCGCCCTGACCCCGTTGATTGCCACGTTCTCCCGCGCGGACAGCAAAGCCTGAGAATCGTTGTCAAAAGCAATCACCGGAGCCCATCCCAGCTTGGCCGCGGTGATGGCCAAGATCCCGGACCCGGTGCCCACGTCCACTAACGGACCGCCAGCTGTCGCAGTCTGCAATAAGAGGAGTGTTCCCCGGGTCGTGGGGTGTGACCCGGTGCCGAAGCCAAGACCAGGATTGATGACCACGTCCACCCACCTCGCCTCCCCAGGTGGTTCCCAGGGCGGTCTAACCCGCACCGCGCCAATTACTTGAGGGCAGAAGTGCGCCTTCCAGCCGTCCACCCAATCACGGGGCACCCTGACACTTTCCACCCGCAGAGTGCCCACCTTACGGACGCTAGCAGGCAACAAGTGGAGCACTTCTTCTGCACTCAGTCCAACCCCTGGCGGCGGGTAGAAGATGAGCGTGGCGAGCGGCTCCTCGGCAGCCGACACCTGCATGCCGGGTGGCGCCTCGAGCAGCTCGAAGGGACCCAGCATCTCCATCAGTGCTGCCCCAACGACCTCGGCCAGGCCTTCGGGAACAGTGACTCGTAAAGCAGTATCGAAGTCCAGCTTAATGCCTCTCTCGGCGCCAGTCGACAATCCTGCCCGTTGCTCACCCGCAGGTCTCGTCATCAACCGGCGAACCAAGTCCTCAGCTTATGTAGGACACCGTGAGATCGGTCACCGTAGTGCTGCGGACCGCAAGTGTCTTCAAACTCTTGGAGCAGGCGGCGCTGATGCTCATCGAGGTCCCGGGGCACCAGCACCCGAACCACGATCTTCATGTCACCTCGACCGTGCCGGTTGAGGTGCGGCAGGCCTTTGCCCCGCAGGACCTTAACCTCCCCAGGCTGAGTGCCAGGAGCGAAGGTCACCTCTTCTTCGCCATCTAGGGTAGGGACCATGAGAGTGGCTCCCAGCGCCGCTTGCACCATAGTCAAGTCCACCGTGCAGATGATGTCGTCGTCCTCGCGCTCAAAGAACTCATGCGGCGTGACGCGCACATGCAGATAGAGATCGCCGGCTCTCGCCCCCCGCTCCCCAGCCCCTCCCTTGCCAGGCACGCGGATGCGCTGGCCGGTATCGATGCCCGCCGGAATCTTGACCGACACCGTGCGTTCGCCATAGACCCGCCCAGTTCCGTGGCACTCGGCACACGGCGCCGCAATCACTTCCCCAGTCCCCCGGCAGCGCGCGCAGGGACCGGTTTGCACGATCTGCCCGATCATGGTCTGCCGCACAGTGCGGACGCGGCCTTGACCCCCACAGTCGGGGCAAGTGCGCACCGACATAGGATTCTTGGTACCCAGCCCTTCGCAGCTCGGGCACACAGTGAGGCCCTCGAAGGTGATCTCCTTCTCCACCCCCCGAGCAGCTTCCTCCAGGGTGATCTCCACCTCGATAGCAAGGTCCTCCCCAGGAGCTGGTCCAGCTGGCCGGGTGGGCCGATACGTCCGGCTAGTGCCGAACATGCCGCCCCCAAAAGTGTTAAACAAGTTGTCAAAAAGATCGGCAAAATCTGGGAACCCGTCAAAGCCAAAGCCGCCGGCGCCTCCGGCGCCGCGGCGCAGGCCCTCGTGCCCATAAGCGTCGTAGAGGGCCCGCTTCTCGGGGTCGGAAAGCACCTCGTAAGCCTCAGTAGCCTCCTTGAACTTCTCCTCGCACTCGGGGTCGCCATTGTTGACATCCGGGTGCAACTGACGGGCTAGCCGACGGTAGGCCTTCTTGATCTGCCCGAGATCAGCGTTGCGCGGGACCCCGAGCACCTCGTAGTAGTCACGCTTCATCTATGCGCTTCTCACTCGTAGCGTTCGCCTACTAGATCCGACAGAATCGACGCCGTCTCGCGAACTGTGGCAATGGCCTGCTTGTAATCCATGCGCTTGGGACCGACCAGGCTGATCGTGCCCAGGCGACGCTGAGGGAGACCGTAGCTGGCGGCTACCACCGAGAAAGGACGAAGAGCGGCGGTCTCATGCTCTTTGCCGATTCTCACTACCACACTGCTCGCCGTGAGCGCGGCGCGCAACACTTGCAGAAGCTGATACCGCTCCTCGAGCAGCGAAAGCAGGTCCCGAAGCGAGGCCATATCCTGCGGACGTGACTCGGCAAGCAACCGCGAAGCTCCGCCCACATACAGCTCCTCCTCGTAGTGCTCGTCAACCAGGCGCTGGAAGGCGGGACGAAGCATCTGCAGAAACTCGGCCTCCCGGCTACTCAATTCGGGGTTCTCAAGAGTGCGACGGACGAGGCGCGCGGTTAGCGGCTGATCCGCTAGACTTTCGTTGAGGTAGGTACGCGCCCAGTCCACAAGACCCGGATCCACCGGGCGAGGCCACTCGACCACCCCCTTGAGGACCGCCCCCGTGGATACGATGAACACATACATAAGCTGCTCAGCGTGCAGTCTCAGTAGTTCCACGTGGCACAACCGGGCGCCGCTGACCCGAGGAGCCATAGCCAGGGCCAGCAAGTTCGTGGCTCTAGCCATGGCCTCGGTAGCCTGCCGCAAAGCCGTGTCAATCTCCCCAGCCAGATCTTCCGACAGCACCGATCTGACCACCCCCGCCTTGCCCTTGGATGAGGCTTCCAGCCGCGTCGGCATCTCACTCATCAGATAGTCGACAAACTCCCGATAGCCAAGATCGGTGGGGATGCGCCCAGCTGAGGTGTGGGGATGAGTGAGGTAACCCTGCTCCTCCAGCAAAGCAAACTCGTTTCGCACCGTAGAGGAAGAGACGCCTAGGCCGGTCACGGTCGCCACTTCCTTGGACGAAACCGGAATTCCCGTGCCAATGTAGCGAGCAGTGACAGTATTAAGGATGGTGCGCTGTCTTTCTGTGAGTGCCATGGCTCGCAGACCTCTACTCGTCCTCAAGGCTCCGGATAAACCAAGAGCTCACTAATAATCGCATTACTGACGTTTAAGAAGCCTGGATTAAGACGGAGTTTACCACAGTGCTTCTCCAATAGGCCCTGCGCCATGAGCCGCTTGTAGGCCCCAGCGTCAAGCACCGGCAGCACTGCCTGCTCGTCCACACCCTCGGTCGTGCGTAAGCCCAACATAGCCATTTCCCAGAGCCGGGTGCGCCGGTCAAGCTGCTCCACCTCCGGCGGCTCACCGGCTAAGTACGCCGTCACCGTGCGCGGATTGGTCCGCCGCTGGTGGCCCACGGTTGACACGGCAGAAGCTCCCACACCCAGGAACTCCTCCCCACGCCAGTATCCCAAGTTGTGCCAGCAGCGGTACCCTGGACGAGCAAAATTAGACACCTCGTATCGTTCGTATCCGGCCGATTCCAACAGAGCCACTGCTTGCGCATAGTAGTATTCGGCGAACTCCGCGGCAGAAGCGACAGCCTCCGGTCCTAGAATCGCCTGCACATGGGCCACGTAAGCCGGGGTGTAGGTGAGGTCATAAAGAGAAATGTGGGTTGGTTGAGCGGCTACCGCAGCTGCCAAATCAGCTGCCGCCTCTTCCCAGGTTTGCCCGGGAATGGCAAAGATCAAGTCGAGATTCCAATCCTCCCAACCGCTTCTCTTCACCGCAGCTAGAGCACTTTCAATCTCCGCCTGGCCTAGCTTCCTCCCCAGTATTCCTCGCAAACGAGGGGAAAAAGATTGGATGCCCACCGAAAGACGAGTGACTCCAGCTGCCGCCAACTCGGTGAGCAATCCAGCATCGATAGTCCCAGGATTGGCCTCCACAGTGAACTCACGCACCTTGCCCCAGTCCTGGTCTCGGCTGGCACCACAGGCGTCTCGGCTGGCACCACAGGCGTCTCGGCTGGCACCACAGGCGTCTCGACTGGCACCACAGGCATTCTGTCCTCCCTCAGGCCACTCGCCCGGAGGTTCTCCACGCTGGAGAGCTGCCAGATCTCTGACTAGCGCGAGCAGAGACTCGCGTGGAAGAACAGTCGGTGTTCCCCCTCCCACGTAAACGGTGCGATAGCCGGGCGCTGCCCTGGCCCGTTGCCCAAGCTCCGCCCGAAGAGCCTCCATGTACCGCAGCACCCGGCCTGCCTGCGTATGAGGTTCGATTGGCTCCGAGGCAAAATCACAGTAGAGGCAACGCGAACGGCAAAAGGGGATGTGCACATAAAGGTGCTCTACCCCACAAGGCTGAGCCAATTGACTTTCGTTCACCGCACGCCTAGCGTCCCATGACTCCCATCACGAGAAGAACTATTCCCAGACCAATGCTCACCAAGCCCAGCACGGCTGTCCAGGCGCTCCAGGCCTTGTTGGTCTGTAGGCGGCTTCTTGCCAGAGATGGGTAATCTGAACCCTCCGCCTCCAGGCGCCGTTTTTGAAGTCGCTCCTGCTCTTGGCGGAGAGCCCTTGCCCCCGGGCCGTGACGGAGCCAGCCCTGTACTCCGCCCATGACGATGAGGACAACCCCCAACACCACATATTCCACCGTCATTTCTTGGCCTCTTTTCCTTCGTTGAGGTCGAGCACAGCCAGGAACGCCTCTTGGGGGACTTCCACCGTCCCGATCATCTTCATCCGCTTCTTGCCCGCCTTCTGCTTTTCCAGTAGTTTGCGCTTGCGGGTTATGTCGCCCCCGTAGCACTTGGCAAGCACGTCCTTGCGCAGCGCAGGGACCGTCTCCCTCGCGATGATTCGGCTGCCAACCGCGGCTTGAATCGCGACCTCAAATAGCTGCCGAGGAATCTTCTTACGGAGGCGCTCAACCAAAGCCCGCCCTACGGTGTAGGCTCGATCAGCGTGCACAATCAAACTGAGTGCGTCTACAACATCCCCAGCAATGCGGATGTCCAGGCGCACCAAGTCGCCCGGCTCGTAGTCTTTGAACTCGTAGTCCAGGCTTGCGTAGCCCCGGCTGCGGGTCTTAAGCAAGTCGTAGAAATCAAGGACGATCTCAGCAAGCGGCAAATCATACTGAAGCCGAACCCGTTCCGAGGTGAGGTATTCCATGTGCACGAACCGACCCCGCTTTTCATTACATAGCTCCATCACCGGACCCACAAATTCAGCCGGAAGGAAGATGGCTGCAGAGATGTACGGCTCGCGCACTTCCTTGATCAAACCAGCGCTCGGAAAATCCACTGGATTACTCACCTGCACCACCTGCCCGTTGGTCAACTCGACCTCGTAACGGACATTGGGGGTGGTAGCTAGGAGCTCAAGACCGAATTCCCGGTGTAGCCGCTCGCGAACAATGTCCATGTGCAGCAGTCCCAGGAACCCGCAGCGAAAACCAAAGCCCAGGGCCTTGGATGTCTCCGGCTCGTAGTAGAGCGAGGCGTCGTTCAGCTTCAGCTTGTCAAGGGCGTCGCGGAGCGCCGGGTAGTCCTCGCCGTCAATGGGGAAAAGTCCGCAGAAAACCATGGGGGTAATCTCCCGATAGCCGGGTAGGGGCTCAGTTGCCGGCTGGTCAGCGTTAGTGAGCGTATCTCCTACGCGGAAATCGGCTACTTCCTTTATCCCCGGAATAATGTAGCCTACCTCTCCTGCCCGCAGTACGTCGGTCTTCTGCATATCCGGGCTGAAGATACCCACCTCTTCTATCTCGCTGCGCCGACCGGTGGCCATGGCCAGAACCGGGTCACCCTTCCGAAAACTCCCATCCCGAACCCGCACAAACGCCACGACTCCCCGATACTGATCGTAGACGGAGTCGAAAATGAGCGCCCGCGGGGGACCGTCTGCCTCACCCTGTGGAGGCGGAATGCGAGCGACCACTGCCTCCAGCAGCTGCGGGACTCCCTCGCCGGTCTTGGCCGAGATCTGGAGGATCTCGGACCGCGGACAACCGATGACAGTGGCAATCTCCTCGGCGCGCTTCTCTGGCTCGGCGCCGGGCAAGTCGATCTTGTTAAGCACAGGGATGAGCTCGAGGTCGTTTTCCAGCGCCAACAAGGTGTTAGCCAAAGTCTGCGCCTCCACCCCTTGAGTGGCATCCACCACCAGAATGGCTCCCTCACAGGCAGCGAGGCTCCGCGAGACTTCATAGGTGAAATCCACGTGGCCGGGAGTATCGATCAGATTGAACTCATACTCGCGACCGGCGCCTGACCGATAAAGAATGCGCACCGCTTGCGCCTTGATGGTGATCCCTCGCTCGCGCTCGAGATCCATGCGGTCAAGCACCTGCTCCCGCATTTCCCTTTCCGCCACCGTCCCTGTAAGCTCAAGAATCCGATCGGCCAAGGTGGACTTCCCATGGTCAACATGGGCGATTATGCAGAAGTTCCGGATGTGATCGAAGCGTTCCATAAGTGGATAGATTCTACAGCACTGCCCAGCTACTCCTCGTCCAGCACCGCCCGGTCGCCCTCATAAGGCCTCGTCCGCCCGCCCCGCGCGCCCGTCTTCGCGTCGGCCCCATGCTGGGCAGCCCGAACACTTGGTATGATGTGCAGCATCGCGCTGCCCCGAAAGACCACCAGCGAGCCGCTGCACTTGTTTGCCCGGGTCGAGGCAGGTTTCCCATTTGGGGAAATGGGCAGATAAAACTCTACCGTCAATCGACAAGAAGGGATCGTAAGATGCAAGCCACCCGCGGAGCAGTCGTCGCAATGAACTACGAAGTCAGGAACGATGAAGGCGAACTGCTCGACACCACCGACAAGCCCATAGAGTACCTGCACGGCTACGGTAATATCATCCCCGGGCTGGAGAAAGGTCTGGAGGGCGCGGAGGCCGGCGAGCACCGCTCAGTAGTAGTGGAACCAGCCGATGCCTACGGAGAGATCGACCCCGACGCCATCGTGACCCTCCCCTACGATGCCGTCGCGGAAGGTGTGCACCTCGAACCAGGAATGAGGGTTGTGGGCGACACGCCCAGCGGCCCCATCGAGCTACTAGTTCGCGAGGTAAACGAAGATAACATCGTAGTGGATGCCAACCACCCCTTGGCCGGCCAGCGGCTGCACTTTGAGGTGGACGTGGTAGCCGTGAGAGCCGCCTCTCCCCAGGAACTGGCACAGGGATACGCAGACAGGTTCTAGCAGCTAACCCCGGGGCACACTCGGCAAAGAAGCCCGGGCCTGGCCGCCACACGGCTGGAAGCCGAGTGGCGGCCAGGCCCCGTTCGCAGGAGTGCAGGGTCTATGTGCTCTCTTCCTACTCCTTCGGCGGGTCACCATCGAAGCCGCCGTCCGGGTTCAAGAAGATCTTGCCCGGTTCGCCTGGCAGCGGGGTCACCCAATCAGGGCAGGTACGCGGGAAGAGCAACCGAGCTAGCCAGTGCACAGCGAAATCCTCCGCCTTCACGTGGCCGTAGTACTTGTTCATGAGCTCCAAGAACTCGGGCCCGTTCTTAGCCGTCTGGTAGACCTCGTCATACACGTCCAGATACTTGATGGACCAGTCCACGCAGTCGGTGTAGGACCGGGTCTTGTCCTCCTGGACCTCTTCCAAGATCTTGAGCTTGGCCTCGTCGTGGTGCCCTGGGATGATGATCCGCGGATCGAAATCCAGCAGCCTCCTGATCGACTCACGCCATTTCTTCCGCCGCTCGACGTTGCTCTCAATGGGCCACAGGTGGCAATCGTGGAAGGCGACGTCGGTGGCGCAAACCACCCTCAGGGAAGGCACCCACACGACTGTATTGTCGACACTGTCCCCCTCCCAGCCGTCAGAAAAAACGATCTCCTCGCCCTCCAACTCAATACGGGGCTCACGGATGGGCATGGGAATAGTGGTCTGCTTGGGTATGTCATCCTTTCCAAAGCGATCAATCGCCCAGAGCTCCACCTTATCACTAGAGGTAAAGGCAATATCTTTCACCGTGGTAGGCAGAGCGATTATCTTAGCGTTGGGGAAAGCATGTTTAAGAACATACAAACCAAAGTGGTGGTCAGGATGAAAGTGTGATACATAAATATGGGTTAAATTCTTGCGCATACGAATTATCTCAGCTGCCATCACGTGAGAATCACTCAGCAACTGAGAGGCATCAATCAGAACCGCATCCTTTTCCCCATAGAACAGCGTGGAGTTACTATTGAAACCAAGATAACTATGAAGGAAAACCCGGTAACGTAAAGTCATGTTCTCTCTCCTCAATAACTGAACAATTGGTAACCGATACACCCAAGAGCTCTAGTCGGTCACTTTAAGCCTCTCCGGGGAAAAAGTCACCCACGCAATAACTCCAGAAAGAAGAATGACACAACCAGCCACCAGCAGGGAAAAAGTCACACCGTTGTGGACCGCATCAAAAGCTGCTCCCACCACCTGGCCCACAATGGGCCCGTAAGTGGACTCAGCCTCCTTCACGCTAGTGCTGCTCTGCCCGGTTAGGACCATGTTCATGATGTAATCCCGATACGCCGGCGGTACCTCAAGTTCAATCAGTCTGCGCGTCAGGAACTCGGTGAGCCGTGTGTTGAAAAGCGAGCCCAGAGCGGCCACTCCTACCACCGTTCCCACTTCTCTGCTGGTAGTGGTGGCTGAAGCCGCCATGCCCGAGTGACGCGCCGGTACGCTCGACAACGCGACCGAGGTAATCGGAACCACCGCCACACCGAACCCAATGCCGGCGATGGTCAGGGATAGTACCAAGGGGACAAAGGTGACGTCCCCCAGTAAGGCTACATCAGTCAACAGTATGCCCACGCCGGCCAGAAAACACCCCACCGCGACAGGCGTGCGCGGCCCGCGCAATGCCACCCAGCGACCGGCGAAAGAGGAGGCAATGATCATGCCAAGCGCCATGGGCACGAAAAGCGCAGTGATGCGGAAAGCCGAATACTCAAGCACGATCTGCAGATAAAGCGCGGTGAGGAAGAAGATGGAGAACACTCCAAAGTAGGTAGCAAAGGCCACAAACAGCGAGCCAGCAAAAGGCGGCCGTCGCAGATAGTCCACCTCCAACATGGGTGCCTTGGCTCGCGACTCTGCGAAGACAAAAAGCGCGCCGGCAGCCACGCCGATGGCGAAGAGGGCAAGCACGTGCGGGGCAGTATAGCCGGCGGTCTCTCCCACAATAATGGCGAACACCACCGTGCCCAGCGCCAGCGGCCCCAAGGTGAAACCAGCGAAGTCAAAGCGCGCCGTCTCGGGATCCGAACTCTCCGGGATTGGCGAGACAGCGGCAGCGAAAACCAGCACTCCGGCCGCCAGATTGAACCAGAAGATGGCCCGCCATCCGCCCAAGCCCACGAGCACCCCGCCAATAACCGGCCCCATGGCTAAAGCAAGCCCCGCCACCGCCGCCCACAGCCCCAAGGCTCGCGCCCGGTCGCCCGGGTCGGGATACACGTGACGGATGATGGACAGGGTGCCAGGCTCGCAGGCCGCTGCCCCCAGACCCATGATGGCCCGGGCAGCAATGAGAGAGCTGGTACTGGGTGCTAGAGCTCCATACAGCGACCCAGCGATGAATACCACCAGCCCGCCCAACATCACTCTCTTGCGGCCCAGCCGGTCGCCCAACGTGCCAAAGGCCAACATTAGGCTGGCAAAGACAAGTGCGTAGGCATTGACGATCCACTGCAGCTCCTGCACGCTGGTGTGCAGAGTGGACTGCAGATCGTATAGGGCTACGCTCATGATGGTGGTGTCCAGGAAGGTAAGGAAAAGGATAGCTGTCAGAGTGAGCAGCACTCTGCGCGAACCCGCCCTCGTTACGATGGCGTCAACCAGAGACATGAGACTGGCAGACCCCCGCGTGCTTCAGTAGTCTCCCGGCCGGCTCTCTTGCCCGCCGCCGGGCACCGTCACGATAGCAGCCCATCACCCGGGTGACAATAGGAATGCGGGTGCCAATACGAGTGCAGCAGGTCTCGGCACACCATATCGCGCGATGCCCGGTCTTTCGCCGCGTGGCGAGCGACTCCGGAGTATCATAGGTCTCTCGCCCCCTGAAGCTGGCGAACGTTTAGCCCTGCCCTCAGGAGGTCGTTCCAGGCAGTGGAAAGGCAGAAGGCGCAGTAAGCGCCATCGGGGGGCGACCGGCGACCCTTCCCAGGGCGACACCTTCTCCCCCGCCTACAACCAGCCATAGGCCTGGCCACCAGCAAGACTCCTCCCAGCCACCGGATCCTGCTGTTAGCCTGTTCTCTGCCGCCCGCTACTCTTCAGCGAACTTCTCCAGTCGCTCAAGGTCTGCCCGGCGCCCTATCACAGTGAGCACATCACCGGCCTCCAACCGACAGTCCGGACCTGGCATGAACTCGACCGCATTTGAACCAGCCCGCTGAACTGCAAGCACGTAGACGCCAAAGCGCCCCCGGAACTTAAGGTCGCTCAAGGTCTGGCCGTTTAAGCTATCTGGCGCCCTCCATTTGACTACCTCATAGTCGACACCCAGTGGCACAAAGTCCAGGAGATTGGCATTAGCCACCCTCGCCGCCAGCCGGCGAGCCGTCTCTCGCTCGGGGAAGACCACCTCGTCCGCGCCTACCTGCTTAAGCACAATGGCGTGGTCGTCACTCAGGGCTTTAGCCCACACGAACGGGACCCCGAGACGCTTCAAGTAAAGCGTGCAGAGGATGCTGCTTTCCAGGTTCTCCCCCATACTTACGACCGCCTCGTCAACGTCCTCCGGCAGCACAGAAGCCAACGCTGACTCGTCACGCACATCGAGGGCCCGCGCCTGAGGTACCCATTCAGCGATGGCATTCACCACCTCAGGGTCCCGATCAATGGCCAGGACTTCACAGTCTTGAGACAAAGAAACGGCCAACTCCCAGCCGAAGTGGCCCAGGCCTATAACACAGATCCTCTTTTTTCTCCTGCTCAACCGATCATCACCTTCCCTTCGGGGAATAGCACACGCGCAGGCCTACGCGGCGCGGCCAAGCTCACCAGCGTCAGCGGTCCAAGACGACCGACGTACATGGTAGCGATGAGCACGAGCTTGCTTCCCCCAGTTAGACTAGCCGTGACGCCAGTGGATAGACCTACTGTTCCAAAAGCCGAGATCTGCTCGAACACCAGATTGTGCAGCCCTATCCCCGGCCGTCCGTTTTCAAAATAGGCAAGGAGCAGCACTCCCACCAGGTTCCACAGCAAGGCAAGCGAAAAGAGCAGTCCTGCATTGCGGACTACGTTGGGACTGAGCCGCCAGCCCATAAGCGTGGTGTGTTCCTGCCCCCGGAAGTGGCTGCGTAGACGCGCCAGTGTGACCGCCAAAGATGTGGTCTTCACTCCGCCAGCGCATGAGCCCGGAGATCCCCCAATGAACATGAGAAACACAAGCACCAGCAGCGAGGCCAAGGGAAGCGCCCCCAGATTGATGGTGTTGTAGCCGCAGGTCCTGGCCGAGATCGACTGAAAGAACGCCGCCGCGACTCGCTCTCCCCAACCTTGCTCTGCTGGGGTGAGACCAAATAAGAGCATCAATCCTGCCCCGCCCACAATGAGTAGCGCACTAGTAAGAAGAACCACGCGGGCATGAAGAGAAAGCCGTCGTTGCTTTAGCCACTGTTCACGCCTGACTGCTGCGACCAATCTTTCCCAGAACTCATGCAGCACGACCAGGCCTAGCCCGCCACACACGATAAGGAGAGCAATGACGGCCATGAAGGGGTGATTGCCGCGAACCCCGACCAGATTGTCCGGCAGAACAGAAAACCCTGCATTGCAAAAGGCCGACACTCCGTGAAACAGGGCTAACCAAGCGGCCCGAGGAGCTTCAGTTTGACCCAGCAAAGTAACGAACAGCAACAACACGCCCGCCGCTTCAACACCGAAAGCGGCAGCGAAGATCTGCCTCAGCCGGCGGGCGAACTCTCGGCCAGTCTCACCATAGAGGAGAGGGTTTGCCACCGCCGCTCTTGTACGCAACGACAGCCGTCGGTGAGCCAGCGCGAGCGCCATGCCAGCATAGGCCATGATCCCTAGGCCGCCAAGCTGAATGAGCACAAGGATCACCGATTGCCCGGCCACCGTAAAGTCAGTGGCCGTATTCACCGTGGTAAGACCGGTAACACACACAGCCGAGGTAGAAGTAAAAAGAGCATCGAGATAGCTCACCGCACCGAGGCGATGCATCGGGGAAAGCTCAAGCAGCAGAGAACCAAGCACAATAAGGAGAAAGAACCCTAGAAGCGGGAAGATCTCTGGAGCTTGCAGAACAACCCTTAGGCGTCTCCTCACCCCGGACCTTCGCATGCCAGGTCTCCTGCCTAGACAGGATGAAGGCTTACCTCACGCCTAACGGGCGATCATCACCGGTACTTTGGCGTAGCGCAGCACTCTTTCGGAAGTCGAGCCTAGGAGCAAATTGGCAAAGGTGCCACGACCGCGGCTTCCCATGATGATAAGGTCCGCCCGATGCTCCTCCGCTGCATCCAAGATGCCCTGGGCCGGCAATGAATCGGGAATAGATACCAGCGTGGGAATGCGTAGTTTATTCAGCCGATCGACGAGCGGGTTCACTAGCCGCCGTACCTCGCTGGGCTTGGAAGTGACGGGCATGTGCCCAAAAGCATGGCAAACGATGATGGTGGCTTCAAACTTCTGGGCTAGGGCTACAGCGATGGCGGCAGCCTTTTCCGAATCTTCAGAACCGTCGTACCCCAGCAGGATCCTTTGAAAGCCTTTCTCGTTCATTGCTCCTCCAGCACGCCGACGTGCACAGCCCCACTATAGCAGCAAGGTATACTTTTGTACATGAGCGAGGAACTGTATGGAACCAAGGCTATCCGCGAGAATCAGCTCGAGCGATGGCCCAATCCTAAGCCGGACCGTCCTTACCTCATCTCTTTGGACATTCCGGAATTCACCTGTCTTTGCCCGCGCTCCGGGTTCCCTGATTTTGCTGTTGTCAAGATCCGTTATCAGCCTCGCGACTGGATCGTCGAGCTCAAATCTCTGAAGCTCTACATCAACGGCTTTCGCGACCGTTATTTGTCGCACGAGGCGGCTGCGAACCAGATCTTGGACGATCTTGTCGACCTTCTTCAGCCGCGCTGGATGCGGGTCACGGCCGATTTCAACGTGCGCGGCAACATTAAGACCATCGTCAGGGTCGAGTACGGGGCTCGGGAGAGTACATAAGTGTGAGCGAGGGCCTTCGGGGGCAAGGATGAGCGCACGCACGCTGGAACAAGAAGCTTCCACAGGAGGGCAGGGGCCCGGCTTAACCGTTCCTCCTCTGAGGCACTGTGTAGCACTCAGCGGCGGCTTGGATTCCGCCACTCTCGTGGCCTGGATCAAGACACATCACCCCGGGGAGCCGATCGTGGCTTACACCTTCCTCTATGGGCAGAAACACGCTGTGGAGTTGGAAGCGGCGCGGGCTGTAGCCGCCGCTTACGGACTTGAACACTATCTGGTGGAGCTTCCCCCTATCCACGGTTCAGCCCTTACCGACGACCACCTGTTGCTGCCTTTGGGTCGCGACCTCACTCAGGCCCACGGGGTGGCTCCGTCCTACGTGCCCGCTCGAAATCTTCTTTTCTTGGCCCATCTAGCCGCCCTTCAGGACGCTCTCGGGCCAGCTGTGCTGTGGCTGGGCGTTCACCACGACGATCACACAGGGTATCCCGATTGCCGACCCGAGTTCATATCCGCCGTCGATCTTGCTGTAAGCCTGGGCACACAGCATGGTCTCCGGGTGCAAGCGCCGTTCGTCACCTGGTCAAAATCCGAGATCATTCGCTGGGGGCTCATACATCACGTCCCCTACCAACTCACCCACTCTTGCTACCAGGGCCTCCGACCCGCCTGTGGAGTCTGCGACACCTGCCAGGCTCGCCTGCAAGCTTTCGCCGCTGCTGGAGCGGTCGACCCCATCCCCTACGACCCGGCGGCAAGACGGCCCGACCTGGATGCAGTGCTTGCCAGGTTGACAGCAGGCGAAGCCGAGGAGGCGGAGCATCGGCCTGCGCAGGAGGGGGACAAGCAGTGAAGACCACAATCACAGTCCGCACTTCCTTTGCCGCGGCGCACTACCTGCCGCAACATCGGGGCAAGTGCTCACGTCTTCATGGGCATACTTACAGCCTGGAAGTCACCGTCGAGGGCGAGCCACAGCAGTCGGGCCCTGCCACCGGTATGGTCATGGACTTTGCCGAGCTGAAAGAACAAGTGCACAAACTCGTCGTCCGCCATCTTGACCACCAAGTCTTGAACGACGTGCTCGATATCCTGCCGACAACGGAGACGGTGGCCGCCTGGGCCTTGCGGCAGCTGCAGGAGGCAGGCCTACCGGTGACACGAATCCGCCTGGCCGAGGGGCCGGATTCGTACGTTGAGGTGACACTCTAGAGGCCCGGGCGAGCCAGCTTGATCGAAAGCTACCGCTTCTTACAAGGTTCGTGATCATGGCCGGCAAGCTGCGGGTGATTGAGATCTTCGACTCGCTGCAGGGTGAGGGCTGGTGGGCTGGTGTGCCCATGAGCTTTGTCCGCCTGGCCGGGTGCAATGCTCCGGAGCTCGGTCTTGAGTGCCTGCGCTGGTGTGACACCCGCGCCGCCTGGGACCCCAGCGCGGGAGAGGTCTTCAGCATCAGTGAAGTCTTGGGGCAGGTCAGGCTGCCGAGAATCTGCGTGACCGGCGGAGAGCCGCTGCTACAGAAGCAGGCCCTGAACGAACTCATCCGGGAAGCACATCGCCACGGACAAAAGGTCCACCTGGAGACCAACGGTACCCTCGAACCGCCCGAGCTCGCCTGTGACTGGGTGGTTGTCAGCCCCAAGCCGCCAGACTACTTCCTCTCTCCCGGGTGGGAAGGTCGCGTTAATGAACTCAAGCTCATCGCCGACGAGAGACTGGACGCCTCTGTGGCGGAGCAGCTGGCCGCAGCATATCCTCGAGCCGTGGTCTGTATCCAACCGCTGTCACCTCCCCACAAGAAGACTCCAGCGCCGCATTCCGTGGAGCGAGCGCTTGCTCTGGTGAGAAGCCATCCCGACTGGCGCCTTTCCCTCCAGATTCACAAGCTCCTTGGCTTACGCTAGCCAATGGTCGCCGCCAGGCCGGTGCTCAGCTGGTCCTGCGCGGGCGCCGCCGCTCTCGAGCCGGCCATAGCGCTCCTTTGCCGAGCAATAGCACTTATTTATGTTTGCCATAAAGCGTTCAGGTCATGTTCAGGAATCTGGAGGCAGACTTTATCAGCACCGGCAGACCGAAAGGAGACGTCCCATGCGCGTTTTGGAGAGCACAACGGACGTTCAGTATGAGTTCCTGCGGGCTTTGTACAAGCTGGCAGACGGCCAAGCCAAGAAACCGGTCTTTTACGGCGACCTCAGTGCCGAGCTGGGTCGATCACCGGAGGAGGCCGAGCAGGCCTGCGAGTTCTGGGCGGACCGCGGTCTGCTGGACTGGGTCACCTTGGGCCATGTTGCCCTGACCCATGTGGGCGTACGTAGGGCCGAGCGACTCGCGGCCAAAGGTTGGTCTGCGATTCCGTTCTAGTGGCAGCCTAACGCCCATCGCTTGGGGGGCCCACCAATCTGGCCTGCTTGCCATGCGCCCCAGGTTCCCTGCGCGATTCCCGCTTGAGTGATCCCCTCGCTCTCGCTGTGGGATAATAGGAAGCTGCAGCAGCCATAGAAGTCAACTGAGCCGTACCGCCAAGGCCCGCAAGAACTGTCGGCCAAGACACGGCCGAGGAGGGGAGCAGATCTAGCGTGCCTAAAGTCCATCAGTTCACCGTTCGCCCTCAGATTCCCGCCCGTTTGCGCGGGCTGGAAGAGCTTGCCTTCAATCTGCGCTGGACCTGGGACACCCGGGCTTTCAAGGTCTTTCAGCATCTCGACGCTGCCCTTCTTGAGAAGTGTAACGGCAACCCAGTCGCGCTGCTACGCCGGATTTCCCGAGAGCGACTTGAGCAGGCGGCAACAGAGCCAGCCTTTCTCACCCACCTCGATGAGGCGGTGAAAGATCTGCACCGCTATCTGGCTGAGCCCGGCTGGTTTCAACTCACCTATCCGGAGGAGCGCGATCTTTGCATTGCCTACTTCTGCATGGAATACGGCCTCACTCATTGTCTTCCCATCTACTCGGGCGGGCTGGGGGTCCTGGCTGGCGACCACCTCAAGGCCGCAAGCAGCCTTAATATCCCCCTGGTGGCCGTTGGTCTTTTTTACAACCGCGGTCACTTCACGCAACGCCTTAACGACGAGTATTGGCAGACCGAGGAGTATCACACTTACGACCCAACCAGTCTGCCGGTGACGCCGGTCTTCGTGGGTGAGACTTGGCGCCCCGCCCTGTCACCTCCGGGACAGTTGCCCCCTACACCACCCCCGGCTACAGATAGCGCAGATGAGCCAGTGAGAGCCGGTGGCAAGCAGGAATCTCCCCTTCCGCTGAAAGTCGCGGTGGAGATGGCCGGCCGTACTGTGTGGGCGCGTGTGTGGAAGGCCCAGGTAGGTCGGGTGCCCCTGTATCTGCTCGATAGCGCTCTTCCCGAGAACGATGCCTTTGGTCAGCGCATCACGGGAGAGCTGTACGGGGGCGGGCCAGAAGATCGCCTCGCTCAGGAACTTCTCCTTGGCATCGGTGGCATACGCGTTCTGCGCGCAGTCGGGGCAAACCCACAGGTCTTCCATCTCAATGAAGGACACACTGTGTTCTCTAGTCTCGAGAGAGTCCGCGAGCTCATGAAGGCTGAGGGCGTGGGTTTCTTCGAGGCGCGGCTCGCCGCAGGGGCAGGTACACTCTTCACTACGCACACCACCGTGCCTGCCGGGTTTGATCTATTTCCCCAACCCCTCATTGAAAGCTACCTGGGCGACTACCTGCACGAGTTGGGACTGGAAACCGAGCGGTTCATGCGCATGGGCAGAGTGCACCCTGACAACGCTAGCGAGGATTTCAATGTGGCTGTGCTTGCCGTCCGGCACTCTCCCAGACGCAATGCCGTGAGTCGCCTCCATCGCCGCGCTACTGCTCGCATGATGAGTCCCGGCTGGCCCGGATTCTCGCTGCGCGAGATGCCTATCGAGTCAGTGACCAACGGTATTCACACCCGGACCTGGGTGGCCTCTGAGATGGCCCAGCTCTTTGACCACTACCTAGGTCCCCGCTGGCGAGAGGACACTTCTTCCCCAGATGCCTGGCAGAGAGTGGAACGCATCCCCGACCTGGAATTGTGGCACGCCCACAGTCGCTTGCGCGAACGGCTGGTCGCGTATGCTCGCGAGCAAGCGTTACTGCAGACACGAAGGAGACAGGCAGCAGGCCTAATTCGAGGTCAGCTCAAGCCGCCCTTACGACCCGATGCTCTTACCATCGGGTTTGCCCGTCGGTTCGCCACTTACAAACGTGCGGGACTTCTCTTCCGCGACATTGAGCGGCTAAAGGCCATCCTTCTCAATGAGTACCGGCCGGTGCAGCTCATTGTCGCCGGGAAAGCTCACCCCCGTGACGGCGCAGGCAAAGATCTGCTGCGCCACTTGCTTGACACAGTGAGGCGTGAGGGGCTGAGTGAGCATGTGGTGTTCCTGGAGGATTACGACATCAGCAAAGCCATCATGCTGGTCCAAGGGGCTGACATCTGGCTGAACACACCGCGACGTCCCTTCGAGGCTTGTGGCACCAGCGGAATGAAGGTGGTACCCAACGGCGGGCTCAACCTGTCTGTGCTCGATGGCTGGTGGGCGGAAGCCTATCGCCCGGGCGTCGGGTGGGCCATCGGTGATGGCCAAGAATTCGTGCACGCCGACTATCAGGACGAAGTGGACGCCGAGTATCTCTACACTCTTCTCGAGCAGGAGATTGTGCCGCTTTTCTATGATCGAGACGCGGATGGACTGCCTCGTGGCTGGATAGCCATGATGAAGAATTCCATCCGCTTGCTTACACCGGTATTTTCTGGCGATCGGATGCTAAAGCAATATACCGAGCGCTTTTACCTACCCATCGCCGAGCGCTACCGCCGGGTGACTGCCGCCAGGCTGGCCAAAGCCAAGGAGCTTTCTGCCTGGAGGAACCGGGTGAGAGAGACCTGGAGCGAGGTTAAGGTCACCTGCGTAGAAGCGCCAGGCCCCCTCGAGGTTACGGTGGGTGAAGGTATTCCCGTGACCGCGAAAGTGAAGTTGGGCCGCCTGGATCCGGCCGATGTCACCGTGGAGGTATATACCAGCCGGCTTCACCCCGATGGCAGCTTGCGCGACGGTCACCCCACCCCCTTGAGCTGGGCTGGCTTGGACGGAGAAGAGCACGTTTACAAAGGTACGGTCAAAGTAAGAACGTCAGGATCTTACGGCTACTCCGTGCGCGTGCTTCCCTATCACGAGGACTTGCTTATACCCCATGAGCTCCCTTTGGTGACCTGGGAAGAGCAAGACTGAAGAAGACTCGGACTCCTAGCTACCGGGCGTCCTATTCCAATTTCTCTTAATGCGGATTAACTTAGGTATGAGCGGCAGGCGCCTGCGCTCAAGCCGCTTGCGACTGGTGGGGTGTGGCCGCAGTCGCGGTGTCCGGCGGGAACAAGAAAGAGGGGAAAAGCGAGATGCAAGATCCGCGGGAGAGAAGAGACAAACCAAAGACGCACATCGACAAGACCGTCACTCGCGGCCTTTGTTTCATCGGAATCCCAGCCGATTCAAACAGTGTCCAGGTGGAGTGTAAAGACGGCAAGATCGTCCGCATCAGGCCGTTACACTACAACTGGAAGTACCCGGAGCTCAAGCCCTGGGAAATGAAGGCCCGGGGCAGCACCTTCTCGGCCACGTTGAAATCCCTCATTCCTCCGCTCACTCTTGCCTACAAGAACCGGGTGTACTCACCAAATCGCGTCCTTTACCCTCTGAAACGGGTGGACTGGGATCCCAGCGGTGCCCCGGGATCGGTGGGCCCGGGAGGGCGTAACACGCAGAACCGGGGAAAGAGCAAGTATGTCCGCATCACCTGGGACGAGGCCCTTGACCTCGTAGCCAAGGAGATACTTCGGATCAAAGAGACCTACGGCATGGAGGCCATACTCTCCCAGTCAGACGGGCACGGGGAATCGGCAGTGGTCCACTCCGCCCACGGTTGTATGCGCCGACTGCTCCGCATCTTGGGAGGCTACACTCTCCAGACCCGCAACACCGACAGCTGGGAAGGCTGGTACTGGGGAGCCAAACATGCCTGGGGATGCGAAACCCTGGGCCAGATGGTGCCGGTTGCGAACGTCGTCTGGGACGTAGCCAAACATAGCGACGGTATTTTGTTCTGGGGCTGCGACCCCGAGACCACGCCCTGGGGCTTTGACGGCCAGCTCGCCAGCCGTTTGTGTTACTGGTGGACCGAGATCGGCCTGAAATCCATCTACGTATGCCCGGACCTTAACTACGGCGCGGCAGTCCACGCAGACAAGTGGATTCCCGTACTTCCTAACACTGACGCCGCCTTGTACCTGGCCATCGCTTACGTGTGGCTCACTGAGGGTACGTACGACAAAGAGTACGTGGAAACCCACACCGTGGGCTTTGAGAAGTTCCGCGCTTACGTGCTCGGTGAGGAGGACGGCATTCCCAAGGATCCCAAGTGGGCCGCTCCCCTCACTGGAGTGCCCTCCTACACCATCAGGGCCCTGGCCCGCTACTGGGGTAAGAAGACCTTATCCATAGCTATAGGTAACGGCGGGCCAGGGATACGGGGACCATACGCCACCGAACCGGCTCGCCTGCAAGTGCTCCTTCTTGCCATGCAGGGAGTGGGAAAGCCGGGAGTGCACCAGTTCAAGATGATCGAATGGGGGCTCTACAACAAGAAATCCAACATCCCGCTCCCCCCACCCAAGTACATCCCGGTCATGCTTCCCGCTAGCCGCGGTTGGGCCTACACAGACACCCCACCACAGTTCATCCCCAAAGACCTGATTCACGAGGCTATCCTCAATCCGCCCGTCAGCTGGTACGGCACCACCCTGTCTCGTGACTCTGTGGACCAGCAGTTCATCAAGTACACCTATCCACGGCCAGGCGGCACTGAGATTCACATGATCTGGACCGACAGCCCCTCCTGGGTCACCTGCTGGAACGACACCAACGCCTACGTGCGAGCTTTGCAGCATCCCAGAATAGAGTTTATCCTGGCCCAGCATCCCTGGATGGAAAACGACTGTCTGATGGCTGACCTAGTGTTGCCTTCGCTCACCGTGCTTGAAACCCGAGATATCGGGGTGGAAAGCTTGAGCGGCCAATTCTCTTGCCTGTTCTACGAAGAGCAGGCCATCAGCCCCCGCGGTGAGTCCAAGAGCGACTATGAGATCGTCTGTGCCATTGCTGAGCGTTTGGGCGTGCTAGACGAGTACACGGGCGGCAAGACCGTTGACGATTACATCAAGCTGGGCTGGGAAAGCTCAGGCGCGGCCCAGGAGATTAGTTTTGAGGAGCTCAAGGAGAAAGGCTATTACGTCATACCCCCTGATCCAAACTGGGAAGACTACAAGGCTGGCCTCTACGACTTCTACGTCGATCCGGATAACAACCCCTTGAGCACCCCCTCCGGCAAGATAGAGTTCTATTCCGAGCGCCTCGCCCAGCACTTCCCCGAAGACCACGAGCGCCCACCTATGCCGCGCTGGATCCCTGAGGGGGAATCACACCAGGAAAGCCTGGCAAGCGAACGGGCCAAGAAGTATCCGCTTCTGGTGGTCTCCAACCATCCGCGCTGGCGAGTGCACTCCCAGCATGACGACATGGTATGGCTGCGCGAGATCCACACCTGTAAGATTAAGGGCCCCGACGGCCACTATTACGAACCTCTCTGGATCAATCCCCAGGACGCGGAGCCGCGCGGCATCGCCGATGGAGACGTGGTGAGGGTCTATAACGAAAGGGGTGCGGTACTGGCTGGCGCCTGGGTGACCGAACGAATACGGCCAGGAGCGGTGTACATCGACCACGGTGCCCGCTGGGATCCGCTCGAGCCAGGCGTACTGGACCGCGGTGGAGCTATCAACACCATCACTCCCCACAACCTCACCTCTAAGAACGCGACCGGCATGGTCTGCAGCGGCTTTCTTGTCGAGGTGGAACGGGCCGACCTCGATGAGCTACGTAAGAAGTATCCGGAAGCTTTCCAGCGGCCGTATCACCCCGATGCGGGCTTTTGCCGGGAGCGCGTGCTGCTTGCCCCTGGGAGCGAGAGCTGAAAGGAGGTGGGTGTGATGGGCAAGGTCATGATCATCGACATCACCAAGTGTAATGGCTGCCACAACTGCCAGATCGCCTGCAAAGATGAACACTGCGGTAACGATTGGTCCCCCATAGCCAAGCCTCAGCCTTTGACGGGGCAGTTCTGGACTCGGGTGGTCGATCGAGTACGAGGACAGGTTCCCAAGGTCAAAGTGACCTATGAGCACACCATCTGTCAGCATTGCGACGAGGCTCCTTGCCTCCAAGCTTGCCCGGAGAAAGCTATCTACAAGCGCGAAGACGGCGTGGTCATCATCGATCCCGAGCTGTGCAAGGGCAGCCACAACTGCGTAGAAGCCTGCCCCTATCCAGGGGTTATCTTCTTCAACGAAGACTTGGGAATCTCGCAGAAGTGCACCTTCTGCGCCCACCTGCTCGACAGCGGCTGGAACGAGACCCGTTGCTCGGAAGCCTGTCCCACCGGCGCCATCACCGTGGGCGAGGAGGAGGAGCTGGCTGACCTCTTGGCCCGGGCTGAAATCCTAAACCCTGAGCTGGGAACGAGGCCGCGTGTGTACTACGTGGGACTGCCGCGCCTGTTCGTGGCCGGAACGGTTTTTGACCCGCAAGCCGACGAAATCGTCGAGAACGCTTCCGTCTCCTTGACTGCCCTGAGCGGCGAGAGCCATCTTCCCGAGCAGCCTGGCGCAAGCACAGCCGCAGTGGCTGTGGTGGCCCAGACTGTGACCGATGAGTTCGGTGACTTCTGGATAGACGGCCTGCAACCCGGGACCTACAGCGTACGGATCGAAAAGCCAGGGTACGAGCAGGTACAGGTGGGACCATTCTCCCTGGAGAAAGACCTCAATCTTGGCGACCTAGCCATGCGCCAGCGCAGGGAGACAGCCTTCGTGAGAGCGATTGTGAACATAATGACCGGCAACATCGCCACGGCGACAGGATGGCGGGCCCGGGAGATACATGTAGACCAGGCGAGCGCCACCCTCGGCGAGGTGTTAAGGGCGGCTTGTCTCAGAGACGGTAAGACGAGCCTCTTTGACCTTGTCGCATACGAAAAAGGACTCAAGCCTGACTTTGGCCTGTTTGTGGGCGGAGAACTAGTGCGAGGAGAGGTCGATTGGAACCGGCCGATCGTGGATAGCGAGCAAATCCATGTCTGCGACTGGCCTATCCGGGATGCATGAGGGCAAACAGAGCCCCCGTTTGCCTTGAGCCGCCCCTGTCCGCACCCGCATCTGGTGCGGACAGGGGCGGCGTCACCACACGTCGCGTGATACCATCCAAGCTATGGAAGACGCAGATTCTCATGTTGCCATTCCCCTCGATGAATATCGCCGCCGTCGCGAGCAGCTTCTGGAAGCCCTCGAGGGAGCAGCCGCGGTGGTGTTCGCCGGAACGGACCCCCATCTCGACCTGGTGAACGCCCGTTGGAGGACCGACCGGCTTTTCTGGTATCTCACCGGACTTGACCGCGAAAGTGGCGCGGCGGTGCTCTTCGACCCAAGTGCGGAAGATCCTGAGCGGCGCATCACCCTTTTCCTTCGGCCCCGGGACCCGGAGAGCGAACGCTGGGAGGGCCCACGAGACCCACTTGGTTCTTCCCTCAAGAGAAAGACCGGTTTCTCTAGCCTGGAGCGCACTTCGTCGTTGCCCGGCAGACTGACCCAGGCTGCGCGCCGCACCAAGCGTCTTGCCTGTTTACACCCGTTCTCCCCTTACACTGAGCCCCTGTCTCCAGACCTGGAGATTTTCCACAAGGTAAGCGAGCATGTTCCTGGCTTGACCATCGAGGACCGGACCCAGCTACTTCCCGCCATGCGCGCGGTCAAGTCACCCAATGAACTTGCCTTGCTTAAGAAGGCCATCGAGATCACCGCTCTCGGCTTCGAAGCGGCCATGCGCCACCTGCGGCCAGGGATCAGCGAGAAAGAGCTGGCCGACATCCTCACTGAGACTTTTCGCCGGCACGGAGGCGAGCCGGCCTTTGCACCCATCGTGGGGAGCGGAGCAAACAGCGTCATACTTCATTACCGCGATCTCGATTGTCACATCGCAGAAGGAGACTTGGTGGTCATCGACTATGGTGCCGCCTTCGGAGGCTATGCGGCCGACCTCACCCGGACCCTGCCCGCCACTGGGCGCTTTAGCACCGAGCAGAGAGAGCTCTACGAGGTGGTGCTGGCTGCGAACCTCGCGGCCATTGAGGCAGTCCGCCCGGGAACCACGCTTACGCAGGTGCACAAAGCTGCCGTCGAGGTGATCTCGGCGGCAGGCTATGAGGACAACTTCCCTCATGGCATCGGTCACCATGTGGGCTGCGAGGTGCATGACGTTACTCCCGATGGGCCCCTCGCCCCGGGTATGGTGATCACCATCGAGCCGGGGATCTACTTGCCGGAACGGAAACTGGGCATACGCATCGAGGACGACGTCCTTGTCACCGACAGTGGCAGCGAGGTGCTCACTGCTGCCGTACCAAAGACCGCCGAGGCTGTTGAAGCGGCGATGGGCGGGAGCTAGGCGCCGCGATACGTACGCCCCGCAGACATTCAGGCCAAGCAACCGAAAACAGGCGCTTATTGAGAACAAGCGCTCTCAAGGAAAAAGCTGACGCTCCGATAAAATCGACAAACAGCGGGTAGCGGGGCCCGTGCAGGGAAAGGAGTTGAACATGCGCAAGTTGAGCTTTTGCGCGCTGCTATCTCTTTGTTTGCTCGTCCTGCTCGGAGCCGTGGCTTGTGGAAGCGCCTCAAATGAGCAGGCAGCAGCTGCGAGCGCAACTCCTCAGGCCGTGCTCACTAGCATGATGGAGAAAACCGAGAAGATCAGCAGCGCCACCGGCAGTTTTGATGTGTCCCTGGCTTTTGACCTCGACAGTTCCCAAGTTCCTGCGGAAGTGGGTGCACTGCTAACAAAGCCCATGGCTATTTCTGGGTCTTTCGCTCAGGCGCAGGAGTCGAGGGCGCTGGAACTCGCCCTCAAGCTGTCCATAGGGGGCGAGGAGATGAAGGTCGGGCTCAAGTCTTTGGGAGACAAGTTCTGGGTGTCCATGCTCGACCAGTGGTACGAAGCACCTGCGGAGATGGTGCAGGGAGCACAGCTCTCCTCCTTTGATCAAGAAAAAGGACAGCAGATACTGGATCTGGCGAAGGAGCTGGGCGTCGACCCACTGACCTGGTTCCCCGACCTCAAGCTGAGCGACGAGAAGCTCGGGAGCGAGAACGTTCATCACCTGAGTGGTCACCCCGATGTGGCCAAGATCATGGCCGACGCGCTCGGTCTCATGCAGAGCAAGGAGTTCATGGCTTTGCTTGATCCCAGCGGTTCGCTGACCGGCGTCATGGGGATGGGCGAGCTGCTACCTGGTCCCGAAGAGCTCCAGAAGATGCAGGGGACGGCAGGGCAGCTATTCAAAGATCTTAGCCTAGACCTTTGGGTGACCAAGGACGGCTCTGAGATGCGCAAGGCCGTGGTGAAGGGTCGCATAGTCCCCCCAGCGGAGGAGGCTGAGGGTCTGAACGCGATTGACCTCACAGTGACCGTGCTCCTTGACAAGTACAACCAGCCGGTCAAGGTGGAGGCACCCGGTTCGGCCTTGCCGTTCTCCGAGCTGCAGAAGGCCATGCAGGAGAATCCCGAGAAGTTTCTTGGACCTCTGCAGCCGCTTATGATGGGGATCAGCGTACCGAGCACCTGATGTCTTGACAGGGGCCTCTCGCTAGCGCCATTTCGCTAGCAGTGTTTCGCTGGCCCCGTCTCACCAGCGCCGCCTCCCCGGAGCGGTTCCCCAGC
>Ga0315298_1000882_pt1 | contig 57415 bp, 74 predicted proteins | sample WHS_1_MG_FD_203077 | JGI IMG/M metagenome (GOLD analysis project Ga0315298, IMG submission 203077) | Extremophilic microbial mat communities from Washburn Hot Springs, YNP, Wyoming, USA - WHS_1_MG | ecosystem: Environmental > Aquatic > Thermal springs > Hot (42-90C) | place: USA: Wyoming... | reverse complement strand
AATATAAATATTCTAAGATTATAATAATATAAAAAATAATAAACTTAAGATTAAAAATAAAAAATATAAGATTAAAGATTAATCGATAATCGAAAACGAGCGCAAAACCAGCTCCGAGGGGCCAAAAACTTTTTTAGAAATTTGTATATAATTTTTTAGACTATGATAGAACTAGAAGTAACTAACGTAGAAACTTTTATAAAGAATGCTCCTTCTTCAGTTACTCAAATAATAGATGATGCTTTAGCAATAGAAATTCCAGGAGCATTTTTTGCACGTAATAAAGTTTCTTATTATTGGGATGGAAAGAAACACTTATTTTCAATTAAAAGAAAAGCTTTTCCTACAGGATGTATTCGACGAGTGATGAACCTTTTAGATAAAATGGGATATGAATTTAAAGTAACTGATTTAAGAAACAAACCAAATCTTGAAAGCAGACCTCTTTATTTAAGAGCTCACTTAAGAGACTACCAAGAACAAGCAGTAGAAATTTTAGCTCAAAAACAAAGAGGAATAATTCAGATTGCTACAGGAGGAGGAAAAAGTTTAGTTTTAGCAGGATTATGCTCACGTTTAAATGTTCCTACTTTAGTATTAGTTCATCGTCAAGAATTGATGTATCAGTTAGAAGAGACTTTTAGGACAAATTTGCGTGGAAAAGGTTCTCGCAAACCATTGATAGGAATTGTAGGAGATGGAAATGTAAGATGGGGACATATAACTATTGCGATGGTGCAAGCGTTGGATGTGAAGAAGTATGAAAAAGAATTGGAAAAGATAGAGATGGTTTTGGTTGATGAATGTCACCATTTACCTTGCAACACTATGGTAGAAATAATGAAACATTTAAAGAATGCCTATTTTAGATTTGGAGTTTCAGCAACCAGTTTTAGAGAAGATGGAATGGATTTATTACTTGAAGCCTATTTAGCACCAATATATTATAATCTTAGTATTGAAGAATTAACTAAGCGAGGTTATTTGGTTCCGGTTAAAGTTTTCTTTGTTCCATTTCATGATGTTAAAGTATATAGAGATGATCTAACTTATACTCAACTTTATGAAGAAGCAATTGAAAAGAATGAAAAGAGAAACGATTTGATTGTCTCCCTTGTAAAAAGAGTTTTAGCTACTGGTAAATCATGTTTGGTTGCAGTATCAAGAGTAGATCATGGAAAAATCTTAACCCAGAAAATTAAATCTTTTTATCCTGAGGTAGAGTTTGTGGAAGGTAGTGATAAAAGCGAACGAAGAAAGAAGATTATTAAGGAGTTAAATTCAAAGAAGATTAGATGTGTTGTTTGTACTACCGTTTTTGGAGAAGGGATTGATATACCTACTTTAGATGCTCTCATTTCAGCCAAAGCACAAGATAGTGGTATTGATGCTCTTCAATTAGCAGGTAGAGTGACTCGAAAAGTTGAAGGTAAGAAAGAGGGATGGATAATAGATATATTTGATACGCACCATAAGTATTTTAAGAGACATGCAATGAAAAGAAAGAAGATATTTGAAGAGGTTAAGTTTAAAGTTGTGGAGGTACCGTGGAATTTGTAATAAAAAATTTTGAAGATGAGATTTTGTTTAAGAGTACTTCTTTGGATGATTTGATTCCTTTAAATATTGAGGGTAGGTTGTTTGTAGATGATTATGAGATATGTTATGTTTATGTATTTGAATCTATTTCAATTAGAGAGGTATTAAATGTAATTAAACGAAAAATAAAAAATATTGAGAGTAGGAAATATGATTTGGAAAAAGAAATGAAGTTATTAAGCCTTTTAGAAACTTTTATAAATTTGTAGGGATTGATTTATTATAGGAAGGAAAAATATGAATATTTCAGATTTGTTAAAAAATCCCTCCAAAGCAAAGATACTTTTAAATGAGGCACTAATTGAAAAAAATAAAGAATTAGCCGAAGCTTTAATTCCAATAGTTAGACATCCTTATTTAACTTATAATTATGCCAAAGTAATGGTTAGAGGTAAAATTAAAGACGAGTGGGAAGATATTATTGCCCAAGATCCATATGCTTCTTATTATTATGCCAGAGATGTTTTAAGAGGACCCTTTATTAAAGGAGAGGATACTATTGCTCAAAATCCATTTACTGCTTATGATTATGCCTATTATGTTTTAAAAAGACCTTTTCCTAAAGGTGAGGATGCTATTGCTACTTTGCCTTCTTATTCTTATTATTATGCTCAAGATGTATTACATGATAGATTTCGTAAAGGTGAAAAAACAATTATTAATAGTAGAGAACAGATAGTAGAAGGTGAAGAGGATGATTATTTAACTTTGTATATGCATTTTTTAGATTCAATAAATAAGCTAGATGATTTTTTAAAAGATTATCCTGAAATGAAATTTTGGTGATGAGTTGGTATGTTAAGTCTTTTAGAAACTTTTATAAATTTGTAGGGATTGATTTATTATAGGAAGGAAAAATATGGATATTTCAGATTTGTTAAAAAATCCAGATAAAATAAATGACATTTTTATGGAATTTTTGAGGAGGAGAGATTTTGATATTGCAACAAAGTTATTACCTTATGTGACTAGTCCTAGATTATTAACTAATTATGCTTTCTATACACGAAAAAGATTACCTCCTCAATATGAGAAAAAATTACTTAACGATTTTGCTTCTCTTAACCCTAATCTAGATTTAGATTTGCATGATGTTTTAGAGTATATTGATATGGTAAGAGAAAGATTTCCTGAAGTGGAACCCACTATATTTAAATTAGGTAATCCTTATTTTAGAAAATATTATGGAATTTTAAAACTAATTGGAAAGGATGATGAATTTCTTAAAGATCATCCTGAGAAAGTAAAAGATGCATTTGAAGTAGAGCTTTATAATGCTCAAGAAGAGGGAGATGATAGCGAGTTAAAAAAGTTTTTGGAAAAATATCCAGAGTATAAAAAGTTTGTTTAAGTTTTGAGTTTTCTATTCTTTTATTTATTGAATTATTCTGTTAAACTTTTAATATAATTTGAAAAAATAAATAATGTTCCTTATCCATATATTAAATAAATTCTCAAAAAATTATCTTGAAGTTAACGATTATTAATTTTGTTTTATTTGGGGAAATTTTTTCTACTTTTTATGTATAATAATTTGATGGTGGAGGTTTGAAATGAATATTGAAAAGAGTTTCCTTAAAAAGATATTAACTAATTCTAATTTTTTAGATAGAGCATTGTTTAGAGGAATTGATTCAAGTTTTTTTATAGAACCTTCTTATTCTTGGTTGATGGATGTTATTATTTGGTTTTATGCTAAATATAAAACTTTACCTACTAAAGAAGATCTTAGATCTATTGTAGAATCTTCCACAAAATTAGATGATTTTAGAAAACAAGATATTTTGATTGTTTTAGAAGATTTATTTAACAGAGAAGAAGTTGCCTCAGATTTTAATTTTTTATTAGATTCGTTGGTAAGTCATTATCAAGAAAATCAATTAAAAATGCTTTTATTTTCTGCTTCCTCTAAATTAAGAGATGGTAGAAGAGGAGTATTAGAAGACTTAAAAGAAAAATTAATCGAGTTGGAAAATAAAGTTAATTTTAAAGGAGATGAAATTGATTTGGGAAAAGATTCATTGAATAGAATAATTAGATATCAAGAAGGAAAAGTTGATAATACTAGGGGAGTAGAAATTGGTTTTCCAACTTTAGATAATTTAACTTGGGGATTAAAAGAAGGGTGGGTGGTAGTTGTTCTAGGAGCTAATAAATCAGGAAAAAGTGTTTTTCTTTTAAATTCAGCTATAAATGCATATTTAAGAGGAAAGAATGTTTTATTTATATCTTTGGAAATACCAAAAGATCAAGTTATTTATAGATATGATTCTTGTAGAAGTGGAATTGTTTATGATAAATTAGTGAGAGGATTATGCTCTCCAGATGAATTAGATGTATTGAAAGGAATATTAGAAGAAGATTCAAAAAGAAGTAATATTTTTTATGTTGTAGATATTGTTAATTTTTCTGCTCATACTCTTTATAGTTTAGTTAAGAGATTACCCTTTAAACCTGACCTAGTTGTTATCGATTATATGGGTTTAATGAAAACAAGTTCAAAAAGTGAAAAAGCTTGGGAAGTTTATTCAAAGATTGGTTTGGAGTTAAGAGAGGTAGCACGAAGTTTAAAGTTTCCAGTATTAACTGCCATGCAGGTTAATAGAGAAGCTTATAAGAATAATGAAAAAGATGTGTATGGAGTTGAAGATATTGCATTGTCCTTTTTATTAACATGTCATGTGGATTTAGTTATGTCTTTAAAAGTTTTAGATAGACAAGCTTTATATGAAAATAATAGCAATAATGGAGTTGAATTAGTAGCTACAATTGTTGCGTCTAGAGTCAGTAGAGGAGGAAAGTTTTCAATTTGGGCAGATTTTTCAAGAATGCATATGAAGGAATTTAGAATGGAAATAAATAATACTGATTCTAATGAAAATTCTTCAGTAAAAGCTTCAGAAACTATAAAGTGGTAAAAGGAGGGATTAGATGACGAATAAGTATAATGTTGTAGAAATATTTGGTCCAACTATTCAAGGTGAGGGTTGTTTAGTTGGTAAGAAAGTAAGTTTTGTAAGGTTTTGGGGATGTGATTATAGATGCTCTTTTTGCGATACTAAATATTCATATGATAATAAAAATTATAAAAAAATGAGTTCTTTAGATATAATAAAAAAAATAAAAAAGCATAGAACTTCTACAGTGGTATTGACAGGAGGTAATCCGTGTATATATGATTTAACTGAATTGATAGGTGTTTTAAAAGAAGAAGGATTTTTTGTATGTGTTGAAACTCAGGGTAGTATTTTTCCAATTTGGTTAAATGATATAGATTTGGTAGTTATATCTCCTAAACCTCCTTCAGCTAAAACAAAGAAGTTTGATGTAGAAAATTTTAAAGCAAAATCTAAATTTTTTAAAACTTTTATAATTAAACCAGTAGTAGATATAAATAATAAAGAAGATATGAAATGGTTGGAGAATTTATATGATGAATTAGGAAGGAGTGTTCCTTTTTATATTCAATTATGTACCTATGAAAATGATACTCAAGTTTCTTTATTACAAAGATATAAAAAATTAGTTGAATGGGTGATGTCTAAAAAAGATTGGGGGGATGTATTTGTATTACCTCAATTACATGTGTTAACTTGGGGAGTAAAAAGTAGAGGAGTTTGAGTATTAATATTATGAATGAAAAAGCTTTTAATATGTCTATATTAGATTTGTTACGAAAATATAAAATAGATTATGTAAAGGTTGGAGATCACGTATATAGAGCATTTTGCCCTTTCCATAATGATACTTCTAAACCTAATTTAACTGTTTATGAAAAAACTAATTCTTTTTATTGCTTTGCTTGTCATGCTGGAGGAGGAATATTAGATTTTATATCTTTATATGAAGGTGTTTCTAAAGAAGATGCATTGATGAAAGTTTTGAATTCAATTTCATATGATTATATAGAAGAAAATTTAAAAGAAAATAAAAAAGAATTAAAAAATTTTAATGAATCTTTAATTTATTTCTGTAGTAAAAAAGCTAGATCTAATTCAAAATTGCAAGATTATTTTTATGAAAATTATATAAAATGGGTTACATCTTTTATTGATTATAAAGATATGAAATTAATAGTAGAGGAGATAAATAAATATGAAAGTTAAAGTACTTAATATAAATAAATCTTATGGTAAAACTATAATGATGGATAATTATAGTTTTAAGTTTTCTACTTCTATTACATGGGAAGTAGAATTAGACGATGATTCTCAATTGGATGAGCTTAATAAGATGCTGCAAGAAAAAGTTGAAAATTTAGTAAATAATGATATATTGAGAAATCAAGATGTGATGAGTAAATTGACAGGAGGAAGAAATGTTAAGTAAAGAAGAGTATAGTAAGTATATAAATGAGTTGAATAGTATTGAAGTAAGAAATGATACTGATCCATTTACTATTGGAGTAGAAGAATTTGTGAAGGTATTAGATCATATAAAACAAGTTATGTTTAGAGTTCATCAAATAATGATGATAGCTATTCAAAATAGAGCTGAGTTAAAGAGTAAATATGAGTTAGAAAAGGCATTATTTGATCAAAAAGTTAATTCTATTTTAGTTTTAGATGAATCGGTTAGAGCTGAAAAATCAGTAGAAAGTAGAAGAGCTGCAGCTATGGTTAAATGTAATGAAGATTTAGTGAGAGTAGTTACTTTAGAGCAAGATTTATTTTTAGCTGAATCTTTTTTATCTTTAGTTAAAAGAGTTTATTCTCAATTAAGAATGAATCTTTATATAATGAGTGAAGAGAGAGCTATGTTTCAAGTAAGTTTAAATTTAGAAGGAAAATATGTAAAAGCTGAACCTTCTTTGAAGAAAAAATTGAAAATGGATGATGAAGATCCAGATGAAAATATTTTAGAAGATAGTTTATCAAAGGAGAATATAGACTAATATGAGAATGTGGATGGTTGATCCACGAATATTATGTAGAAAACATCTTTTAGGAGAACATTTGGAAACTCATATGTTTTGGGGAATTATAAAGAAAAAATGTGTTTCTTCTCTGAAGGGATATGTTGAAAATAATTTGCTAGAAATAAAATCTTTAAAGAAACGACATGATGAATTAGTGAGAGAGATGGAGAATAGAAATTATCATCATAATACACCCATGGAAGTTTTAGAAGAGAATGAGATAGAAAATATACGACAAATAGAAATCGATAAGGAAGCTAGTTTGAAAGAGTTATTGAAAAGATGTAATGAGTGTAATAAGAGATATATGAGATTAGTTCAAGGAGAATAAGGTGAGTGTTATTCCTAATGATATTATTTTTCATATGCATATTTTTTTATCTCAAATAGATAAATTAATTTCTGAACAAATAAAGGAAGTAGTTGATTCTTTGTACGAAGAAGTGGATGATTTGATTTCTTCTGGGGAGAAAATTTTTAATTAAAAATTGTAATTTAATTAGGAGGTGTAAAATGATAATAGAAAAAAGAAGTGGAGTACCACAGATTCCAGAAGGAGAATATGAAGCAGAATTGGAATCTGTAACTGAAGAAATAGCAACCTTTAGTGGAGGAGATTCCTATCCATATATAAGGTTTAGGTTTTCTCTTTTGGATCAAAATTATTTTGGAGTTAAGGTTGATGCATCTGTTCCAAATAATTTTTCTCCAGGAACTAAATTAGAGAGTTTATTGAAGGGATTTGGAATTGATGTTAGTAAAGTTTCTTCAGTGGATACTGATTCTTTAATTGGAACTAGAGTAAAAGTATTAGTAGAGCATGTTGCAACTAAAAAAGGATTAAAATATGCTAATGTTACTAAAGTTTTACCTTTAAGAAAAGCTACTGGTACTAATGTTAATCCAAAGCCACCAATGAATTCCGATTTAAAAGATAATATTCCTTTTTAAGGAGAAGAAACGATTATGGATAATAAGAGAGAAGATTTCAATAAAGTATTAAAAAAGATTGAAGATTCGTATGGAGTAAGAATTAGAAAATTAGGAGACTTTAAAGAGAATATTGAAAGTATTCCTTCAGGTTCACTTATTCTAGATGATATTCTTGGTGTTGGAGGTTATCCTAGAGGAAGGCTTGTAGAAGTGTATGGAGAATTCAGTTCAGGAAAATGTATTTCTGCTGATTCTTATGTGTTTACTGAAAAAGGATTATTAACCTTGAGAGAATTAAAACCTAATTTGAAGAAGAATGAATATGCTAAGTTTGAAATCTCTCTCTTAACCAGAAATATAAATGCAAAAAGTAGTTATATATATAATGATGGTTTCAAAAGGAGTTTACGTGTTTTTACAGAAAGTGGTTTTGAATTAATTGGTTCATTAGAAACTACAAAGATAATGGTTTTAAGAGAAAGCGGGATAGAGTGGATCCCTCTTAACAAATTAAAAGTGGGAGATAAGATTTTGGTACGGGGTAGGGGATCCACTTTTGGAAAAACTAAAATTAAAAAATCTTTGAAACAGATTTATGAATGGGGAAAAACTTATGATAAAAGTAAAGAATTTCCACTTGAAATAAGAAAAGCTCCTAAAGAACAAGTAATTGCTTTTTTGGGAGGTTTGATTGAAGTAAATGGTAATTTATGTGAATCGTGCTTGTTTTTTTCTCTTCCTAAAGAGTGGATTAAAATAATTCAATTATTTCTTTTGAATTTAGGGATTATTTCATATAGGAAAAAATTAATTAAGAGTGAATTTGATACTCTTTTTATAATTAAATCAAATTTATTGAAATTTAAGCTTATTTTTAACAAATGGTGTAAATTATGTAAAGATATAGTTGTTTCAGATAATGTGGAAATGATTCCTTATGGTCATAGAGTAATGGAATATTTTAAAAAGTCAATTAATAAGGATTATAAAATAGATTTATATAAAGAACATGTAAGTAGAGCAGAAGTGATTGATTTTCTTAAATTATTTGAAAAATATAGATTTAATTCTTTTTATATGTTATTAAGAGGAATGGAGTTAGGAAATTATATTTTAGATGAAGTAAAAGAATTAGGAGTAGTAGAAAAAGAAGAAGTGTGGGATTTAACTATACCTTTCTTTCATAATTTTGTTGCCAATGGAATTGTTGTTCATAATACATTGTTAGGTTTATTAGGTATAGCTAGTGTTCAAAAATTAGGTGGTAAGGCTTTATTTATTGATGCCGAATATACTTTAGATTTAAAATGGGCAAAAACATTGGGAGTAAAAGTTGAAGATTTATATGTAGTACAAGAAAATTGTTTAGAGAAAGTTATGAATATTTTAGAAAAGTTTTTAGAAGAGTCTTTATTTGATTTGATTGTAGTTGATTCAGTAACAGCATTAGTTCCTCAAAAAGAATTAGAAGGAGAGATGGAAGATCAGAATATAGCTTTACAAGCTCGATTAATGTCACAAGCTTTAAGAAAGTTGGTAGGTAAATTAAGTAAAAGTAAAGCAGTAGTTATCTTTATAAATCAATTAAGAGATAATGTTGGAGTAATGTTTGGTGATCCTTCTACTACTCCAGGAGGAAGAGCTTTGAAATTTTATTCTTCAGTTAGGATTAAAGTTGGGAAAGAACCTGGAAGTGATATAAAGAAAGATAATGTGAAAATAGGACATCGAATAAAATTTAGAGTTGAAAAGAATAAAGTTGCTACACCTTTTAAAGAAGGAAGTACTTTATTATATTATAGTAAAGGAATTGATGAGACTAGAGAGCTTTTAGAATATGGATTATCGAAGGAAGTAATTAAATTAAGTGGAAATTCATATTCTTATAAAGATCATAAATGGGTAGGTTTTGATAGGATGTTAGATTTTTTTAAAAGTTCTCCAGAACTAATTGATAGTCTTAAAAAAGATTTAGGATTAACTTCATGTTAAAATTAGTTAAACTGATTAATTTCCAATCCCATGTTTCTTCTAATATTGAATTAAGTAATGGTTTAACCTGTATAATTGGTACTTCTAGAAGTGGAAAATCTTCTTTTGTAAGAGCATTAAAATGGATCTTTTTTGGTAAATGGAAATTATCTTTTATAAGACATGGTTCTAAAACTTCAAGTATAGAGGTAAAAGTTGATAATAATAATGTTAAATGGGTTAAAGGAGAATCGGTTAATAAATTAAACATTAATGAAAAAGTTTTTACTGGTTTTGGAAATGATTTACCTGAAGAATTTTTTAAAATATTTAAATGGATTTCTTTAGGTGAAGATTTTGTAATAGCTTCTCAAGATGATCCTCCTTTTTTACTTTTTAGTAAATCATTAGAAAGATGTAGTGTTTTTGATAATGCTATAGGAGTTAATAATGTATTAAGATGGATTGAAGATATAAAGGTTCGAATTAATCAAAAGACAGGTTCTATTAAAGCTTTAGAAGATGAATTAGTCTTGATTGATAAAAAATTAAATAGTTTAAAGAATGTTGAGGATAAATTGAATAAAGTTAAGCTTTTGTATAATGAAGCATTGAAATGGACTAAACAAAAAGAAACAATGGATGTACTAATAAAATTAAATTCTTTTATAAAAGATAAAGAAAGAGAATTAGAGCAAGTAACCAATAGATTAATAAATTTACAAAAATATGAAAAAATAATTTTGGATTTTTATATAAAAGAAAAGCTATTTGAGTTGAAAGAAAGTATAAGAGAAAAAAGTATTATATTAAATGATTTAAATTCAATGTTAGCAAAAAAGCAAGAAGAATTATCTAATTTAGTAAAAGAGGGAGTAGTTTGTCCAGTTTGTAAACGACCTATTGAAGATATTAGCGTTATATGAAATTTTTATTTACTACAGATTGGCATCTTTCAAATAAAATTCCTTCATCTAGAACTGAATTATATATAAATAATCAATGGAATAAAGTAAAAGAAATTTTAAAAATTGCTCACGAGAATAATGTTGATTTTATTTTACATGGTGGAGATTTATTTGACGAATATAATATTGATTTTGTAGTAATTTCAAATTTAGTTAATGTTTTAAAAGATTCAAAAATTCCTTTTTATGTTGTTCCAGGTAATCATGATTTGTTTGGAAATAATATTGAATCGTTGAATAGGTGTGCTATATATGTTACTTCGTTAACAAATGTTATTGAATTATTGATTAAACCTAAATTTATAGATGGAATTAAATTTGTTCCAGTTTTACCTAATCAAGTAGATAAAATAGATTGGATTGGCGATGTTTATATAGTGCATAATTTAGTTACACCTACTCCTCTACCATTTAAACATATTTTATGTAGTGAATTAGATTTGTTTGAGGGTAAATTATTTTTATGTGGAGATTTTCATTATCCCTTTGAATATAAAGGAAAAAGTCTTTTTTTAAATCCTGGATGTATTGGAAGAAGATCTATAAGCGAAAAAGATATTGAGTTATCTATATATATTATAGAGATGAATCCTTTTAAGTATCAAAAGATTAAACTAAAGAATGTGGTGAATGATTTTCATATGAAAGAAAAAGATGATAAATTTAGTTTTTTAGATAAAAAAGTAGATGTAGATTTTAGTAATTTTAAAGTGAAAGATATAATATTGGAAGTAGGTAAGAAATTAAAAATAAGCGAAGAAGCAACCAAATTGATTAAGGAGGAAATTGATAGATATGTTTGAGAAAGTTAAAAAATTAAAAAAAGAAATTGAAGATTTGATTTTGAAAAAAACTAAACTTGAAGTTGAATTAGAAAGTTTAAAAAATGAATTAAATAAATTGATAAAAGAAAATTCATTACCAGAAGATATAACTAATGAACAAATTGATAAAATGTATGCAGAATCTTTAAAAAAGATTGAGGATATTAAAAATGAATTTGATAAAGAATTTAGAGATTATCAAAATTAAATTAGAGCAATTAGTAGTTGAAAAAAATAAACTAATAGAATCTAAAACTAATTTAAAAAAAGAAATAAAAAATTTGGAAAAAGAAAAAGATGTTTTAGAAGAAGTAAGAGATTGTTTGTTAAAATCTCAAGAAGAAATTAGAAAACAGGCAATTTCATTTACTGAAGAAATTGTTAATTGGGGATTAAGAGAAATTTTTAATAATCCTAATCTAGAATTTAAAATTGATTTAACTTATAAGTGGAATAAACCAGAAATGAATTTTTTAGTTAGATACAATAAAAATGTTCCTTATATAGATGTAGTAGATGGTGAAGCAGGTGGGATGAAAGATATAGTAGGAGTTTTATTAAGATTTTCTTTAATTCTTTTAAATAAAGTTGATTTTCCTATAATATTAGATGAAGTTGGAAAACATATTAGTAAAGAATATAGAGAAAATTTTGCAAAATTTTTGAGAATTTTTAGTGAGAAGTTTCAAAAGCAAATTATATTAATAACGCATCAAGATGAAGTTATTAAAGAAGGACATAAAGTAATTAGATTTAGTTTAGGAAGTAATAATGAAACGAAAATTGACTATAATTAAAGTTTCAGTAAAAAATTCTAAAGAGTTAGTTAAAGTGAAAAATTTATTAATGCGATTTTACCCAAAAATTCCTAAATATGTGATTTTGGGTAATAAAAGAAAACTTTTAAGTAAAATTAGTTTGATTGTAAATGATATAGATGAGTTAAGAAAATATTTTAATGTAACAGATAAAGAATGGAGTATTCGTAAGATAGGGATGGAAGCTAAAGAATCTGAAATTACTATTTTAGTAGATTCTAAAAAAATAGATTGGATAGGATTAAAAAATTATGTCAAATAAAGGATATTCCTTAGAAAGAGAGATTGAATTATTGTTTGTTGAAATTGAAGGAACTTCTTTGGATGTACCTTTTTTTAAACGACCTCATAGAGTTTCTTTTTCAGGAGCTATGAGAGGAGAGAAAGGTGATGTAGTTGGATTATTTAGTTTTTTGAAATTTCCATTATTAGTTGAATGTAAAAGTAGATGTATTAAAAATAAAAAAGATCAAATTATATATTTAGAAGAAGAATGGTTACCTAAGATTACAGAAGAAGCTAAATCTATAGGAGCACTTCCATTATTAATTGTTTCCTTTAAGAGAAAGCAACTAAAAAGAATTTGGGTAGTAATGTATAAAAATCATTTTGAAATTTTATTTGGAAAAATGGAGAATATTTCTAGTGTAAAATTAAAGAGGGGAAAGAAGAATATTGTTTTGAGTTATAATATTATGAAGGATTATGAAATGTTTCAATTTGAAAATTTAATAATATTTGTTTTAGAAAAATTAGTTGATCGATTAAAGGAAATGAAAGATGGAATGCGAAAAGTGTAGCTTATCTAAAAATAAAAAATCTTATTTAAAAGGTTGGGGATCTTTAAATTCTTCTATAGTGTTTGTAGGCGAAATAGCAGAAGAAGAAGATCTTAAAGCTAGAAAATTGTTATCTGGATTATTAGGTAAATATTTTAATAGAATTATTTCATCTTATTTTGATGTTACTGATATATATTATACTACAGCTCTTAAATGTAGACCTATTGGTTTTAGAAGTACTGCAGTAAAGAATGATGATATTTTTATTTGTAGAGAAGATTTAGTAAATGAATTAAATGCTTTAAAAAATAAGAAAGTTATTGTAGTTATGGGAAATATCGCTTTAAGATCTTTGATAAAGAGTAAAAATGCTCAAATAATGAAATATAGAGGAAATCCTATATGGAGTGAAGAATTTAATTGTTGGATTTTTCCTACTTTAAATATTGCTACAGTTTTTAGAACTCCTCAATATCAGTCGGTATTTATTATGGATTTAATGAAGATTAAAAATTTATTAAATTCTTCAGATACAGAAAGTAAATTACCTCAAACTTATATATTAACAAGAAAAGAAGATTTAGAAAGAGAATTAAATAATTTAGCTACAAAAGGAGTTTATGCTTTAGATATAGAAACAAGTGGATTTGATTGGAAGAATGATATTATAGGAGGTATTTCTTTTTGCTATTCTTCAGATAAAGCATTTTATGTTCCCCTTAGAGATGGAGATGGAAATATTTATTGGGATAATGAAGATGAGATTTTGAGAAGGATAGTTCAAACTGATGCAAAAAAAGTTTTTGCAAATGGTAAATTTGATATTAAGTTTTTAACCTATAGAGGAATTCCTGTTAAAAATTTTTATTTTGATGTAATTTTAGCTCATTCAATAATTGATGAAAATTTACAAGGTATGCATGATATTAAAACGTTAGCTAATCTTTATTTAAATTTGAATCATTATGAACAAGAATTAGAAGATTATAAAAAGAAAAATAAAGAATGTAAAGAAAACTATTTGAAGATTCCTTTATCTATTTTAGGTAAGTATGGAGCGATGGACAGTTGGGTTACTTTTGAATTATATAAAATTTTTATTAAGAAGTTGATTGAAGAAGAATTGCTTAAGTTTCATTGTAATTTTCAAATTCCATTATCTAATTTTTTAATGGAGATGGAGTTAAATGGAGTTTACTTTTTTGAAGATAAAGCTTTGAAATTAAAAGAAGAATGTTTGAAAGAAATGGAAGAAATTAAGAAAAGAATAGATGAACTTTTAGGGATGTCTATCAATTTAAATTCTAATAAACAATTAAGTGATGCCATTAAAAAGTTAAAATTAAAGATTCCTAAAGGAGGAACTACTTCAACAGGATTAATAGCTACCTCAGAAGAGATGATGCAAAAAATAAGTTCATTGAATCCTCAAAGTGAATTTCCTTCTTTAATTATTAAATATAGAAAAAATATGAAGATTGTAAGTACATTTGTGGATGGTATACTTAAGTTAAGAGATAAAGATGGAAGAGTTCATCCTGAATTTGTACAGCATGATGTAGTTACAGGAAGAGTAGTTACACGAAATCCAAATTTACAAGGTATTCCTCGAGATAATAGAATTAGAAATTTGTTTGGAGTTCCTCCAGGAAAGAAACTAATAGAGATGGATTATAATGCAGCAGAAGTACGTGTTTGGGCTCATTATATTAATGATGAAAATTTAATTAATGCATTTAAGGAAGGGATTGATATATATAAGTATATGGCTCAAAAAGTTTTTGGGATTTCTATTGATCAAGTTACTAAAGAACAGCGTCAACAAATGAAAGGAGTTGTGTTAGGTTTAATGTATGGAAGAGGTGTTTGGTCTATTGCAGATGAATTTAATATGTCTGTAGAAGATGCACAATTGATAGTAAATTCATTTTTTCAACAATTTCCTAATGCGTTGAAATGGATGAATGCTACAAAAATGTTTTTAAAAGAATATGGATTTGTAAGAAGTTTGTTTGGTAGAAAAAGAAGATTACCTGGAGTTAATAGTTTTAATGAACAAATAAAAGAAGAAGCCTATCGCCAAGCTATTAATTTTCCAATTCAATCATCTACTTCTGATTTAAATTTTTTGATTGGAATGAAAACTATGGAAGAAAGTAAGAAAAGAAATTTAAATGTTAAAGTAATTTTAGCTATACACGATTCATTATTGTTTGAAGCCGATGAAAAAGATGTAGATGCTTTTATTAAGATAATAAATGAACAAATAGAAAAAATTCCTTTAAGAGTTCCTCTTAAAAATGATATTAATGTAGGTGAATGTTGGACAAAAACTTAAAAAAAATAAAGGAGAAAAATTATGATTGAATTAACTCCCACTCAAGAGAAAGTAATAAAAGATAAGTATTTAAAAGGAAATGAAAAAGTAGAAGAAATGTTTGAAAGAGTAGCTCGAAATATAACATTGACTGAAGTATTATATGATAATGAAGTACCTAAAGATAGAATTTTAAATAAAGTAAATCATAAAATTATTTTTAATGAAAATAAAACTAATTTTGTAATTTTATTTGAGGGTAAGAATAAAGAAGAAAGAGAAACTAATTTTTTTACATTTTTAAATAATTTAGAAAAAATTTATGAAGAGCGTAAAAAAGTTTATGAAAAAACATATAAGGGCTTTTATAATATAATGTCTACTTTTAAATTTTTACCAAATTCTCCTACTTTAATGAATGCGGGAAGACATTTACAACAATTGTCAGCTTGTTTTGTTATTCCTATTGAAGATAATATAGAAAGTATTCTATATGCTAATTGGGCACAAGGTATAATACAAAAATCAGGAGGAGGAACAGGGTTTTCTTTTGGTAATATAAGAATGAGAGGAGATAAGGTAAAAAAGACTGGAGGAATTGCTTCTGGAGCGGTTACATTTATGCAATTATTTGATAAAATGACTGATGTGATTAAGCAGGGAGGAACTAGAAGGGGTGCAAATATGGGAATACTTCCTTATTGGCATCCCGAAATAGTTGATTTTGTGAAATTAAAAAGTAAACCAGGAGTGATGGAAAATTTTAATATTTCTGTAGCTTTGGATGATAAATTTATGAAAGCCTTAGAAAATGGAGAGGATATTGATTTAATAAATCCTAGAGATAAAAGTAAAGTAGGAAAAATAAATTCAAAAGAATTGTTTAATATGATAGTTGAAAGTGCATGGAAAACAGGTGATCCAGGAGTAATATTCTTAGATACTATTAATGAAAATAATCCAACTCCTCATTTAGGAAAAATAGAAGCAACAAATCCTTGTGGAGAGCAACCTTTGTTAGGTTGGGAATCTTGTAATTTAGGTTCAATAAATTTATCTAAATTTGTAAAAGGTGAACTTTTAAAAGGAAGAATTGATTGGGATGATTTAAGGGAAACTGTTCATTTAGCAGTGAGATTTTTAGATAATGTTATTGACGTAAATAATTATCCTTTACCAGAAATAGAATATATGTCTAAAACAAATAGAAAAATTGGATTGGGAGTAATGGGTTGGGCAGAAACATGTGTTAAATTAGGAATAAAATATGATAGTGAAGAAGGTTTAAATAAAGCTCGTGAAATTATGCGATTTATACAAGAAGAAACTTTAAATGCTTCTTCTTATTTAGCTTTAGAAAGAGGTGAATTTTTGAATTGGAAAGGATCTATTTATGATAAGGAAAGTAAGTATTTTAAAGGAATTAATTTGAAGGTAAGAAATGCAGCTAGAACAACTATTGCTCCTACAGGAACAATATCTTTAGCTGCAGGTTTACAAGGAAGTGGAATTGAGCCATTTTTTGCTTTATCTTATGTTAGATATAATGCAAAAGCTCTAGAAGCATTAAAAGAAGGAAGAGTTCCAGATGAAAGTGATACTTATATAGAAGTAAATCCTTTATTTGAACAAGTAGCTAAACAATATAATTATTTTGGTTTGAAGAAAGAAGAACTTTGGAAAAAGATAGATGCTAATCATAAATCTATTAGAGGATTAAAAGAAATTCCACAAGAAATACAAGATTTATTTCCTACTGCACACGATATAAATTTTGAATATCACGTTAGAGTTCAAGCTGCCTTTCAAGAATATACTGATAACGCTGTTTCTAAGACTATTAATTTGAAAAAGGATGCTTCATTAGAAGATGTTAGTAAAATTTATCTTTTAGCATATAAGCTAAGATGTAAGGGAATAACGATATATAGAGATGGTTGTAAAGATTTTCAAGTATTAAATTTAACATCTAAACCAGTTACTAAGAAAAAACTTATGCAAGGAATTTCTTCAGAGTATTATTTAATGCAAACTGGATATGGTCCTTTACATATTCATTTTAATTTTGAAGGAGATAAGATATTACAAGTATTTTCAAATTTACCTCCATTAGGAACTGAATTAAGTGGATTGACTTCTTTGATTGGTATTTTACTATCAAAATATTTTGAGTTAGGAGGAGATCCTATAAGAATAATTAAGCATTTAAATTCTGTAAAAGGAGATAAACCCTATGGATTTGGAGAGTCTAAAATAAATTCTATTCCACATGCTATTGCAGTAGCAATGTTGCAATTTTTAAAGAAGAGAGGGGAAAACATTTCTTCGATATCTAGTAATAATTATAGAATGAATTTTTGTCCTAAATGCTATTCTACGAATGTAAGTTATGAAAGTGGTTGCTCAGGAATAACATGTCACGATTGTGGTTATTCAGAATGTTCTTAATGTAAAAAGGAGGAGAAAATGAAATTGTCCTTTGAAATACCTATTAGATATTTAGATGAGCTTTCAGTTTATACTGATTTTGATTTTGCGTTAGCTCATCTTATAAATCAAAATTCCACCTATTTAACTTTTTATAGAAAACAAGTTGAAAAAGGAAGATTTGTAATACTTGATAATTCTGCTTTTGAATTACCCCAACCTATTAAAGGAAGTGAATTAGTGAGAATAACAAAACTTTTAAATCCTTCAGTAGTGATAGCTCCTGATTTTTTGAATGATATAGAATCAACTTTGAAAGAAGTAAAATCTTTTATAGAATTAGTACAGAAAGAGAATTTAAATGTAAAGATAGGAGGAGTAGTTCAAGGTAAAAATTTTGATGAATGGTTGAGATGTTATAAAGAATATGAAAGTCTTCCAATAGATCTTATTTGTATACCTTTTGATGTTCCATTTAATGTAAACAATATTAAAGTAGGTTCACAAACACAACAATGGATGTTAAATAGAATGCATTTGATAAAGAAACTCTTAAAAGAAAATTTACTTATAAAGAGACCTCATCATTTATTAGGAGCATCCAATCCAATTGAAATTATAGGGTATGGAAATTTTCCTGTAGAAATTTCTATGGATACTTCATCTCCTATTGTACATGGATTGAATTTAATACGATTTAATGAAAATGGATTACCTGGAGAAAAAATAAAAAATAAAATTGATTTTTTTGCTAAAGTAAATTCTAAACAAATGGATGTAATACTTCATAATATAAGAACTTTAAAAAATTGGCAAAGTTTTTTAGATTAAAGGAGGTAATGTGATAAAGAAATTATTAAAGAAAAAGAAAGGAAGTAATGTGGGTGAAAATAAAGATGAGATATTAGTTATAAAAGTAAAGAGATTGGATAAAGAGTTACCTTTACCAAGAAGAGCTTATCCAACTGATTCAGGATGGGATTTGTATAGTAGAGAAGATGTAACAATTCCACCTAAGTCTTATAAAGCAGTAAATTGTGGAGTGATTTTTTCTATGCCACCTGAAGTAGAGTGTCAAGTAAGAGGAAGAAGTGGATTTGCATTTAAAGGAGTTTTTACTCATTTTGGAACAGTAGATTCTAATTTTAGAGGAGAAGTTGGACCTATACTTTTTAATATGAATGATTTTCCCTTTCAAATTCATAAAGGTGAAAGAGTATGTCAAGTTGTATTTATGCCTAAATTAGGTAAATATTATAAAGATATTCAATTGATTGAAGTAGATGAAGTGGATGAAACAGATCGAGGAAGTAATGGTTTTGGAAGTACAGGAGTTAAATAAAATGAAATTAACTAATTCAGTTAAAGAAATTAGGAGGAGAAAGAATGACTAATTTACCAGATATTCAGAATTCGAAAGATATAAGGAATATTACTATAAATAGAGTAGGAGTTGACGATGTTCCTTTTTTAATTCAAATAAAAACTAAAAAAGGAGGATTTTTTAAATTGTATTCTAAAGTTTCTCTTTTTAGCTCTCTTCCGCATGATATAAGAGGAACAAATATGTCAAGATATTTGGAAGTGCTTTATGATTGGAAAGATTCATTATCAGGAGATAATATACACGAACTCTTAAATAAATTAAAAGATAGAGTAAAATCAGATGATATTTATGTAAAAGTTTTTTTTAAATATCCAATTGAAGTAAAATCTCCTGTTTCGAAAAAAGAAGGATATAATTTTTTTGATTGTGATTTTATTGGATTATTGAAAAACGGAGAATATAAATTTTATGTATCTGTGGAAGGAGATATTACAACATATTGTCCTTGTTCTAAAGAAATGAGTTTAGTAGATAAAGAAAAAGAATGTGGTTGGGGAGCTCATGCTCAAAGAGGACGCGTTAGAATTATGACTTTAACTGAACCAGTTCAACCTGGAATGTGGATTGAAGATATTGCTGCAATAATTGGAAAATCAGGTTCATCAAATGTTTATCCTTTATTGAAAAGACCTGATGAAAAGTATGTTACAGAGCAAGGATATAAAAATGCTAAATTTGTAGAAGATGTAGCTAGAGATGCTTCTTTATTATTACAAGAAGTTTCAAATTTAAGATGGTTTTCAGTTAAAGTAGTTAATTATGAATCCATACATCAGCATAATGCAGTTTGTTATATTATAAGAGAAAAAATTAATAATGAATGGCGTATGTCTAATTCAATATAAGGAGTTATTATGTTAATTAAAAAGAATGATGGTTTGTTGATTAGTAAGATAGCGGAGTATTTAGATGCTCATCCAGAAAAAGCGTCTACTTCAACTAAATTATCTCCTACTTACATAATAAAATGTGAACGTCAAGCAGTTTATAAATTGAAGGGAGTTCCTCAAGAAACTTCTAGAGATTTTAAATCGAGATTAATAGTATTAGAAGGAAATTTAGTACACAAAAAATTTGCAGATTTATTTAAAGAGATGGGAATTTTAGTTGATTCAGAAAAATTTATTACTCATCCAAATTTTCCTTTTTTAGGTTTTGTAGATGCTATAGTTAAAATTGATAATGTTCCATATGTAGTAGAAATCAAGACTATTAATAAAGAAGGATTTGGAAAATTGACTAAACCTCACGAAGAACATATTTTACAAGTGAAAATGTATATGTTGATTTTAAAAATAGATAAGGGTATTATATTTTATGAAAATAAAGATACTCAAGATTTAAAAGAGTTTTATGTTGAATTAAATCCTGAATTTGAAAATTGGTTTAATGAAAAAATGAATCGTATTTTAAGTTATTTCGAAAAAGATGAAGTTCCAGCTAGAATTTGTGCTACTGAAGTAGATGGAAAATATCAATGGTGTCCTTATGTAAAATATTGTTTTCAAGATAATAAATAGGAGGTAAATATGATTTATGTAACAAGAACTTTTTCTTTTGCAGCAGCGCATAGATTAATGTATCATAAAGGAAAGTGTAGAAATTTACATGGTCATAGTTATACTGTGACTGTTTATGTTAGGGGGAAAGATACTTCATTTGAAAATGAGCATAATTTTGTTTTAGATTTTAATGATTTTAAAAATATTATAGGAGGATGGATAGATGAGTATTTAGATCATGCTACTTTAGTAAGTGAAAAAGATGAGAAGCTTTTAGAAGTCGTAAAAGAATTAGGATCTAAGTATTATGTATTAGAAGATAGTAGTTCAGAAATGATTGCCTCACATTTAAAAAAGATCTTCCAACAACTTTTAGAAAATAAAGGATTGGAAGTTTTTAAAGTAAAAGTATCTGAATCTCCAACTACTAATGCAGTTATTGAATAAAAGACAAATTTCATTGAAAACGTTGGCTAAATTTGATGTTTTTAAATATGAAAATAATAGTTATGAATATTTTGGAGAGAAAGTTTCAGTTGATGATAGAAGAGAGGGTATTTATTTTCCTATATATTATTTTAAAAAGAAATTTTTGGGATATGCTTTACGAAAAAAAGATGATTCGAATGAAAAATGGGTTTATTCTAAGTCTTTTAAAAGGAATTATTTTTTGTATGGATTAGTAGAAAATTTTGAGGAAATTAAAAAGAAAAAAGAAGTTATTTTAGTAGAAGGATTATTTGATTGCTTGAAATTAGTTGATGAAGGGTTTGAGAATACTGTAAGTTGTTTTGGAACTTTGTTTACTTTTCATCATTTTGTTCTCTTATATCCTATAGTTAATAGAATAATTTTGATTCCGGATTCAGATGAAGGTGGAGATAAGATGATAAAAAAAGTTAATGAGATTGTGACGAATAAATTGGAAGTGAATGTAGTACGATTACCTAAAGGATATGATCCTGATGATTTTTTAATTAGATTTGGTAAAGATTCTTTAAATGATTTAATTAGGAGGTGAGTATGGAAAATAATGAAAAAGATAATTCTGCGATATTTGATTATTTTGAAAAATTGTCTAATTATTCAGCTAATTTAATGAATGAAGAAAGTTTGAAAGAAGGAGAAGAAATTATTAATAAATTTAGGTCTCGATTAATGAATGTTTCTTCGATTAAGATTTCCCTTAGGGGGAAAGAATTTGAGTTTAAATTAGTAGATATTAATATGATAGTTTTACTTGCATTAGTTGCTTTAAATAATAAAGATGTAGATGAAATATTAAAAAAATGTGACGTTAAAATATATGATGCTAATCAAAATATAGTATTTCCTTTTCCAGAGGAGGGTAAAAATGAGTGAAGCTAAAGAAGTAAAGATTGAAAGCGATGAAATAGATGTTGAAGGAGGAGAGTCTAAAATTTATTCAGAAAAGATTTTTTTAGATACTTTGAATGTTACTTATGGAGATGAGTTATTACTTGCGAAGTTACCTTGGTATTTTTTATATTATGGTAATTTGAATTGTTTAAGGAATTTTTTGGGGATTTTACCTCTTAAAGTTAGTAGTTTTAAATTATGGCAACCTTCTTATAAAGTAAAAAAAGAGAAAGGAAGGAATATAATTGAAACACGTCGATTACTCTTTCCAAGTTATGCTTTTTTTAAAACTCCCAATTTATATGATGTGGATTGTTTTATACAAGACTATTTTAAGGATTTTTATTTTTATTTTTTGAAGAAAGGAAATGATTTTGCTACTCTATCTAAGGAAGAAGAAGAGTGGATATTAAGATTAGAAGAGATTTGGTATAAAGTTGTAGAAGAACATAGTACTTTTAAGAAAGGAGATTTAGTTAGATTAAAAGATTCACGATGGGGAGATTTAGTAGGTAAAGTAGTTAATGTGAATGAATCTAAAAAAACTGCTGATGTAGAGTTTGTATTTTTTCGTACTCGTACTTTATTATTTACAGTTGATTTGAATACATTAGAAAATTTAACACCTCCTGAAGAATTATTGAAGAGTTTCTTAAATGAATAAGATAATCAAAGATCCCTTTTGGGATTATGAAAATGATATTTTGAATGATTTTTCTAGAATTGAAATTTGTTTGGGTGAATTTAATACTTTTTCAAAAGTTGATTTATCAGAAGAGGAAATTGATGATATTTTGGAAAAACGAAGATATTATCACGAGATGGCTCAAAAATTATTACATTATGTGGTAACTAATTTTGATGAAAAACACGCAAAAGCTTTTATTTACTTTTTTGTATTTGGATTAACTCAAGGAGAGATAGGTAAATTGATGAATATTTCTCAAGCTTATGTTTCTTTTTTGTTGAAAAAAGTGAAAAAGCAAATTTTAGATAATTTTAACATTTGTAGTAAGTGATTTTTTATAGGAGGTAGAATGCCGTTAAAGTATGTGGAGTCGTATAATATTAAGATAATGGAGGTGAGTGGAGCTGAAAAATTGGATTTAATTTCTAGTTCAGAATCTAATCCAGTAATTGTTTCAGGAATAATAGAATTGACTGTTAAAGAAGTTATAGGTGAATTAGATATTGGAGATACTCAAAAATCTTCTTCAGTTTATTATTGGGCGGCTTCATTTATGGGAGATGATGTTACAAATAGAAGCAGTTGGTCAATTTCAGGTAATTATCCTGGAGAATTTGAAGAATGGATAGAAGAAAAAATTTTTGAAAAATTAAAAGATGCTTATTTTAACACTAATTTAAGTTCACCTGCAGAAAGACATTATAAAGAAGCTATAGATCGATTAATTACTAGATTGAAAACTGATATAAGTAGATTTGATGAGAAAGTTTTTAATTATCTTTTTGATTCGTTTAAAAGTTTGATACCAACTTATTTATTTTCGAAAAAAGAAGAAGATAGAGCTAAAGCTGAGAATATTTTTTTAGAAGCGTTATATCAATCATTGAAAAATATTTTAGATAAAATTAGAGAAAGTGCAATGGAAAAAGGAGTTGTGTTGAAAGATTCTGATGATATTATATCCTTTTTGGAAACATATGATGATGTAAAAAAGAGTATTGGAGGTTATTTAAAATTAGCTATACGTTCTTTGATAAATTCAGGATATTTCGTGGGTAAGCATAAAGAAACAGTTGAAGAAATTAGTGAAGAAGGAAATCCTGAAAAAGTTACTCGTAAAGTTAACCTTGAAATAAGTTTTGCTGATTTAATTCCAAATAAGGAAGATAAGAATGAAGATGAGTTTTTTGAGGAAGAAGATGAAGAAAGTTATTTAGCACAGAAATCAAACGAAATTGATTCAATTGATAGTAGCTTAATTGATGATTTATTATTAGAAAAAGATTCTGTAAGTGTTAAAGAATTTAATAGAAAAATAGATAAAGTAAGAGAAATATTGACTAAAGGAGGAGCTATTAATGCTTTAAGATTATTTGAAAAGATTTTAGAGGTTATGAGTGAAGGGTTTAGTGCTAAGGATGTAAAGAGATTGGAAGAAGCAGGTTTGGATCAAGATTTAGGATCTAATCGAGTATGGGCAACTTTAATAGGATTGAGTGAAACTTCTACTAGTGAAGCTTTTAAAAAATTGAAACAAGTTCTTCCTTCAGTATTTAGACTTTCATTTAAAAGAAGCGATGAAATTAGAACTATACAAGAATTTGCAGATTCACCTGATATTGTGAGAGCAAAAGATGAATTGCAAAAACTTTTACCTGAATATAAAAAATTATTTAAAGAAATATTAGACCACAAATTGAAAGATTTTGAAGTTGAGCCTGCAATAGATTTTTTCTTTCGTAATAAAAGAATCGATGAATTATTAGAACATTATACTAATATAAGTCCTTCAGAATTAGCCAATGCAATTCAAAAAGGAGTTACTCTTTATAAAAAATACATACCTATTATAAGAGGAATAAATATTTTTTTAAATTCTTTCGAAAGTAAAAAGAAAATTGATTTTATTAAGACAGTTTTACCTAAATTAGATAAATATGATTTGTTTTTATCTATATTAAATAAAAGATTAACTCTTGATGAGTGGGAAACTTTTAATGAGTTTGTGTTTGATAATAAGAGTTTGTTAGAATTAATTGAGGATGGATATGATCTTAACAGTTTAAAGAACGCATTAGAGAAAGCTTTTTTAGTATTATCTGAATTAGGATTAAGTAGTAGGTAGATAATTTATGGCGTCTAGAAAGAAATTTCCACCAGAGGTTGATATTTTTGTAAGAGATTATTTAAAATCTAATAAAGAAGTTGATTTTTTGACTTTATATTATTTGATTAAAGATAAGTTTTATTCTCAATTTAAGAAATTTCCTACTTTAGACGAATTTAAGACGATTGTTTCTAAAATATTACAAGATATAAGAGGTACTCAAATTTTAGCTACTTCTTCTGCAACCGAATTTAAAGAAAATTATTCGAGACCTGAAAAGATTGAATTAAATACTATAGAAGAAATTTTGAAGTTGAAAAACAAAATTTTAACTTCTGAAAATGATGCTTTTAGTAAAAAAGAAGCTTTGGAACTTATTATAAGTACTATAATTACACGAATAAATAATCTAGAAAAAAATAATGCTGACGGATTTAATGATAAAATAGAAATGTTAATAGGTAGATATTTAACTGAAATTAGACAGATTATAATTGAAATGACTAAATTACAAAAAGAGCTTCAAGAAGAAATTGAAGTTAAATTTCAGAATGTACTTGAGGGATTATTAGTAGAATTTTTAGTTTATACACTTTCAGTATTAAAAGAGACTTATGGTGAAGATGCTAGATTGCAAGTTGCTTTAGATAAGATTAGAAAGTATTGTAAAGATTCGGCTTCTTCTCTTTTAAAGAAAGTAGATTTTTCTAAAATTAATAATGTAGGAGTGAGGTTATGATAGAGAACAGTAATGATTATTATTGGTTATCTATATTGACAGATAAAAAACCTCATGATTTTAATGAAATTTTGTATTTTAGGTGGAATTTAAATAATAGAAAAGAAAATTTGAATAAATTATTTGTAAAATTTAAAAAGATGTTAGAATATGGTTGGATTAAATGTGATAATTTGGATAAGCCTTTCTATAGACGTAATTTTATGATTACTGATAAAGGATTTGAATATTTTGAAAAATTGAAAACTAAATTTCAAAAAATTTAGGAGGAGTAAAATGGAAAATTGGTTATTTAATTTATTATTAGGTAAGAAAGAAACAGAGGAAACTCAACTAAAAAAAGAAGCTAAGAAAAAGAATTTTGATAGTTGGTTAAAAATTAAAGAAATAGATACTGAGATAGATCAGTGGAGAAAAGATATGGTAGATCAAGTGAAAGCTTTAGATAATTTTGTTTTAGCAGAATTTTTAGCTGAGGAAGATTTAAAAGATAAAGATATTGAAGATTATTCAACTCTTTTTCAATCTTATTATAAAAAAGTTTTGAAAAATAGAGCAGCAATGGAAAAATTGCTTCTTTCTAAACTATTTAATAATGATCCTGATTATGTACCCATGCAATTTGATGAGTGGAGTGAATCTGCTTCTAAATTAAAGAGAAAAGCTAATATAAATGTTTCTCGTACTGATGATATATGGGAATTAAGAATTAATGGTGAGAAAGAGGTTTTAGTTAGAAAGATAGTAGATGAAAATGAAAGAGTTGATTTAATTGAACGAGATCTATTAAATGAAATGTCAACTGAAGTAAAGAAAAGTGATATATCAAAAATAATAAATAAGGTAGCAAAAATGAATGGAGTATTAGAAGATACAGTAGGTAAAGTTTTGATGAAAACTATTTTTGAGAAAAAAGTTGGTTTTTATGATAATGATACTTTGATGAGAGCTGGAAAGGTTTTGAATATTAATTCAGATATAGATAAATGGGGATTTAATTTTACTTTGTTTGATGTAGATGATAGTATATATGATAAAGTAAAAGGTTTTGTTATAAATAAGGAAGGAAATAAAGTTACTGTTTTTGTTCCTATTCCTAAAAAGAAACCTTTAAATAAATTGACTCTTAAAGAAGCTGTAAGTAAATTGAATAGTAAAGATTTTTCATTTAAAGATGAAAAGTATAGCACATATTATAATAGATGTATTAAAGCAAATGACGATAATGAGATTTATAGGATATTAGAGGAGTTGAAAGAAGAGGAAGATGAGGAGCTTTATAATCAATTAGTTTCTGATTTAGTTCAAGATGAGATAATAGATGTAAATGAAAGGATTGAAGGAGAAGGTTCTCCTACAGGATATGCTACTATGGATGGTTCGGGTGTTTTTATAGAACCCGCTAAAAAGAATAGTTATAAATAATTTAGGAGTTTCTTATGGATGATAAAAAAATTAAATATGATGTTAACGATGATTTAAAAAAAGTTCATGTTAGTCCTCCTAATATAACAAAAACTAGAATAATTAGATTTGATAATCAAAAGAATATTTGGGTTGTTTATGTAAATACAAAAGAACAATATTCTTTTGCAACTGAAGAAGAAGCTCTTGCATTTTTGAAACAAGCCTATGCTTTTCCTAAGGTTAGAATTTTAGGAAGTTATAGGAATAAGGGAAGTGCTAAATTAGGTCATGTGTATGAAATATTAAAAGTTTATGGAAGTTTAGTAAAAGCTAGATCTTTACATACAGGAAAAATTGAATATTTAAATAGAAAAGATATAAAAGCATATCCAATATTTTTAAAAAGATATTTAAAAGCTAATGTAGATAATTTAAAAGAATTTAAGTTTAATATAGGAGATTCAGTAAAGATAATTAAGAAGAATGCTTTGAATGAAGTTTCTGGGATGCTAAAAGAAGGAGTAATTTCTGATAGATGGGTAGATTATAAGTTTGGAAATTTTGTTAATTATTATAAGGTTGATGTGTCAGATAATGTTTCTATTGCATTACCTGAAGATTTTCTAACTAATGAAGTAATAAAAAAGAAATCTTCAGTGAAGTATATGGATTTAGATAGTAAAGAAATGAAAGAAGTAAGTGAATTAGGTTTAAATGAAGTAAATGATAATTTACCTGAAGAAGTTACAAAAGATGGGAAAAAGTATAAAAAAGTCATTATTTCTGATTAAGGAGTAAGTATTATGAGAATTCTTAGATCTAATAAAGAAATTGGTCTTTTAAGTAAAGTTAGTTTTAAAGGTAAAATTGGAAGAGTAATTGGTTTAACTCCAGCTAGGGTTACAGTAGCTTTTAGAGATGGAGAAGTGATTACTTTACATAAGGATGATGTGACTTTTGCTAATGAAAGTTTTGAAATTAATGAGCCAGTAAAGGTTTTAGTTGATGGTGAGTTTTATGATGGTATGGTGGTCAAAAAATTGAAGGATAATTTGTATTTAGTAATAATGGATGGTAATCAATTGATAACTGATGTAGAGTTTTTAGATAAATTAAGAAAATATATGGGACCTTTTGATGGTTGGAATGATATTAGTTTAGGAAAAGATTCTTATAGAGACTATTGGAAGGAACCTCATTAAATTATAGTTAATAGGAGGAGAAATGATAGGACATGTATTTTTTAAATTCGAAAATAAGAAGTGTTATAATTGTGGATTTGATTTGACTGCTGAAAATGTAAAAAAAATTGAACTTTCTCAGGGAAGAGCTTCTTTATTTTGTCCTTCGTGTAATTGCTTTTTAGGTATTTTAGAAGTTTCTTCCCAACCAAAAAAAGATGTTAAAACTAATTCTAAGGAATTAAATAAAAAAAAAGTAGTTAGTAAATAGTTAAAATGATACTTTTAAAAAGTGGAATTTATTTTAAATTAAAAGATTTTTTGAATTTGAAGGATGATATTGATTATCATTTTGAAATCCCTAATTTAAGTTTTGTTGAAAAACTTTCGTCTATTTTACAAAGTAAATTCAAATTACCTGTAACTCATTTGAATTTAGAAGATTATCGTATTGATAAAAAAAATATATACGAAAGTGAATTTTTGTTTTCTTTTCCAAATTTAGTTTTATCAAAGAAGAGTGATTTTACTCCTACGTTAGCCATTTCACCCGTATATGAAATAGAAATTAGTATGCCTATCGATGTACTTTATTCTCCTGAAGCAAATGATACAGATAAGAGTTACACATTACCTGATTTTATTGAGCATCGAGATTTTAGTTTAGAAGGAATGTCTGAATTAAGTTTGTTATATGAAATTTATGAAAGAAAGAATTCTTCTGATTTGATTTTAAAAATATTAAGAAATAATGATGATGATTCAGTATATTTTAAATTAGATATAAATAAGGGAGATTTAAAATTAATTAAATTAGATAAAATAAATGAAGATGACTTGACTATTGTAGATAAAGGTTGGTTAAAATTTCTTGAAGATGGTTATGTTAGATTTTTTGGGAAAATGATACAAGGTAAATTTACATTAGAAAAGAAAAATGAAGCTTTTGTTTTAAATAAAATAGCTCGTCAACCAAGTACTACATGGGAAATAAATGAACCCTATTTTCCTTCAGATTGGAATTTTCCAGTTAGTGTATCAAGTGATAGTGGATTGTATTTACAAACTTGGCCTTATCAATGGGCTAGATATTCTGGAGAAAATTTACTTTCAACTTTATTAGAATTATTGAAATCATTAGGAAATAAGAGTTTAAAAGAAAAAGTTAAAAATAAGAAAAAAGTAAAAAAAATAGATGATATAGACGAATTTTTAAAAGAGTTAGAAAGAGAAGGAAATCAATGTTGGAAAATTTGGAAAAGTAGTTATAAAGATAAGGTTACTTATAAAAATTTTTTAAAAGGTTGGTTAATAAAAAAAGTAGCTGAAGAAGAAAAAGATTTAGCTAGGTTAACTGATGCAGATAAAGATAAATTTTATTTAGAAGTGAAAAGAATAAAAGAAGAATTAAAAGATAAATTTGAGGGATATAATTTAAAAGCAGAAATGTTTAAACGACTTAAAATATTATTTCCCGATTTAAAAGATAAAACTATCTTTTTAGCAATAGATAAAATTAATAAAGAAGCTTCTACTTATGATGATAATGAGCAGCCAGTAATATTAGGAGATGATTATGGTGTAAGTGTTTTTCCACATCATGATTTTCCAGAAAATTCTAATGATGTTTTAATGGAAAAAAATCTTCATTTAGATGAATTTGATAGAAGTTATATTTTTGCTTTACCTACTGCAGGTGCATATTTAATTGCATTACCTAATGGAGATCAGTTAATTGTAGATGAAGAAGATTTAGAGAAATTTAAGAAAAAACATTTAAAGAAGAAATTAAGTAAAGTAATTATAGATACTTTAAGAAAAATTGTGGGGGCAGAGGAAGAAAAAAAAGATAAGAAGAAATCACCATTAGAAAAATTTGAAGATAAGCTTGAAGAATATCTTTTAAGTTATCCAAAGAAAAAGAAAAATGAAGAAGAAATAGAGGAGAGAATAGATGAAAAAACGGATGAAGGAATAGATGAAGTAATGAATGAAGAAAAGGATAAAAAGAAACAACCTAGATATGAATTAAGTAGACAAACTCATATTAAACTTTTAGTTAATACTTTAATAGAAGGAGCTCGAAGTCCAGGGGGATTGAAACCTGAACTAGCTTTAAGTGAAATTAGTCCTATGGATGTCGATAGATTTAATGAAGATTATATGAATACTATAATTATTAATTTCGATTTTTTAAAAGAATCGGTAGAGATAAAGAAAAATGCTTTAATATTACCTTTTTTATGTACGTTGTATGTAGGAGATCAAAAATATGTTTTTGGAATAATTAATTTTTATTTTTCACCTGATCCGAATTTTACTAATAGGGGAAAATTAAATGTTGTTTATCATTTGGTAGGAGATGATGTTCCAATTTATATTTTTGTGGATGATCTTAATCGGTTAATTACATTTTTTAAAACAATACACATAACGTTAACCGAATTTTTTAAGAGATCAAAAGAAAAATTATTTAATAAAACTTTTTTTGTTGCTGTAAGAATAAGTAACGTTGGAACTAGTATAGCTATTCCTCTTAAAGATGAAATTTCTTATCAACTTAAAGAAGCATTAGAGAGTTTAATTGGAAGATTTTTAGATAAAAACAGAGATGTTTTTGTTTCTTTTACGAACATTATTAGTCTTTATAAAAGAAGTCTTTCTCAAATACAATTGAGAATAGATATAAAACGTCAACCGAATGAAGGTATTTATGATTTGAATGCCGAATTAGAAATTGGAGATATACATGAATCTTTTTCATTAGGTTCAATGTCTATTTCATTAGATAAACCAAGTTCAAATTTTAAATCATTATCATTAGAGGGTATTAATCTTTACTTAATTTATGATTTTAATGCACTTGATAATTTAGTAAGTAAAGTAGAAAGAATAATTAAAGAAATAAAAGAAAATGTTGATGAAAAAATAAATCCTCCAATTAATGTAAATATAACTTTAGAAAATGATGCTTCTATGAATTTTAAAACATATGAAATCAGTTATTTAAAAAAAGAGATAGAAGAGGATATAACAAAATTAGTAAAAAATGATTTATTAAAAAATAGACCAAAATTTTTAGCTTTACCTCAATTAAGTAGTCAGTTTATAAGTGAGGGAACTAAAATTGTTCCTAAAGATTTATTAAAAGAGAAATTAGGAGAGGAGAAGTTGAACGAGATAGTGAACGAAATAAACCAAAAAGGATATTATGAAGATAAAACTACTGGAGTTTTATATCATGCTTATCCACTTGATGATCGATTTTTAGAAATTTTGGTGAATAGAAAAAAATTTTAATAGGAGGATTTTTATGAATATAAACCCAATTAAATTTTTGAAAGAAAAATTAGAATTTCAAGCAAAAATGAAGAAAAATAAAGAATTAGAAGAAGTTTCACGTCAAATTTATGCTAAACTTTTAATTAATTTTCCTTCATTTAAATTAGTTAATTTGAGTAAAGAAGGTGAGAATATTTATAAATGTGTGGGAGAGTTTTTATTTAAGAAAGGAAATCATTTAGTAAAATTTACAGCTATTAAAGAGGGAAATGATGTTAAAATAAATGTTGAAAATATAAAGGAAAGTTTGAATAATGTAGTTGAATCTTATGAAAGTTCCTTTAATATTAATGATTACTTGAAAGAAAATGATAGTAAATTTGAAGAGGTATTGAAAGAAGCTATAAATTCAAAAGAGTTTTTAACGAAAACTAGTAATGAATTTTCAGGAATATCTAGAATTATAAAATTCTTTTTTGAAGAAAATTTAACTAAAAAAGGAAATGTAACTAAAGAGGATCTTACAAATTTAGTTAAAAGTGTATTCATTAATGAAAATTATCTTATTGATCCTTCTGAAATGCTTGAAGTTATTGCTAAATCTAAAAAAGAGAAAGATAAATTAAAAGAAAAGAAAGAAGTAATGTTTAAAAGAGAAATACCTTATGATTTAGTTACAGATGAAGGTGAAGTAAAGAAAGTTAAAGCTTGTGTTTATTCTAATGTAGATTCTCCTAAAACAGCTGATGATATTATAGTAGTTTTTGAGGGAGATAATAAAGAAGAAGTAAATTTTTATAATGAATATTATGCATTAGATAATAATATAAAAGGAGACATTTTGAATAAAATAACTAAAACTGCTTCTGGAACGATGACTGTTCCTTGGGGATATTTATCACCTATAATTAGATTAAATAAAGATTTTTTACCTGTAGATTTGGAAGAAGGAGATGTAATTGAAGTTGATGGATTTAGTTTAAAGTTAGTAAATAAAAAAGAAAATGTGTTATCTAATGGTCCAGAAGATGAAGGAAGTTATTGGGTATTTGAAATTATTAGTGGAGATAAAGTAAAAGATAAGAATAAGAGGAAAATAAATAATTTGTAAGGAGGAATTTTTTTATGAGTATAGAAATGAAGGAAAAATATTTAATAATGAAAGATGATGATGTATTTAATGTCGAATTAATATTGAGAGATTTTGGTGATTTTTATAGAGTAATTTTGGTAGATTCTGTTACTGATGAAATTTTGATATCTAAAATATTTGAAGATGAAAGTGAAGCAATAACATTTTTTAGAGAGCTTGAGGCTAAATTGAAAGAAATTAAAGGTTATATTTTAGATAAAAAGAATGAGAAAGCTAGTGAACTTACAAAAAAATTTTTAGATTTTGCAAAAAGTTTAGAGGAAGATACAATTTCTGTAAAGGATTTAGAAGTTAGCGAAGAAGAAGATAAAGAAGTTAATAAGCTTGAAAATGAAGCTTTTTATATTGGTTCTTTGAATAAGAATGCATATTATTTTGATTTGTATGAAAAAGATGGTAAGATAAAAGGAATTTTATTTAAAGGAAAAAATGTTTTTAATTTAAAGAAAGTTAAAGAATTTACATTTAATGATTTAGACGATGCCTATTTATATTTTGAAAATTTAAAATGATTAATTATGATTTTTTAAAAGGATTATTTTATAAGGGTTTAGATTTTCACTTAGAATACCTTTCTGATAGCGTAAAATTAGCCGAATATTATTTTAAAGTAAAAATATATAAAAACCAAGAAGAAATTATTAGGGCAATATTAGATCCAAAAATAAAATATATTTTGGTGATGCAAGCGCGTGGTGGAGGGAAAAGTTTTGCAGTTAGTTTAGGATTACTTATTTTAGGAATATTTCATCCTAATTTAAGTATCGGAATTTTTGCACCTAAAGAAGATCAGGCAATTAGATTGTTAACTGTAATACGTTCTTTTCTTGAAAATTCAAATACTTTTTTTAAAGGATTAATAGATACTAGAAATTTATCAAGTTCTAGGATACAATTAAAAAATGGGTCTTATTTTTTAGCTATGTCTGCCCATGAACAAACATTACAAGAAGGTTGGCATTTTTCAGTTATGTGTATTGATGAAGCTATGAGAGTTTCAGATGTATCAATGGCAACTCGTCTTTTACCTATGTTAGGATCCGAAGAAAGAGTTAAATTAATTAAAATTGGAATTCCAGTATTTAAGAATCATTTTTATAAAAGTGCTCAATCTTCACAATATACTAAATTAATTAGAAGATGGGATGAATGTGATCGTTTGTTGGAGAGTGGATATGTAGTTTATAAAGGTAAGAAAATTTCTAAATATGTTTTGGATAGAATGCCTTTATCTTTTAAATTAAAGTTTTTTCCAGATGCTCCCGAATTTCATTATGAGGGAGATATGAGTGAATTTGATTTTAAAACTCAATATAATATGGAATGGGCTGAAGATGTTTCTTTGGTATTGACAGGAGACGATCCTGAAAAATTGATAGGAGATTTCTTACCTTTAGAAGTAGGACGACCTGATGAAACTTATTTCTTTGGATTAGATCCTGCAAGTGGAACTTTAGGAAGAAAAGATAAAGAATTAGATTTTACTGCATTAAGTATTTGGAGATTGAGAGGAGAAAGATTTGAAAAAGTTTTTGTTAAAGAATGGCAAGGGGATATTTTAAGGCAAATTGAAGAAGTAAAAGAAATATTAACAAATAAATTTAAATGTAAGATGGGGTGTGTTGATTATAGTAATGTAGGATCAGTATTTGTAGAAGAATTGAAAAAAGTAGGAATTAATTGTATAGGAATAGCTTTTAATTCTACATTTAATTCTGAAACTGGACATAATTTTAAAAATCATGTAATACCAAAATTTATTATTGAACTGAAAAAAAATAATATAAAATATCCTAATAAAAATATAATAGAAAATCATCATCTTTTTAGAAAACATTATGATCAATGGTGCATTTTAGAGAGATATAAAACTGGTGGAACTAATGATCGTATTGAAGCACCTTCATTTGAACATGATGATGGACCTATGTCAGATTTATTAGCATTTTGGGCAAAATTAGTAAGTAGGAATGATGTATCAATTCAAGAAAAAAAATATATTATTCCTTTACCTAAATTAGGACCTAGTAGGGTTAAAAATGGATTATTCTAAAATAAAATTTTTTGATTTGATTATTAAAGATATTGAATCTTTAGAAGAAAAAATAGTGATATTGAATAATGAAGATTATTATGTCTATTTAAATATATTAGAAAAACTTAAAAATGAAATAGAAAAAGAGTTGTATACAGATATGATGAAGGAGGAGTAATGGATAAGACAAACGCAACTAAAACTATAGGTAGAAAAGTTACTGCTTCAGGATTTAGTTCAACTACCCTTCCATCTTTTTGGTATTCACCTGAATTAACTTCTGAATCTTGGTTATTACCTAAAAGTAGGCAAGAAGTTTTAAAATGGATTCGTATCTTTTTTAATTTAGAGCCTTTTGTTCAAAATGCTATAATCGCTCATGCATTATATCCTTTTTCTAAATTTGATTTAGTAACTAAAGATGAATCTATTACTAAAATTTATAGAGATATGGTATTTAATAGAGAATTCGATTTATATGAATTTATAATTCAGGCTGCTTTATCTTTTGAAAAATTTGGAGAATTTATTGCTTTTGGAAATTTAAAAAGGGAAGATGGATTGTGGAAATGGAAAAGATTTATCTTACTTGAACCTGAATTAGTTGAAATTAAGAGTGATTTGATAAGTGGTGAATTAGTATTTGAATTGATTCCTCCAGCAGAATTAAAAAGATTAGTAAATAGTATGAGTGAGGAAGATCTTAAAAATTCTAAAATTCCATCTATAGTTATTAATTCAATTCGAGAAGGAAGAAATATTCCATTAGATTCTTTTGTAACTTCTATAGTAGCTCGTAAAACTGATCCTTCAGCTATTAGAGGAACAAGTAGAATTCAATCATGTTTTAAAGTTTTAATATTTCAAGATTGGTTAAGATTAGGTCAGGTAGCATATTATCAAAGATTTATATTTCCTCTTGAGATGTGGACAATTGGAGATCTAAATAAAGATATATTACCTGATGAAGATACTTTAGAAAGATGGAGAACTTTTTTAACTAATCAGATGGTTCAACCTCCATATTCTTTAGTTGTTCCTCCATTTGTGAAATATGAAGTTCATAGTGCAGCAGGAAAATTATTACCTATTTTGAATGAATATAATTATATACAAGATCAATTGTTAGCTGGATTGGGTGTAACTAAAGAATTTTTGTTTGGAGGAGGATTATCTATAACTAATACAAAAACTATGTCCTATCAAAAATTGATAAAGTATTATCAATCAGTAAGAGATTTATTTGAAAATTGGATGATAAATAGAGTATTTAGACCTATTGCTGAATTGAATAAATTTAGAGATAAAAATGGGAATTTGATTCTTCCTGAAATAGTTTGGTATAAATCTTTAGATATTGAAGAAGACGAACAAGAAAGGAAAGATTATCTTGATTTACATAGAAGAGGTTATATTAGTACTAAAACTCTTTTTAGTAAATTTAAAAATTTAGATATAGAAAAAGAAATAGAACTTTTGAAGAAAGAAAAAGGTACTATATTTGATAAAGAAAATCGTATTCCAAAAGAGGTTTCTTCTAAACCTATTCCAGGAAATCTTTCTCAGTTAAGTCCAAATTTAGGTGGAGGAGTAGAATTAGGTGAAATTCCTCTTCCTAATTTTGAAGAGTTATCTTCGCCACCAACTCCTGAAACTTCTTCATTACCTCCAGAAGTTGGTTCTGAAGAATGATTATTTGTCGATTTTGATTTCTTTAAATAGAGAATTTTGCATTATTTAGAGGAGTTTAAATTATGGAAAGTTTTATAGAAAAGAATATCAAATCTATTATAAAACTGATGGGTGAAGCTTTAGATTTAGCTCGAATTAGTGGGATGTCTGATAGAAGTTTCAATCAATTTCGAGTCTCCTATAAAAAGAAATGTTTTAATGTTATTAATGAATTAGTAAAAGAAGCTAAAGAAAATAAATTAGTGAGTGAAGATTTTAAAGTTGATTTAGGGAGTAAGAATGGCGATAAAGAAGATAGGAACATCTAATAAAATAAATATAATAAAAAATGAAAAAGATTTTGAAAACTTTTTGTTAAAAAGGAGTAAGATTAATGATAAAAAAAATAGGAACTCTAACAAATCTAAAAGTAATTCCTAATTTTAAATACGCTTCTGCCGAAATTGAGCCTTACAATAAAGATTTTTTGTATTTTAGTGCTCGAGCGGTTTCTGCATATGAAACTTCTGGATTTAATGAAAATGGTGATGCTTTTTTGTGGGATGAGCTTTTGAGGTCTTACAAGACTTTTATTGGAAGAAATATGTTTTTAGATCATGATACAAATCCTTTAAATACTGTAGGAAAAGTAATAGATGCTTATCCAGTAGAAGAAGAAAATGGAGAGAAATATATTGAATGTCTTTGTAAAATAGATAAAGTAGCTTTTCCCAATTTAGCTAGAAATATTGAAACAGGTGTTCTTAATAGTGTGAGTATGGGAGCTTCTGTAGATAAATCTATTTGTTCAGTTTGTGGTCATTATATAGAATCAGAAATTTCACCCAAATGTGAACATATGTTGAGTTTAAAGAAAGATTTTGTTGCAACATGGGATTTTCCTAAAGCAGCTATAGTTAAAGGTAGACCTATAAAAGCATTTTTTATTAATGAAGGAGTTAGATTTACTGAATTATCTATTGTAACCAATCCTGCAGATCGTAGTGCATTAGTTAAAAAAATAGTTGCTTCACGAAATATTGGAAATGAAGTAGTTTATGAAAAAGGTGCAAATTTAGCTCATTCAGTATGGAAAATTATTACTCCGGATAAAATTGTTTTTTCATTTCCTGTTTATAAAATAGCTAATTTGAGTAAGATTAAATATTATAATACAGTTAATTTTGGAGAATATCTTAAACGAACACCAATAAGTAAAGTAATTAGTGATTTAAAGATCGGAGGTAACTTTATGGAAAATATTAAATCAAAAATTGAAAAAATTCTTGAAGCAGAGAAAGAAGAAGAAAGGATGGGAGAAAAAGAAGATATAAAGTTATTGAAGGAAATACTAAAAAAACTAAAAAATCCTGAGAAAAACTATATAGAAATTGTTGAGATGCTTAATAAAGTTATAAAAAATGAAGAAGAATCTGCGGAAATGGAAAATAAAGATATAGAAGCTTTGAAAGAAGTTTTAAATGAATTAAAAGAATATTTTAGTAAAGTAACTGAAAGTGAAGAAGAAGAGGAAAAGGAGAAAGATGAAGAAAAAGATATTAAAGATATTTTTAAAGAGAAAAATAAAAAAGAAGATAAAAAGAAAGAGGAAGACAAAGAAGATGTACTTGATGAGGATTCTGATGAAGAAACTAATATACCTCTTTCAGATTTTATTAAAGAAAAAGCTTCTTCGAAAGCAGCTTCTACTCTTTCTCTTTTAGACTTAAATGAAAGAGATTTGGATGTTTTAACTAAAGTAGCAAAGAGATCTAAAAAAGAAGATGATGTTAAAGATTCTGCTTCAAAAGAATCTAAAAAAGAGGATGATATTAAAGATTTTCTTTCAAAAATTCCTAAAAAAGAAGATGATATCAATGATTTATTTACAGAACCTAAAAAAGATGAAATTCAAAATGAAGATTTTGAAATAGAAAAAGATGAAAAAGAAGATACTACTAAAGAGAAACTTTTTAATCTTAATTATTTAAAGAATTTAAATATTTTACCAAAAGATGATCTTAATGTAGTTGGAGAGGTTGGTGAAGTTTCTGCAGGACCACTTGGAAAAGTTAAAAAAATAGTTTTAAAAGATTCTTTGGGTCAAGTATATGATCTTTATCTAAAACTTATGAAAAAAGGTGAAAAGATTCCAGTAGAGATTAAAGAAGATATTGTATTAGAAGATAAGAGAAATATTTTAGCTAAATTTGGAGATGTTTCTAAGTTAAGTGATGAGGAAATTGCTTCTATGTTTGATTCATATATAGGTTTCAATAATGGAAATGTAGAAAGTTTTCAAAATCTTATTTCAACAATTGCTAAAATGAAAGAAGAAATGATCAAAATGAAAGTGGAGAGTGATTTAAAGGATAAACTTTTTAAATGTTCCTATCTTTTAGAAAAGAAAATGGAATTGGGAGAGATTTCTCCTGATCCAGAAAAAATTAACCAATTAGTTATAAAAGGTGAATCTTTTATGAAAGCTAGAGATATAGTGATAGATGAGATGAAAAGAAACGAATTGAAGAAATTAATGTCTTTACCTAGTAAAGATATTGAAGCAATGTATTCTCAATATCAAAAGAAGGCTAAAGTTAATACTTCTCTTGATATTGGAGGATTGGTAGCTAATTCATATCAAGATTTAGAAGTTGATCCGGATGAAGAATTTTTAAAGAAATTACCTTGGCAATAAGCCAAGAAATTAATTCTTAGGAGGTAAGTGTATGATATTTGTAATAAAAGAATCAGAAAGATCTATCGGGTATAATGTTGCAACTGATAGTTCTACAGGTCAGGCATATAAATTGCTTGAAGGTCAGCCTGTTATGTTTGCTGCTGATGGTAAACTTAAACCATATGATGGTACTCCAGGTACTCTTCCTATGGGACTTGCAGCAGAGTCAAATATAATGTATCCACTTCAAGGAGATCCATTTACTGTTGGTGTAGGTTATGACTACAACAGATTTAACAGAGGTGGGCTTGTAAGCTTTTTCTTCAATGGAGGAATGTTTGAGCTTACTTCTGATCCAAGAGGAACTGTTTTTGTTGATACAGATACTTATACGATCAACAAACCTGTTTATGTTAACAGTAATGGAAAAATAACTTCAGATTCAAATAATGGCAATAATCCAATGATTGGTGTTTGTATGAATTATACAACTCAGGGTGGAAAGGTTGTGTCTCTTACTATAAAACTTACAATATAATTTTTAAAAGATTTTTAATAATAGGAGGTTTAGTATGGAAGAGCTTAATATATATGATTCTAAGCTTGATAAAAGAGAGATAGAGGCTAGACTTTCTAGACTTTTATCTACTCCAGGAGGTCTTCAGAAAGTTGCTGCACAGATGCTTTCCCCTCTTAAAAGAGATTTGCTTTATGAGGGAAGAATAAGGCAGATTTTGATGACATATAAACTTTCACTTGGAGAGGAAGCATATTTTGATGCAGATGTTGATGTTCCTGCAGCAGGTATTTCAGTAGAGGGTCTTCCTCAAGAGCTTGAAGTTAGATCAGATAGAATTATGGTGATGACTTCACCAATATCTGTTAAGACAGTTGTAAGATGGAATGAATCAAATTACAGAAAATTTGATATACTTAACAGAACTCAAGAAAGAGCAAAAGCAAGTATACAATTTCAAGAGGATTCAAGAGGTTATAGTCTTTTGAAATTTGCATCTAATCTTACAAATCAGGGTAAGGTTAGATCGCTTGAGGGAACTACAGCTGAGAGTCTAAATCCATCAATAATTCCTGAATCATCAGGAAGACTTACTCAGGAAACACTTGTTACAGCTATAACAACTCTTAGATCAAAGCTTCTTGTTGCAAGCAAAATATTTATTAACCCACTTAGATCAAAAGACTTGATGCTTTTCAATACTGCAGTTGGAGGTACTGGAGGTGCAGGAATATTTGCTCCAAACTTCCAAGAGCAGCTTTTGAAAGCTGGTAAAATTGGATCAATTTGGGGTGTTGACATAATTGAGTCAATAGTTGTTCCAGCAAATGAAGTTTATGTACTTGCACCTGCAGATTATCTCGGTGTTATAGCGGTAAGAACAGATATAGAAATTGCAACACTTAAAGATCCAAACCAGAATGCTGATGTCTTTTCAATATGGGAAGATGTAGGTTTTGCAATTAGGTTTGCAAAAGGTATTGTTAGAATCGATATTGCTTAATTTAAATATTAAGAGGGAGAAGTTTTCCTTCTCCCTCTTTTTTAATTTTAGGAGGTAAGATATGAAAATGAAGGTGAAACAGTTTTTATCTTACGGTGATTTAATAATATATGATGTGAAAGTTAACGATGCACCATTAAGACTTCCTTATGGAAAATATATACCTGATTCAATTATAAATGATCCTAATTTTCAAAAATCTATGAAATCTGGAATAGTAAAAAAATGTATTGATAATGGATGGATTGAAATTGAAAAAGAAGTTAATGAGGATGCAAAATCAAAAGAGGAATCAACAAAGAAATCAAATGAAGTATCTGAAGATAATAAAAAAGAAAAAACATCTTTGACGAAAGGTCTTTTTAAAAATAAAGAATAAGATAATTTAAAGTTTTTAAATTTAGAAGAAAAGACTCGCTAACGAAATGAAAAAGAGTAGTTAGCGAGTTTTTCATTTTTAGGTGATTTGTAGATACTGATTTTAGAAAAAGAGGAATTAAGATGAATTCAGAGATAAGAGATTTAAATACTCAAACCGCTAGAGGAATAGTAGTTTTATATGCAAAATATAATGATAGATATATTCCAGTAAAAGTAAATGCAGAAGGAATTTTAGAAAGTAATGTAAGTATAAATGCATCTGATATTCAAATTGGAGCGGTAGAAATAAAAGATTCAGATACTGGAGATAGAGTTAATGTTGGTTTAGATCAAACTAAAAATGCTATATATGTACAATCAGAAAGTTTAAACAATAATTTACAAATAGCTAATGGGCTTTTGAATAGTAATTTAAATATTTCCACTGATATAAAAAATAAACTAATTGAAGGAGTAACATTTAAAGAATGGATTTGGAATACTGAATTATTAAATGTTACTTCTACTGAAATGACGACTTTGAAATCGATTGACTTAAGATTAGTAAAATCTAAATCTTTTTTTATTAAGAATGAGGGAACAAATACTATTTATTTAACTCTTCAATATAGTTTAAATGATGAAGATTTTATAAATATTGTAAGTAATCAATCCCTTTTTCCAGAAAATTATTTAATTTTCAATGAAGATAAGCCGATGATGTCTTTTAGGATTTTAGCTAAAGTTGATTCAGGTTCTTCGATATTAAAAATATGTGGATATGGTTTAGGAGGATAAATAAATGCCCTTACAAATTTTTAATAATCAAGGAAATCCATTAGGAAATACAAATGTTATAGTTAGTAATCAAGCTCAGTTATTAAATAATCAAAATCAGATTATTAATCCTGCTACTTTAGAGAGTATTCTAGAATTAAATTCATTACTTTCAGGAATAAAAACTGACATAGATACAAAAATTATATTATCAAATACTAATGATGTTAAAGTTACATCTTCAGCATTGCCTACTGGGGCAGCAACAAGTGTAAATCAAAATATAACAAATAATTTACTTACAGATATTAAAAATAAAATCCCAAATGATTCAAATGGATATTTGGTTATAAATAAAGATGGACTTGCTACAAGCACAAATCAAACATTAATTTATGAGATTTTAAATGATAAATTTGATGTAGACTTATCAACAAGGGCATCAGAAACTACACTTTCTAGTGTTAACTCAAATGTAGTATTAGTTAAGAATAGTATTGATACAGCAAATACAAATATTGTTGATGCCATAACACCTAAAGCCACAGAAAATACACTTCAAACTGTTAATTCAAATGTTGTAGCATTATCTACAAAATTGGATGATGTAAAAACATCAATTATATCTCAACTTGATACAAGAGTTAGAGGGTTATTTGATCAAAATGGAAATCCAATAGATTCAGTTTTAATACCTGTAATAAATAATAGAGGAATTTCAAATTTAAATATTACAATAGATCAATATTATGCATTTAATAAACAAATGTTTTTTTATGGACATTCTATAAATATTGGTGCGAATAATACTAATGCCATAGGACTAATAAACCCAATAAATAGTGGAAAAATAGTTTTAATTAAAAATATTTACATAGCAAGAAATCAAGATAACTCAAATGGTGTTTTCTTTTATATTAGAAGAGGAGCTTCAATAACTCCTGGGACACAAGTAATCCCAATGTCTACAATAAGTGGTGGAACTTCAATAGTAACTTTATATACTACTCCTACAGTGACAAACGTAGGGGTTCTTTTATTTGTTATTGGAATAAATAATAGTGAAAGTAGTAAATGTGAAAATTTAAATTTTAGATATGGATTAAATCCAGGAGAAAATTTACTTATAGTAGGAAATGCTACAGCTAATAATACGCCTTGTTTTATAACAATCGAATGGGCGGAGGTATAAATGTTTGATGTGATAACTTTAGATTATCCACAATTTATAGATATAGTCACCAAAAAGCGAGCAAGGATTCAATATATTGAAAAAGATAAACAATATTGTATTTTTGCATATGATGGTCCAATAAAATATTATACCTGCATTTACAAAGAAGATCCAAATATTGATAATCTTAATTGGGAACAAGAGCAGCAATATTTAAATGATTTTGAAGCAAATTATAAAAAAGATGCAAATAGACCAATAGAAATAAGCCCAATAGAAGGCGAAAGTAAATTTCATAGTTTTGTTTTAGAAATTCTTGAAAATCAAAGTAGTGGAGAATTAAAGATAGATTTTGGGTCGATATATAATAAAGATGTAGAATTGAGAAGAGTGAGACCTCGACCAGTTCAAGCAAAAATGGGAGATAAAGCTTATTTTGAAGTATGGGTTAAAGCAGGTGTTTTAGGTCCAGACCCAGTTAAAATTAGAGAATTTGGAGAAATTTTACTTGAAGGTGGAGATGGTTGGGGAGGTCCTTGGTATGAAGGAATTGGAACAGGTTTAATTCCATCTTATGTATTTTTGAAGTTAGTATATGAAAAAGGAAGTGATTTAACTTATAGAAGATTTTATATTGATGTAGAAATAATTGCATAGGAGAAATGATGATAAGAATAGATGAATTTTTTAAAGTTTTTTATAAAAGAGGTAGAGTGAAATCTAATAATATAATTGAAATAAAATTAAAGAAAACATTTTTTAGAAAAAAGTATTTATTGATAAAAAAGTATGGTAAAAACTATAAAATTAATAATGAAGATGATTTTAAAAAACTTTTAAGTAAAACTTTTGGGGTTGATTTTAATTTTAAGGATTTTGATTTGAATAAATTTCCTTCAGATTTTTACTATTTTATAAAAAGAATACGAATTGGAGGAGAACTTCTTTTTGAAGTTAAAGATTCTTTAGATAGATTATTTTTATGCGAATATGGAAGAAAGAAATCAATTTGTAAAGCTTTTTCTTATTTAGATAATATTTGTGGTTTGGAGATAAAAGATGAAAGTGAAAATAATTAGAATTAGAAATAATGAAGAATGTTGTATTGGAGAATTATATATTGATGATAAGTTTTTTTGTAATACTTTAGAAGATTCAGTAAGGGATAAAAAAATATATGGAAAAACCGCTATTCCTGCAGGAAAATATAAAATATTTTTTGATTATTCGCCAAGATTTAAGATTTATTTACCTCATATATTAAAAGAGAATGGAGATGAATTGGATGATTTTAAAGGAATCAGAATTCATAGTGGAAATACATCAAAAGATACTGAAGGATGTATATTAGTTGGAGAATGGGACAAGAAAAGTAATTATATAATGAATAGTCGATTAACATTAAATAGACTTCTTAAAGTTTTTGGAAATAATTATCCCATTCCTTTGGAGATAACCAATGAATTTTAATATTTATACAAAAAATGAATTTAATGCTTTTTTAAATGAATTAAAAGTAGGCGATGTATTATTGTTTAAAGGAGAAAGTTGGATTTCAAAAGCCATAATGTGGTTTACAAATAGCGAATGGAGCCATGCAGCTATATATGCAGGAGATGGTTACATTTATGAATCTACTGAAACTGGAGTTGAATTAAATGTATTAAAATCTAGAATAAATCATTGTGAAAGAATATTAGTAAAGAGGTATATAGAACCGTTAACAGATTCAGATAGAGAAAAGATGATTAAAAAAGCTACTGAATTAATTTATGAAAATTATGATGTTTTGCAATTTATAGGTTTGGGTTTATATTTTCTTTTTAGGAAGTTAGGTATTAGATTTAGTTTTTTAATACCAAATAGTAGACGTAAAATGATTTGTTCTGAATTAGTATATGTTTTATATTTAGCTATGGGAAAGAAGCTTTCAAAGGATCCAAAAACATTTACTCCTGAATCAATAAAAAGTTCGGAATATTTTTATAGTGTTTGTATGCTTTTGGAGGATTAAATGCTTTTAGGAGATATAATTATATTTGATAATACGAAAGTAGGTATATATATAGGAAATGATGTAATTTTGTATCCTGATAAAGATGTTTTGAAAGAGATTTCATATAGTAAAATTGAAAATAGAGTTAATATGATAAGAAGAATTAGAGATATGAAAGTTAGTGAATATACTTTAATATTTAATGAATTAATGAAGTATAGAAATAATTGGTTTAGAAGAATTTTTAAGCCTAAAAAATTAAATTACGAAGGTATTACATTTATTGCATATTTGATTGATTTAATTCATATTATTATCAAATTTGATTTTAGACAAGTAACATTAAATGATATAAAATTTTCAATTAAACTTTCTTCAGTACTTGAAAGAGGAGTAATATGGCGCAACCAAATCCAATAATTTATTTAAAAGTTTTAAATTTGTTAGTATATAATAGGTTTTATTTAAAATGGGAAAGTATTGATCCAGATATTGTTTCTTTTAATATCTATAGATCTAATTCTCCTGTAAGAGGTTTTGAAAAAATTGCTACTGTTTCTGCTTCCCAAAAAGAATATGTAGATCAAGTTCCATTTAATTATCATATTGTTTATTATTATAAAGTAACGCAAGTTAATTCTAATGGAGAAGAAAGTAGTTTAGATGATGCACTTGCAGTAAGTGATAGAACTTTTACTACTTGGGATGAAATGCCTTTTGTTAAATATCCTAGTGATGCATCTTATGTATTCAATCAACCAGTAATTGGAAACAAGGATGGAGTTAATAAAGTTTTTAGAACTATAGATATTTTTAGAGCAAAATCTTTATGCGTTTATTTGAATGGAGTTAGACAAACTTGTGATGTTGATTATGTAGAAGGTCCAGATTTACAATCTTTTGAATTTAAAACAATAATACCTATAGTAAGTGATGATATTATAGTTGATTATATAAAATTGAGATAGTTAAAAAATAAATTTTTATAGGGGAAAATATGCCACGAATAAGATTAGACCAACAAGGAAAAGTAGATTCGGCTACCTCAGAAATTATAAAAAATTTAGATGTTAAAACAGAAGATATAGAAGATGGTGCAATTACTGCTGAAAAAATTGCTTCTAAATCTATTACGGGTAAGCATATTAGTGATCAATCTATTACTGTAGATAAATTAAATATTAATGATGACTTAGATTTGAAATTAAGACAATTAAAAGAAGTAAGAATTGAAAATGTTGCTGAATTACCTCCAGCAGGATATGAAGGAAGGATTGTATATCATAGAAACGAAAAAGTTTTGTATTATGATAATGGAAATGATTGGGTTAAGTTAAATGTTTGGAATGTACCTTATAAAATTATTGAAATTTTTGAAATAACTGATCCGTTAAGTCAACGAAGTTTTAATTTAAGTAATAGTGTATTACCTAAATCAGAAAATTTATATTTGAATGGTTTGAAGTTATTGTATGGATATAATAACGAATATGTAATTTCTGATTTTAATAGATTAGATTTAATGAATTGTGTTGAATTAAATGTGGGAGATGTTTTAGTCTTAGAATATTATAATAAATTAGTTTCAAGGTATATTGATGCGATTTTTGAGAGAAGTATTTTTAAATTAAATGAAAATCAGCATCAAGTTGTTTTGCCTTATAATGTTGAGTTAGGAGCTGAGAAGGTTACATTGAATGGAGTTAGTTTGATAAGAGGAGTAGATTATAATTTTGATGGTAGAGTTATTAATTTAGTAGATGATGTTCAAGTTATTGATGAAATGATATTATGCGTTGATTATTTAATTTCTTAAAAGGAGGATATTATGGCTGTTACAAAAATTCATGGTGGAACTCAGATACAAGATCTTACTATAACCAATAGTAAGATAAAAAATGGTGAATTAACTAATGAAAAAATTAATGCTAATGCAAATATTGATATATCTAAATTGAATACGGCAAATGCAGACTTTGATAGTTCTGGGAAAATTAAAGGTAGTGTAATAAGTGATGGTAATATTGCAAGTAATGCTTCAATTGCTTTATCTAAATTAGCTAGTTTAGGTATTAATAAAGCATTAATATCTAATGGGAGTGGAGTAATAGATGTTTCAAATGTTACTTCAACTGAATTAAGTTATTTGAGTGGAGTTACTTCTTCAATTCAAGCTCAATTGGATTCTAAGTTACCTCTTGCAGGAGGAACATTAAGTGGAGATTTAGATTTAGGAGGATATTATATTAAAAATGTAGCTTCTCCAGTTAATGCTAATGATGCGGCAACAAAAAGTTATGTAGATAGTAAGCTTGGAGGATTAAGTTGGCAAGCACCAGTTAAAGCAATAATAGATGAAATAAATCTACCTATAAATCCTAATATTGGAGATAGATATCTCATAAATAATGGAACACATGTAAATAATATTGCTCAATATACTAGTTCTGGTTGGATTTTTGTGGCTCCCGATGCAAATTGGGCTGTATTTGAGCAGGTAAATGACCAAGGTTGGGTTTATAATGCTGAAAGCATAGATAATTTCAAATGGGTTCAATTTACTGGTACTGGAATGATAGTAGCTGGAGTAGGATTATCAAAAGTTGGTAATGTGTTGAATGTTAACCTTGGAGCAGGTATAAAAGAATTGCCAACTGATGAAATTGGAATTGATCTTGCTCCAAATAGTGGTTTGGAATTAACAAGTGAATTAACAGATGGACAACTTAAAGTTAAGTTTGATGATGTCACATTAGGTGTAGATAATAATGGATTCTTATATTTAAAAGATAATGCAGTTACAACTCTAAAAATTGCAGATTTATCAATAACAGCATCCAAACTTGGAAATATTGTTGGTAATGGATTAATTGGAAGTAATGGAAGTGTTATTCAAGTTGATACAGGATATATTGCAAATAAGATTCCGCAATATTCTTCAAATGGGTATTTGGGAATAGGTAAAGCAAATCCAACTGTGATGTTGGATGTTAATGGTGATTTGAGGGTTAGTGGTAACATATATATTGGAAATAATGTAATAGATAGTGGAATTGAAGTTAGAGAAAAGGCATATGGAGATGGAACAACTACTCAATTTATATTATCTAATATTCCTATATCAGATTCTTCAGTTAAAGTTTATGTAAATGGTTTGTTATTTTCTGCTCCAGAAGATTATTCTATTTCAGGATCAGTTATTACTTTTGTTGAAGCTCCTGCAACAAATAGTATTATTCAATTTATTTACAAGAAGAGTTAACGTTGAAATTGTTTAATTTATGGAGGAAGGATGCCTAGTACTAAAATTAATTCTCAGTTGATTGAAGATTTATCTATTGAGACTGCAGATATAAAAGATGGAGCAGTTACTACTTCAAAAATAAATATTGATGCTGATTTAAATTTAGCGGGTAAAAAAATAGTTAATTTAGCCGATCCCGTTAATGCTTCTGATGCTGCAACAAAGGCATATGTAGATGCTCATACAAGTACTTCCCTTCCTCCAGCAATTAATGGTCAGACATTAAGATATGATGGAACTGCATGGGTTGCAGATAGCAATTTGTATAATGATGGGACAAAAATTGGAATTGGGATAACGAGTCCTGGAGCGAAGTTGGATGTTCAAGGAAATATATGGGTGAGTAATGTAGGTACAGGTTGGTCAAGTGAAATAGGTTTTGCGAGAGACGGAATACTTAAATCCTATATACAATTGAGTGATACAGATGAGTTATACCTCATGGGAGCAGAAGGTATTAGAACAGGTGGAAGTGGTGGATTTAAGATAATGAATGGCAACGTTGGAATCGATACAACAACTCCATCTGAAAAACTTGATGTTGTAGGAAATGTTAAATTGAGTGGTAATTTGTTAATTGGAGATGGAACTGCTGGAGATAAAATAATTATTGCAAATAATGCAGATACAAATAAACCTCAAATAAAATATAATGATACAAGTAAAAAATGGCAATATACTAACGATGGTTTAACTTGGTTTGACATAAGTTCTGGAGGAAGTGGAACTCCAAGTGGAACTCCAGGTGGAATTGATAAACAAATTCAATTTAATGATAATGGAGTATTTGGAGGAGCTAATATTTATTATGATAAAGTAAATGAGTTACTTCAAATTGGTAATTTTACTACCTATTACTTTAATACTAACGATAAAATAAGAGTAAAAGGAAATATAACTATTACCGACCCAAATAATGAAAATAATAATAGTTATTTAAGATATAATTTATTGCAGTTTTTTGATAGCAATAGAGTTGCATTTTTATCTTTGGATAATGAGGGTAATTTAAATATTTCAACTACAAATCATATTAAAATTGAAAATGATGCTATATTTTTAGGTAGTCCTTTTAATAATTTTAATAAATCTATTTATGCAAATACAAGCACTTGGCAAGCATTACCCTTTATAAGATACAATAAAGATAATTCAAAATGGGAATATTCAGATGATGGAAGTAATGTTAAAAGTTTTGGAGGAGGTGGAACTCCAGGTGGAATTGATAAACAAATTCAATTTAATGATAATGGAGTATTTGGAGGAGCTAATATTTATTACGATAAAGTAATGGGTAATGTTGGCATCGATACAACAACTCCATCTGAAAAACTTGATGTTGTAGGAAATGTTAAATTGAGTGGTAATTTGTTAATTGGAGATGGAACTGCTGGAGATAAAATAATTATTGCAAATAATGCAGATACAAATAAACCTCAAATAAAATATAATGATACAAGTAAAAAATGGCAATATACTAACGATGGTTTAACTTGGTTTGACATAAGTTCTGGAGGAAGTGGAACTCCAAGTGGAACTCCAGGTGGAATTGATAAACAAATTCAATTTAATGATAATGGAGTATTTGGAGGAGCTAATATTTATTATGATAAATCAACAAGCAACGTTGGCATCGACACAACAACTCCATCTGAAAAACTTGATGTTTATGGTAATATAAGTACTACTGGTTATATAAAAGAAGAATTCCCATCTACAAACCTTACCGCTACTGGAACAATTGTAACAATAACTGCTGGAGAAAACTTATCTCAAGGTGATGTATGTAAATGTGGAGTTGATGGTAAGTTTTATAAAGCAAATGCTACAGATTCAACGGGAGTCCCTGCAATAGTTATAACTATTGATACTATTTCAGCAAGCTCTACAGGTAGAGCATTGCTTATAGGTTTTTGGAAAGATACTTCAAAATCTTGGACAGTAGGAGGATATATTTATCTTTCAACTACATCAGGACAAATGACTCAAACTGTTCCAAGTGTGATTGGAAATCAAGTTCAAATATTAGGAGTTGCTATTGCTACCGATACAATTTATTTTAATCCTAATGTTATGATATTGGAAGTAGCCTAATATTTATTTGAAATTAAAATAAAACTATTTTATATGAATTTTTTTATTAGTTTTAATAAGAAGATTAATTAATTTTACGGAGGAGTTATGATTATAAGGAAGATAAATGGTTTAGATTTACCAGTTAGTAGTGGAGGAAGTTATCTTTCTATAATTGAAACTACTGAAAAAATTTTAATAGAAAAAACTACAGAAATTACCGAAAATATATATATCGATAAATCTTTGGTATTGAATGGCTCAATTGCTGGGAACAACAATAACCCAGTTTCAATAACTTCTCCTACTAATATTAATGGAAATACGACTATTATAGGAGATGTGAATATTACTGGTAGATATTTAGTAAATGGAAATCCATTTACAGCAACTCCTGGAGGAGATAATGGACAATTACAATATAACAATAATGGGACTTTAGCGGGTATTCCTGATTTTATTTATGGAACAATACAAACTCCTATTGGACCTATTGTAGGTTTACAAGCTTCATTTATAGATATAACTAATGTTCTTCGTATTAGAACAGATGCTGAATTGGTTGTAGATGGGTTAATGACAGTAACTGGAAGTATTGAAGGTCCTAATCCAATAAATATAGCATCTCCTATTAGGGTACCGGGTGTTTCAGGAGTATGGGGTAGTTTTAGCGATATTACAGCTGATAATATTTCAGCTACAAGTGTTGGAGCTAATAGTATTTCAGCAATTATAAAAAACGCAATTGTACAAACTCAAAATTATGGTACAAGATTGACATATTGTATGGAAGCGTCTACAGTTAGATTTTATGATGAAGGAAAAGATACTTTAGTAAATGGAGAGAAACGAATAGATTTAGATCCAATTTTTTTAGAAACAATAGAGGGTGAATTATATATATATGTTACTCCATTAGGACCTGCTTCTTTGTATATTTCAGAAAAAGGTACAAACTATTTCGTGGTTAAGTCTGTACAAGGTAATGACGTAGAATTTAATTGGATGGTTTCTGCAACAAGAAAAGGTTATGCAGGTGTTCGATTGGAAGAATATAAAAAATAAGAAAGATTATGAATAGGAAATTAAAATTTGGTGATATTGAAGTAAATTACGAAGAATTAAGATTAAGAGCAAGAATCCCATTTACAATAAATATTTATGAATATAATGGGCAAGATATAATTGAAATAATTGATACTTGTTGGACAGAAGATACATTTTATAAAGGAAATAAAGAACATGCTGCAAAATTTTTAAAAGATATGGCACGAATACTTGGAGTTGAAATTGAAGTAAAATGAAATTTTCTTTTGAATTTAAATTTTCTTTAATTAATCTTTTTCTGATATTTTTTTTAGTTTTTTACTTTTATCATTTTCTAAAAAAAGAATATGATAATTATTCTTTAAGAGATTCTCAATTTAGAAATATTACAGAAAAACTGATTAAAAACAATTACAAATATTCCCTTTTATACAAAAAATCTAGACTTTATATAGTTCAAAAAAAAGATAATAATCAACTTTCACAATCTACAGTTTATGTTCCGTCTGAAGGTTCAGTTAATGTAATTCAGATATCTTCAAATACATCTAATTCAACTCCTAAATCAGATATAGTTAATGAAGTAATTAAAATTTCAACTGATACCTATGTAATAGTGAAGAAAGGAGGATTTTGTATTTCTCCTTCTTTAAATTTACTAATAAATTCAAAAACAAGTTTTGGAATAGGATCTCGATTTATTTATTATAATAATTATGGAATTGGCTTAGGTATTTCTTCTCATTTAAATATGTATACTTATTTTGATATAAAATTAGATAGTATATTTCCAATATTTAATAATACTAGCATAGGTTTATATTACAATATAATTAGAAATAGTTCACAATCTAATTTAGGTTTAAATTTAAATATTTATTTTTAGGAGGAGAAATGAAGAAGGAAGGATACAAAACTACAGAATTTTGGTTAACATTAATTGGAATAATTGTAGAAACAATATTAAAAATTAAAAATTTTATTCCTGCTGAAGTGTATGCTAAATATATGTTAATATTAATTATTTTTTATGGATTTATTAGAATGATAGTTAAGATTACTCCTACTAAAAAAGATGATATTTTTATAGAAAAATTGAATAAAGAAATTGAAAAGATTAATTAAAAAAGATTATATATATAGATAGGAAAAGGATATGGAAAGGCTAAGTTATATTCAGTATATAAAGAATCACAAAAATTCTAATGGAGAAAATGCTCCTTGGGTAATAAGAGATCACGAAACAGGAAAGATACTTTCATCACATAAAACAAAAGAGGAAGCTGAAAAACATTTAAAGAGGATGCAAATGTTTAAGCATCTAAAATCTATTATATCGAATCTATTAACCAAAAAAGCTTTAGCTTCAGATGATATTAATGTTCAAATAATCGAAGTAGAAAGAGATTTATTAAATAAGTTAATAGATGAAGGATTATTAGATAAAGTTATTTTAAGTAAACTAATATATCAATATCCCGAATTATTTAAAGAACTTAGAAATAAAGTAGTTCAATATTTAGAAAAAGAAATAACTCAAGATGATCTTTATGACTTTATGAAAAAAGCAATAAACGAGATATCTGATAGGAGTAGTTATGATAAAAATAACTCACGAATTTAACATAACTAAAAAATCTCAAATATTTAGTTTGTATGGAGTAGCTGATTTACATATAGGAAGCATTGCTTTTACAGAAGAACCTTTAAAACGTTTAGAAATCAACATAAATGAAGATATATCAAAAGGTATAACTCCTTTAGTAGTTTTGAATGGAGATATAATTGATGATGATCGTCCATCAACTAGAATGAAAAGAAAAGAAATTTTTTTAGATAGAAGAGAGGCTTACATAGCAGAAGATTTAGAAAAGATGAAATTGATAGAAGAAGAAGTATTACCCAAAATCCAATTTCTTAAAAAGATAAAGGGTTTGGGGATATTGGATGGAGATCATTATAGAGAATTTTCTACAGGAAAAACCTCTACCGAAATTATATCTAATTTTTTAAATATACCTTATTTAAGTACAGGTCAAGCTTTAATATTTCTTAAATTTAAAAATCGCAAAAAAGAAAACTATTTAGTTATTCATGCTCATCATGGAAGAGGTGGAGCAGTAAAAAGTGGAAGTGATGTTAATAGGTTTATAGATTTTACAGACATTTGGGAAAACATAGATATTTTTGTTAGAGGACACTCTCACCAACCTTTGTGTAAACCTATTGGTAAATATATAGCTCATCCTCAAACACAAACATTTAAAGAAAAAGAAGTTTGGTTAATGAATAGTGGTTCATCTAGAAAGGGTATGTTAGAAGGATTTACTGATTATGCAGAAAAAGCTTTATATAGATTTCAACCTTTAAGATTTCCCAAACTTCTATTTAATGTCAATAATGATTTATATATAAAGATATTAGAAGGGAGTATAATTTAGTTATGAACGAAGATTATACAACTAAGTTATTAGAAGAGAAAATTAATCGGATAGAAATAAAAATATCCGAAATAGAAAAAGCTATTCAGGGTAATGGAAATGTTGGTTTACGAACCCGAATAAGCTTACTTGAAAAAGATGTAGAAGAGATTTCTAAAAGTATTAGAAGTATTAGAAGTCTTTTATGGGGAGAAGAGGGGGATCAAGAAAACAGTTTATTAGTTATAATTAGTAGATTGAATACTAAACTAGATATTTATTCAGTTATTGTTGCGGGTTTAGGTAGTCTTATTACTGGATTGGCTATGTATTTTGGAAAATAATTAGAAAGGAGGAGAAAATGAAAAAGAATAATGAAGTTAAAGTAGAACAAATAAAAGAGAAAAATCAAGTCGAAAATAATACACTTGTTAATTCAAATAAGAAAGAAATGTTGCTTAAAATGAAAGAAGAAATTCAGGCTAAATATAACGATCTTTATGAACAACTTAATCAGTTAGAAAGAAATAAACAAGCTATTACAGCTGAGCTTGTTAAACTTTCAGGAAAATTTGAAGTTATAGAAAGCTTACTCAAAAATTATGACTCGTGATGAATTTATCATTAAAGAAGTAAATAAACTCCTACCAGAAAATTGGGCTTCTTATTCTAACCCCGAACAACTAATTCAATTTGTTAGATTGGTTCTTGCAGATATCAATTATATGCCACCTTTAACTGGTGTGTCTTTAGAAACACTTATTGTTGAAGAAAATAATAATGTCCATGTTACCAATCAAGATCTTTGGTCAATTTTAAAGTTCGGGGTTAGCTTTTATTCTCTCTTATTTCATCAAATGAGAGCTTCCCTCCAAGATTTTAATTTCAGCGATCAAGGATTATCTGTTAATGTTGATCAAACGACTAAAGTAGGTACCTCATTACAAAATATGGCTGTGGCTTATTTGAGGATGGTGGGGAATTATAAGAAGACTGAGTTGGTGAAGATTGGGCCAAGAGGTATTATAACTAGTCGTTATCAAAGTCAACTAGGACAATTTTTAAAAATAGCATTAGGTTCTGCATTCAATTGGGGAAGTCCATAATTTGTAATTATTCTTAAATCGTAATGTTTTAACTCTTATTTACATTATATATAAGAGTAAAACTTTTTTAATTTTTGGGGAAAATTTTATTTTAAATTAATGTATTATATATTAATATGACTACACTAAAAGAAAAATTATCTAAATATACTTTAGATGAACTTAAAATGAAAGAAGTACTCGAAAAGAGAAAAATATCTTTTGAATTTCAGAAAGAGATAGGCTTAGGTAAAACAAAAAATCTATCCTGATTTTTATATAAATGATCTCATCAATTAAAGCAAAAGAATTTTAATTTTTGCGATGGAGATTTTTTTCATGGAAACTCAGAAATATTTCTCAACGAAAAACTTCTTCATTGAATTTTCGAATAACGAAAACGAAACAAAAAAATCATCTACAAACTCATCCAATTAGGATATAGAGTGATGAGGTTTTACGAAAAAGAGATAGAAAGAGATGTGAATGAGTGTGTTAATAGAATTACCCAACAGCTTTTAAGATGAATTATAATCGAATAATGGTAGGAGGAGTTATGGAATCAAAATATAATCCAAAATACAAAATTGGGACTAAAATATATATGATATGTTATGATGGAGAAATTACAGAATTAGAAATAGTAAAAATTGAAATAATTGAAACAAAAGAAGGTATTAAATATCTTTATCACACAGAGGTATATCCACCATTTGAAGATCTTAAAGGAGATGGACCATATTTTCTTACAAAAGAAGAAGCAGAACAGGCATTAGCCAAATATCGAAAAGAAGCAAGAGAATGGAGAAAACAAGAAATAATTAAAGAATATGAGAGAATAAAAAAAGAATACGAAAAAATAATGAAAGATGAGGTATAATGAATTGAATTGTCCAAATTGATTTATATTATACATATAGATTATTTATGGAGGATATAAAACGTGAATATAAGTGATTTACTAAAAGATCCAGATAAACTTGAAAAAATAGTAAGAGAAGCTATTAGAAATAAAGATAGAGAATTAGTTGAAAGGTTAATTCCTATAGCAAAAGATCCATATTTAACTTGTGAATATGCATCTGAAATAGTTCAAGGTAAAATCAAAGACGAGTGGGAAGATATTATAGCTCAAGACCCATTTTGTTCTTATAATTATGCATCTAGAGTTTTAAAGAGACCCTTTCCTAAAGGAGAGGATGCAATTGCTCAAGACCCATTTTGTTCTTATAGTTATGCCTATTATATTTTAAAAGGACCTTTTCCAAAAGGAGAAGATGCTATAGCTAGTGATCCTCATATTGCTTATGATTATGCTTCTTCAATTTTGAAAGGTCCTTTTCCTAAAGGAGAAGATGCAATTAGTAAAGAAAGTGATCGAGCATTTTTATATGCTAGAAATGTTTTGGGGGATAGATTTCCAAAAGGTGAAGAGGCTATTATTAAAGATAGATTTTATTTAAGTTGGTATATAAAATTTCTTAAAGAGATTGGTAAATTAGATGAATTTTTAAAAGATCATCAGAAATAAAAAAGGAGGATTAAACATATGAATATAAATGATTTACTAAAAAATCCAGATAAATTAAGAGAAGCATTAAAAGAGGCTATTTGGAATAATGATAGAAAATTAGCTGAGGCTTTAATTCCTCTAGTACGAGATCCTTATGCAACTTATAATTATGCCACAGACATAGTTAAAGGTAAAATTAAAGACGAGTGGGAAGATATTATAGCTCAAGACCCATTTTGTTCTTATAATTATGCATTTAGAGTTTTAAAGAGACCCTTTCCTAAAGGAGAGGATACAATTGCCCAAGATCCTCTTATTTCTTATAATTATGCCTATTATGTTTTAAAAGGACCTTTTCCTAAAGGAGAAGATGCTATAGCTAGTGATCCTCATCTTGCTTATGGTTATGCTTCTTCAATTTTGAAAGGTCCTTTTCCTAAAGGAGAAGATGCAATTAGTAAAGAAAGTGATCGAGCATTTTTATATGCTAAAAATATTTTAAAAGATAGATTTGAGAAAGGTGAAGAGGCTATTATTAAAAATAGCTTTTATTTATTAAGTTTGTATATAAAATTTCTTAAAGAGATTGGTAAATTAGATGAATTTTTAAAAGATCATCCAGAAATGAAAAAGAGAGAATTGAATATATGGATATAAATGATTTACTAAAAAATCCAGATAAAATTGAAGAAGTATTAAGAAGAGCTATTTGGAATAATGATAGAAAATTAGCTGAGGCTTTAATTCCTCTAGTACGAGATCCTGAGTTAACTTATTTATATGCCTCCGAAATAGTTCAAGGTAAAATCAAAAATGAATGGGAAGATATTATTGCTCAAGATCCTCTTATTTCTTATAATTATGCATCTAGAGTTTTACATAGACCTTTTCCAAAAGGGGAAGATATTATAGCTCAAGATTCATATTCTTCTTATCATTATGCCAAAGATGTTTTAAAAGGACCTTTTCCAAAAGGAGAAGATGTAATTGCTACTAATAGAGATTTGTCATATTATTATGCTAAAAAAATTTTAAAAGGACCTTTTCCTAAAGGAGAAGATATTATTGCTCAAGATTCATATGCTTCTTATTATTATGCTAAAGATGTTTTAAATGGTCCCTTTCCTAAAGGAGAAGATGCTATTAGTGAAAATAGTGAACTTTCATATGCGTATGCTCAAAATATTTTAAAAGATAGATTTAAGAAAGGTGAGGAGACTATTATTAATGATAAAAAAGTTTTAAAAGAATATATGAAATTTCTTAAGCAAATTGGTAAATTAGATGAATTTTTAGAAGATCATCCAGAAGTAAAAAAGGAGAATTGAATATATGGATATTGGAGATTTATTAAAAAATCCAGATAAATTAAAAGAA
>Ga0315298_1000881_pt1 | contig 57458 bp, 47 predicted proteins | sample WHS_1_MG_FD_203077 | JGI IMG/M metagenome (GOLD analysis project Ga0315298, IMG submission 203077) | Extremophilic microbial mat communities from Washburn Hot Springs, YNP, Wyoming, USA - WHS_1_MG | ecosystem: Environmental > Aquatic > Thermal springs > Hot (42-90C) | place: USA: Wyoming... | reverse complement strand
ACATCCGCGAGGATCTGCAGCAGTTCGGTGTCCGTTTCGACCGCTGGTACTCTGAGCGTGAACTGGAGCGCAGCGGTGCCATCGACCGCGCGCTCGCGCGGCTCGAGCGCGACGGCCGGCTGTACCTCGAGCAGGGCGCGACCTGGTTCCGCGCCACGGAATTCGGCGACGAGAAGGATCGTGTGGTCGTGCGCGAGAACGGCCAGAAAACCTATTTCGCCTCCGACATCGCCTATCACCTCGAGAAGCGCGAGCGCGGCTTCGAGCGTCTGATCGATGTGTTGGGGGCCGATCACCACGGGTACGTGGCGCGCGTGCGCGCCGGACTCACCGCCATGGGCGAGCCCGGGGAGAGCCTCGAGGTAAACCTGATCCAGTTCGTCAGCCTATTCCGCGGCGGCGAGAAGATCCCCATGGGCAAGCGCGAAGCGCAGTTCGTGACGCTGCGCCAGCTGCGCGAGGAAGTCGGCAACGACGCCTGCCGGCTGTTCTACCTGATGCGCAGCCACGATCAGCCGCTCGATTTCGACCTGGAGCTCGCCAAGTCGCGCACCAACGAAAATCCGGTGTATTACATCCAGTACGCGCACGCGCGGGTCGCGAGCGTGCTGAAGCAGATGGTCGCGCGCAATCTCGAGTTCGACCGCGCCGAGGGCCTCGCCAACACCGCGCTGCTTACGAGCGCGCACGAGCAGGCAGCGCTCGCCTGCGTCACGCGCTTCCCGGAGGCGCTGGAGCAGGCCGCGGTGAATCGCGCGCCGCACGCGCTGGTGCATTACCTGCGGGAACTGGCGAACGCGCTGCACACCTACTACAACGCCGAGCCGTTCCTGGTCGAGGACTCCAAGGTGCGCAATGCGCGCCTTGCGCTGGTGATCGGGGTGCAGCAGGTGCTGCGCAACGGTCTCGGTCTGCTCGGCGTGAGCGCGCCCGAGAGCATGTGAGCCGATGTCGCAGCTCACCACCCGTGATTACAAGGGCGCCGGACGCCGCGAGGGAGCCCCGAGCGGCGGTCTGAAGGAATTTCTCCTCGGCGCTCTGGCCGGCGCGCTGCTCGCAGGCGTCGGCACCGCGCTCGTGATGCATCACGCGTACCGCTCACGCCCCGCCTGCGCCGCATGCGCCGCCTCGGCCCCGGCCGCCTCACCGCCCGCGGCGGCCCCGCCGGCGCCGGTCCGCACCGCGCCGCAGGCGCAGGCGGCCCCTCGCACGACGCCCGCGCCGCGCACGGCTGCCGCGCCGCAGGTCGCTCCGCGCACCGCGCCGCCCCCGCGCGTTCGCCGCTCAGCGCGCGCTCAGAGCGCCCCGGCACAGCCCCAGTACGATTTCTACCAGATGCTGCCGAACCTCAAGGTGATCGTCCCGCGGCCGACCGCTCCGGGCGCGCATGCCGCCGGGGTGCGCGGGGCGGGTGCCTACGGCGGCTACGTCCTGCAGGTCGGCTCCTACAGCAACGCCGCGCAAGCCGAACGCATCATCTCCGAGCTCGACAGCGTCGGAATCATCGCGCACGTCGACACCGTGCAGAGCCGCGGCGTGACGCTGCACCGGGTGCGCGTCGGTCCGATCACCGAGGCGTCCGAGCTGGCGCGCATCCGCGGCACGCTGCACGCGTTGCGCCTGCCGGCGATCGTGATTCCGGGCGCCGTGCACTGAGGCGCCCGCCGGCTCAGTCCTCGGCGATCGAGCGGAAGTCCAGGCCCAGGGAGCGCAGCTTGCGGTACAGGTGGGTCCGCTCCATGCCGACCCGCTTGGCGAGCTGTCCGACCTTGCCGTTGCACAGCAGCAGCTGTTGCTGCAGGTAGGCCCGCTCGAACTGCTCACGCGCCTCGCGCAGCGGCAGCGCCAGCAGGTCCTGCTTGACCAGCGGCTCGCCCGCCGGCGCCTGCACGGCGAGCTCGCGCTCGACTTCCTCCAGGCCGATTTCCTCACCGCCACCCTGGATCAGCAGGCGGTGCACGAGGTTCTTCAGTTCCCGCACGTTGTCCGGCCACGGATAGTTGCGCAACCGGTTCTGCGCCGCGACGCTGAAATGGCGCAGCGGCAGCCCCTCGGAATCGACCAGCCGGTCGACGTGGTAGCGCAGCAGCTCCGGCACATCCTCGGCGTAATCGCGCAGCGGCGGAACGCGCACGATCAGCGTATTGAGGTGCCCGAGCAGATCGCGCCGCAAGGCCTCGCCGGCGCGGTTCTCCACGCCCGGCTGCGCCGAGGAGACCAGCCGGGCACGCAGCTCGAGCGGCTCGCCGCCGCCGACGGGCGTGAAGCGGCCGGACTCCAGCGCACCGACCATCAGCCGCTGGGCGGCCGCGGGCAGATCCTCCAGCTCCTGGATGAACAACGTTCCATCGGCGGCCTGCTCTAGCAGCCCCGGCCGGCGCACGCCGGAGTCGATCGAGCCGAACAGCCGGCTCTCGGCGTCCGCGTCGCGCACGCTGCTCGCCACCAGCGTCATGAACGGGGCGCCGGCGCGCGGACTGCGGCTGTGCAGGTAGCGGGCGAACAGCTCGCGCCCCGAGCCGGGCTCGCCGATCAGCAGCACCGGGGAGGTGTGCGTGGCGATCTGCTGCAGCTCGGCGCGCAGCTGCTGCATCAGCTTGCTCTTGCCGGCCGGCATCATCAGCGCCGGAACGAACAGTTTGCCCGCCTGGCGCTTGCGCCGGCCGGCATCGAGCGCCCGCTCGACGGTGCGCAGCAGTTTCGCGAGCGAGAGTGGCTTTTCGACGAAATCGAAGGCACCGAGGCGCGTCGCCTCCACGGCGGTCTCGACCGTGCCGTGGCCCGACATCATCACCACGGGGCAACCGTCCGCGGCCGACGTGGACCACTCGCGCAGCAGCGTGATGCCGTCCACGTCCGGCATCCAGATATCGAGCAGCACCAAGTCGGGCATCTGGCGGGCACGCGCGGTCCGCGCCTGCGCGGCGTTGGCGGCGACTTCCACCGAGTAGCCTTCCTCGGAGAGGATCTCCTTCAGCAGACCGCGAATATCCGCCTCGTCATCGACCACCAGTATGTGTGCCGCACTCATGCTTGTTCGCTCCGCAGTGTCTGTCTTTTCTTATGTACCCCGAGGCGCTTGCCGAACGCCACCGGCAGCGCGATCCGGATCCGCGCACCGCCCTCCGGCCGGTTGTCCGCGTCGATCCGCCCCCCATGCTCCTCGACGATCTTCTTCACGATGGCCAGACCCAGACCGGTCCCCTTGGGCTTGCTGGTGACGTACGGATCGAAGATCCGCCCGAGCAGGTCCGCTTGGAACCCCGGCCCATTGTCACACACGCTCATGACGGCGAAAGCAGCATCGTCATCGCCTTCGAGCCGGGTACTGATCTGAAGCCGCGGTGCGGGCTGGCCGGCCAGCGCCTCGAGCGCATTGATCAGCAGATTGTTCAGGATCTGGCGGACCCGGCCCCGGTCGGCCTCGATGGCCTTCAGGCCCGCATCCAGGTCGAGCTCGATGCTCGCGCGCGGATCGTGCGAGCGGTACAGGTCGGCCACTTCGGTGATCAGCTGGTTCAGGCTGAAGCGGCTGACGTGCATCTCCGGGGCCCGGGCGTATTCGCTGAACGCGTTGACCATCTGCAGCATGCTCTCGACCTGTTGCACGATGGTGTGGGTCGAGCGCTCGAGGAATTCTGCCTCGGGCGGCGCGAGGATGGGCAGCAGCCGGCGCCGGACCCGCTCGGCGGACAGCTGGATCGGCGTGAGCGGATTTTTGATCTCATGCGCCAGGCGCCGTGCCACCTCGCCCCAGGCGGCATCGCGCTGCGCCTCGAGCAGCGCCGTGATGTCATCGAACACGATGACATAGCCCATGTCGCCGCTCTCTCCGGGCAGCGGAGTACAGGCGCACATCAGGGTCATCATGCGGCCGGGCTTGCCGAGGTCGATCTGTTCGCGCCACTCCTCGCGGCCACGCGCGAAACGCACCGCCAGGGCTGCGACGAACTGGCCCAGCCGCTCATTGCCAGCGGCGAGGTCCGGCAACGCCCGCCCGGTGGCGGCCGAGAAATCGGTGCCGAGAATGCCGGCGGCGGCCCGGTTGGCCATGCGCACCACCAGGTTGCGGTCGACCGCGAGCACGCCGGTCGAGAGCCGCGCCAGGATGATCGCCAGGCGCTCGCGCTCGCGCTCGACCGCCTGCTGGCTGCGGGTCGCCTCATCGTGCGCGCGCCGCAAGCGCTTGGTCATGTCGTTGAACGAGTGCACCAGGTAGCCCATCTCGTCACGCGAGGGCAGTGCGAGCCGGGTGGCGAAATCGCCCTTGCCCACCGCTCGGGTGCCGGCAATCAGGTCCTGCACCGGGCGTGCGAGCCGCTCGGCGGAGATGATCGCGCCGTGAATCGCCGCGAGCATCGCCAGCAGCAGCACCAGGGTGAGCGTCAGCGTGAAGCTGTATTTCAGCGGCTCGCGCAGCGCCGCGAGGTTGCCGTAGCGCGAATAGGAGCGTTGCACCGCGTTCGAGAGCGCCGAGAGCTGCGCCGGCACGGGGTAGACCGCCATCAGATAGCGCAGCCCGGCGGCGCCGGAGGATTCCGCGAGCGGCACGCCGATGCGGATCACGAACCGCCCGTTCGCCTGCGGCTCGAGGCTCACGTAGGTCTGCCGGTCGCTCACCGTGCGCACCAGGGAGGCCGGCGGGGCGAGCGGCACGTCGGCGAGCGGATTGCGCAGACTCGCCGCGAGGACCCGCTCATTCGCCCCGTACAACACGATCTCGCGCGCCGAGTCGGCGCGGCGCGCCTGATCGAGCTGACCCTGGATGCGCAGCACCGAGTGGCCGATGAGGGAGCGGGCCAGCACGGTCGTGCGGCGCGCCTCGGCCTGCACGCGCAGATCGAGTGCCGAGCGCGACAGCACGAGGGCGTCCTTCAGGCCCTGACGCACCTCAACCCGAAACCAACTATCGATGCCGCGGTTGAGAAACTGCAGCGAGGAGAAGTACACGATCAGCAGCGGCGCGATCACCAGCGCCCCGAAGATCGTCACCGTGCGCGCCGTGAGGCGCGAGCCCGGCACGTGGTTGCGGTAATCGCGCACCAGCTGCCAGATCCGCCGCACGAGCAGCACGATCAGCGCCAGCACACCGATGACGTTGAGCAGCACGATCCAGGGCTGCAGCCGGCCGAACTCCGAGGAGTTCTGCGCGCTCTTGGCGAGCAGCAGCAGCGCCGCCAGCCCGATCAGACTCCACAGCGCGACGGCGGCGAGGGCGCGCGCGCGTCCCCACCGCGAGGGCGTGTTCACACCGGCAGGGACCATGAGTACCAGGGGCTCTCGCGCTGCCAGTCGTCCGTCCAGAACAGCAGCGCGCGCAGTGAGGCCGGCAGCGTGCCGCGGCGCACGCCGGCGCGCACGCTGATGACGTAACGCCCGCCGTGCAACTGCGACTCGACCAGCACCGGCCAGTCATGCACGTGCTCCATGTAGTGCAGCGCCTTGTCCACGGAGGCGAAGCTGCGCTCTGCGCCGCTTTGCGCATCGCGCACCACGTAGCGGCGGGTGACCACGTGGTAGGCGAGCTGGCGGCGCAGCGTGACGTCAATGACGGTGTCGTTGAACCAGTAGTGCCGCACCTCCTCGATGCGGGTCTCGACGTCGAAACTCAACGTCACCCCGTTCTGCAGCGCCTTGAGAATGGTGGGATTCAGCGGATACGCGACGTGCGCGTTCAGCTCGATGACGCCGTGGTCGAAGTTGACGTACGCCGAGCGCACCGCGAGTGCGCCGTCGAGCGCGCTGGCCAACGCCACGGTGCGCAGCAGCGCCCAGGCCAGCACCGCCAGCAGCGCCCCCAGCATGCCGGCCCAGCGGTGCACTCCGCGCGGCACAATTCGTGGCCTCAATGCAACGACCGAACGCGTAAATCCCCCGATGTCTCTAGGCCGTCTCACGTTTCCGACGTTGTCTTTTCGACACAAGCATAATAGAAGCCGTCGGTTTGCGCCGCTCCTCCGCACAGCAGCTGCACGCCGTGAACGCCCGCCACCGCACCGGCCGGAAACGCCTCCGGCGGCAGCGCCACGAACTGGGCCGAGGGCTCGGCAGCCCGCAGGCGCCCGATGACCGCCTCGTTCTCCGCCGGCAGCACCGAGCAGGTCGAATACAGCAGCCGCCCACCCGGGGCGAGCAGGGCGAAGGCCGCCCGGAGAATCTCCAGCTGCGTCACGGCGAACGCGGCGATGTCCTCGGGCCGGCGCAGCAGCTTGATGTCCGGATGGCGCCGGATCACCCCGGTGCCCGAGCACGGCGCATCCACCAGGATGCGCTCGAAGGCGCGGCCGTCCCAGAACGCGTGCGGATCGCGCACGTCGGCGGCGACCAGGCGGGCCTCCAGGTGCAGCCGCTGAAGCGTCTCGGCAATGCGCCCGAGCCGGACCGGGTCGATGTCCACTGCCGTTACCTCGAGCTGTGCAGTGCGCTCGAGCAGGTGGGCGGTCTTGCTCCCCGGAGCGGCGCAGGCGTCGAGCACCCGCATGCCTGGCGCCGCCGCGAGCAGCGGCGCCGCAAGCTGCGCTCCGGCGTCCTGGACCGAGACCCAGCCGTCGGCGAACCCCGGCAGGTCCGCAACCGGCACCGGCGGATCGATCCGCACGGCGGTCGCTGCGGCCGCGCCGCCCGCGGCATCGAGCCGCCGCCCGGCGAGCCCGGCCGCAGCGAGCACCTCGAGATAATGTTCCGCGCTGCAGCGCTCGGGATTCAGGCGCACGGTGAGCGGCGGATGGGCATTGTTCGCCTCGAGCACCGCCGCGACCTGTTGCGGCCAGGCCGCCTGCAGCGCCTCGAACAGCCAGCGCGGGTGGGCGCTGCGGCGAGCCGGATCCGCATCGACGCGCGCGAAGATCCGTTCCCGCTCCGTCACCAGCCGGCGCAGCACGGCGTTCACCAGGCCGGCCGCGGCACCCTCGCGCAGCAGCCGGACCGCATCTACCGCGCCGTTGACGGTCAGTTGCGGCGCATTGCGCGAGTATTCGATCTGGTGCGCCGCGCACAGCAGCAGCGCGAGCACCTCGCGCTCGAGCGCTGCCGGACGCTTCAGCAAGCCCTCGAGCGCAGGTTTCAGGCGCCAGTACCAGCGCACCGTGCCGAGCGCGATGGCCCTTACCGCCGCGCGGCGCGGGCTCTCATCGTAGGCCGCGAGCGCCACGTCGGCGGACTGGCCGCCGAGCACGGCGCCGACCGCGCGGGCCGCATCAGCGAGCACGCCGGAGGTCGAATGCGGGGGCGTCACTGCGACGGTCCGAGCCGCATCCCGGGCTGCAGCCGCCGCGAGCCGTGCGCAAAGACACCGGCCTTCTGCGGCGCACCGCCCGGTCGCTGCAGCACCAGCACCTCGAGGGTCCCCTCGCCGCACTGCACCCGCAGGTAGCCCTGTTCGGGATGACCGGCCACCTCGAGGACGGTGCCGGGCGCGGCGGATGCGGGCGCCGGCGGCCCGAGCCGAGCCGCGTGCACCCGCAGGCGCTCCGCGGCACCGCTGTGCGGGTCGATGATCTGCGTCTCGGCGATCGCTCGCGGCCGTAGCGCGCGCACCTGCCGCTCGATATGCACGGCGCTCATCCGCCAGTCGATCTGCGCCTCCTCCTTCAGCAGTTTGCGCGCATACGTGACGCCTTCGGCCGGCTGGGGCCGCGCCTGGAGCGTGCCGGCCACCCACCCTTCCACGGCCGCGAGCAGCAACGGACCGGAGCGTGCCGCGAGCCGCTCGAGCAGGCTCGCACCGGTCTCCTGCGGCCCGATGGCCAGACGCTCCTGCAACAGGATCGGCCCGGTATCCAGACCCGCCTCCATGCGCATGATCGTCAGACCCGTCTCGGCATCCCCGGCGAGCAGCGCCCGCTCGACCGGCGCCGCGCCGCGCCACCGGGGCAGCAGCGAGGCATGGACGTTGAGGCACCCGAGCCGCGGCAGGTCGAGCACCGCCTGCGGCAGGATCAACCCGTAGGCCACCACCACCAGCAGATCCGCCCGCCACTCGAGCAGATCCGCCCAATCCGAGGGCTGCTTCAGCGACTGAGGCTGGCTCACCGGCACGTCCGGGGCGGCCGCGAGCTTGACCGGCGAGGCGCTGAGCTGGCGTCCGCGGCCCTTGGGCCGGTCCGGCTGGGTCAGCACCCCGACCAGGCGATGGCGCGAATGCCGCAGCGCCTGCAGCACCGGCACGGCGAATTGCGGCGTCCCTGCAAACGCCACGCGCAGTACGTTGTTTTCGGCCACGGGGTCGACCGGTCAGAGCGCCGGTGTGGGAGTCTCGACGCGCCGCTGCGCGCGCGCCTTGCGCTCCTTTTCGAGCTTCTTGCGGATACGCTCCCGTTTGAGGTTCGAGAGGTAGTCCACGAACAGCTTGCCGTCGAGGTGATCCATCTCGTGCTGAATACACACCGCGAGCAATTCGTCGCAGTCGCGCTCGAACACCTGGCCGGTGCGGTCCTGCGCCCGCACCCGCACCTGCGCGGCACGCTTGACCGCATCGAAGATCCCGGGCACGGACAGGCAGCCCTCCTCGCCGCTCGCCTCGCCCTCGCGTGCGATGATCTCGGGGTTGATCAGCACGAGCGGGTCGTTGTGCGCTTCGGAAACATCGATGACAATCACCCGCTGGTGTACGTCGACCTGCGTGGCCGCAAGGCCGATCCCCGGGGCGGCGTACATGGTCTCGAACAGGTCATCGACCAGACGGTGCAGCCCGGCGTCGAACCGGGTGACCGGCTGGGCCCGCGTGCGCAGCCGCGGGTCGGGGAACTCGAGTATCGTTTTCAGCGCCATGGAAAATTTTGGAGTCGCGATGGGAAAAGTGGTTCCAGCGGCCCCGGCCGGCCCGCAGGCCCTGAGGCGAGCGTGACCGGATGCACAGCTTGACATTAAACCGCCGTACACGGGGAGCCGTCATGCGAGTATACGCGGCCATGGCCTCGAAACAGATTCGCGGTGCTCGCCTCCTGCTGGCGGGCGGTGTTCCGGCCCTACTGGCGGCCTGCTCGGCCCTGCACGGTGCGAGCCGCCCGGCGGCGGCTGCGCCGCCGCCGGCGGTCGCCCGTCCTGCGCCGGCACCTGCCGCCGCTGCGGCATCCGCGCCGATCATCCGGCGCAGCGCCCCGATGACCTATACGGTCAAGCGCGGCGATACGCTCTGGGGCGTCGCCTCGAGGTTTCTGCGCAATCCGTGGGACTGGCCGGAGGTCTGGTACCTCAACCCCCAGATCCACAACCCGCACCTGATCTACCCCGGCGACGTGCTCGCGCTGAGCTACGGCGCCAACGGCCAGCCCTCGATCCGCCTGCTGCACGCCAGCCCGCTGCGCGGAGGGGCGGCGGGTGAGCCGACCGTGAAGCTGCGGCCGCACCTGCACAGCACACCGATCTCGGCCGCCATCCCGACCATCCCGTACTCGGCGATCGCCGCGTTCCTCGCCCGGCCGGTCGTGCTCAGCGCCAGTCAGATCGACCGCGCGCCGCACGTCATCGCCTTCCGCGGCCAGCAGCAGATCGCCGGCAACGGCTCGGTCGCCTACGTCAGCAGCCTGGGCCGGCATCCGCACGCCCGCTACAGCATCATCCACGTGGGCGACAAGCTGCGTGAGCCCGGTGATTTCGGCTTCGGGCACGTCTACGGCTACCTCGGCACCTATACCGCGACGGCCGTGATCACCGCCGCCGGACACCCGGCCACGGCGGTGCTCGCCGATTCGGCCCGCGAGACGTTCGCGGGCGACCGGCTGATCGCTTCGGACACCTCGGCGCCGCTGCGGATCGAGCCACGGGCCCCGGCGGGCCCGGTGCGCGGCAGGATCATCTGGGTGGTCGGCGGCACCGGTGGCGCGGATCTGGCCGGCCAGTACGACATCGTCGCGCTCGACCGGGGCAGCCGCGCCGGCCTGGTCCCCGGGGACGTGCTCGCGGTCGATCACCACGGCTCGGTGGTGCACGATACGCACGGCTCGTTCAGCTGGCTCTTCCACTCCCTGGGCTCCGCGGGGCGCGTGTTCGCCCCGCGGGTCAAACTGCCGAATTACCGGGCCGGTACGCTGCTGGTGTTCAAGACCTACCGGCGGCTGTCCTTCGCGCTCGTGGTGGCCGCATCGAACACCATCGCGGTCGGGGACGTCGTGCACAACCCCTGAGCGGGGTTCACCCGCCGGTAGACGGGCGGCCCGTGAGCGCCGCCAGCACCGGCGCGGTGAGCGGGCGGACGCCGCGCCAGAGCCGGAACGACTCGGCCGCCTGCTCGACCAGCATGCCCCAGCCGGGAACCGCCTCCCGACAGCCCAACGTCCGCGCCCAGCGCACGAAGGGCGTATCGGCTCGGCCGTAGGCCATGTCGTAACAGAAGGTCTGCGGCCCGAAGACCGCCGCCGGCACCCCGGGCAACTCGCCGGTGAGGCTCGCCGAAGTCGCATTGACGATGAGATCGAAGGGCTGCGCCCCGAGCTCGCCGAAACCGCAGCCTTCAACCGCGCCGAGACCGGCGAACACCACCGCAAGCGCCATCGCGCGCTCGGCGGTCCGGTTGCTGATCACGATCCGCTGCGGCCCGAGGGCCAGCAGCGGCGCCATCACCCCGCGCGCCGCGCCGCCCGCGCCGATCAGCAGAATGCTGCGCCCCCGGACCGGCACGCCGAGGTTGACCGTCAGGTCCTGCACCAGGCCGGCGCCGTCCGTGTTGTCCCCGAGCAGCGAGCCGTCGCGGCGCGCCGCCAGCGTATTGACCGCTCCGGCGAGCCGCGCGCGCTCGGTCAGCTCATGAGCGATCGTGAGCGCGCGCGTCTTGTGCGGCAGCGTCACGTTCAGCCCGCGCCCGCCGGTGGCGAAGAACTCGTAGACCTGTTCGGTGAAGCGCTCCGGCGGCACGTCCATCAGCCGGTAGCTGAGCGACTGGCCGGTCTGGCGCGCGAACAACGAGTGAATGAAGGGCGAGAGGCTATGGGCGACCGGGTGGCCCACCACGGCGTACTGATCGACACTCCCTTCCATGAGGCCGATTCTGCGCCCGCGCCGCTACCCTGTCACGCTGCCGGCCGCGTCAGCCAGCGCACCGAGCCGGCGACGCCCGGGGCAGCCTGCAGGTGCCCATGCAGCTCGGCGAGCCACTCGCCCATGCGGACGTCGAGTTGGTACGGCGGATTGACGATCAGCATCCCCGAGCCGTTCAGCGCAACCCGGGAGTCGCAGGGAAACAGCCGCAGCTCGGCCGCCAGCATCGGGCGGTCGAGCTCGCGCGGCAGCGCTTCGAGCCAGCGTTGCGTGTCGCGCGCGTCCTTCACTGGATACCAGACCGCGATGACGCCAGTCGGAAAGCGCCGCAGCGCCGCGGCGAGTTCGGTGCGCACCCGATCGAAGTCCCCGCGCGAGTCCTCGTAGGGCGGATCGATCAACGTCAGTGCGCGTCGCTGCGGCGGCGGCAGCGCGGCGTGCCAGTGCGCAAAGCCCTCACCGGTCTCGATGCGCAGCCGCACGCCCCCGGTCTCGGCGCCGAGCGCGCGGCGCAGAGCCCGGGCCTCCTCGGGCAGGAGTTCCACGAACACCGCCTGGTCCTGCGGGCGCAACGCGCTCACCGCCAGCCAGGGTGAACCGGGGTAGAGCCGGGCGGCGCCCCGCCCCCGGCGCAGTGCCGCCACGCGCTCGAGGTAGACCCGCAGCTCCGGCGCCGCGCACGGCGCGCCCTGCAGCCGCTCGATGCCCCCGGCGGCCTCGCTCGCCGATTCGGCGAGGTGGTAGACGCCTCGGCCGGCGTGGGTCTCGAAGTACAGGAAGCCCTTGTCCTTGCGCGCCAGTGCCGCGAGCAATGCCAGGAGCGTCACGTGCTTGTGCACATCCGCGAAATTGCCCGCGTGGTGGGCGTGCCGGTATTTCATGCGCGCGCACAGTAGCAAACCCTCGCGCCGCGCGGGCGGTGGGACCGTCCGGCGCCGGACCGCGAGCCCGAGCCGCGCCGCAGCCCGGGGGTGCGCGCCGGACCGAATCCGGCCTCAGCCCGAAATCAGTCATACAAATCAGCGGGTTATGCAAAATCGACGCGGCCGTGCATTGGACAAGGAATATGAAATGCTGTTAGATGCGCTCGGCCTTGAGCCGGCGACCTCCGATTCCTTCGCGGCCGGCTCGGGTGGTTCCGGCGCACCGATCGGCCCGGCAGGGGCTGCTCCAGGCGCTGCAGGGGCGCCTCGCGCCGCACTTCGGCGGCCGCGTTGTGGCCGAATCGACTCGCACTGACTGCTGCTTGATCAATGACAACCGGCTGCGTTCTCGACGTTCTGATCTACGTTTACGACCATTACCTGTTGGCGGACCCGGCGCAGGTCCCGGCGCGCCGGCAGATCCTCTCGGCGCTCGCGCGCAAGGGCTTCACGGTCGGGGAGGTGGCGCATGCGATGGAGTGGCTCTCGGTGCTGGCGGCCGGGTCGCAGCAGGCGGCAGCGCCCGAGGTCCCGCCCGCGCGGCGGGCCGTACGGATCTTCGCCGAGGGCGAACTGGGGCGGCTCTCGGACGATTGCCGGGAATTTCTCACCCGGCTCGATCGCGACGGGGTGCTCACGATCGAGCAGCGTGAACTGGTCATCGAGCGCACGCTGGCGCTCGATGTGGCCGAACCGACGCTCGAGCAGCTGCGGTGGGTAGTCCTGCTGGCGCTGTCCGTGCAGCCCGCCGAAGACGCCGCGTTTGCGCGCTTCGAGGCGCTGATGGCGAGCGAGCGCAGGATCGTGCGGCACTGAAACGGACACGGTAAAGACATGGCAGATAATCTGGTTGTCGTCGAGTCGCCGGCCAAGGCGAAGACGATCAAGAAATACCTGGGCAAGGACTTCGAGGTCCTGGCCTCCTACGGCCACGTGCGCGATCTGGTGCCGAAGGAAGGCGCGGTCGACCCCGAGCACGGCTATGCGATGCGCTACCAGGTGCTCGAGAAGAATGAACGACACGTCGAGAGCATCGCCCGCGGACTGAAGAAGTCCAAGGCGCTCTACCTCGCGACCGACCCGGACCGCGAGGGCGAGGCGATCGCCTGGCACTTGAAGGAGATCCTCGCGGCCCGCGGCGAGCTCGACGGCAAGACGGTGCACCGCGTGGTCTTCTACGAGATCACGCGCAACGCGATCCGCGAGGCGGTGGAACGGCCGCGCGACCTGTCGCTCGACCTGGTCAATGCGCAGCAGGCACGCCGCGCGCTCGATTACCTGGTCGGCTTCAACCTCTCCCCGCTGCTGTGGAAGAAAGTCCGCCGCGGTCTCTCGGCCGGACGGGTGCAAAGCCCGGCGCTGCGCATGATCTGCGAGCGCGAGGCGGAGATCGAAGCATTCGTCGCCCGCGAGTACTGGACGCTCGATGGCCAGGGCTCGAGCCGCGGCGCTCATGCGCCCTTCCCGCTGAAGCTGCAGGAATACCGCGGCCGCAAGGTCGAGCAGTTTTCGTTCACGGACGAGACTGCGGCGCGCGAAGTGGAGCGCACGCTGCAGCAAGCGAGCGGCGCGAGTGGCGCAGCGGGACAGTTTGAGACCCCGGGGCACCTCGAGGTGCTCGCCGTCGAGCGCAAACAGCGTCGGCGCAGCCCGGCCCCCCCATTCACCACCTCGACGCTGCAGCAGGAAGCGGCTCGCAAGCTCGGCTACAACGCCCGGCGCACGATGCGCCTGGCGCAGCAGCTCTACGAGGGCGTCGATCTCGGCGAGGGCAACGTCGGTCTGATCACCTACATGCGTACCGACTCGGTGTCGCTCGCCCAGGAGGCCGTGCAGGAGATCCGCGCCGTGGCGGCGCGGCTGTACGGACAGGACGAGGTGGCCGAGGAGCCGCGTGTATTCAAGACCAAATCGAAGAACGCGCAGGAGGCGCACGAGGCCATCCGCCCGACGTCCGCGGCCATCACGCCGGCGGAGGTCGAGGGCAAGATCGACAACGACCTGTACCGGTTGTACGCGCTCATCTGGAAACGTGCCGTTGCCTCGCAGATGGCCGTGGCGGTGTTCGACACGGTCGCCGCCGACATGTTGGCCGGTCCCGACGGGCCTGAGCGGCACGTACTGCGCGCGACCGGCTCGACGCTGGTCAAGCCCGGCTACATCTCGGTCTACCAGGAAGGCACCGACGACGCCAAGAGCGACGACGAGGACCACGCACTGCCGCCGCTGAACGAAGGGGATCGCGTCGATCTGGTCGCCCTCACCGCGGCGCAGCACTTCACCGAGCCGCCGCCGCGCTTCAGCGAGGCCTCGCTCGTCAAAGCGCTCGAGGAGCACGGCATCGGCCGCCCCTCGACCTACGCGACCATCATCTCGACGCTGCAGGACCGCGAGTACGTCGAGATGGACAACCGGCGCTTCATACCGACGGACATCGGCAAGATCGTCAACCGGTTCCTCACCGATCATTTTCATCGCTACGTCGAGTACGGCTTCACGGCCGCCATGGAGGACGAACTCGATGCCGTCTCGCGCGGCGAGGAAACCTGGACCGCGCCGCTGGAGAAGTTCTGGAAGCCATTCATCCAACAGGTCGAGCAGATCGAGAAGAACGTGACGCGCGAGCAGGTCGCTCAGGCACGCGAACTCGGCACCGACCCGGCGAGCGGCAAGCCGGTCAGCGTGCGCATGGGCCGCTTCGGCCCGTTCGTGCAGATCGGCACCAAGGATGATGAAGAGAAGCCGCGGTTCGCCGGCCTGCGGCCGGGTCAGAAGATGGACTCGGTGACGCTCGCCGAGGCCATGGAACTGTTCAAGCTGCCGCGCACGCTCGGGGAAACCGCCGAGGGCGAGAGCGTCGTGACCAACATCGGTCGCTTCGGTCCGTACGTCAAGTACGGCAGCAAGTACGTCTCGCTGAAGGAGGACGATCCGTACACCGTCTCCCTGGAGCGGGCGCTCGAGGTGATCCGCCTGAAGAAGGAAGCCGACGCCAACCGCATCATCACCGACTTCGGCGTCGACAACATCCAGGTGCTCAACGGCCGTTACGGCCCGTACGTCACCGACGGCACCAAGAACGCCAAGATCCCGAAGGACCGGGAGCCGAAATCGCTCACGCTAGAGGAGTGCCGCACGATGCTGGCGCAGGCCCCTGCGCGCGGCCGCGGCCGTTTCGGACGCGGGGCGGGCAAGCGTGCCGGCGCCGCCAAGGCACCCGCGGCCGCACCGGCCACGACGCCGCCAGCTGCGAAGAAGAAGAGCGCGGCGGCGCCGCGGGCGAAGACGGCTGCGAAAAAAACGGCTGCCGGCACCCAGAGCCGCGCGCGCACGGGCGCGAAGCGCGCCGCGGGCGCCGCCAAAGGCTCGCCGCGGACCGGCGCAGCGAAGTAGCCTCTCGAGGCGCACCCGGGACTCGCCATGACCCACTGGGATCTCATCGTCATCGGCGGCGGCAGCGGTGGGCTTGCCGCAGCGCAGCGCGCCGCCGAGTACGGCGCCAAGGTGCTGCTGGTCGAGTCGCATCGGCTCGGCGGCACCTGCGTGAACGTCGGCTGCGTGCCGAAGAAAGTCATGTGGTATGCGGCGGATCTGGCCGAAGGCCTGCACGATGCCGCCGGCTACGGCTTCTCGTTGAGTGCGAACGGCCATGACTGGCAGGCACTGAAGAGCAAGCGCGACGCGTACATCGGGCGCCTGAACGGCATCTATGCGGGCAATCTGGACAAACGTGGCGTGACGCTGGTACGCGGCCGCGCCGCGTTCGCGGACCGCACGCACGTCACGGTCGGCTCCGAGCGCTTCAGCGCCCCGCACATCATCGTGGCCACCGGCGGGCACCCGGTGGTGCCGCCGGTACCGGGCGCCGGGCTCGGCATCACCTCGGATGGATTCTTCGAACTGACCTCGCGTCCCGAGCGCGTCGCGGTGGTCGGCAGCGGCTACATCGCGGTGGAGTTCGCCGGGATCTTTGCCGCCCTCGGCTCCCGCGTGGAGCTCGTTCTGCGCACCGGCGCGGTGCTGAAGCAGTTCGATGCCATGCTCGGGGAAGCGACGCTGAAGCTGCTCACGGCTCAGGGCGTCGTGGTGCACTCCCATGCGATCCCCGAGGCGCTCTCGGGCGAAGCCGGCCACGTCCTGCTCACGACGCGCGACGGCCGCCAGCTCGGTCCGTTCGAGACGCTCGTGTGGGCCGTCGGGCGCGCGAGCGCCGTGGCGGACCTGAACCTCGGGGCCGCCGGGGTCGCGTGCGACGCCGAAGGATTCATCCAGACCGACAAGTACCAGGCGACGAGCACGGCGGGCATCTACGCCATCGGCGACGTCACCGGCCGGGCGCAGCTGACGCCGGTGGCGATCGCAGCCGGGCGCCGCCTCAGCGACCGGCTGTTCGGCGGCCAGGCCGATCGCCATCTCGACTACCACAACATCCCGACCGTGATCTTCGCGCATCCGCCGATCGGCACCGTGGGCCTGAGCGAGCACGAGGCGCGCAACAATTACGGCGCTGAGAACGTCACGGTGTTCAAGTCGAGCTTCGTGCCGATGTACCACGCCATGACGGAGCACAAGCCGCGCTGCGACATGAAGCTGGTGACGGTCGGCCCCGAGCAGCGCGTCGTCGGGGTGCACGTCATCGGACCCGGTGCCGACGAGATGATGCAGGGCTTCGCGGTGGCGGTGCGCATGGGAGCCAGCAAGCGCGATTTCGACGACACGGTGGCGATTCATCCGACCAGCGCCGAAGAGTTGGTCACCATGCGGTGAGCGGCGTGGCGCGCCAGTTGCGCTCCGGCACCGCTCGGGCAGAATGCGGACATGGATAATCCGCTGCTCAACCATGACCCGCTGCCGCCGTTCGGGCGCATCAGCGCCGCTGACGTCGAGCCCGGCATCGGCGCGCTGCTCGGCGAGGCGCGGACCGAAATCGAAGCGATTGCCGCGCGCGAGCCGCCGACCTTCGCCACCGTGGTCGAACCGCTCGAGGAGCTGCACCACCGTGTTGCGCGCGCCTGGTCGCCGGTCAGCCACCTCAACGCCGTGCTGAACTCCGAGCCGCTGCGCGCCGCCTACAACGCCTGCCTGGGACCGCTGTCGGCCTACCAGACCGATCTGGCGCAGAACGAGAGGCTGTATCGGGCGTACCGCAGCATCGAGGCTCGCGAGGGCGCGGCGCTCGATCCGGTCCGCCGCCGTCTCATCGAGCACACGCTGCAGGACTTCACCCTGGCCGGTGTCGGCCTGCCGCAAGCGGCCAAGGCGCATTACAAGCAGGTGATGCTCGAGCTGACGCAGCTGCAAGCGAAGTTCGAAGAGAACGTGCTCGATGCGACCAACGCGTGGAGTCACCACGTCACCGACCCGGCGCACCTGCGCGGACTGAACGAGACGGTCCTCGAGCAGAGTCGCCGCCGGGCACAGGAGAAGCAGCGCGAGGGCTGGCTGCTCACGCTCGATCAGCCGACCTACGTTGCGGTGGTGACCGACGCGGAGTCCCCGGAGCTGCGCCGCGCGTTCTACACCGCCTGGGCCACGCGCGCCTCGGACCAGGGACCGCTCGCCGGCCGCTGGGACAACGCGCCGGTCATCGAGCAGATTCTCGCCAAACGGCATGAAGCAGCCCAGGTGCTCGGCTTTGAGAGTTTCGCCGATTACGCGCTCGCCAAGCGCATGGCGCGCAGCCGCGGGGAGGTCCTGGGATTCCTCGAGGAGCTCGCGCGCGCGGCCCGCCCCGCGGCCGAGCGGGAATTCGCCGAGCTCGAAGCATTCGCCGGGCGGCCGCTGCAGGCCTGGGACGTTGCCTACTACTCCGAGCGGCTCCAGCAGCAGCGCCACTCGGTGTCCCAGGAGGAACTGCGACCCTACTTCCCGTTGCCGCGCGTGCTCGACGGACTCTTTGAAGTCGCCGAACGGCTCTTCGGCGTGCGCATCCGCGAGCGCACCGGGGTGGCGGTGTGGCATCCGGACGTGCGGTTCTTCGACATCGAGCACAGCGGCCGCCCGATCGGCAGCTTCTATCTCGACGCCTACGCACGACCCCACAAACGCAGCGGCGCCTGGATGGACGAGTGCGTCGGCCGCAAGCACCTCGCGAGCGGCGATGCACTGCCGGTCGCCTACCTGGTGCTGAACGTGCTGCCGCCCGGCCAGGACCGCCCGGCGCTGCTGACGCACGACGACGTGCTGACGCTGTTCCACGAGTTCGGCCACGGGCTGCATCACCTGCTCACCCGCGTGGACTTCCCGAGCTTGGCCGGTATCAACGGCGTGGCCTGGGATGCGGTCGAACTGCCGAGCCAGTTCATGGAGAACTACGCCTGGGACCGGCAGGTGCTGGGGCGGATCTCCGGCCACTTCCAGAGCGGCGCGCCGCTGCCCGAGGCGCTCAAGCAGCGCCTGTGCGCCACGCGCAGCTTCCACGCCGGACTGCAGATGGTGCGGCAGCTGGAATTCGCGCTGTTCGATTTCCGCCTGCACGCCGAGTACGACCCGGCCCGCGGCGCCCGACTGCTCGAGCAGCTGCGCGAGGTTCGCGCGCAGGTGGGGGTGATCCCGGTGCCCGAGTGGAATCGCTTCCCGATGAGTTTCGGGCACATCTTCGCCGGCGGGTACGCGGCCGGCTATTACAGCTACAAGTGGGCCGAGGTGCTGGCGGCGGACGTGTTCTCCGCGTTCGAGGAGCACGGCACGTTCGACCGGGCCACGGCGCAGCGCTACCTGGACAGCATCCTCTCCCAGGGCGGCAGCCGCGATGCGCTCGAGGCCTTCATCGCCTTTCGCGGCCGCCCGCCGCAGGTCCAGGCGCTGCTGAAGCAACACGGTATTTCCGCACCTGCGCCGCTAACGTGACCCCGGTCGCGCTTCGGCGGATGCCCCCGGTGATTCTGAGCAGTGGCTCTCGGTATGCGGCCGGGGTTTGGCCCAAAGTCGCGCCAACACCACGCAGGCCGTCGGCCCACCGCGCCGGCCCTTTCAGCAGCAGAATGACCAGCGAGCGGCGCAGCGACTTCGACGTCACCGATACCGTACAGGTCAGCTCGCCGGCCGCCGTGCTCGCCGCTGCGGAGGCGCTGTTTGCGCCGACCTGGCCGAGCACGTCGCTCGAGCCGCTGCGGCGCGCGTTCGAGCACTTCGAGCGCCTGTTCGCCGGGGAGGTGCCCGGCTTTCACGGGGTCGATACGGTCTATCACGACCGCCAGCACACGCTCGACATCACCCTCGCGCTCGCCCGTCTGCTGGTCGGATTCGAACGCCAGGCCGTGCCAGCGGCCCGCCTCGGCGGCGATCGGGCGGTGGTGACACTGATTACCGGGCTGTTCCACGACGTCGGCTATCTGCGACGCACCGAGGAGTCCGAATCGCGCAACGGCGCGGAGTTCACCCGCGTGCACGTCTCACGGGGCGCGCGCTTTCTGGAGGATTACCTGCCGCGGATCGGGCTTCAGGCCTGGGTGCCGGTGGCGTGCGAGATCATCCATTTCACCGGCTACGAGCGCTCCCCGGCCGAGATCCAGACGCGCCTGCGAGACCGGCGCGACGTGCTCGCCGGCCACCTGCTCGGCACCGCCGACATGATCGCGCAGATGGCCGACCGCTGTTATCTCGAGAAATGCCGCGACCGGCTGTACCTGGAGTTCGTACTAGGCGGGGTGGCGGTGCCGACCTCCGCGGACGGCCAGACCGAAGTCCGCTACGCCTCGGGTCTGGATCTGCTGCGCCAGACCCCGCAGTTCATCGAGGACGTGCGCACCAAGCGGCTCGACGGCGAGTTCGCCGGCGCGTACCGCTACCTCGAAGTGCTCTACGGCGGCCGCAACCCGTACATGGAGTCGATCGAGCGGAACCTGCAGTTCCTGCGCCGGGTGCTGCGCAGCGAGAACTGGCGGCTGCTGCGCCGCCGCCCGCCGATCTTCGCGGCCACCGCCGATCCGATGGGGACGATGCGCGGCCTCATGGTGAGCTACCTCAAGCGCGTCTGGTCGAACGCGCGCGGCTAGCGCACCGCACCGCTCTGGCCGGCGCCCGCCTGACGTAAAGCGTTGACGCCCGCCCGGGTGGACTCTATTCTCGTCGCATGACCACCTATGCCTGGGTGCCTGGGCATGGAGAGCGGCTCGAGCCGCCTGGTACAGCTGACCCCCGCCCACCGGGGCACGCACCGCCGGCCGAACGCAGAGGACCGGGCCGCATGCCTACGAGGCCGTCTCTGCACAGCGGCGCTCCCGCGACTGCATGCGCAACGGGCGATGATCCGGACCAACCTCTGCCGAGCGAGTGATTTGCGGTGAGCCGCGCTTTGAAACACCTGGGTTCCGTGCTGTGGGCGTTCGGCCTGACGCTGCTGGTCGCGCTCGCGAGCGGGGCGGCCGCGCTGTGGGGCCGCTGGCCCGGCACCACGGCCGTCACGGTGGCCGGTGCGGTGGCGCTCGCCGGCAGCTTGCTCGCGGCAGCCCGCGCCTGGCGCGCCGCGCGCGCCGCAGACCAGGCGGCCGAAGCACTCACGCGCAGCGCCCAGCGGATTGCCCAGGGCGATTACGCCCGGCCCGTCGAGGTGCGCGGTCGGGGCGATCTCGAGGCGCTCGAGCTGGCGATGGAGCGCATGCGCGCCCGGCTGCGCCAGTCGACCATCAATAAGGACTACCTGCGCAGCATCCTCGACAGCATGACCGATGCGGTGTTCCTGACCTCCCCGGACGGGGTGATCAAGAGCGCCAATGCCGCGGCCTGCAAGATGCTCGGCTTCGCCGAGGAGGAACTGCTCGGGCGCAGCATCGTCTCGCTGCTCGATGAGAGTGTGCGCGGCGGCTTCGATCTGCTGCAGGCTGCGCAGGACACCCGCGAGAGCGTGGTGCGCACCCGCGACGGGCAGACCATTCCGGTCTCGCTCGCCGGCTCGCGCATCGAGACCGACGATCCACAGTTCCAGGGCAACATCTTCGTCGCACGCAACGTCACCGAACGGAAGCGGGCCGAGCGACGCATCCGCTACCTGGCGCGCTACGACACGCTGACCAAGGTCCCGAACCGCATGCAATTCCAGCACCTGCTGCAGCAGACGCTGGCGCGCGGGCTGCGCAGCGGACGCTCCGTGGCACTGCTGTACCTGGACATGGACCGCTTCAAAGAAGTCAACGACACCTTCGGACACGACACCGGCGACCGGGTGCTCGAGGTGCTCGCCGAGCGGCTGATCCGCGCCGTGCCGCAGGGCGCGATTCTCGGCCGGCTGGCCGGAGACGAGTTCGCGCTGTGCGTCCACGGACTGCCCGCGGAGAGCGACAACCGCGTGCCGGTCGGGCAGCTCGCGCGCGCGATCCTGAACGAAGTGGCGCGCGCCTTTCAGTTGAACCAACAGGAAGTATTCCTCACCGCGAGCATCGGCGTTGCGTTCTGTCCGCGCGATGCGGAAAACGTGATCGACTTGATCCGCAACGCCGATGCGGCCATGTATCACGCCAAACAAAACGGCGGCAACACGTTCATGTTCTACGCTGCGGAGATGAACGCCGCGGCGGTGGAACGGCTGATTCTCAAGAGCAAGCTGCGCCGCGCGCTCGAGCGCGACGAGCTGGTGATCCGCTACCAGCCGAAGGTCGAGCTCGCCACCGGACGGGTCGCGGGCGCCGAGGCGCTCCTGCGCTGGCGGCTGCCCGGTCACGGCGACATTCCGCCCTCGCGCTTCATCCCGCTCGCCGAGGAAACCAATCTGATCCTCGACATCGGTGAGTGGGTGCTCAACCGGGTGTGTCTGGATTACCGTCAGCTGAAGACCTCGGGCGGTGAGCCGGGACGCATCTCGCTGAATCTCTCGCTGCGTCAGCTACGCCAGGCGAGCTTCATTCTGCGTTGCCGCTCGGTGTTCCGCCGTCACGGCGTCTCGCCCACCGCGCTCGAACTCGAGATTACCGAGACGACGCTCATGGCGGACACGAAGAACACGCTGCGGCTGCTCGAGGAGCTGCACGCGATGGGACTGCACCTGTCGATCGATGACTTCGGCACCGGCTACTCCTCGCTCTCGGCACTGCAGCAGTTCCCGATCGGGACGCTCAAGATCGACCAGTCCTTCGTGCGCGACGTGCAGCACAATGCCGGTAATGCCACGCTGGTGCGCACGATGATCGAGATGGGCCACAGCCTCGGGATGGTGGTGGTCGCCGAAGGCGTCGAGTCGGTCCAGCAGCTGCAGTTCCTGCGCGAGAACGGCTGCGATCAGGCGCAGGGGCGCCTGTTCGGCGATCCGTGCGCCGCGGAGAGCCTGCTCGAGCTGCTGCGCGGCCAGGACGCCTCCGGCGCGCCCTTCGGACACCTGCTGCGCCCGGCGGGCGCGGTGAGCCGCCCCGCCTAGCGCCGAACGACCGGCGCGCTCAGCGCTGGGCGTGCAGGTGCGCCTCGAGAAACCACAGCTGCTTGTCGGCCTCGCGCGAGACTTCGGTGAACAGATCCGCGCTGTCGGCATCGCCGAGCCGCGCCGTCTCATCGATGCCGGCGCGCACCTTGCGCCCGAAGTCCGCCAGCGCCGTGGCCAGCGCCTCGAGGTGCGCCACACCCTCGACGATCTGCTCGGGGTAGGCCTTCAGCGTCGTGGTGCGCGACACCGCTGCCAGGGTTCCGCCCGCGGTTCCGCCGAGCGCGGTCACCCGCTCGGCAATACCATCGACCTGCGCCTCGATCTGCTCGGCGATCTGGTCGAACAGCTCGTGCAGCGCGATGAAATTCGGTCCCTTGACGTTCCAGTGCGCATGCTTGGTCTGCAGCGCCAGATCAATGGCGTCGGCGAGCCGTGCGTTGAGCAGACGGATCACCTGGGTGCGGGTGTCGGCGGAAAGATCGTTGCGGGTCTCGAACATGGCATTCTCCTCAGTCGCTCATCGTCAGTGCTGCGGCGGTGGATCTCACGTCGGCTCAATTAGTATGACGGTTCGCCACGCCGCGAAGCGGGTGAGGCTGTTGTAGCACCGGGCGAATGACGCAGGCCAATCGCTAGTTCGGATCAGGATGATAAAGGGCGTCTATCGGCGCTAGAATTGCGGGCTTTCCCCGTACGGAACACACGCACCATGAAACCCGCAATGAACGTCGCGATCACCGGCGCCGCCGGCCAGATCGGCTATGCCCTCGCCTTCCGTGTCGCCTCCGGAGCGCTGCTTGGCCCGGATCAGCCCATCAACCTGCACCTGCTCGAGGTCACTCCGGCGCTGCAGGCACTGAACGGCGTGGTCATGGAGCTCGCCGACTGCGCGTTCCCCGGACTGAACAAGATCGTCGCGACGGACGACGCCAAGGTGGCGTTCCGTGACTGCCACGTGGCGCTGCTGGTCGGCGCCCGGCCGCGCGGCCCGGGCATGGAGCGCAAGGATCTGCTGCTTGCCAATGCACAGATTTTCTCCGCGCAGGGCAAGGCACTGAACGACGCCGCCGACCGCAACGTCAAAGTGCTGGTGGTGGGCAATCCGGCCAACACCAATGCGCTGATCGCGCGGGCCAATGCCAAGGATCTGAACCCGCGCAATTTCACGGCGATGACCCGCCTCGATCACAATCGCGCACTCTCGCAGCTGGCCGAGAAGACCGGCACGCACGTGCTCGACATCCGCCGCATGACCATCTGGGGCAATCACTCCGCGACGCAGTATCCGGACATCAGCCACGCGCTGGTGGGCGGCAAGCCGGCGCCATCGCTGGTGGAAGCCTCCTGGGTCGAGCAGACCTTCATCCCGCAGGTCCAGCAGCGCGGCGCGGCCATCATCAAGGCCCGCGGCGCCTCGTCGGCCGCCTCGGCCGCCTCCGCTGCGATCGATCACATCCACACCTGGGTGCACGGCACCGCCGAGGGTGACTGGGTGAGCATGGCGATCCCGTCCGACGGCAGCTACGGCATCCCCGAGGGCGTGATCTACTCGTACCCGGTGACCACGCGCAATGGGGAATACCAGATCGTTCAGGGTCTGGACATCAGCCCCGCCAGCCGCAAGCGAATGGACGCGACCCTCGCAGAACTGCACGAGGAACGCGACGGTGTGAAGACGCTCCTCGGCTGACCGTCACTGCGCCGGCGCAGCATCGCTGCGCCGGCCCGCTGCGGGTCCGGATCACGGTCCGGCCCGCATCGGCCGCCGGGGCGGGCCGTCCCCCGGCCGGCCGGAAACCCGCTATAGTGCGGCGGCGCCGTTCCTTTTTTCTTCGACAGCTCGGCACGAAGGAGCTTCCATGCTGGGTGCACTCCTTGCGCTCGTCGCCGCCGCCGCCATCGGCTATGCCGTGACCCAGGCCGGCGGCGTCATCACCCTGATCCTCATCGTCGCGGTGCTCTACCTCGCCTACCGCCGACTCTCGCTGCTCGCCTTCACCGCCACGTTCACCGTGCTGCTGGCCGCCTACAGCTACTTTGGGGCGAGCAACGCCGCGGCAGCGACCTGGAAGGGGTTCCTGTGGCTGTCGCTCGCGGCGCTGTGGCTGCTGAACGTGCGCTGGCTGCGCAAAGCGCTGATCACCCGGCCGTTCATGAAGGCCTATCGGCGGCTCCTGCCCTCGATGTCGCAGACCGAGCGCGAGGCGCTCGAGGCCGGCACGGTGTGGTGGGACGGGGAGCTGTTCACCGGTGCACCGCAGTGGTCGAAGCTGCTCGGCGCGCGAGCCCCCGAGCTCAGCGCCGAGGAACAGGCGTTCCTCGACGGCCCCTGCGAGGAACTGTGCCGCATGCTCGATGACTGGAACATCACGCACGAGCGCGGCGATCTGCCGCCGCACGTGTGGGAGTTCATCAAGGCTCGCGGCTTCTTCGCCATGATCATTCCGAAGCGCTACGGCGGCCTGGAGTTCTCCGCTTTCGCGCACTCGTGCGTGCTGACCAAGATCGCCAGCCGCAGCGCGACGGCATCCTCCACCATCGCGGTACCGAACTCGCTCGGACCGGCCGAGCTGCTGCACCATTACGGTACCGAGGAGCAGAAGAACCACTACCTGCCGCGGCTCGCGCGCGGGGAGGAGGTGCCGTGCTTTGCGCTGACCGGACCGCGTGCCGGCTCCGACGCCGCCTCGATTCCCGACACCGGGGTGGTCTGCCGCGGACAGTGGCAGGGCCGCGAAGTGCTCGGCATGCGGCTGAATTTCTCCAAGCGATACATCACGCTCGCGCCGATCGCGACGGTCATCGGCCTGGCGTTTCGGCTGTTCGATCCCGACAAACTGCTCGGCGAACAGGCCGATCTCGGCATCACCTGCGCGCTGATTCCGCGCGAGACGCCCGGTGTCAGCATCGGCCGGCGGCACTTTCCCTCCAACATCCCGTTCCAGAACGGGCCGGTGCAGGGCCGCGACGTGTTCGTGCCGCTCGATTTCATCATCGGGGGACCGAAGATGGCCGGCGCCGGCTGGCGCATGCTGGTCGAGCAGCTCTCGGTCGGCCGGTGCATCTCGCTGCCCTCCAATGCCACCGGGGGCGCGAAGGCCGGCGTGTGGGCGAGCGGCGCCTACGCGCGCATCCGACGGCAGTTCAACATGCCGGTCGGGCGCTTCGAGGGCGTCGAATCGGTGCTCGCGCGCATGGCCGGCCTCACCTACACCATGGATGCCGCGCGCTCGGTCACGGCCGGGGCCATCGATGGCGGGGAGAAGCCCTCCGTGCCCTCAGCGATGCTGAAGTACCACGTGACCGAGATGGGGCGACAGGTCGCCAATGACGCCATGGACGTGCACGGCGGCAAGGGGATCTGCCTCGGTCCGAAGAACTACCTGGCGCGCAGTTACCAGGCCGTGCCGGTGACGATCACGGTGGAGGGCGCGAACATCCTCACGCGCAGCCTGATCATCTTCGGCCAGGGCGCGGTCCGCTGCCATCCGTTCGTGCTGCGCGAGATGAATGCTGCCCGCAATCCCGATCACGCCCAGGGTCTGGAGGAGTTCGACCGCGCCCTGTTCGGGCACATCGGCTTCACGATTTCCAACGCGGTGCGCTCGCTCATCATGGCGCTGACGCACGCGCGTTTCACTCGCTCGCCCGTGAGCGGGCCGACGGCGCGCTACTATCAACACATCGTGCGCTTCAGCGCCTCGTTCGCCTTCACCGTCGACGTCGCGATGCTCACCCTCGGCGGCTACCTGAAGAAGAAAGAGAATCTCTCCGCTCGGCTTGGCGACGTGCTCTCGGCAATGTACCTCGCCTCGATGGTGCTGAAGCATCACGAGAACCAGGGCCGCCCGGAGGAGGACCTGCCGATCGTGGAGTGGGCCTGCCGCAACCTCCTCTATCACGCCCAGGAGCAGCTGCACGGCTTTCTGCGCAACTTTCCCAACCGCATGCTCGCCGGACTGATGCGCGCGGTCGTCTTTCCGCGCGGGCGGCACTATTCGGCGCCCTCCGACCGGCTCGGCCGTCAGGTCGCCGAGCGGCTCACGCAGCCCTCGCAGAGCCGCCAGCGCATCGGCCAGTACATCTACACCACCGTCGAGCCCGGCAATCCGCTCGGACTGCTCGAAGAGGCGCTCGAACTCGCCCTCGACATGGAACCGCTGGAGAAGCGCATCCGCGTCGAAGGGGTCAAGACCGGCCGGATCAGCGCCCTCGACCTGCCCGGTCAGCTCGAGCAGGCACTCGCCGCCGGCATCATCAGCGCCGCGCAAGCCGATGCGCTGCGCGCCTTCGATGCCAAGGTGATGAACCTCGTGAACGTCGATGACTTCGCGCCGCACGAACTCGGCACGCAGTCGCAGCCGGATTACGAGCAGCGCGCGGCCTCGCCGGCGCTGGCATGAACACGGCGATCGGAACTGCCGCGCCCGCGGCCCGCGACGGCGCCGTCGGCGCGTACCGCGCGGGAGTGGCGTGCGAGAACTGCGCGGCGGCGCTTGCCGGGCCGTTCTGCAGCCAGTGCGGGCAGCGCCACCACGAGCACCCGGTGCACTCCTTCTGGCACTTCCTGCAGGAGGCGACCGAAGACATGACGCACGCGGACTCGCGGCTGTGGCTGACGCTGCGCGCGCTGCTGTTCCGGCCGGGATCGCTGACCCGGGAGTTTCTCGACGGGCACCGCGTGCGCTACCTGCCGCCGGTGCGTCTGTACCTGGTGGTGAGCCTGCTGTTCTTTTTCATCACGGGACTCGCGACGTCGTTCGGATCCGGCGCCAACGTCATCGTGGTGCACAGGGGTAAGGATTTTCAGATGGCGGTGGCGCCGCCCGGCGCGGCAGCCGCCGCTGCACACGGCACCCCGGCCGCGATGGATGCGCGCCCCGTGTGCGCCCAGGTGAGCCTCTACGGCGCACGCGTCTCGCCCTGGCTGGCCGGGCGGCTGGATCACAGTTGCCTCGCGGTGGCCGCCCGCGGCGGTGCCGAGCGCTTCGTCGCGGCCCTGGAGCGCAACTATGAGCGCGCGATGTTTCTGCTGCTGCCGCTGCTCGCCCTCGCCATGGTGCCGCTGTTCCTCGAACCGCGCCGCCACTACGTCGAGCACCTGCTGTTCCTGCTGCACAACCACGCGTTCCTGTTCGTGACGTTCGGGATTCTCGAGCTGGTCGGTCTGTTCAGCACCTCGCAAGTGCTCCTCGGTCCGCTGGACTTCCTCGTCACGTTCGCCATTCCCGTCTACTACTACCTGGCGATGCGGCGCGTGTACGGACAGAGCCCGATGCGGACGCTCGGCAAGATGGCCGGGCTCGCAACGGCGTACCTGTTCATCGGCCTGACGGTACTCGCCGGCACCGTGACCTACAGTTTTCTGTCCCTCTGAGCGTTGCCGACAGGCCCGTGTCGCCGTGATCCGCTCGATCCTCCATGTGGACATGGACGCGTTCTTCGCCTCGGTGGAACAGCACGACCGGCCCGAACTCGGCGGCCTGCCGGTAGTGGTCGGGCACGCCGGCGCACGCGGGGTGGTCGCCGCGGCGAGTTATGAAGTCCGCCGCTTCGGGGTGCGCTCGGCGATGCCGATGAGCACCGCCCTGAGATTGTGCCCCGCCGCGGTCTGCGTGCCTCCGCGCATGGCGCGCTACCGGGAAGTCTCCGCGCAGGTGTTCGCGGTGTTCCGGGAAATCACCCCGTTGGTGCAGGGCCTGTCGGTGGACGAGGCGTTCCTCGACGTCACCGGCAGCGTGCAGCTGCTCGGTGATCCGCCGGCCATCGCCCGACGGATCAAGACGGAGATCCGCGCGCGCACCGGCCTCAGCGCTTCGGTGGGCGTTGCGCCGAACAAGCTCATCGCCAAGATCGCCTCGGACCTGGACAAGCCCGATGGACTCACGGTCGTCCCCCTCGAGCGCGTGCGCGAGGTGCTCGATCCGCTCTCGGTGAGCCGGCTGCCGGGTCTGGGGCGCAAACTCGGGGAGAAAGTCGAGGCCGCCGGCCTGCGTACGCTGCGCGATCTGCGCTGTGCGCCGGACGCGGTGCTCTGGCCGCTGTTCGGGCGCGACACCCCCAGGATGCGCGAGCGTGCAGCCGGCATCGACGAGCGTCCGGTGGTCACGGACGTCGAGGACAAGTCCCTCAGTGCCGAGGACACGTTCGAGCGCGATCTGACGCAGCCGCGCGAGCTCGAGGCGCACCTGGCCCGCCTGGCGGACAGGGCCTGCGAGCGGCTGCGCCGCAAGGGGTTGATGAGCGGGCGCATCGGGGTCAAGATCCGCAGCCACGATTTCTCGACGTTCACCCGCCAGCGCGGCATCACCCCGCCCACCCAGGACGGGCGCGCCATCCGCGAGGTGGCCCAGGAGCTGCTGCGGCGCTGGCTCGCCGAGCACCGGGGTGCGAAACTGCGCCTGCTCGGTGTGACGCTCGCGGAACTCTCACCAGCGACGCAGATGGGTCTGTTCGAACAGTCGGCCCCCGGCGGCAATGCCCGACTCGATGCGGCGCTCGATCAGGTCCGCGAGCGCTTCGGCAGCCGCGCGCTGCGGCGGGGAAATTTGCTGGACTAGTCGGTGCCCGATGTATCTGTCGTTCTTCGGCCTCAACGAGAAGCCTTTCTCGATCACTCCGGATCCGCGCTACCTCTTCCTGAGCGAGCGGCATGCCGAGGCGATGGCGCATCTGCTGTACGGAATCCGCGAGGCCGGGGGATTCATCCAACTCACCGGCGAGGTCGGCACGGGCAAGACCACCATCGTGCGCTCGCTGCTGGCGCAGACGCCGCAGAACACCGACATCGCGCTGATTCTCAATCCGCGCATGAGCCCGCCGGAGTTCCTGCTGACGCTGTGCGAGGAGCTCGGCATCGGTGTACCGGATGAGGCCACCGGGAGCCTGAAGGATCTGGTCGACATCCTCAACGCGTACCTGCTGCGTGCCCATGCCGCCGGCAAGCGCGTCGTGCTCGTGGTCGATGAGGCACAGAACCTCGCCCCCGAGGTGCTCGAGCAGGTCCGCCTGCTGACCAACCTCGAGACCAACACGCACAAGCTCCTGCAGATCATCCTGATCGGCCAGCCGGAGCTGCGCGAACTGCTCGATCGGCTCGAGTTGCGCCAGTTGGCGCAGCGCATCACCGGGCGCTATCACCTCGACCCGCTCAGCGCGCCGGAAACCGTGGCGTACGTGCGTCATCGCCTGCGCGTCGCGGGGGCGACCAGCGAGATCTTCAGCCGGCGGGCCCTGCAGCGGATCCATCGGCTCTCCGGCGGCGTGCCGCGCCTGATCAACATCCTCTGCGACCGCGCGCTGCTCGGCGGGTACTCGCTCGACCGCCACCATGTCACCGGCGCACTGGTGCGCCAGGCGGGCGTGGAGGTCTTCGGCCGCCGCGCCGAGCGGTCCTGGCCGCTCTGGGCGGGCGTCGCGGCCGTCGCGGCACTGCTCGGCGCCGCCGGAGTCGTATTCTGGCGGTTCGGCCCGAGTCTGCCGGCGATCAGCACCGCGCATCCGCACGTGCAACGCCACCTGCCGCCGGCGCGCCTGCCGGCTCATCCACCGCCACCCCAGGATGCGGCCCGCGCCGTGCGCGCGACCGTGTCGCTCCAGGGCCTGCTCGGCCGCTATGGCGCGCAGGCCACGGCGGCGGCGGCCTACACCCGGCTGCTCGCCCTCTGGGGCCTGAAGGACCCCTCCGGCGGCCCCGACCCCTGCCAGCAGGCCGCACAGCACGGCCTGGTGTGCGTCAAGGGTCAGGGCTCGCTCGGTGAACTGCGCCTGTACAACCGCCCGGCGATCCTGCTGCTGACCGATGCGGCCGGTCAGACTTACCACGTCGTCCTGCAGCAGCTCGCGCCCTCGCATGCGACCGTGGATCTCGGACCGACGCCCGCGCGGGTGCGGCGCACGGCATTGTCCCGGGCATGGCTCGGCCGCTACGCGCTGCTGTGGCAGCCGGCCGATGGCCGGCTGCGCACGCTCTCGGCCGGCATGAGCGGGGCCGGCGTGCGCTGGCTGCGCCGCAGCCTGCAGCGCCTGGAGGGGGTGCCCGCGGGCAGCGACCCCGGCACCGTATACGATTCGGGCCTGGTGCGGCTGGTGCGCCGCTTCCAGCGTTCTCACGGCCTGGCGGTGGACGGGATTGCGGGGGTGCAGACCCAGATGGCGATCTCCGGCGCGCTCCCCGACCCGCATTCACCGCTGCTCGCGGCGCAGCACAACGGCGGCTGACATGTCATTCATCCTCGACGCTCTGAAGAAATCCGAGCATGCGCGCCAGCGCCAGGCTGGACCGGCCCTGTTCGAGGTCAAGGTCGTTCAGCCGCGCCGGACGGTGCCCGTCTGGGCGGTGATCATCGTCCTGCTCGTGCTGATCAACGTCATGACGCTCGGCTGGATCGTGCTCAGCCGCCGGCACGGAAAGGCGCAGGCGCCCGCGGTGTCATCGACACCGTCCGCCCTGGCGGTGACCCCGACCGCAAGCCCCGGTCCGGCGCCCGCACCGCAGGCTGCGAGTGTCTCCGCGCCGGCACCCGTGCCCGCACCGTCGGGCGCTTCCGCGGCTCCAGTGCCGGCCCTCGCCCCGGCGACACCTCCGGCGTCGGCATCCGCCTCGCAGAGCACGGCACCGGCCGCCCCGGGCACGGGCGCTGCGCATCAGCCCACCCCCGCGGATCTCGAGCCCGCCCTGCAGCCGGCCGCCAGCGCTGCGGCGAGCGGTTCCGCGCCGCCCGCAGGATCCCTCCCCCTCTATGCGCAGATCGCCGCCGAACCCGGCAGCACGCTGCCGCGGCTGCATCTGGATCTGCATGTCTACAGTCCGCTGCCCGGCAAGCGCTTCGTCATGATCAACATGCAGAAACTGCACCAGGGCGATGCGCTCGCCGACGGGGTGAGCGTGGTGAAAATCCGCCCCGACGGGGTGGTGCTGTCCTACCAGGGGCGGGAGTTCCTGCTGCCGCGCTGAGCGGTGCGCGTGCACATCACATAACCCGGAGCGGCGGTTGACGTGATTCACAGAATCGCGCCGCCGGGGGCGACAAACGGTCGGGCCTGGTCCAAGGTCCCAGAGTGCGCATGAATTCCGCAGCGATACGCATATTGATCGTCGATCGCGATGCGAAATATCGCGAATGGGTACGGCTGCACCTCTCGATCCTGTATCCCCAGGCCGCCATCGGCACGCTCGAGCCGACCGAAAGCAACGCACTCAGCGCGCTCGCGACCGGCCCGGTCTGCGAGGCGCTGGTGCTGGCGGCAGACTTCGGCACCGGCGATGAGGAAGGCGAGCCGCCGGCGCTGTCTCAGGTGCGCGCGCTGCGCCAGAGCGGTACCGCCCCGGTGCTGCTGGTGCTCGCCGAACAGGGCGATGAGCTGCGCGCCGTGCAGGCCTTGCGGGCCGGCGCCACCGATTACCTGCCGAAGCGCCTGGTGACACCGGCGCGGCTGAAGACCGCGCTCGACCAGGCACTGCAGGAGCTGCAGCCACCGCCGGCGCCCGAGACCGCCGCGGAGGTGGCTGCGGCGACACCACCGCGACCGGGACGTGCCACGCCCATCGTGGCGGGGCACCCGACCATCTCCGGCTACGACATCACTCGCAAGCTCAGCGAGTCAGACAAGGCCGTGGTCTACCTCGCCGAGAGTGCCGCACACGGTGCCGAGGTCGCGCTCAAGGTCAGCAAGATTCCCTGCGATGAGCGCGGCGCTCAGGCGCTCGAGCGGGAGTATCAGGCGATCCTTGCCGTGCATGACCCGGCGGTCGTGCACATCTTCGATCACGGCATCGAGGACGGCTACGAATATCTCGCCATGGAGTACTTCCCGCGTGGCGATCTGAAGGCGCGCATGCACGTCGGCGTGACCGAATCCGAGGCGCTGCGCTTCCTGGAGCGCATTGCCGCAGCGCTCGGCGTCGTGCACCGCGCCGGCATGCTGCACCGTGACCTGAAGCCGCCGAACGTCATGCTGCGCGACAACGACAATGTCGTGCTGATCGACTTTGGTCTGGCCCGTCAGCTCGATGGCAGTCATCACAGCACCTACACCGGGGTGCTGCGCGGCTCACCGTACTACATGAGCCCCGAGCAGGCGCTCGGCGAGAAGCTCGACCCGCGCTCCGATCTGTACAGCCTCGGGGTCATCTTTCACGAGATGTTGACCGGCCGCAAACCGTTCGTGGGCAACAGCGCCATGGAGGTGCTGCAGCAGCACGTCAACGCCGCCCCGCCGCGCCTGCCGAGTTCCCTCTGCGGTTACGCGCCGCTGCTCGAGCAACTGCTCTCGAAACGACGCGAGGAGCGTTTCGAGAACGCCGAGGCGCTGATTGCCGCCTGCGCGGGGTTGCGCAGCGGATCGCGCCGACAGACTCAGTCGGCCGCCTGAGACACCTGTGCGGCACCGCGCGGTGCCTTGACACACCCCGGCGCGGGGCGTGCAATCGGCGGTGGGGAACCGGGCCCCGAGGATCAGGATCGACCCATGAACCCGCGCCGCCTCGTCGATACGACGCTGTTCTACTCGCCGACGAGCGGCGGGGTGCGGCGCTACCTGAACGCCAAACACGCCTGGCTGGCCGCACAGCCCGGCTGGCAGCACACGCTGCTCGTGCCGGGCCGCACCGAACGAATGGCTCCCGGTGCGCTGTGTTCGGTTCCCGGCCTGCCCGTACCCGGCTCGTTCAATTACCGCCTGCCGCTCAATCCGCGTCGCTGGCGGCGGCTGCTCGAGGCGCTCGAGCCCGATCTGATCGAGGCCGGCGATGCGTTTCATCCGGCGTGGGCAGCCCGCGCCGTCGCGCGCCGGCGCGCAGTGCCCTGCGCGGCGTTCTGTCACTCGAATCTGCCCCGCATTCTCGCTCGGCGTATCGGCGGCGGTGCAGCGGAGCGGTCCGCTGCGGCTTACGTCCGCTGGCTGTACGAAGACTTCGACGTCGTCTTCGCACCGAGCCGCCAGATGGTCCGGATCCTCGAGGAACTCGGAATCGCCCACACCGTGCACCAGCCGCTCGGCGTCGATGAGACGGTTTTTCACCCGGACCGGCGCGGCCCGTGGCTGCGCGAGCGGCTGAACGTCGATGCGCACTCGCGCGTGCTGGTGTATGCGGGACGCTTCACGGATGAAAAGAACGTCCCGGTCCTGCTGCAGGCATTCGCGCGCCTCGGCCGCCCCTACCATCTGTTGATGATCGGCGGTTGCCGTGCCGGCCGGCTCGCCGCCAACGTCACGCAATTGCCCTACCGGCGCGACGGCGTGGAGCTGGCGCAGTGGCTGGCCTCGGCCGATGCGCTGGTGCACGCCGGCAGCGGTGAGACGTTCGGGCTGATCGTTCTCGAGGCCATGGCCTGCGGCCGTCCGGTGGTCGCGGCGCGCGCCGGCGCGGTGCCGGAACTGATCGATGAGCGTGTTGGCCTGCTCGCCGATCCGGACCATGCACCGAGCTTCGCCGATGCGATCGCCGCGCTGTATGCGCGCGACCTCGACGCCCTGGGGCGCAGCGCACGCCAGCACGTTCTGCAACATTACACCTGGCAGAAGGTCTTTACGCGCCAGCTGGCCGTGTACGACGCGCTGCTCGCAGGCGGCCGGGCCGCCGCCGTGCAGGAGGCCGTGGCCGCCGCCGGCTGAGTCAGCGGCCGCGCAGCGCCCCGAGCAGGCGCAGTCCGCTGCGGCGGGCGGCGAGCCACAGCAGCGCCCGCCAGAACAACCGCTTACCGAGAGGAACGCGCCGCGGCGGCACGGCCCGGAAGAATTCCGCCCGCACATCGCGGTGCACGTGCAGCGCTCGGGCGCGAATCAGCCAGTGCGCGGGCGGGCTCTCGAGGCGATACGTCCGCCCGTCCACCGGCGTCACTCGTGCGTCGGTGACGGTCGCGGGCACATCGCATGACGCGACGCCGGTGAACGTGAGCACGAGCCGTTCCGCGGGAACGTCGCGCGCCGCGCCGCTCAACGTTAGCACCGCACCGGTGGTGCGCCTACAAGTTACGACACCGCTGAATGTCGCGACAGGGTGTGGGTCGTTCGGATCAGGCATACCGTGGCGCGGCGCTCAGCCGGCGCTCTCCATTTCCCACACGATGAGCGGTGCGCCGCGGCGCAGCCAGAACCCCGCACCCATCTCGCGGAAATGCCGGCGCAATCGCGTGCGGTACCAGTCGGCGTCGCGCAGATGGACTTCGGGGTCGGTGCGGGTGCGGTCGCAGTTGACCTGCCAGTCGCGGCGCGTCAGCGCACTGAAATACAGCACTCCGCGACACACGCGCGCCAGATTGGCCAGTGCGCCCGCGGCCTGGCGCGCGCTCAGATACTGCAGTACGTCGTAGCAGACCACCAGATCGAACGGCTCCCGGGCGCAAAAATCCTGCAGCGTGCCGTGCTGCCAGCCGTAGCGCCGGCAGAGGTACTCGCTCGATTCGAGGCCAACGTAGGTCGCCTTCGGCAAAGCGCGGCGCAGCGGAGCGCGCAGCAGTCCGGTGCCGCAGCCGGCGTCGAGCATACGGCGCACCGGCAAGCCGACGTGCGCGGTGAACGCGCCGATCAGCCGCGCGCGCGCGCGCATCTCGGCCCGACTCGTCACCGCCGTGCGCGGGTCGAAGTAGAAGCGCTGGTAATACGCCTGGTCGAAGGGCATCGCTCAGACACGTCCCGCGGCGGACCATCCGGCGAGCTGCTCGCTCGCCTGGACAAGGCGCGCTCGGGCCTGCGGGTCATAGGCCTGGGGATGGGCCGTCGCGGCCTCGAGGCCGTTGAAGAACGCTCCGGTGATCTGCGCGAGCGTCTCGGCGCAGGCGAGGTGCAGCACCGCCGCCTCGCCGCTCGCAACGGAGTTGACCGGCGTGACGCCCATGGCCCGCACCATTGCCGTATCCATGTAGGTGGCCGGATGCAGGCAGTTGACCGTCACGCCGCGTCCACGCAGCTGCTCGGCCAGCTCGAAGGTGAACAGGACCTGCGCGAGTTTGCTCTGCGCATAGGCGCGCATGCCGCTGTAGGCGCGCTCGAGCATCAGGTTGTCGAAGTCGAGCGGGTACTGCGCGCCGGAGGCGACGTTGATGATGCGAGCCGGCGCGCTGCCCTCGAGCAACGGCAGCAGCAGTCGGGTCAGGAGGAACCCGGAGAGATAGTTCACCGCAAAGCGCAGCTCGAGACCCTCGGCACTGAGCTCGCGGCCGGTGACCCCGGGCGTGGCCGGACCGATACCGGCATTGTTAATCAGCAGGTCGAGTCGCGGCTGCCCGGCGAGCACCGCAGCGAGCTGGCGGACTTCCTCGAGCGAGCCGAGATCGGCGCGTACGAAGTGCGCCTCACCGCCCTCGGCGGCGATCTCCTCTGCCAGTGCCCGACCCCGTGCCTCGTTGCGACCATGCAGCCAGACGTAGTAGCCCCGCGCCGCGAGCGCGCGGGCCACGGCGCGGCCGAGTCCGTCGGTGGATCCGGTCACGAGGGCTGTCTTTGCAGTACTCATGACGGGGTAGTTTGCCGGATGGGCTGCGTCGCTGCACACTGTCGCGCACCGGCGCTCGGCGCCCCTGCGGAGATGATGATGCGTGTACGCGCGCGGCCCGACCGGGCCCGTTCCCCGGCGCTGCTCGCCGGGTGGCTGTCGCTGCTGCTGGCGGTGCACGCAGCGGGCGCTGCACCGGCGCCGAGCGCGGCGCGGTTCAGCCTCACGAGTCCCGACCTGACCGCCGGCGGCTGGGTGCCCTTCAGTCGCGTCTACGACCGCGGCTGCCACGGCGGCAATCGCTCCCCGGCGCTCACCTGGCGGCATGCGCCGGCCGGCACGCGCAGCTTCGCGGTGTTGGTCTACGATTCCGATGCGCGCGGCGGCTGGTGGCACTGGCTGGTCATCGACCTCCCGGCCGCCGTACGCACGCTGCCCGCGGGGGCCGGCACCCCGGGGGCGGCGGGGCTGCCCTCCGGGGCCGTGCAGACGCGCAACGATTTCGGCGCCTGGGGGTATGGCGGACCCTGTCCGCCCCCGGGTCCACCCCACCATTACCACTTTTATCTGTATGCGCTGCGCGTTCCGCGCGTGGCGGTTCCCGCCCATGCACCGCCGGGGGCGGTCGCCGCCGCTGTGCGGGCTGCCGCAATTGCCGAGGCGGAGATCACGGTCCTCTACGGCCGCGGCCCTCCGCCGGTTGCGCACGGGCAGCGGCGCGGGTAGTCTGCGCGCCGCGCCAGAGCCTCTGCGCCCCCCTGCGCCCCACCAGACGACTCACGAGATGAACCCACCGAACCGGCGGCCAGCGGCCGCACGCCGACGCAGCGCGAACATCGGTTTCGTCAGCCTCGGCTGCCCGAAGGCGCTGGTCGATTCCGAACGCATCCTCACGACGCTGCGTGCCGAGGGCTACGGCATCAGCCCGAGCTACGAGCAGGCCGACCTGGTCGTGGTCAACACCTGCGGATTCATCGACGCGGCGATCGATGAGTCGCTGGAGACGATTGGCGAGGCACTCGAGCACAACGGCCGGGTGATCGTCACCGGCTGTCTCGGGGCCCGTCCCGAGCGCATCCTCGAGCGCCATCCGCACGTGCTCAAAGTGACCGGTCCGCACGACTATGCCGGGGTGCTCGAGGCCGTACACCAACATCTGCCGCCGCAGCACGACCCGTTCCTCGATCTGGTGCCGCCGCAGGGCATCCGGCTGACACCGCGCCACTACGCGTATCTGAAAATCTCCGAGGGCTGCAACAATGCCTGCAGCTTCTGCATCATCCCGGCGCTGCGCGGCCGCCTCGCGAGCCGCCGCATCGACGAGGTGCTCGGCGAAGCGCAGCGCCTGATCGACTCAGGCGTCAAGGAGCTGCTCGTCATCTCACAGGACACCAGCGCATACGGTGCGGATATCCGCTACCGGGGTGCGCAGTGGGGTGGCCGCGAGTACGAAACCCGCTTCATCGACCTGGCGCGCGCCCTGGGTACGCTCGGCGGCTGGGTGCGGCTGCACTACGTCTATCCCTATCCGCACGTCGATGAAGTCATCGGCCTGATGGCCGACGGGCAGGTGCTGCCGTATCTGGACATTCCGTTCCAACACGGCAGCCCGACCGTGCTGAAGCGCATGCGCCGCCCGGCCCACGCCGAAAACGTACTCGTGCGCATCGCGCAATGGCGAGACGGCTGCCCCGACCTGACGCTGCGCAGCACGTTCATCGTCGGCTTCCCGGGCGAGACCGACGCGGAGTTCGAGGAACTGCTGCAATGGCTCGAGGCCGCACAGCTCGATCGCGTGGGCTGCTTCAAGTACTCCCCCGTGGACGGCGCGAGCGCCAACGCGATCGAGGGGCACGTGCCACCGGAGGTTCAGCAGGAGCGCTACGAGCGCTTCATGGAGTGCGCGGCGGCCATCAGTGCCGAGCGGCTGCAGCGGCGCGTCGGAGCGCGCGTGCGCGTACTCGTGGATGCCGTGGACGACGAGGGCGCGATCGCGCGCAGCGCCGCGGAAGCCCCCGAAATCGACGGCATCGTGCGCATCGAGGATGGCGCACACCTCACGCCCGGCCAGTGGGCCGACGTGCACATTACCGCGACGGATACTTACGACCTGCAGGCGCGCCTCGCCGCGCCGTAGCGCCCGATCGCATGCCGGGCCGGGAGGTCCGGTCGGACCGCGTGCGACCGACTTGCTAGGATAGCCGGTACGAGGGGCTGCACGGCCGGCGAGTGCCGGGGGTGCGCGCTTCGCAACCCTATCAGCCAACGACGAGGGCATTCATGTCCCGCTATCGCGCACTGTTCCTGTCCACCGCGCTCCTGGCCGCCGCACCTGCGGCGTTCGCGCACGGCAAAGCGGCTGCGGCCGCCCCGGCCGCCAGCCAGAATCCCGAGAAGTACTGGACGACGCCCCACACGGTGAGCACGCCGGGCCGCGTCGAGGTCGGCGGCCACGTGATCCGCTACACCGCCAAGGCGGGAACGCTGATCCTGCGCGACAAGGCGGGCAAGCCGACCGGCGAGATGTTCTACGTCGCCTATTTCAAGGACGGGGCCCATCCGGACCACCGGCCGATCGCCTTTCTCTACAACGGTGGCCCCGGCGGCAGTTCCGCACCGCTGCACATCGGCGCATTCGGCCCGGTGCGCGTGGTCACCCGCAGCCACACCCATACCCCGCCGGCGCCGTACCAGCTGGTCAGCAACCAGTACAGTCTGCTCGATGTCAGCGACCTGGTGTTCGTCGACGCCATGGGCACCGGCTTCAGCCGCATCATTGGCAAGGCGGACGGCGGAGTCGGAACGCCGAAGATGTTCTATGGAGTCGATGCCGACGGACAGGCGTTCACGCAGTTCATCACGCGCTTCCTGTCGCAGTACGACCGCTGGAACTCGCCGAAGTACCTGATCGGCGAGAGCTACGGCACCACGCGCTCGGCGGTGGTTGCCGGCATGCTGGAAAATGACGACAACATCGACCTCAACGGCGTCGTGCTCCTCTCCACGATCCTGAACTTCGACACGAGCATCGATCAGGCCAATCTGAATCCGGGAGTCAATCTGCCGTATGCGCTCGCCCTGCCGACGTACGCGGCCGTCGCCTGGTATCACAAACGCCTGGCGAACCCGCCCGCGCAGCTGCACCCCTGGCTGGATCAGGTGCAGCATTGGGCGATGGGACCGTATCTGGCGGCCTTGAACCGCGGCTCGGCGCTGCCGGCGGCACAGGAGCGCGCGATCGCCGCGCAAATGGCCGAGTACACCGGGCTGCCGCAGGACTACCTGCTCAAGGCGGACCTGCGCGTGACGGGCCCGCAATTCGAGCAGGAGCTGCTCAGCGCCGAAGGCAAGACCACCGGCCGCCTCGATGCACGCTTCTCCGGCCCGACGCTCGATCCGCTTGCGGAATTCGCCGAGTACGATCCGCTGATCTCCGGCATCGGCTCGGCCTACGTGTCGGCGGCGAACGCGTACCTGCGCGACACGCTGCATTTCGGTGCCGGACACCGCTACGTATTCCTCTCCGCGAGCGTCGGCAACGACTGGAAGTGGCCGCATACGCCACCGGGCGCCGGCTCACCGGCACCCATTGCCCCGAACGTGTTGCCGGACCTGGCGACGACCATGACGCTCGATCCGCGGCTGAAGGTCCTGGTCAATGCCGGGTACTTCGATCTGGCGACGCCGTACTATGCGGCCATCTACCAGATGCGCCAGCTGCCGATGCAGCCTGATCTGCAGAAAAACGTCGAGTTCCGGTTCTATCACACCGGTCACATGATCTATGTTCGCCCGCAGGGCCTGGCGCACCTGCACGCGAACATCGCTCAGTTCATCCGTCAGACCGAGTGATCGCGCAGCGGCGGGGGCGCCCAGGCGTTCCCGCCGCTATACTTTTCCCCATGGGACGAGATCCGTCGGCGGCGCTGAGCGACTCGGCACGGGGCGTCAGCTACGCACTGATGGCGGCCGTTCTGTTCGGCGCCAGTACCCCGTTTGCGAAAATGCTGCTGCGCACAACTCCGCCGGTCACGCTGGCGGGTCTGCTGTATGGCGGCAGTGGCGTCGGATTGTCGGTGTGGATCGCGCTGCGCGCAGCGTGGCGGCCCCGTCGGCATCGCGCCGGCGGCTGGCGCGGTGCCGAGCTGGCCTGGCTGGGTCTGGCGATCCTGGCGGGCGGAGTCATCGCGCCCGTTCTGCTCATGAGCGGCTTGCGGCAGATCCCCGCCGCGAACGCCTCGCTGCTGCTGAACCTCGAAGCGGTGTTCACCGCGCTGCTCGCGTGGTGCGTCTTTCGCGAGAATGTCGACCGCCGCATCCTCCTCGGCATGGTCGCCATCGTGCTCGGCGGTGCGCTGCTCGCCTGGCCGGTGCGGCTCGAGCTGCGCGGCGGTGCGCTGTGGATCGCTGCGGCGTGCGCCTGCTGGGCAATCGACAACAACCTGACACGCAAGGTATCGAGCGGCGATCCACTTACGATCGCAGCCCTGAAGGGCCTCAGTGCCGGTGCGGTGAATCTCGGCCTTGCCGCGCACCTGGGGCTGAGCTGGCCGGCCTCGGCGCTGATCGGTGGCGCCGCGCTGCTCGGCTTCGCCGGCTACGGGGTGAGTCTCACGTTGTTCGTGTTGGCACTGCGCAGCCTCGGTACGGCGCGCACCGGCGCGTATTTCGCCACCGCGCCGTTCATCGGCGCAGTGCTGTCACTGCTCGTCTTTCGGCGCCTGCCGACGCCGGCACTTGCGCTCGCCGCACTGCTGATGGGCCTTGGCGTCTGGCTGCACCTGACCGAACACCATGATCATGAGCACGCGCATCCTCACGAGCGTCACACTCACAGCCACCGCCACGATGCCCATCATCAGCATGAGCACGACTTCGAGTGGGACGGGCAGGAGCCGCATGATCACGAGCACGTCCATGAGCCGCTGACACACTCACACCCGCACTATCCTGATATTCATCACCGCCACGGGCACTGAGCGACGCGCCGCGGGAACGGGGATTCAGGCCTGATGGGTGCGAGTCGCGGGGCGGCGCGTGCGCTCGATCCGGTAGACGAACGCCGGCGGTAAATTGGTGGCGACCCAGCCGATCCGCTGCGCGCGCAATCCGAGCCGCTTCAGGATCGCACCGGGCACCGGACAGCGCGGCCCGTAGGTGAACTGATAGAAAGCACCGCCACTGCGCAGGCGCAGGAACGAGCCGCGCAGAATGCGCATGATCTCGCTGCGCGGCATCGACAGCAGCGGCAGGCCGCTCACGATCGAGCCGGCCGTCCGTCCTTCGAACGGATCAATGCGGCGCAGGTCGCCGGCCCCCATGACCAGCACTCGGGCCGCGGGGAAGCGGTTCTGTAGCAGCCGCGCAAAATGCGGATGCGCCTCGATGAGGACCAGCTGGCGCTCCGGAACGCCGCGATCGAGCAATGCGCGGGTGAACACACCCGTGCCGGCGCCGAGCTCGATCACCGGTCCACTGGTCCCGCCGATCTCCGAGGTGATCAGGCGAGCGAGCGCCCGGCCGGACGGCGCCACCGCGCCGACGCGGCGCGGATCGCACAATCCGGCGCGCAGGAAGGTCAGCATATCGCCGGGGAGCTTCAGAGCCGGCACTCGAAATACCCGTCCGGCGCGGGTGCGGGAGGCTGGATCACGTGCGCGCCGCTGCGCTGCAGAATGTATACGCGCGAAATCCATTGTCTGCTCCGGATCAGTGTCGGTCGGGCGCGACGCAGCCGCGCCGCTCACCGTGCCATCCGGGTTGGACTGTAGCCAAGCAGAACAGTTCGATCAACCCGTAGATCGGCCGCGCACGCCTCACCGGATGGCGCTCGGCAGCTGCTTGTGCACTGCCCAGCCCTGCCCGGCCAGCAGGCCTGCGGAAATCCCGAGGAACGTCCCGCCGATGATGTCGCTGACGAAGTGCCAGTCGCCGACGACGAGCAGCACTGCGGCGAGCGCGAGCAGCAGCCCGAGCGGCCAGCGGCTCACGCGGTAGACGCGCATGAAGACGCCGGCCAGCGAGCCGGCGAGGACCATGTGTCCTGAGGGGAAGCTGCTCATCGCCGAGCCCTTCCACCAGTGAAATGCATGGTGCGCGCCGTGCATGACCGCAGAGGGATTCGGGACTCCGAACAAGGGCTTCAGCACATGACTGTTGACCGCGTACGCGCAGATGGAGGTCAGGCAGGCCACTGCAACGGTCTCGGCGAGCAGCGACAGATGGCCGCGCACCAGGCGCGCCAGCACCAGGATCACACTGACGGCCGCCTCGATCGCCAGAATGATGGGCGCCCCGAGCGGCTTGTTGAGCGGATGCAGGAAGCGCCCGAGCATCCAGAAGTACCGCGCCGTCGGTACATCGAGGGTCGCAAACGACAGCAGCGCCAGTGCGGTGCAGATCAGCAGCACCAGCAGCCAGATTTCCATCACGACGGAGAAACGTTTCACGTAGTCGATACCTCCGGCGCGACGGTAGCACCTCGGGCGTTGCGCTGCGAGCGCAGCGTGCGGCACCGCACGAGCTGATGCGAGTGAGCGGCGTTGCGGCCGTCCGTGGTCAGGCAGGAAGCGCACGGCGGTTTGCACTGCGGTCCGAGCCAGCACACATTCGCGTCGGCAGCGGGCGACGACAGGCCTTGAAGCGTCTGCGCTCAGCCCGTACCCCGGCGTCAGGCTGAATGTGCGTCGTCGCAGTGCGAGCACGTTGCCATGAGAGCAATGCCCCGGCTGCGCCGTCGCAGCGGCCCTCTGGCACATCGCGAAAGGACCGCCCGCAGCCGCGGGCGGCCGGGCATCAGAACTCCACCCACTCCTCGCGGCCGCCGCCCGCGGCGCGCTTGTGCGGCGGTCGCGCGGAAGGCGAAGCGGCACTGCGTGGCGGGACACTGCGGGCGGGCGCTGCGGAACTTGCTGCAGCCTCGCCGTCGTTCGATGTGTGTTCATGACTGCCGACCGCCGCGGCCAGTTCATCGACCTGCTGCAGAATCGACGCGCTCGCGGCAGATGCCTGTTCCACCAGCGCCGCATTCTGCTGGGTGACGTCGTTCATCTGCGTGACCGCGCGGGCAATCTGATCGATGCCGCCGGTCTGCTCGTTCGAGGCCGCGGCGATTTCGGCCACGATGTCGGTCACCTTCTGCACCGCGCCGACGATGTCGCGCAGGCTTTCCCCGGATTGCGTCACGAGGCGCGAACCGTCCGTGACCTTCGCACCGCTGTCGTGAATCAGCGCCTTGATCTCCTTTGCGGCCGAGGCCGAGCGGCCCGCGAGATTGCGCACTTCGGAGGCCACGACCGCAAATCCGCGCCCCTGCTCGCCCGCGCGTGCCGCCTCCACCGCCGCGTTCAGGGCGAGCAGATTCGTCTGGAACGCGATCTCATCGATCACGCCGATGATGGCGGCGATCTTGCGGCTCGCGGCGCTGATTGCATCCATCGCCGTGACGGCTTCGGTCACCACGCGGCCGCCGCGCTCGGCACTGGCGCGCGCCTCGCCAGCGAGCTGGTTCGCATCGGCCGCGCTCTGCGAGTTGTGCTTGACGGTCTCGGTCATTTCCTTCATCGAACCGGAGATTTCCTCCAGGCTTGCGGCCTGCTCCTCCACCCGCTGACTCAGGCTGGCATTGCCGTCGGCGATGTCCCGCGCGCTCACCGTCACCTCCCCGACTGCGTGGCGGATCCGCCCGATCAGTTCATCGAGCTGTTGCGTCAGGCGTTTGCGCTCGGTGACGTCAGTGGCGAACTTGACGACCTTGACCGGTCGCCCGTTGGCATCGAGGATGGGAGTGTAGGCCGCCTGCAGCCAGAGTTCTCGAGCGCCTTTGGCGAGCCGGCGGTATTCACCGGCGTCGTGCTCGCCGCGACCGAGTTTCGCCCAGAAGGCCCGGTACTCGGCACTGTCGGCGAACGCCGGATCCACGAACATGCGATGGTGTTTGCCGCGAATCTCCCCCAGGGAGTACCCGACGACGCGCAGGAAGTTCTCGTTGGCGTCGCGGATGGTGCCGTCCAGATCGAACTCGATGATGGCCTGTACTTTGTCGATTGCGCGCAGCTTGCCCTCGAAGTCGGCGGATTCGAGTTTTCGCGCGGTCATGTCGGTGCAGATTTTCACGACCTTGAAGGGTTTGCCCTCGGGATCGAGGATCGGGTTGTACGTCGCCTGCAGCCAGACCTCCCGAGCGCCCTTGCCGATCCGTCGGTACTGGCCTGCGCAGAATTCCCCTCGGGCCAGCCTCGCCCAGAATTCTCGATAGTCGGCGCTCGCGGCAAATGCTGCATCGACGAACATGCGGTGATGTTTGCCGCGGATTTCCTCGAGCGAATATCCAACCACGCGCAGGAAGTTCTCGTTGGCGGTGAGAATCGTGCCATCGAGCGCGAATTCGATCACGGCCTGGGATCGTTCGATGGCCGCGGCCTGGCCGCGCAGGTTCGCCCGCTCGAGCGCGTCGGCCGCAGATGCCCGACCGGCGGCCACACGGCGAATGGATTTCAGGACGCTCAGCATGACGGGGTTCACCGTGCCGGTTGCTCAGGGCGCGCGCCGTCGCCCCGGGAGGCACGGCGCGTGAATACAGGTTTCTCTGAACGGATATCGGCGCCACGAGCGCGCCGGTGAGCGAATCCGCCTCATCCGTGCGCCAGAGTGTGATCGGGGTGCGCTCTTTTTGGGGCGGCTGCGCGAGCGTAGGCACGGACTTGAGCGTTTGGATGGAACCGCTCCGCCGAAGGCACCTCCGACGTTGACCCGCAGAGGCGGACTCGCGCGTCGCGCAGTTCCGGCGGCCGCACCCCCTCGGCAGCGTCTGGTCAGCCGGTGCCTGCAGCAGCCTCGATGAGCGCAAGCGCAGCCGCGAGCGGCGCTGACAGGTGGCTGGGGAGGCCGTAGCGCTGCAGGAGGTACTGCGGGTCGTTGTAGGCGATCCACGTCAGGCCCTGCTCGTCTTCCCATGCCAGGGCCTTGAGCGGCAGGTCGAGTCCAACGGCCGGCCGCTGCTGCATCAGGGGTGTACCGGCTCGGGGGTTGCCGAAGATCAGCAGCTGCTCCGGTCGCATCTGCAGTCCGGCGCGGGTCGCGTCGGCGCTGAAGTCGATGCGCGCGAACACCGCGATCCCGCGCTGCGTGAGGCCGGCTTCGAGCCGGTCGAGGGTTTCAGCCACGGATTGCGCCGCGCGCAACCTGACGAAGCCGGGAATGTCGCCCGTGGTCCCCATGTGCCGACTCCGAATCGCTCATCTGTCCCGCCCTGCGGGGAAGATGATAAGCCGCCGCCGCACCTTGCGACAGCGGCGTTCGTGCCGCCGCGCAGCGCGACGCGCCGAGGCCGGCACCGCCTCAATCGCGCTGGTAGCGCTTGCGATATTCCGCAGGCGTGACGCCCACGTGCCGCACGAATGCGCGCCGCAGCGTGTCCGCATTGGCGAATCCGCACTGCGCGGCCACCTGCTTCGGCGGGTGACGGGCGCCTTCGAGCAGACCGCGGGCTGCCGCGACACGTGCAGCCTCGACCCACGCCGCAGGGGTGATCCCCACTTCGTCATGAAACAGACGCGCGAAGTGCCTCGGACTGAGGCCTGCGCGGGCCGCCAGGTGCGCCACGGCATGATCTGCCGCCGGGTGCGCCGCAACGTATCGTTGCACGGCCTGCAGCACCGAACGGCCGGCCGGCAGCGACATTCCGGCGCGGCTGAACTGCAGCTGCCCCCCGGGGCGCTTGAAGAACATGACGAGCTGACTCGCCACGTTCATCGCCACGGTTCTGCCCAGATCCTCTTCGACCAGCGCGAGCGCGAGGTCGAGCCCGGCGGTGACACCGGCCGCGGTACGGACCTTCCCGTCGCGCACGTGAATCGCGTCTTCTTCGACCGTCACGGCCGGATAGGCAGCGGCCAGATGGGCGGCGAGCGCCCAATGGGTGGTGATGCGCCGACCGTCGAGCAGCCCGGCAGCCGCCAGAATGAACGCCCCGGTGCAAATCGATCCGTAGCGACGGGTCCGCGGGGCCACCCGGCGCAACCAGTCGCCGAGCGCCGCCGGCACCGGAACATCCGCGGCATTCGGACAGCCGGCCACCAGCAGCGTGTCCGGCACCTCGGGATCGCCCGGTCGGATCACCCGATCGGGGGCCAGCCGAACGCCGGAGGAACTGCGCAGCTCACCCGGGACGCTGGCAATCAGTTGCAACCGGTAGACGAGTGCCTGCGCCTGGACATTCGCCTCGGCGAACACATCGAGCGGCCCGGAGACGTCGAGCAGCTGAACACCCGGCATCGCCAGGACGGCTATGGTTTTAGGCATCAGCGCCGCCCCGCATGGCTGTGACGCACGCACAATGGCAGTTTTTGACGGTCCCCGTCAATTGCCGCCATTGCAGCCGTCCACCTAAGCTGTCTGCCGGTCCCTTCCTCTGGAGATACATCGTGAAGCTTTCCATCGACGGGGTGCGCGCGCCCGACAGCCGGCTGGCGCGTGACATAGGCGAGTTCGTCCGCGACGTCGAGTCGCCGCTGCTGTTTCACCACTCGAGCCGCGTCTATTACTGGGCGGCACTGACCGGCCGGCGGCGCGGCCTGTCATTCGACCCGGAACTGCTGTATGCCGGGGCGATGTTTCACGACGTCGGCCTGACCGAGCGGCACCGCAGCGCAAGCGATCGGTTCGAGGTGGACGGAGCGAACGCCGCGCGCGAGTTTCTGCGCGGCTACGGCATCGCTGCGGCTGACATCGATACGGTCTGGACGGCGATCGCGCTGCACACGACGCCGGGCATTCCCGAGCACATGCACCCGGTGATCGCGCTGTTGACCGCCGGGGTGGAAATGGATGTCCTCGGAATCCAGTATCCGCAATTCAATCCGGCTGATCGTGACGCCGTGGTGCACGCGCACCCCCGCACGGCGAACTTCAAGGAAGACATCATTCAGGCGTTTTACGACGGCATCAAACACAGACCACACACGACTTTCGGCAACGTGAAGGCAGACGTCCTCGCAGACAAAGACGTCCAATTTCGTCGGATCAATTTCTGCAGCGTCATTCGTCGATCGGACTGGGCAGGCTGACGCGCCGGCGCGCGCCGCCTCGACAGCCAAGAGGGCGTGGTAGGCTGGAGGCCGGCAGAGCGTGTGGTCGGCCCTTGATGAGCGACGCTTTCGTCAAATCCGCAAGCGCCGCCGCGCTCGCGGCGGTGCTGCTGTGTGGCTGTCAGGGGGTGACGGGCACGCCGGCGGCAGCGCAGAGATCGGCGCATCAGCGGCGCACGGCCCGCCCTGCGTCGGGGCTCGTGATCGGCGTGCTGTTCGCGGGCTGGCATACCGGACTGATCCTGCCGGTTGATGAGCTCGGTCCGCTGCGCACCCGTCTTGCGGTCACGGCGGATGAACGTTACGTGAGCTTTGGCTGGGGCAACCGCCGCTTCTACATGACACGCCGGCCGTCGGTCGCCGACGCACTGGCAGCATTGTTTCCCTCGGCGAGCACGATACTCGTCACGGCAGCACCTCATGTGCGTGATGTGCTCCCGGCTTCGGCCACTTACCGATGGGTCTGCGCGGACCGCCGGGAAGTGTCGCGTATCGATCGGTATGTGTTGCATTCTCTGCGCGTGCGCAATGACGAGGCTGTCATTCTCGCGCGGGGACCGGCGCCAGAGAGTATCTTCGTCGCCTCACGCCTCCAGTACGACGCCTTCGACACGTGCAACACCTGGACGGCGACCGCGCTGGCGCAAGCCGGATTTCCGTTGGCGACCGACGGCGTGCTGTTCTCGCGTCAGCTCAAGCGCCGCATCCAAGGGCTTTCGGTCTGTCGGTTTTCGGCGCGGCCGTTTCGCCGCGGACTGCCAAACAAAGCACCCCGCCGGCAGCGAACCTGCGCTCGAGTTCGCGGCAGCCATCGCGCCGTGCCACGCTCGGAGGCGATAGCGCGTTCGCAGAGGGTTCAATTGCGCCGCCTGGGGTGTCCGCCAGGTCGTTGACGCGAACGAACGCGTACCCTGCAGGGAGGCACGAACGGCCTGCTCGAGGCGCTCACCGGGCATCGCGGCAATGAGGTCAGCCAGCACCTCTGGATCGGTCTCGGACCGGAACTACACGCCCCCGGGCGAGCAGCTGTGCCCGCAACGCCTGTGCATTCTCGATGATACCGCTGTGCACGACGGCATAGCGGTTTGTGGATCAGCGTGCGGATGCGCGTTGCGATCGCTCGGCTCACCGTGCGTCGCCCAGCGCGTGTGGGCAATCCCGGGCGTGTCCGCCAGGAAGCTCAGCACCTCTTTGACCACGCGCGGCGCTTCCTGGAGCGGCAGGCGGCCGGTTCGCGTCAGGTCGCTGACCCGTCCCTCGAGCGCTTCCGGATCTGACATGCCGGGCTCCCGATCGTGGCATCGGACTCGAAGATCGAAGGGTTTGCCCGAAGTCGGGCGGCACTGCAGAATAGTGCCACAGAGGGGATCTTGGTTGATCTGCTCGCGCCGTGGGCAGCGCGCGCCGGAAACGTTACGATAAGGCCTCCGCCCGCCCGCCCTGGACCTCGCACCGCCCATGGACTCCGCCGAAACCCAGGCCTCCGATCACCCGCGCCCGACGGTGTTCCTGAGCTACGCCAGCGAGGACCGCGCGGCGGTCCAGCGCATCCGCGATGCGCTGCCGGGCTTCGGGCTGGAGGTCTGGTACGACGAGAGCGATCTGCTCGGCGGCGACGCCTGGGATCAGAAGATCCGCGGACAGATTCGCGACTGCGACTTCTTCATGCCAGTCATCTCGGTGCATACCGAGGCGCGTCGCGAAGGCTACTTCCGGCGCGAATGGCGCCTGGCGGCCGAGCGCACGCTCGACATGGCCGACGATTCGGTTTTTCTCGTCCCGGTGGTGATCGATGACACCCGCGAAGCCGTGGCGCGCGTCCCCGACAAGTTCCGCGCGGTGCAGTGGGTGCGGGTCCCCGAGGGCCGGCCGAATGCTGCGCTGGAGGCCCTGGGACGCCGACTGGTCTCGGGGGAGCCCGCTGCGCCGCCCGCCCGGCGCGCCGCGAAAGCCTCCGCGGACCGGGGGCGCACACCGCCGCCGCACAGAAGCTTCCCTGCGTTCCCGCGCGAAGAACCCGGACAGCGCATCCGCTTCTGGGCGCATGTCGCGGGGTGGGCATTCCAGTCGGCGTGGACGGCGTTTCAGCGGCTGCCCCGATGGGTGCGGGTTCTCGTCTACATCTGGCTCGCCATCGTGATTCTGCAGGACAGCACCCGTTCGCATCGCGTGGTCCAGCCGACGACCATAGCGCCGAAGAATCTCGCGCAGGCGGAGAAGATTCTGAAGGCCCTCCCGCCGTCCGGGCCCACGAGCGAGGCGGCCAAGATCCTCGCTCAATTGAGCGCACCGCAGAGTGGCACGGGCACGGCGCTGACGGCGCGCGTGTCGCTGCTCGCGATCCGGTTCTCGGCGCCGCCGGGTGAGTCTGCGGCCGGCAAGCTCGCCCGCGAGGCGTTCGACAAAGCGTTCGGTCAACTCGTGCAGCTGCACCACGCCCGCGTGACGCTCAGCGCCTCACCCCTCGCGACTCTCGATGCCGCCGCAGCCGCGCAGCGGGCGCGGGCCGCTCATTCCGGGTATGTGCTCTTCGGCGGCTTGAGCGGTCAGCGTGCGAAACCGCGCCTCGTCGTGCGGATCGCTGCCGCCCCCCATGGCTCGGTGGTCTGGTCGAAATCCTATGCGGTGCCGGGCGCCGATCCGACTCAGGTCGCGACGGACGTGCGCGCCGAGGTACGGAGGCTCGAGAAGGAATGACGGAACCGCCAGCGCAGGAGCCGCATGCCGGGCAAGCCCATGCCCGCGACACCGTGGCCGCCGACTCGTGCGACGCGCCGTTCGTCATTGGCGTCTCGGGTCACAGGGACCTCGACCCCCGCGATACGGCGCGGATTCGAGCCGCGATCACGGTGTTCCTCGAAGAAATTCGCAGCTGCCTGCCGCACACTGAAATCCGGCTCATGGCCGGCATGGCGAGCGGTGCCGACCTGTTGGCGGCACAGACCGCCCTGGATTTCGGTCTGGGCGTCGACGCGATATTGCCGCTGCCCTTGACACACTACGCGGCGGATTTCGAGGCCGCCGCGCTGCGCGATCTTCAGAAGCTGCTCGCCCACCCGAACGTGCGCTGCACGGAACTGCCCCTGTCGAGCGATCCGGCGAGCGGCCGCAGCGAGGAGGAGCGCAGGGATGCGCACTACCTGAACCTCACCCGCGAATTGACCGCAAGCTGCCATTTGTTGCTGGCCGTCTGGGACGGCGAATCCTCCGTCCGCCCGGGCGGCACGGCCGATACGGTCTTGCGCTTCCTCGGCCTGCGCTCCGATCGCAGACCGCAGGACAGCCCCATGCGCTTCAGCGACGGGCCGGCCGGAGAAGACCCTGATTCGCGGCTGGTGTACTGGATCCCGACGCCGCGCAGCAGCGCCGGCGCTCTGGGCACCTCTGCCGCGCCGTGCTACCTGTCCGGGCTGGGTGACAACGTCCTGCAGCGCTGGACCGCGATGCCGCGGCCGCTGCACGAGCAGCTGGTCGAGCTCGACACCTACAATCGCGAGTATCGTCAGCTGGCAAATCGCGGGCGAACAGCGACGGCGGCGGACTCGCTGATGCGTTCACTGCCAGGCGATGTCCCACTGCCCGCGGACGCGCTGCCGTGGCTGGCACGCATCGATGCACAGTACGGCAAGGCGGATGCGCTGGCGCTTCACTTTCAGGCGCGCTCCGATCGCCTGTTCGTCTTCTTCACCGTCACGACGTTCCTCATGGGGTTCGCCTACCTGGCGTACGACAAGTTCGTCGAGAGCCGCCTGCTGCTGTTTGCCTACCTGCTGGTGCTGTTGTCGGGCTTCGGCCTGTACCTGCTCCTCGACGGACGCCACTGGTTCGGCAAACACCTGATGTACCGCGCCCTGGCTGAAACGTTGCGCGCGAAATTCTATCTATCCGTCGCCGGCGCAGACCATCTGGTCGACGCGGACGAGGTCATCGCCCTCTCCGGGATCAACCGCTTTCATGGATTCAACTGGATCGCGCACGTCCTGACGGGACTCGGCCGGCCAGCCGGCGCGGCGCGGAACGTGTCCCACGAGCCGCACCTGGACGTCGTCGAGCGCGCCTGGATCGAAAGTCAGTGCCGCTACTTCGCCCGCAAAGTCTCTCGACTGGAGCGCAGCGGGCGGCGGACCCGCTGGCTGAAACGAAGCCTGTTCGGGGTCATCCTCGTGGCCATTGCCTGCCTGATCGTCCTCGGCCGCGGCAGCGGCAGCGCGCCGTTCGGCCTCACGCTCGACGTCCCGCTGAGAAATGTGCTGACCTTCGTGCTGGGGCTGCCCGCGCTGGTGCTCGGCGTGTGGGAGCTGCACCAGAACAAAATGGCCGTGCGTGAGCTGCTCTGGCAGTACCGCAACCAGCTCGATCATTTTTCGCGCGCCCGCGCCCGGCTGACCCACACGTCCTCCGCGGTACGCCGCCGGCACGTCCTCGCCCGGCTCGGCAAGGACTCTCTGATGGAAAGTTACCTCTGGACGATTCATCGCTACCACCGGGAGCACGAACCGGGGAGGGGTTGACGAGCCGGCGAGAGGCGCCTGTGGCGCCTGGTGGCCGCGATCGGGCCAGCGCCCCCGCGCACCGCTTCGCCGGTGCCCGCGGCAGGAATTGGAATGCCGCACGCCCGACACTGCGCACCGCATTCCACTGGGCGCGGATTACCCACGGAGCGCAGACGCTCCGCGTAGAACGATCGGCCTCCCCTCAGTTGGCGATTGCCGCTCGCCCTGCACAGTTTTAGGACACACCCCGAACGATACGGTCCCGCAACGGCCGCAGCGCTGAACGCAACGATCAGCTCGCCGACTGACTTAAATCATGAACTTCGGGGTGAGCCGACCCGCAACTGAGAGTTGGCGCCGATTTTGCGCACTGCGGCCTGCCCGATAATTCCTCGCTGTCATCACGTAGTGCCGAAACCAACGGCGGGGGAATTCATGTCTTTGATTCAGTGGACGGATGAGCTGTCGGTGCAAATTGACTCCATCGATGCGCAACACAAGAAACTCGTAGGCATCATCAACGCCATGCATGAGGCGATGCAGGTGGGCAAAGCCAACGACTTCATGCGCAGGATCCTCGCGGATCTCACCGCGTACACCCAGGACCATTTCGCGTACGAGGAGCGCCTGTTCAAGCGGCACGGGTATGCACAGGCCGCCGTTCACCATGATTCGCATGCGATTCTGATCGACCAGCTGAAGGAGCTTCAGGGGCAGATGGAACAGGGACGACCCATTTCCATCAAGGTTTTCAGTTTCCTGAAAAAGTGGCTCTCCGAGCACATTCTCAAGGAAGACCGGCAGTACTCGCAGTTCCTGCGCAGCCAGGGGGTGACCTGAACGGTACGCGGCAGGCGCCCGGGCCGGCAGCCGCGTGCGGATGCGCCGGCGCGGCCTGGGCGCGCCGCGCGAAGGGTCCGGTTGGCGCCCGTCACTCTGCTGCCGAGACTGCCGGCAGCCCGAGACGAATGGCGCGCAGGTTCGGCCGCGACATTGAAAACAGGGCAATGAGGCTGAGCGACAGCCCGGCTCCGAGGAGCAGCTCCGTCAGCGACAGCACCTTCAGCAACCCGCCGGCCAATGCCGCGGCGAGCGGCGCCAACCCCAGAAACGTGAACATGACGATGCTCATCGTTCGGCCCATCAACGCCTGCGGGACGCGCTGCTGCAGCCACGTCATCATGGAAATCTGCAGGGTGCCGCCGAGCAGTCCGGCGACGACCATGATGGCCGCCCCGGCCGTAAGCGAATGCACGACGCTCATGGATGCAACGGCCAGTCCGACGACGATATCCGCGCCGAGCAGCAGCAGCCCCAGCGATCCGCGGGTTGCACGCGTCACGGCTCCGGAAGCGACGCTGCCCAAAAGCATGCCGCAGGCATTGGCCGTCATCAGGACACCGTAGGCTGCGGCGCCCTGCGCCAGCCGAGTTTTTGCAAGCACCGGCAGTGCCACCTGCAGCGGTCCGCTCACCAGCACGGAGCCGGCGGCAAAATAGGCAACCAGCGCTCTCATCTGGGTGTCCGCCCACAGCGCACGAAGGCCCTCACCGAGGTGGGCGAGCATGCCGCCGGCAGGTGCCGGGGGATTGCGGTCGCTCGCCACACGGATCATCGCCAGGGAGGCGACCGAAAACAGGAAGCTGACGGCATCGACGGCAAACGCGATCCCCGTCCCGTGCGCGTCGTGGCCTGCAACCGTCCCGGAGCCGCTCTTGATGACCACTCCAGCCAACGCCGGTCCGACCAGCATGCTCAGCTGACGCATCCCCATGAAAATGGAATTCGCAGCCCGCAGTTGCGGCGGCTCGACCAGTTGCGGCACGAGTGCACTGCCGGCCGGATAGGCAAATGCGGTCGACAATCCGATCCCGGCCGCGAGCCCGTACAGCATCCACATGTGGATGGTCCCGAGGAGCACCAAAATGGCAAGCGCTCCGACCAGCAGTGCATTGACGATCCGGGCGTTGAGCAGCACGCGCCTGGGCGACATGCGATCGACGACCGATCCGCCGAGCAGCATGAACAGCGCGCGAGGCAGCGCCATGACGGCCAGCACCAGACCGAGCTGTGCCGGATCTCCCGTCAGTTGCAGCACCAGCCACGGCAATGCCACCAGCGTAAATTGATCCCCGATCGCGGAGATGGAACTGCCCGTGAACAGAAGACGGAAGGCGCGATTCGCAAGCGGCGAGGATCCGGATTGTGTAGTCATGGAGATCTCGGTCGCCTCAGTGGCCCCTGCACATCCGGCATCATCCCATCGAATCCGGGCGCAAGCATGCGAGTAATCTGCACCCAGCACACCTCGCTCGACGCTGGCTCATGGAGCGGCATCAGCGGAGTGCCTCGGCTCTCAAGTCTCACATCATGTATGCTCGTGTCACACGCTGGACCGATTCCGCGGCTCCACTAGAGCCGGCATCTCTGTTGCAATGAAGAATGCCTGTGAGCACATTCCATCAGCTTACCGTAGCGGAAATCAAGGCTCTCGGATGAATAAACGTTCTACGGACGGCGGCGAAGAGGCTTCGCTCGTCAACGAATACATGGCCGACGTCCGAGATGGATTGAACCGCCGAGAGCGCGTCGTGTTACACGTATTGCACGAGACGCAACGCGAGCGCGGTGGTCGCAATGTCCCCACCGTGATGCTCTGGGGGCGGGTCTGTGAGCATTTCTACATCAGCCCCGGCGAGCTCTCGGAGATGCTGGCGCGCCTTGGTGCCCGACGGTAGCGCTCAAAACGATTCCGAACGTCACTTAACGGAGCTCTGGCATCAAAAGTCAGCCTTGTCGTTGAGTGCACGTCCATGCGACGCCCGGCCATGAAGATTACGACAATCGGTATCGACCTGGCCAAGAATGTCTTTCAGATCCACGGCGCAGATAGCCGGGACAACGTGGTTCTTCGCAAGCGGCTTCGCCGAGATCACTTGGCAGCGCTTTCCGCAATCTGAAGCCCTGCTTGGTGGGCGTGGCGGCGTGCGCAGGTGCGCACCATTGGGCTTGGTGACAGGAGGCGATGGGGCACGCCGTAACGCTGATGGCGCCCCAGTTCGTTAAGCCCCATGTGATGTGTCAGCGCCGAAATAATACTGACCCACCTCGGCGAGGAAAAAGTAACCCACCTGGGCGAGTATTGCGGCTTTTTGAGCCGTCAATATGCGGGCCCAGGAGCAAACAGTGGAGATTCGGGTTGCGAACAAGCAAGAGCGGTTGATCCGGGCACGCGAGCGAAGCCCATGACGATGAGTGCGGCCTCAATAGAACGGCTGCTGCAGGAGGCGCGAGGATTGACCGATCGTCGATCGCCTCGACGGATGCCGACAGCGCCGCGCCGCAGTGCGCCGATTTGCACATGCGCCGACTGAAATGCACCACCGCCCGGGTTCATGGAGATAGATCTGGTTGCCCATCGTGGCGGGGTTCTGAAGGGCATCTTCGTGTGCACTGTGACGAGGACCAACATCGACGGCGATTGGACACAGTGCGTTCCGCTGGTTGTGCGCGACGGTGCGCTGGTGATCGAAGCAATCGATTATCTGCAGCCGGCGCTGCCCTTTGCGGCACCTGGACTGGATCTCGACAACGGCGACGATTTCCCTAACGAGGCGCTCGTCGCGTACGGCAGAGATCACGCGATTGAGTTGACCCGATTGCGGCCATATCGCAAGAACGATCAGGCGTGGGTGGAGAAGGAGAACGGCTCCGTGGTGCGCCGGCTCGTTGGTTATCGGGGTAGTGCCGCAGCGGCGATCCTCGCGCGGCTCTATGCGCGCTCGTGACAGTTCGTGAACTTCTTTCAGCCGTCCTTCAAGCTCAAGGAGAAGCTGCGTGTCGGTGGGCGCGCCATCAAACGCCGCGATGCCCCGCAGATCCAGTGCGCGCGGCTGCTTGCGCAGCCGGGTACACCGACGCGGGTGCGAACGATGCTGGAGGAAGCGCCCCGAACTCGCGACCCTCTGCGTCTGCTCGAGGAGATCCGTGGTGCCCAGCACCAGGCTCGACGGGCGGCTTCGTTGATGCTGACCCGCGATAGAGGTTGTATCCGACCTAACGCGAGCGCTGTACGGCTCTCGAAGCTAACTGGTAGATGTGATGAGCTGGAGCGCTGCACGGTGTGCGGATACGGCGTGCAGTCAGAATGCGATCGCTGTGCGTACGCCCCTCTGGGAGCACCGCGAGACTGCTCATCATGCCCGCGGCTGCGCAGTGCCTGGTGCAGCTGGGCAGCACAGAGACTGATTGTCGCAGTTTGCGACCCCAGATCCGAATGTCCGGCGTCGCAAGGCGCTTCGAGCGGCCTTCCGCCTTGCGTTGCTTTACCAAGACGGTGCCATGCATGAGGCAGGAGGTCCCGGCGCAGCGTAGTCATACCCGAGTTCAATGCGTCCTTATTTTCGAGTCGGCGATTTACTCGTCCTGAAACTCTTCCTCAGGGAGCGCATAGCGACACCATCGCTCGGCGCCTGGAGTTAATCTCTTGGGAGCATCGCGAGCCGGAACGCTATGCGCTTGGCCGGTTCAACGAGCAGGGATTCTCAACGATTCTTGTATCGTTTCCGCATGACCCAACCGAGACCGAGTAGCCCGGTAGCGAGCAACGTGAGCGATCCCGGCTCTGGTACTGAGGTTCCAGTCGATGATAGTGTTCCCGGTGATGGCAGCAAGGTGAAAGTAACAAAACCATTGCCTGCGGAGTCGGCACGTAAGGCCGGCACTCCGGCCGCCACCACGGGATTGTTGGCATCGCTGGCCAAATACGACCCGCCACCACCACCGCCCGCGCCATCGTCGTTGTTATAGCCGTTCCCGCCAGCGCCACCACCGCTATAACCGCCGCCGCCGCCGCCGGTGGGCCCAAACAGGCTTGCACCCTCGCCGCCACCACCGAATCCGCCGGCATAAGCGTTGGTTTGACCTGCAAGATAGGCAGTGAAGCTCAAGCCACCTAACGCCCCGCTACCATTGAAATCTCCCTGGCCGTTGCCCGTAAAGCCGCCGCCGCCGCCGCCGCCGGCCAGCACTTCATCAGCATTGCCACCGCCACCATTGCTGCCACCTACATTGCCAGCGCCGCCGCCGCCGGGGCTTGTGCCATTCGGCAGGTAGCTTGCAGTGCTGCCAGCGCCCGCGGCAAACCCATCGAACGCACCGCCACCGCCGCCGGCCGCGGCCAGCAGCGTGGGTATTGCCGTGCCATTCGCTTCGGCGACGAAGCTGCCACCGCCACCGCCGCCACCCACGCCATTGTAACTTCCGGCCGCGCCGTGGCTGCCCACCAGAATATCGAGAACGCTGCCGGCGGTGAGATTGAAGTCGGCACTGACTTTGGCATTAAGACCGCCTGCGTACGTGCCGACGCCGCCGCCCAGCGCGCCATAGGCTGTAATGTTATAGACGCCAGTGGTCAGGACCGTGTAATCGACGATACTGCCGCTATAGCCGATGCTGGTGGTACCAGTTCCGATCGTATCGATGGGTCCGGCATGGGCCGGTGGGGTAGCAGCAAGTGTCATGGCCCCGAGCATGCCAAAGACAGCGGCGGTGGAGATCAGGTGTCGAAACGAGCGGCTGTAAATGGTCATGAGTGAGGGACCTTTGCACTTGATCGCAGTGTACGAGTCATCACGTCGCGGAACCGGCGGAAGCGAGCAAGACTCATGCCAAGATTAATTTTGTTGGTAATTCAATCCGGTACGTGAAACACGATGCGCCGAGTGTAAAAATATCTGACAAGCTTGTGAGCGTGAATTAAAGTCGTTTCCTCAGGGCACAAGTCGCCCGCGAGATATCGCCATCCCGGGTGGGCGGTCATCCCAAAGTCGTTGCTTAGTTTTCCGCCCGCCGCCCGTTCGCGGCGGAGGCGCCATCCTCACCAAGAAATATAGCCGCTGCGCGAATATCTAGCGGGTGGCCGCTGCTTGACCACGGCAGTTCAGCAAGGATCCGGACGCTGCGCAGGTAAGGCTCGTTCGTGCTGCAGTTGCCGCGGGCCGCGCGGGCGGATATTGCTTATTATTGGTGTTCGAGCGATAATACCTATAATTACACACATATGACGCATGGCTCCGCTGACGGTGCTGTACCGCCGGCACTCCCTGTTCGCCCAAAGCTTATTATTGTTCCAAATGGCTTACGACCTATAGTACGCTATGCGCCGCCCGGAATCTAAATTCGCGTCTCCTCAGG
>Ga0315298_1000879_pt1 | contig 57526 bp, 43 predicted proteins | sample WHS_1_MG_FD_203077 | JGI IMG/M metagenome (GOLD analysis project Ga0315298, IMG submission 203077) | Extremophilic microbial mat communities from Washburn Hot Springs, YNP, Wyoming, USA - WHS_1_MG | ecosystem: Environmental > Aquatic > Thermal springs > Hot (42-90C) | place: USA: Wyoming... | reverse complement strand
TTTCTGGAGGACCAACAGCAACCACAGAGCCTCCGTTTTTTCCTCCACCCGGGCCAAAGTCCACAATCCAATCAGCTGATTCTAAAACTTCCCGGTCGTGTTCAACCACAATCAGGGTATTACCCAAATCTTTTAATTTTTTTAAAGTGGCAATTAATTTTCCAGTGTCGCGGGTGTGAAGACCAACGGTTGGTTCATCTAAAATGTACAAAACGCCGGTTAAACCGGAGCCAACCTGGGAAGCCAGTCTTATTCTCTGGCCTTCGCCAACCGAAAGACTCGAAGAAGGCCGATCTAAAGTTAAATAACCAACGCCAACAGAAATTAAAAAAGAAAGCCGGTTGCCAATTTCTTTTAAAATTGGTTGGGCAATTTCTTTTTCCCTCAAAGTGTTTAAAATTGCCGGCAGATTTTCTGTCCATTTTGCCAGTTTTTCCAAATCCCAAGAGCAAACTTGGGCGATAGAGAAACCTTCAATGGTTACTGTTAATGATTCTTTTTTAAGCCTTGTTCCAGCGCAGACCTGGCAGGGTTCTTTAATCATCAACTTTTCAATTTCTTCCCTAATTTCTTCTGAAGTAGTGGTGTAATATCTTCTTTCCAAATCCCAGACAGCTGAAGGATCAACTTTGGAAGTGTCAATTTTTAGCTTGACTCCCAAGCCGTTGCATTCCGGACAGGCGCCAAAAGGGGAATTGAAAGAAAAAATTCTTGGTTCTATTTCCGGCAGGGAAATGTTGCAAACCGGACAGGCAAAACGAGTTGAATAAACAAAATCTTTCATCAAAGCAGGTTTTCTTGGAAATTCAAAAGATTTGTCTTCAACCAAACTTAAAGTTGCCAATCCATCGGAAAGTTCCAAGGCAATTTCAATGTCATCTTTAATTCTTTGAAAAATCTCCGACTTGGTTAAATTTTTTTTATCCAGAGAAATTCGGTCAACCACAACGTCAATATTATGCCGGTTGGTTTTAATTAAAACCAAATCTTCCCAAAGCTCAAAAATTCGACCATCAATTCTTACTTGCTCAAAACCCTTGTTTTTTAAATTTTCAAAAAGTTTGCTAAATTCGCCTCTTTTATCCCGGACAACAGGGGAGAGAATTAAAAATTTTATAAATTGCTGATTGTTAATTGTTAATTGTTGATGGGAAAATTCAATAATTTGCTGGGCAATCTGTTCGCTGGTTTGTTTTGCTACTTCCCGGCCGCATTTTGGACAATGGGGATGGCCAATTCGGGCAAACAAAACTCTTAAATAATCATAAATTTCGGTAACCGTTCCCACGGTTGACCGGGGATTATGAGAAATGCTTTTTTGATTGATGGCAATGGCAGGAGATAAACCTTCGATGGAATCAACATCGGGCCTAGGGAGCATTCCCAAAAACTGCCGGGCATAAGTTGACAAACTTTCTACATATCTTCTTTGACCTTCGGCATATAAAGTATCCATGGCCAGACTTGACTTTCCTGATCCAGAAACCCCGGAAAAAACCACCAATTTGTTTTTGGGAATAGATAAGTTTATGTTCTTTAGGTTATGCTCGCGGGCACCTTTGATTTCAATAAAATCTTTCATAACAAATCTCCACGACTTCTCGTGGTATGGATATTATATCAGAAAAAGAAGTAAAAAAAAGAAAAGGTTACTGAAAAATATAAGACCGCAATCAAATCTTCAGCAATTGTTGTTTGTTATTAAATTTTTAATTAATTTTTGGTTATTTGAAAAAGTTGTTTGGGAATTGCAAATTTTTCAATAATTTTTTGATTTTGACTGTTTCTTTTTAAAAAGATAATAGTATATTGATCAACAAAAACCGGGGCCCAAAGCTGGTCGTTGACGCGGGAAATTAGAAAATTTTGGCCCCAGGGAGTGGCGTCGTTTCTTGAAAAAAAGATAGCGTTAAAGTTGTAAATTTTGTCTTGTTTTTGCCATTCATTTTCGCTTTCTTGCATAGGAATATAAATTTTTTGGAAGAAATCAGAACTGTAGGCCTCTGGTCGGTTATCAACAAAAACCCGATATTTGGGAAAAAGATAAAAAATCAAATAACTGCCAATATCATAGTTATTTAAGATTGGCCCCTGGATTTTATTTTCCAAAAAAAATTCGGCTGAAAGGCTATTTTTCGGTTCCAAACCAAAGCCAAAATAATGCCAGTAAGGAAAATATGAAGGAATTTTAAGAATGATAGCCAAAAGAAAGATGGAAACGGTCAAAATTGGGGTAAAAATATTTAAAAGATTTTGATAATCATTAAGTTTTTTTTGGAAAAGAAAGCGGAAGTTCTCGGCCAAAACCGGCAGAACAAAAAAGCCAAATAAAGCAAAATTGCGGATAGAAAGCCAGGCAATAAGACCAAAAAACAGAAAAACGCAAAAATTTAAAAGATGAAAACTCTTTTTTAAGATTAAAAGAAAAAAAGTTAAGGCTGTAGCAAAAAAAACGATTTTAAAAATTAAAAAGTTTGGATTTTTAACCAATTTTTCAAGAAACCAAATAGGTTGGTTTTCCACCAAGCGGTAGCCGTAATTTTTAAAGATAGTCAGAGGCGCCAAGCTACCTTTAAGACCAAAAGGAGTAAAAAGAGTGGCAAGAAAGGTTAATACTGAAATAATGGCTAACCGGCAAAGGATTTTTGCCGGGGAATAGGATAAAACTTCATTAATTAAAAAAAGGCCGACTAAAAGTGGGCCTAAGAAAAAATAAATATGAAGATTAACCCAAAAAATTTCCAAAAAAGGTAAGATAAAAAGCCAGCGGACTGATAATTTTTTTTCTTTGTATTTTGAAAGTATCCAGAAAAAAATTCCCGCCAGAAAGTAACTGAAGCCTTCGGGTCTGATTTCCGTTCGCTCGGCCAAAAGAGGAATGATTAGCAAGGCGGCAAGGGAGGCGAAAACAAAATCCGCCTTATTTTTGGCAAGGTGGTAAAAAATTAAAAAAGTCAGCAAACCTAAAAAAAGATAAAAAATTGAAAGACCGGAAAAACCAAAAATTTTCCAAATAAAATAAAAAATTATTCCTGTACTCCAATGGTGGTTGGTGACAGGAAAATCAGGTTGGGTGTAAGAATAAAAATTAGTGGTTAAAGATTTTAAATCCCTGAAAATAAATTCTCCATTTCTAATATGCCGGCCCAAGTCAGCGGTAACTAAATTAATTTTATGAGCAAGAAAAAGGCTGTAAAAAAAAGCTAAAAAAACCAGCGAGACAACTGAACACACCCTTTCTAATTTTTTATTTGTTACCATGATTCCATTTTAACATTTGTTTGCCAAGGAGAGGTTCGGGTTTAGTGAGAGGCACTTCTTTCCTCAAAAGACAACGGCCGTTGCTCATTTAGGAAAGTCTGAGGTTATTTTTATTAAAGATTTTGATGATGAGAAATCCGGTTAAAAATCTACCTATGTGGGCAAAGTAGGCAATACCGCCTCTAATTTTTCTGGCAGAAGAAGCGTATAGACAAAGACCAAAGAATTAAGGGCAATAATTAAATAAGTAATAAAGGGGAATTTTCCCGAGGGATTATGATCGCACAAGAGAAACATTGGCTATTAAGGTTTAACTGTTGCCCCAAAATTCTCAAACATCTGGCTTAAATCTTGAAATTTGATATCCGCCGGCGGATTAAACATTGAGTCTGGGATTGCTGTTTGTTTACAATCTTGCTTGAATTTTTCCACTTCGTTGATGATGTCCTCGCTGCTTTTTTGGGGGACAGGAACGCTTTTGGGAAATCGGGAAAGGTCGATAACAAAGCCGTTTTTGTCTTTTTCCGTCCAAAACCACATTTTGTTATCTTTTAAAATAGTGTGACCTTTTCCGTTTGAGGTATCGGCTTCTGAACGAATCAGCTTTCCTTTAATATAAACAGTGACTTTATTGTTTTCAACAACGTAATCACAACGTAAACTTAAAGACTTGCTTATTGCGTCACGAATTGAGTCAAAAACAGTTTTCTTTTCTTCCGCAGGCGGTTGAGTTTGGCCGATTTGGCTAGTTTGTTTTTTAGGTAAACAACCGGTTAAAAGCAAGGTTGAAGCCAAAAGTAAAACAAAAATGATTTTTTTCAAATTTTCTCACCTCCTTTTAATTAATTTAACTATATCTTTTTTCGACAAACTTTGCAAATTTTTGCCAATGGAAGGATATTAACCATGTCAAAACTAGCTTCTGGACGTTGGCCAACTAGACGCTTATAATTAGAATATGGCTTTTAATCAAAACGCAATTTATATTTCACCTTCGAGTCTTGGAGACTTTGAAAAATGCCCCCAGCTTTATTATTGACACCCCTTTTTCCTAATGTTAGGATTATTTCAGATGAAGAAATTATCTTTGGACCAACGCCGGTCTTTGGCAGAGTTTTGTGGAAATTTTGCAGTTGCTTGGTTGGCTGCAGGGGTAATTCCATCTTTTATATTAGGTAAAGTTACCCTTGAAGTATTAAAACCAATGGTAACCAGTATATTTGCAGCCGGAGGATTATTAACTGTTATGCTTTCCTTATTAAAATCAAAAGGAGGTAAAAAATGAATTTAACAGTTCCTTATGCTATTGGTGCAGCAATGACAGCCATTATTTTGGTCTTTATTTATTTTCTAACAAGGAAAGGTTAATCTATGTCCGAAATTGTTGCCAATATTATCCTTTTTGTCTCCTTGGTGGTTATTGTGTGGGTGGCTTTTGCTTTTTGGCGGGAGAGGTAATTTCTTATGGCTTTTAATCAAAACGCAATTTATATTTCACCTTCGAGTCTTGGAGATTTTGAGAAATGCCCTCAGCTTTATTATTTGCGAAATGTTTACCGAAACCCGAAAACGGGATTAAAAATTCAGCTTGCTAATCCGGATTTGGTTTTGGGACAAAATATTCATGATATTTTAGACCAGTTTTTAAAACTGCCGGTGGAGCAAAGAACAAAGCAAGAATTAGAAAGGATCTTTGAAACAATTTGGAATTTAACTTCCGGAGAAAAAGGCGGATTTTTGTCAAAAGAACAAGAGGAAAGCTACAAAAACCGGGGAAGGGTAATGATTGAAAGGTTTTTCCAAAACAAACATTTTTGGGAAAAAGAACCGGTAAAAATTCCCGGTTTTCTTAAAAGAGATTTAGGTGGGGATTTGATTTTGGTAGGGAAACTTGACTGGATAGAAAAGGAGGGAGACGGTTACAAAATCGTTGATTTTAAAACCGGAAAAAACGAGGAGAGAGAGAATTCTTGGCAGATGCCAATTTATGCCCTTTTGGCCAGCTATGTTTTAAAAACAACCAAAATTACTGCTTGTTGGTGGTATTTGGATAAAGATGAAGATTTAACTGCTTGTGTTTTGCCTGATTTGGAAAAGTCTTTGGCGGCAATCAAGCAAAAGGGGGAGATTATTAAAATTGTAAGACAAACCAATTCCTTTCGTTGCCAATCAGGAAAAGAATCCTGTTGGGCCTGTAGGGATTATTTGGCTATTTATCAAGGGAAAGGAAAACTGGTGAGCGTAGACCCAATAAACAGAAAACAGGAGATCTACATTTTGGTAAATTCCAAACAAATTCCGATGACAGAAATTCAAAATTCTAAACCTATTCCTGACGATTTGCCGTTTTAAAATACCCAAGGTGTGAAGCTATATCACCCCCGGTGTGTTAAAATAATAAAAGATGAAACTTAATTATATTCTTTTTCCTTTAATTGCTTTTTTGGTGGGAGCTTTGGGAAGCAGATGGACAAGCGGGGGAATGGAGTGGTATAAGCAACTTAAGTTGCCCCCAATTGCTCCTCCGGGATGGGTTATTGGAATGATTTGGACAATTATATATATTTTAACCACCACCTCAGCCATAATTTTGTGGAATTTAACTTCAGATAAATGGGCCCAATGGCAAGGAAGGTATTGGTTAATTTGGATTTTGTTTGCCGTGAATGCTTTTTTAAATGCCTATTGGAGTTGGTTATTTTTTGCTCAGCATCAGATTGGTTGGGCGATATTGGAGATGATTGTTTTGGAGACAACTAATATCGTTTTGATTATTTTAGCCTGGAAATTTTCCAAAATTGCCTCGTATTTACTAATTCCTTATGTGGTCTGGGTGGTCTTTGCCGCTTATTTGGCGGTTATGGTCTGGGGATTAAATAAATAAAAGTTATAACTTGACAAAAGAAAAGCCAAGAATTACTCTTTAACAAGATGGACTGGATTAAGAAAAATAAATTAACTGTTTATTTGATTTTGGTAGTGGTCTATCTTCTTTGGCGGCAGAACAGAGTTTATCCTCTTGGTGGTTTCCAATACAATTTGCCGGCAGTAGGCGGTGGAGAGGTAGCGCTAAAAGCTAGTCGAGGGATTTTGCCTGTTCCCGAAGCACCGCCAACAGAAACGAAAGAAAGATTAGTGGTTCAGGAGTCTTCTTTGTCTTTGGTAGTTAAAGATGTTCGGGGAATTGGGGAGAAAATTATTCAAAAAGCAAAAGAAGTTGGCGGTTTTATGGTTAATTCCTCTTTGAGTAAGCCCGAAGAAGCTCCTTATGCCAATATTGTTGTTCGGGTGCCAGCTGATAAATTAAATGAAGTTTTGGAATATTACCGAAAATTGGCGGTTAAAATTTCTTCAGAAAATTTATATGGCTATGATGTTACCGATGAATATGTTGACATTGAAGCAAGGTTGGCAACACTAAATAAAACTAAGGCGAAATTTGAGGAAATTTTGAGAACGGCCAGTAAAGTTTCCGATATTTTGGAGGTAAATCGGGAATTGATTAATTTGCAAGAACAGATTGATAATTTGAAAGGCCGGCAAAAATATCTGGAACAAACAGCCAAGTTGGCAAAAATCTCTGTTTATTTATCAACTGACGAACTGGCTTTGCCATATACCCCTACTAAAGCTTTTAGGCCGGCAGTAATTTTTAAACAGGCAGTCAGGTCTTTGATTGCTACTTTCAGAAAAATTGCTACTGCCATCATTTGGCTGGTTGTTTTCATTCCGGTTTGGCTGCCAACAATTTTAGTTTATCGTTTCTTTAAAAAAAGAATAAAAAATTAAATGGACCAACCGGCGCAAATTAATACTGAATCTACCCAACTGGCCGTTTCTCCCGGTGCTCCATTGCCAGTTCCTCCCCCAAAATCCAACAAAATTCTTTTAATTTTTTTGGTTATTTTAGGCTTAATTTTAGCTGGGGGTTTGGTTTATGCGGGAGTACAAATTAGGAAAAAACAAAGCCAGACTTTTGTTTTACCAACCCCGGTACCCACAGAAATAGTAATTCCTACCACAATTCCAAGTCCAACCAAGACGATAATACCCACAACTTATCTTTCCACCCCAACCCCAGATCCAACGGCCGGTTGGAGGACATATACCAACGATTTTGCCAGATTTACCTTGAAATATCCGAAGAGCTTTACTTTTACTGAGAAATCGTTCTCTGACAAAGAAAAACAGGTTATTTTTAAGGGTGAAGAAGGAAAATTGACCATTAATATGGCAACTTCTGATTATAGTCCCGGTTGGGGCGGAGGATGCGACCAAAAAGACAAAAAGAAAATTACTTTTTTAGGAAATCAGGTTGAAGTTTGTCTTAATGATACCGGGATGCACGAGCTTTATACTAGCCATCTGTCAGGAAAATGGCAGTTGAATATTTCGGCAACCTTTTTGGGAGACCCAGTAAAAGCTCGAGAACTTTTTGACCAAATTCTTGCCACTTTTAAGTTTTTGGAATAGCCTTTACACTCGTAGTGTGTGTGGACTTCTTTGGTAAAATAAAATAAATGAAAACTAAAAAATTTACCATCCTCCATTCTAATGATATGCATGGGGATTTTTTGGCGGAAATTCGGACAGGAAAAAAAGAGCTAATTGGCGGTTTAGCCTTACTTTCTGGATATATTAACAAAGTAAGGGCGGAAGAAGAAAATGTTTTGTATGTCATTTCCGGGGACATGCTTCAGGGATCTTTGATTGATACTGAATGGAAAGGATGTTCCACCATTGAAATTATGAACTGGCTGGCTCCTGATGTTGTGGCCATCGGCAATCATGAAGTTGATTATGGTTTGCCCCATCTTTTGTTTTTGGAGAAAATGGCTAATTTTCCTTTAATTAACGCCAATCTTTATATTGTTAAAAACGGCCGAAGAATTTTAACTCCATACATTATTTTGAAAAAAGCTGGTTTTGACATTTTGTTTACGGGAATTATTACCGAGAAAATTTTGGATTCTATTAAACAAGACAAATTGATTGCCACTTTTGTTGGCGTGGAGGAAGCGGCGGCTGAAGTAGGAAAAATTTGCAATGCCTATAAAAACGACGATATTGATTTAACAATTTTGCTTACTCATATTGGTTATGAATCTGATTTAGAATTGGCAAAACTGCTTAAGCCAGAGTGGGGAGTGGATATGATTATTGGCGGTCATTCCCATACGGTTTTGGAAAAACCGGCAAGAGTTAACAATATTTTAATTGCTCAGGCGGGAGTGGGAACCGATCAAATTGGCCGGTTTGATATTTTGGTTGATGATGACACCAACAGTATTGTTGATTTTCAATGGCAATTGATTCCCATCGACAGCAAAATTGCCAAACCAGATGAAAAATTGGAAGAATATATTAAGAGTTTTCAAAAAGACGTTGACCGAAAATACAACGTGATTTTGGGGAAGTTTTCCCAAACTTTGACTCACCCTAAGAGGGAAGAGGAAACTTCTTTGGGAAATTTGATTGCCGACGCTTTTGCCGAAAATGCCGAATGCGATGTAATGTTGGTTGGCAGCGGTTCAATTAGAGTTAAAGAATTGGGCCCGGTGGTAACCTTGAAAGATTTCTTGGCTTGTTTTCCTTATGATGATGTTTTAAAAAGATTTACTATCACCGGCAGCCAGCTTTTAAAAATTTTTGAATATATTATGAGACCAGAAAATCGGACCGGAGAAGGGGAATGTTATCAGGTTAATGGAAAAGTCAGGGCAGTTTATTCGGATAAAGAGCATAAACTTGAGTCTTTGACAATTGATGGCGCTCCGGTGGATAAAACAAAATTCTATACTCTTTGTCTGCAGGGTTATCATTTTAACAATTGCGCCGAATATTTAAATATTTCCCAAGAAGAGTTGTTGGCATCGGGAAAATCAAAAGTAGTCACTACTTCAGCCCAACAAGTTTTGGAAGAATGGTTAAAAAATAACCAGAATGTGGGAAGAAAAGTAGAAGGAAGACTTACTTATAAATAATTTTAAATTTCAAACGAAAAAGTAGCTTTTATTTTTTGTTGGTAAAAAATACCTGAGGTGTCAACCTAAATTCACCCCAGGGGTGTCCAAACTTTTCTTTTGGCAAATTCTAGAGTGAAAAAATAGGCAACTAAAATTACTCCAATTAAGATTAAAATCGCTAATGGTAATTTCTCAAACCCAAAAATTACCAGACCAATTTTTGAGTTGACCATAAAAAGAGCCAAAATTGAAGCAAAAATAGAGGTGATTACCAAAAGCTTACTAGGAGAACTTTGGTAAAAAGGGAATTTTGATCTGATGGCAAAAGTAGAGACAATTTCTGATAAGGCTGATTCCAAAAACCAAGCAGTTCTAAAAAGACCGGTAGGAATTTTAAAAATTAAAAGTAAAGGTAAAATTAAAGCCAAATCATAAAAGGAACTAATAAGACCAAAAAAAATCATAAATCTTGAGATTAGACGGAGGTTCCAGCGCTTTGGTTTTTTAATAAATTCTTCATCAACATTATCGGTGGAGATAGCGACCATTGGGGTGTCGGAAACAAAATTGTTAAGCAAAATCTGGGAGGGAAGCAGGGGAATAAAGTTCATAAATAAAGAGGAAAAAGCAACGGTAAACATATTTCCCCAGTTGGCAGAAATGGTATTTAAAATATATTTAGTGATATTGCCAAAAGTTTTTCTGCCTTCAATAATTCCCGTAGCCAAAACTCTTAAACTTTTTTGCAAAAGAATAATATCAGCCGCTTCTTTGGCAATCTGGGCGCCAGTATCAACGGAAATTCCTACATCGGCCGCTTTTAAAGCCGGGGCATCGTTGATACCATCGCCTAAGAAACCAACAATATGACCTTCTTGATTTAAAATTTTGACAATTTTCATTTTCTGTTCAGGAGTAACGCGGGCAAATACGTTGTATTTTTGGCAGGTAAGCTTAAAATCATCTTCATTCATTTTTTCTAATTGTTCGCCTAAAATAATTTCATTTTGGAAAATTTCCAAACCAACTTCCTGACAAATTTTTCTGGTGGTTATTGGACTGTCCCCTGATAAAATTTTGATATTCACTTTAAGTTTTTGAAACATTTTTATGCTTTCCTTGGCGGTTTGTTTTGGGGGATCTTGAAAAAGAAGAAAGCCTAAAAGATTGAGATCTTTTTCATCAGCCGGAGTGGTTTTGTTTTTGAAAAAATCCTTTTGGGCTAAGGCAATAACCGTATAACCGTCTTCTTGGAAATCGGTAATTTTTTGAAGAATCAACGGCGAAACTGGTTGGCACACACTTAAAATTGATTCTGGCGCACCTTTGGCCAAAAAAATCTTTTTTCCCTCTTTTTGGACAACAACACTGGCTCTTCTTCTTTCAAAACTAAAGGGGTTTTCATCAATTAATTGATAATCTTTTAATTGAGTAATAAACTTTTGGCTTTCTTTGCTTTCCCAAATTGACCGGTCAATTGGATTTTCCGTTAAAACCAGTTTTCCCCCTTTAATTGAGTTGCACAAAAGGCCAAAAATAATTAAATTTTCATTTTTGCTACCATCAGGGTTAACACTTTTTACTAAGGTCATTTTTCCTTCAGTTAAAGTGCCGGTTTTGTCGCAACAAAGAGTGTCCATATTGCCCAAGTTTTCTACCGAAGCCAGCCTTTTGCAGACAACTTTTTTTTTTGACATTGTTAAAGCGCCAGAAGAAAGGGTAATGGTCATTATTACTGGTAAAACTTCAGGAGTGATTCCCACCGCCAAGGCTAAAGCAAACAAAAAAGATTCAAAAATTTCTTTCCCCAAAAGGGCATTGGCAACAAAAATAAAAGCGGTCATTGCCAAAATAACTTTCAGTAAAAAATTGCTAAATTTTTTTAAACTTTTTTGGAAATCGGATTGGGGAATTGTTTGTTTTAAGTAGCCGGCGGTTTTTCCAAAATAAGTATTCTTACCGGTAGCGATAACTATTCCTTGGCCTTCGCCTCCACAAACAGCCGTTCCGGCAAAAGCGATGTTTTTTAAATCTTGGGGTAAAAATTTTTCAGAAGAAATTTTTCCCGCAATTTTTTCAACCGGTAAAGATTCGCCAGTTAGTAAAGATTCATTGATGGCCAATTCATTGACTTTTGTCAATCTGATGTCGGCCGGAACAAGATCGCCGATTTTTAAAAAAACCAAATCTCCGGGAACAATCTGGGTGGAATCAATTTCCACTACTTCTTCGTCTCTTAAAACCCTGGCTTTTAAGGTTAAATATTTTTTTAATTGCTGAATGACTTTTTCCGCTTTGTATTCTTGAATAAAGCCTAGGATAGAATTTAAAAAGACAATTGCCAAAATTACTGTTGCCTCAAGATGCTGACCCAAAAAATAGGAGACTAAGGCGGCAAAAATCAAAATTAAAACCAAAGAATTTTTAAACTGGGAAAAAAATATCTGCCAACCGGGTCTTTCTTCTTTTTTGGCAACTTCATTGGGACCAAAATTTTCCAACCTTTCTTGGGCCTGATAGTTAGTTAACCCCCTTGGGGAAGTTTCCAGTTTTTTGAAAAATTGATTAGGATTTAAAGCCCAAAAATTTTCCATAAAACAATTATGGTTTCAATTATTCTAAGAGTCAATCTTTTATATCACTCGTGGTGTGTGATACTTAAAATTGTGTCTCTAATTTTTGCGGCGGTTTCAAAGTCTAGGTTAGCCGCAGCTTCCCGCATTTGCCGGCGAAGCTGGGGAATAAGTTTTTTTTGTTCACCGGGAGTTAGGGCTTCTAAATCTAATTCCGCAAACTTTGAACTTTGAATTTTGAATTTTGAACTTCTTTCCGCAATCCGATCCCTAATAGGCTTTTCTATACTTTTTGGAATAATATTATACAGTTTGTTATATTCCAATTGGACTTTTCGACGGCGCTCAACTTCAGCAATGGCCTCTTTCATTGCCAGAGAGACTTCATCAGCATACATAATTACCTGACCGGAAACATTTCTGGCTGCCCTTCCCATAGTTTGGATTAAAGAAGTTTTCGAACGCAAAAAGCCTTGTTTGTCTGCATCCAAAATGGCGACCAAAGAAACTTCGGGTAAATCCAAACCTTCTCTTAATAAATTAACGCCGACGACCACGTCATATTTTCCCGATCTTAAATCAGCCAAAATATCGGTTCTTTCCAAAGTTTGAATATCAGCATGAAGATAATGAACAAGAATTGGAGTGCCAGTATTTTTTGAGTCAGCTAACCAGTGGGCTAATTCTTCGGCCATTTTTTTGGTTAAAGTGGTGACCAAAACTCTTTCGTTTTTTTCTTTTCTTTTAAGAATTTCCGTCACCAAGTCAGCAATTTGATTTTCCGTTGGTTTAACAATAATTTCCGGATCAACCAAACCGGTAGGTCGGATAAGTTGCTCCACTACGCCATCTTTGGCCTTGCTTATTTCCCATTCATCGGGAGTGGCAGAAACATAAATTGTTTGAAAAACTCGTTGTTCAAATTCGGCAAATTTCAAAGGCCGGTTGTCCAAACAGGAGGGAAGGCGAAAGCCAAATTCTATTAACATTTTTTTTCGGCTTAAATCACCCCGATACATTCCCCGAAGCTGGGGAATAGTCATATGAGATTCGTCAATAACTACTAAAAAATCTTTGCCATAAAGATAATTAAAATAGTCAACCAACGTCCAAGGAGGATCACCAGGCATTCTTCCATCAAAATATCTTGAATAATTTTCAATGCCATTAACATAACCAGTTTCTTTAATCATTTCCAAATCATAATTGACTTTTTGTTCCAAACGATGGGCCTCAAGCGTTTTTCCTTGTTTTTTTAATTCTTCCAACCTGATGGCTAAATCTTGCCTAATTTGTCTTTCGGCAACGCTTAAAATATCAGGATTGGTTAAATAATGTTTGGCAGGAAAAATTAGGTAACTTTGGTGACTGGAAAAAGAAGAGTTGGCAGAAAGAATTGGCCGGGTTTGTAAATCCTCTATATGATTATCCTTAATAATAATTTTTAAAATTTCCTCGGCATAGGCGGGAATGATTTCTATAGTTTGACCGCGGATTCGGAAATTTCCCCGGAAAAGCTCCATTCTTGAGCGGGAATAATGGAGGGAAACCAATTTGTATAAAAACTCCTCCAAATTTATTTTCTGGCCTTTTTTAAGCTCAATAACATATCTTTTGTATTCCAAAGGTGAACCTAAATTATAAATACAAGAAACCGAGGCGACAATAATTACATCCTGACGGGAAAAAAGTAGGGAAGTGGCTTGCAGCCGGAGTTTGTCAATTTCTTCGTTTATTTCCGTTTCTTTTTCAATATAAGTATCAGTTTGGGGGATATAAGCTTCTGGTTGATAATAGTCATAATAGGAAATAAAAAAACCTACCCCGTTTTTTGGAAAAAATTCTTTAAATTCCTGATAAAGTTGGGCAGCTAAGGTTTTGTTGTGGGAGATAACTAAAGTTGGTTTTTGGGTATTGGCAATAACATTAGCAATAGTATAGGTTTTTCCTGAGCCAGTTACTCCTAACAAAACATGGTGTTGTTTGCCTGCCAAAACCCCGGCCGTTAATTTTTCAATTGCTTGGGCTTGGTCACCGGCTGGCCCAAAATCAGCTTTAAGTTCAAATTTCATCTTGTTTAAATTATACTTTGCCAGACTTAAATCTCCAACTATCGGAGGGATGAAGATATATCACTCTTGGGGCGGAATAAAATTGCTATCTTGATTTAATTATTGTCTGTTATTAGAATCTAAATATGCAAATTTTAAATGACCAAAATTTTGACCAAGAGGTTTTGAATTCAGAAATTCCGGTTTTAGTTGATTTTTTTGCCCAATGGTGTCCTCCTTGTCAAATGCAAGGACCAATTGTGGAGGAGTTGGCCAAAGAAATGGAAGGAAAGATAAAGGTGGTTAAGGTTGATGTTGACCAGGCGCCCCAAACAAGCCAAAAATACAATGTTATGAGTATTCCCACCTTAATTTTGTTTAAAAATGGCCAAGTGGTTAAACAAATGGTTGGTTTTAGAGGAAAAGAGGATTTGAAGAAAGAAATTGGGGTTTAGGTTAACTAGGTTACTTAGGATGCTTAGGATGATATATGAGACAATAATTATTGGTTCCGGCCCGGCCGGCCTGACTGCTTCAATTTACGCCAGTCGGTATAAAATCAGGCATCTTGTTTTGGGAGGACAGTTGGGGGGAACGATGGCCTTAATACCTCAAATTGAAAATTACCCGGGATTTAAAAGTATTTCGGGAATGGAATTAACCCAAAGAATGGTGGAACAGGCCAAAGAATTAGGCGGGGAAATTAAGGTAGAAGAAGTGGTCAAGATTAGCAAAAAGCAAGATTTTTTTGAAATTCAAACCGAAAAAGAAACTTACCAAACAAAAACAATTATTTTGGCCACGGGAACCCAAAGAAGACAATTGGGGGTTCCCGGAGAAAAACAATATTTGGGCAAAGGAGTTTCTTATTGTTCTACTTGCGATGCTGCTTTTTTTAAGGATAAAACAGTGGCAGTTGTCGGCGGAGCTAACGCGGCGGTAATGGCTGCGGTTCATTTGGCTGGTTTTGCCCAAAAGGTTTATTTGATTTACCGGCGCAAACCATTGCGGGCCGAGCCAATTTGGCGGGAAAGAGCAGAAAATAATCCTAAAATAGAAATTATTTATGAAACCAACATTTTAAGAATTTTTGGAAAAGAAAAAGCGGAAAAGGAAATCCGAAATCCGAAATTAGAAATTCGAAACAAATCTCAAATCCCAAATTCTCCCGCAGAGCGGGATCCCGCTTCGCGGGACAAATTCCAAACAGAAGGAGTTGGAGGGGTGAAGTTAGATAAGGAATATAAAGGAGGAAAAATTCTTCCGGTTGACGGAGTTTTTATTGAAATAGGAGGGGTACCGACTACCGAATTAATAAGACCTTTGGGGGTGGAGATAGACGATAAAGGATTTGTAAAAGTTAATGTTGAGATGGCGACAAATATTCCAGGAATTTTTGCCGCCGGTGATATTACTGATGCAGCCGGTGAATTTCAGCAAATAGTAATTGCCATTGCCCAGGGAGCAAGGGCAGTTCTTTCTGTTTTTAAATACTTAAATGGATAATCCTTTTTTAAATTTTCAAAAAACAATCCAAAAGGCAGCCAAATATTTAAAAATTAGGCCAGATATTTTGGAAATTTTTAAATGGCCGCAAAGAGTAATTGAGCTTAATGTTCCCATAGAAATGGATGATGGCACAATAAAATTGTTCAAAGCCTTTCGCTCTCAACATAATAATTTTTTGGGTCCTTATAAAGGGGGAATAAGATTTCATCCCCAAGTTTGTCTTGAAGAAGTAATGGCCTTGTCCGCTTGGATGAGTTTGAAATGTGCGGTTGCCGGTTTGCCTTATGGTGGAGGAAAAGGAGGAATTGTTGTTGATCCTAAAAAACTTTCTGAAAATGAATTAAAAAGACTTTCTCAGGCTTATGCGGTGGCTTTAACTCCCTTTATCGGGCCTTATACTGATGTTCCTGCTCCCGATGTGGGAACAGATGCAAAAATAATGGGGTGGATGTCCGACGCGTACGCGTCGGAACTTAAAAATAAAAACCTTAAACTTAAAAAAAATGAGATTTTGGCCACTTTTACCGGAAAGCCGGTGGAGATGGGAGGAAGTTTGGGAAGAACAGAAGCGACGGGAAGAGGAGGGGTATATGTTCTTGAACAATTAATTCAAGAACTAAATTTAAAATTTCAAATTTCAAATTTAAAATTGATTGTCCAAGGAATAGGGAATGTTGGTTTTTATTTTGCCAAATTGGCCCACCAGGCGGGCTTTAAAATAGTGGGAATTTCTGATTCCAAGGGAGGAATCTTGGGTAACTTAGGTGACTTAAGTAACTTAAGTAAATTTAAAAAAAGAACGGGAAGTGTGGTCAGTTTTCCGGGAACAAAGACGGTTACTAACGAAGAGCTTTTAATGGCCGATTGCGATATTTTAGTTCCCGCTGCTTTGGAAAATGTGATCACCAAAGAAAACGCTTCAAAAATTAAGGCAAAAATTATTATTGAAATGGCCAACGGCCCAACTACCCCTGAGGCTGATGAAATTTTAGCTAAAAGGAAAATTTTGGTGGTTCCCGACATTTTGGCTAATTCCGGAGGGGTGACGGTTTCTTATTTTGAATGGTTACAAAATTTAAAAAATCAAAAATGGTCTGAGGAAAAAGTCAATTGGGAGTTAAAAAAGAAAATGAGGGAGGCTTTTGTGAACGTTTGGAAAACTAAAGAAAAATTTAAGGTTGATTTAAGAACGGCTGCTTATATTTTGGCGGTAAAGAAAATAGCTGGCAGTTTTCCCGTCTAAACATTTTTTGTTCATCTTTTCGCTTTTATGTTACAGGACCCCAAATAAGCGATTAATAATATTTTATTATAAGATATTTTATAAAATTTGTCAAAATTTTTTACCTCTTTTCTTAAAAATTTATTTTTAAAAGACGGAAGATTGAAATAATGTTGGGAAAAAAGACAACAAAAAAAGGCTACCTAAAGCTATAAGGAATTTTTATCCCATAACTCAGGTAGCCCATCAAGTGTCAGATTTTGTAAAACTCGATCACCCATTTGACAATTCTTCCTATGAATTGCCAAATAGGTGTTTTTTTTAGGTACTCAAAGGCATTTATAAGGCTGGTGAGTACCACGAAACTTAAAATGGCCAAAACCATTAAGAGGAAGGCGGGTAGAAATCCCAGTATTCCCCAAACGAGAACCGACCCAAAGAAAAAGGAGGCAATAGCCCCGATTAGTATCTCGGGCTGCAGAAGCCCAAAGATACTAGGGGTTACCGCTAGAACCACCCCCCCGACCAAATCATAACGGAAGGCGAGGGGGACGCCGAAAAACAATAAACCTATCAGAAAAAACTCCTCCAAACCACCATATTTTCTTACTGCCCAATAAAGGCAGATGGACAGAATGATAGTTAACGGAACCGCTAAACAATCCCACCAGCGGGATACAGAAAAAAGGAACCCGTCGATGTTAATGGTAGCCTGGGGGACTGGCCCTACCCAGGTGACCCAAAAAATACACACCATTACTCCCCCTGTCAAACCCCACTTCAACAGAGCCGCCTGCTTTGCTGTCATTTTTTTCCTCCTTATTAAAGAGCGAGATAGAATTATTCTAGTAGAATATACCTATAATGTCAAGTTTTAAAATTACAGAATTTTTTATTTAAATAGATTGTTTATTGGTTTAACCATTATTAATCTTGGATTAAAATAAAAAATTTTCAATTTTAATTAAACCGTTTTTTTTGGGGGGTTGACGAAAATTTTTTTTGGTAGTAAATTTGATAGATATGAAAGTTAAAGTTGACAAAGATAAATGTATTGGTTGCGGACTTTGTGTTTCTTTGGCTCCCAAAAGTTTTAAGTTGGGAGAAGATGGAAAATCCCAGGTAATTGAGCCGGTAGGCGACGACGAAAAGACAATAGAAAATGCGGCGGAAAGTTGCCCCGTAGGAGCAATAGAAATTAGTTAAAGGTTCAAAGTGCAAAATTCAAGGTTAACATCAATCTTAATAATTCTTTTGGTAGTAGCTTCTTTTTTGGCTGGAAGTTTGTGGACAAAAATTAGGGGATTGGAGGGAGAAAGGGTAAAAATTACCAAAGAAGTCCAACCGACCAATCCGCCAGCAGCGCCAACCAGGCCGCCATTTACTCCCAAAAAATCAGAAAAACCGGTGGTTAAATTTTTTGTGATGGCTTTTTGTCCTTTTGGCAATCAGGCAGAAACTGGTTTGGAACCAGTTTACCAACTTTTAAAAAATAAAGTTGATTGGCAGCCTAGATATGTCATTTACAAAGATTACTGTGAGCGGGCGCCGGCAGACCAAAAAGCAAAATGTGAGAAAGACTATTGCCTTAAAAAAGGGAGTGAAATTTATTGTTCAATGCATGGGGTGACAGAACTAAATCAGGATATTAGGGAACTTTGTGCCTATAATTTGGAAGGGACAGAAAAGTTTTGGAAATTTGTTTCTGGAACAAATAAAAATTGTAATGTTTCCAATGTTGAAACTTGCTGGAAGACAGAAGCAAAAAATGCCGGTTTGAATATTGCCAAAATTGAAAGCTGTTTTTCTTCCCAGAAATTTGCTTTGGCCAAAGCCCAGACAGAACAAATGGATAAATATCAGGCTTTTGGTTCACCGGCGGTTTTTATTAATGATGTTTCTTATGAGGGGGGTCGAGCGCCAGAAGATTATAAAAAAGCGATTTGCTCCAGTTTTGAAAATCTTCCTGAAGAATGCCAGAAAGTTTTGGGTCAAGAAAGCCAGCCGGCGGCCGGAGGGTGTAATTAATGAATAAAAGAACAAAAATATTAATTATTTTTTTAAGCGCTTTGGTAGTTTTTTTAGGTTGGGAAAAATGGACTTTGTCCAAAAAAACAAAAGGTGGAGAAGTAATCCCAACGCCAACTCCCACAAATACTCAAACTTCTCCTGTTGAAGGAGCTCAATACCCAACTACTATTGGTAATTTTTTGGAAACTCCAAAAGAAATTTGTCTTCAGGAAGGAAAACCAATTATTTATTATTTTGGTTCATCTTCTTGTCCTCATTGCCGCTGGGAAGAGCCAATTGTTAAAAAAGTGGCGGCCAAATTTGGCAATTTGATTGTTTTCCGCAACAATATGGATAAGCAAAACGATATGGAGGTTTTTCAGCAGTATGCGGATATAAATCCGGGATATATTCCTTTTTTGGTTTTTGGTTGTAAATATGCTCGGTTAGGAAGTGGGGAGAGTGAGGGGGAAAAGCAAGAAGAAGAAAATTTGACTAAATTGATTTGCAAACTGACCAATGGGAAACCAGAAACCGTCTGTCCCAATTAAATTGAACGCCAAACAATTAAGATCTTCTAAGAAAGACCCAGAAGTTTTTAAAAAGCTTCCCAAAAACCCAATCTATATAGTTTTGGACAATGTTTTGGACACCTATAATATTGGGGCGATTTTTAGACTAGCGGATGCAGTGGCAGCCAAACAGGTAATCTTATGCGGAGAAACCCCAATTCCTCCAAATTCAAGAATTAAGAAAGCTTCAATTAATACTACAGAATGGGTTGATTGGCAATACGCTCCAAGTGCCAGTCAATGGCTAGCTAAGTTCAAAGTTCAAAATTCAAGGTTCAAAGTTTTAGCGATTGAACAAAGCAAAAAAAGCATTCCTTTTAGCAAAGTTAAACCAGAATTTCCAGTTGCTTTGGTGGTAGGGAACGAAACCTATGGAGTTTCCAAAGAGGTTTTAAAGATGGCTGATCAGATCGTAGAAATTCCTATGTGGGGAGTAAATAAAAGCTTGAATGTGATGGTAAGTTTGGCCATAGTTTTGTATAAACTGGTGGAAAATTTTTGATCTATTTTACAGTTACACTTTTGGCTAAATTTCTTGGTTTGTCAATTTCCCGATGAAGCTCAAGGCCAAGAAAATAGGAGAGGAGTTGGCCAACTACAGCTTGGGGAATGGCGGTTGCCGGTCCAAAATCTTTTACCGGGATAAAATAATCAAAAATTTCTGGACGGTTTTCTTGGGCAATTCCAATAATAAAACCTCCTCTGGCTCTAAGTTCCATTGCTCCAGAAATAACTGCTCCATAGGTTTCGTCATTTGGGGCAAAAACCAAACAAGGCGTGCCTTTTTCAATTAGAGCGATTACCCCGTGTTTTAATTCTCCGGCAGCAAAACCTTCAGCATGAACATAGGAAATCTCTTTAATTTTAAGGGCTGTTTCCAGAGCGATCGGATAAGAAAGGCCTCGGCCAACAACATATAGATGTTTTTTCCTGGCAATTTTTCCTGCCAATTTTTTAATAATTGATAATTTTTTAAGAATTTTTTCTGTTTCTTTTAGTGCCTTCTTTAGATTCTCTTTTCCTTCTTCTAAATTGTTTTTTAAACAATAACTGGTAAGGATAAGAATGGCTAATTTAGCCGTAAAGGATTTTGTTGAGGCTACTGCCTTTTCTGGTCCGGCATTGAGTAATATTTTGAAATTAGCTTTCCGATATAAAGTAGATCCCAGAACATTGACAATCGCGGCAACCTTAGCTTTTTTCTGTAAAGCTTTATCAATTGATTCAATAATGTCAATTGTTTCTCCTGATTGGGAAAGGGCAATAACCAAGCTGCTTTCTTTTAAAAAGTCAACTAGGTAGCCAAACTCGCTACCATAAGAAAAATTGGTATGGCGGTGGACAATTTTAGCAAAAAGATATTGGGCAAAAAGACAAGCATGAGCGGCTGTTCCACAGCCAACAAAATATGTTCCATAAGATTTTCTAATCAATTCTGTTAATTTTTTAATTTGATTAGAAGAATTTTCAATAATATTTTTAATAATTTGTGGTTGCTCAAAAATTTCCTTGATCATAAAATGCTTAAATTTTTTGGCATCAGTTGAGGTTTGCTTCCAGAAAATGGTAAAGATTTTTGGATTAATAATTTTTTCTTTTTTTAAATCATAAAAAATAATTTTTTCCTTATCTAAAATTGCTCCCTGGTTATCTTCTAAGAAAACTACTTTTTTGGTGTAGGGAAGAAGGCCGGTCACGTCAGAGGAAACAAAGTTTTCTTTTTGACCAAGGCCAATAACCAAGGGCGAGCCATTTTTGGCGGCATAAATTTTTTCTGTTTGACTGTCTAGGACAACAATGGCATTTAAGCCTTCAAGTCTGGTAAAAGATTTAAGAAAAGCTTTCCAAAAATTTTTATTTTTTTTCAGATTTTCTTCAATCAAGTGAGCAGCAACTTCGGTATCGGTTTCAGAAAGAAATTGATGGCCGTTTTTTATCAATTCAATTTTGATTTTGTCAAAATTTTCAATTATTCCATTGTGAACCAAGGCAAATCTTCTTAAACAATCAGTATGCGGGTGACTATTTTGAATAGTTACCCCTCCGTGGGTTGCCCATCGGGTATGGCCAAGAGCAAGACAGCTTTTTCCTTTTGGGGCATGACCGGCTATTTTTCCAATATTCTTAAAAATTAAGAGTTTTTTTACTTTCTTTTCTCCTTCTAAAACAGCTTCTCCCCAACTATCATAACCACGATATTCTAGGGATTTAATACCGTTGAAGACAATTTCCGAAGCATTTTTTCTCCTTCCAATATAACCAAAAACCCCACACATATAAAAATTATACACTTTGTTGGTTGACAAGAATTAATTTTTTTGATATCCTTTTTTAAGGATGATAACCTAGACCGAGCCAGAAGAGAAGTAGGGAAAACCTCGCTTCTGGCGAGGTTTTTTGATGTTCTTTGACATTCAGAAAGTGGTAGGAAATTTTTGAGAGTTTGATCCTGGCTCAGGATGAACGCTAGCGGTGTGCCTTAGGCATGCAAGTGGAACGCCCCTCCGATTTGGAGGGGAGTCGCGGACGGGTGCGTAACGCGTAGGAACCTACCTCTCAGTGGGGAATAGCTATCCGAAAGGATAGGTAATACCCCATGGTCCTTGTCTGTAAGACAAGGAAATTCGAAGCACGAATGTCAAAATTCTAGACAAATTCCAATTTTTCAATTTCCAGATTTAAAACAAAACAAATTTTGTTTGTAATCTTGGAGTCTTGAATTTAAATATGGTTTAGGATTTTGAATTTGGAACTTCGGATTTTCTCGTCTTACAGGCGAGGTAAAGGGAGTAACTTCCCGCTGGGAGAGGGGCCTGCGTCCTATCAGCTTGTTGGTGGGGTAATGGCCTACCAAGGCGATGACGGGTAGCTGGACTGAGAGGTCGGTCAGCCACAAGGAGACTGAGACACGGCTCCTACACCTACGGGTGGCAGCAACCAGGAATATTGGGCAATGGGCGAAAGCCTGACCCAGCGACACCGCGTGGAGGATGAAGGCCCTCGGGTTGTAAACTCCTTTTCCCTGACGTAGTGTCGGGGGAATAAGCACCTACAAACTACGTGCCAGCAGTCGCGGTAATACGTAGGGTGCAAGCGTTATCCGGATTTACTGGGCGTAAGGCGTTTCGTAGGCGGTTTTCCAAGTCTAGGCTTAAAGCCCGAGGCTTAACCTCGGAAAAGGTCTAGATACTGGGAAACTAGAGGAAATTAGGGGATGCTGGAATTTGCAGTGGAGCAGTGAAATGCGTTGATATTGCAAAGAACACCAAGGGCGAAGGCAAGCATCTGGGATTTTGGGCCATAGGCCCACCAGCCTTTGGCTGGCCTGACGCTGAGGAACGAAAGCTAGGGGAGCGAAAGGGATTAGAGACCCCTGTAGTCCTAGCCGTAAACTTTGTCTGCTAGATCCTTGTTCATTAGAATGAGGGTCGTAGCTAACGCGTTAAGCAGACCGCCTGGGGAGTACGGCCGCAAGGTTGAAACTCAAAGGAATTGACGGGGAGGCGCACAACCAGTGGAGCGTGTGGTTTAATTCGATACGAAACGAAAGACCTTACCTGGGCTTGACATCCTGCCTATGCAAGGACCGAAAGGACCAAGCTTAGTGGCAGGAAAGCTGCTGCATGGCTGTCGTCAGCTCTAGGCGTGAGCTGTAGGCTTAAGTGCCTCATAGAGCGCAACCCCCACCCTGTGTTAAATTTTCTCACCGGGAACTGCCCCTCCGATTTGGAGGGGAGGAAGGAGGGGACGACGTCAAGTCAGCACGGCGCTTATGTCCAGGGCCACACACACACTACAATGGCGAATAACAACGAGTCGCAAGCGGGTAACCGTAAGCTAATCTCTGAAATTTCGCCTCAGTTGGGATTGAGGGCTGCAACTCGCCCTCATGAACCCGGAATTGGTAGTAATCGCGGATCAGCATGCCGCGGTGAATACGTTCTCGCCTCTTGTACACACTGCCCGTCAAATCAACAAAGTCAGGGGTAGCCAAAGGTCCGGTGTTACACCGGACTCAAGCTAAACTTGGCGATGGGGGTTAAGTCGTAACAAGGTATCCGTTCTGGAAGGAGCGGATGGATCACCTCCTTTCTAAAGGAGTAAATTCACGCCCTCCGCCTAAAACGGCGGGGGAAACCAAGCCGTCGACGTCCGACGTAAAATGACGAAGATTCCTACCACTTTTTGAATGCCAAAGTCTTTTTTCCTTTTATCTCTTCTTGACTTTCCAACGTAAATTTACAATAATTCTACACAAGAGAAAATTAGGGCGGTTAGCTCAGCTGGCAAGAGCGCGTCTCTGATAAAGACGAGGTCAATGGTTCGAGTCCATTACCGCCCACAGAAGTAAAAAAATGGTTTGTTATAATGTTGCCGGGTTACGCCAGCTTCTGTGTTAATTCTTCTTAAAAATTTTATACCCAAAGATCTGCCAATTGTTTAAAGAAAATATTTCAAGCCTATAAGCAATTATTTTTTTCGACAATTTCGATAACAAAACGCCACCTTGGCTAAAATATTTTCTTGAGGAACAAAACCCCACTCCCGGGAATCCGAACCGTAAGACCTATTGTCCCCAAGAACAAAGTATTGGCCGTTTGGAATATTTATTGACTGATTTTCAGGTAAAAAAGGTCCGGCAAGGGTTTGGACGCCAGAAGATAAATATTTAGATTCATCTAATTTTTTTCCATTTATATAGACCTCGCCAAATTTAATCATAACTGTTTCGCCGGGCATACCAACCACTCTTTTAATGTATTCAACTTCGGGATTTTTAGGAGATTTAAAAATAACAACATCTCCGCGTTTAATAATGATATTTTTCGGTCGTAAAACTTTGGCTATCAAATATGCTCCGTTGTTAAAATTGGGCGCCATCCCATTGCTCGTGACCTTAAATGGTCTTACTAAAAAAAGATAGCTCAATATACTAATAGAAGAAATAATTAATAAAGTGTAAAAAACAACAAAAGGTATTGTAATTAAAATTTTTAACCATTTTGGCCAAAGAGTCCAAAACCACATCACAATTATCCCAATCAACCCCGCCAAAGGAATAAACAAACTTAATACCAAAAGAATAATTGTAACAATTGTTTTTATCGTGGGAGATAAACTGTTTGCTGTGTTTTTAGACATTTTTTATCTTAAATCTAAAAAAAATCATATCACAGACCAAAAAAATTGGATTAAATTTGAATTTCAATTACCTCTCCCTTTTTTATCTCTCCCGCCAATATTTTTTTGGCAATTTGGTCTTCAATTTTATCTTGAATTATTCTTCTCATTGGCCGCGCACCAAAAGCGGGATCATATCCTTGTTGGGCCACTTTTTCAATCAATTCTGGAGTAATTTTAATTTGGCAGTCTGGAAGCCTTGAATTTAAATTGACAAGCATTAACTCGGCTATTTTTTTTAAGTGCTCAGGCGTAAGGGGTTTAAAAACAACTACCGCGTCAAACCGGTTAATAAACTCAGGGGAAAAAATTTGGTTTTTTAAAACATATTCAATTATTTGTTTTGACAGACTGTTTGTTTCAAAGGAATCACGACTTTCCCCTTTTTGCATCGCAACCTCGTCCGGAGTGATTTGGGAGACTTTCTCTCTTATAAATTCCGCTCCGGCATTCGAAGTGCCAATAATGATTAAATTCCGACAGTCAATTTTTTGACCAAAAGAATCAGTGAAATAACCCTCGTCAAGAATTGTTAAAAGTAAATTCAAAAATTTTGGATTTGCTTTTTCAATTTCATCCAAAAGAAGCAAAGAAAAGGGATTTTCTCTAATTGCCGTGGCCATTAATCCTGGTTCCTTGGTTGCTAAGCAACCAATGGCTTTATCTATCGCCTCAGGAGTTTGATATTCAGCCAGGTCAAAACGGATCATTCTTTTTTCCGAACCAAAATAGGCAAAAGCCAAAGATTTAGCGGTTTCTGTTTTTCCTACCCCGGTTGGTCCTAAAAATAAAAATGTGCCAATTGGTCGGTTTTTAGAAGAGATTCCTGTTCTTGACCGGCGCATTGCTTTGGAAATTTGTTCAATGGCTTCTTCCTGGTCAATAATCCGTTGATGGAGTATTTTTTCCAGATTCATTAGCTTTTCTTTTTCCTCTTTACCTATTTCTCCTATAGGGATTTTTGTTTTTTCTGCCAGCAAAAGGTCAACATCTTGGGCGGTTACCACCATTTTGTCTTGCTGGGAAGTTCTAACACAAACTTCATCTAATAAATCAATTGCTTTTTCAGGAAAGGGTAAATCAATAACATATTGGTCCGATTTCTCAATTGCCTCTTTAATTGCCTGGTAGGTGATGAAAGTCTTAGTGTTTCTTTCAAAAACCGGGGCAACTTTTTGAATAATTAAATAAGCTTCTTCTTTTGTTGGAGGAGAAACTTCTACCTTTTCAAAATATTTTTTGATTTCCAAATTGGGAAAAATATACTTTTGAAAATCGGCAGGAGTGGTAATTCCCACAATTTGTAGTTGATTATTAGCAGCCGGTTTTAAAAGAACATCAGTCAGATTAACTCGACCTTCTTCGTTTGAAATATAAAGATCAAAATGTTTTATTACTAGAATAATGTTGCCGGCAGATTGGGCTTCTTCCAAAATTTTTTGGACTAATCCCTTTGCTTCTGCCGGGGTTTTGGCCTGGGACAAAAGTAAATTTAGATTTAGTTCCAAAACCCTCTTTCGAGAAAGGATTGGATTTACCTTTCCTTCGGTTACCATTCTGGCAAAATTTAACATAATGGTTGTTCTTCCCACTCCGGGTTCGCCCACAAGCAAAACGTTGTTTTCAGCCGACCGGCTTAAAACTTGTTCAATCATTTTGGCTTCTTTTTGCCGACCAACCAAATGATGAGAGTAGGGAAGGGGTCCAGATAAGTCGGTAGAAAATTTGTCAAGATTGATGGTATAGCCGTAGATTAAATCCCTTCCTAGCGGTTTTGTTTGCATAAGATTTTCTCTTTCCCAAAAATAGAGGTTGTTTTTTCTTTCTTTTTCTATCTCTTCCCACCATTCTAAAACCCTTTGAACATCTTTTATATCCAGAAAATTTTCTTTGAGAACCTCGGCAAAAGGGGGGTAATTTTCCGCCAGAAAAATAATCAAACTTTTCCAATCGGAAAAAAAACTTCGAGGAATTTCCAGAGGATATTCTCTAAGAAAATTTAAAGAAAGAGAAAGTCTTTGGAAAAAAAATTTTCCCTCATCGGTTTTGGCAAATTCTTCCAGAATTTGTTGGGGGTTTGGATTTTGACCGGCAAAGATTTGTTCCGGATTTTTTTGCGACTTTTTTAACAAAAGCCAAAGAGGATAGGTTAGCCCTGGAATGATTAACCAAAAAAGAAGAAAAACCGGGCCAATTAAAAGAAAAAATAAAAAGACCAAAAGGCCGCAAAAAATTATGGTTGATCTTACAAAAGCCCCAATTAACCGCGAGACCAGGTTAAAAGTTACCACTGAAAACCATTCTTGGAAGTCAAAACCAGGACCTTTTTCTAAGACTGTTCTTTTCCATGGGGCAAAAAGATGATTCAAAAGCTCTTTTATGGAAAAGAAATGAAAAACAAAAGCCAAAAAATTTTTCCAAATAATCAAAATCTTTTTAGGAGCGTAAAGATAATGCCAATCAAAATAGGTCATTAAATAAAGTTTAACAAATTTATTTAAAAATAAAAGCAATATTTTAAAAATTTTTATCGTCTTGACAAAATCTTTCTTGGTGTGATTTAATACTCTTTTATGTTGAAAGAATTTTCTTCTTTAGAAAATGCCGCTATTTTGGCAGTTTTGGGAATTGCCCTTTTGGGATTGGCTTATGCTTTCTGGTTGCGTCGGCAGATATTAAAGGAAAAACCGCAAATAAGCGAACGAGGGCTTTTGGTTTGGCGGGGAATAAAGGATGGCGCAGAGGCTTATTTGTCTTCTCAATGGCAAAAAATTCGTTTAGGAATAGGGTTGCTAACTGTCTTGCTTTTTTTGAGCGTGTGGGTAATTCCTCCTTCAGAAGAAGCGTTGTTGGAATTTGGCGATAAAGCCCGTCTGGCAGTTGCCTTTGGCCGGGCAGGGGCTTTTTTAATGGGAGCGACTTTTTCTTTGCTTGTTGGCCGGTTGGGAATGAGGATGGCTATCGAAGGAAACTTAAGGGTTGCTGGAGCAGCGCAAAAATTAAATTATCCGGCCGCCTTGAGATTTGCTTATCGGGCGGGAACAATTACCGGAATGTTAACCGATGGCCTAGGGCTATTGGGAGGAACCCTAATTTTTATTTTATTTAGAAAAGCCGCTCCGGATGCTTTGTTAGGTTTTGGTTTTGGAGGAACACTTTTAGCTTTGTTTATGAGGGTTGGAGGAGGAATTTATACTAAGGCAGCGGATGTTGGTGCTGACTTGGTTGGTAAAGTAGAAAAAGGAATTCCCGAAGATGATCCGAGAAACCCGGCGGTTGTTGCCGATTTAGTGGGTGATAATGTTGGAGATTGTGCCGGTATGGCAGCTGATATTTTTGAGTCTTATGAGGTAACGATTGTTTCCGCTTTGATTTTAGGTCTGGCTTTGTGGCATTTAACTGGCGAGGTTAAATGGATTATTTTTCCTTTATTAGTAAGAGGAATTGGTGTTTTTTCTTCAATTTTGGGTACATATTTTGTTCGAGGAGAAAAAGGAAAGCAGGATCCGATGGGGGCGATTAATCGCGGCTTTTACACCTCAGCGGTTATCTCTATCTTGGGATTTGGAGCCGTTGCCTGGGGATATATGGGAGAATGGCGGGCTTTTGCCTCAACCTTGATGGGAATTTTGCTGGCAATTTTAATAGGAAAATTAACAGAATTTTTTACCGATTATCGTTATTCGCCGGTTTTGGATATTGCTCAATCAACTAAAACCGGAGCGGCAACTACCATCTTATCAGGTTTGGCGGTAGGAATGAATTCATCAGTTTGGGCAATCATGCTTATTGCCGGAATAGTAGGGATAACCCTTTTAATTTATAGCGGACAACCGGTAACTTTTGTTTTATATGGAGTGGCAATGACCGGAATTGGAATGTTAACTTTAACCGGCAACAATGTGGCAATGGATTCTTACGGACCGATTGCCGACAATGCCGGCGGGATAGGGGAAATGGCCGGATTTCCCGAAAAGGCTGGTCGTATTTTGGCCAAGCTTGATGCTGTGGGAAATACCACTAAAGCAATTACCAAGGGAGTGGCTATTGGTTCGGCTGTAATTGCCGCAATTTCTTTGTTTGGCTCTTTTATTACCGACGTTAACAAAGTTGCCCCGGGGGTTTTGGCTGGAGGAATAAGAATTTCCGAACCCAAAGTTTTTGTTGGATTTTTATTGGGAGGAGCCTTGCCTTTTTTGTTTTCCTCTTTTTTAATCAACGCCGTTTCTCGTTCCGCCCAAACAATTATTGAAGAAGTCCGTCGCCAATTTAGAGAGTTAAAACTGCTTGAAGGAAAGAATAAACCAAATTATGCCCAGCCGGTATCTCTTTGTACCGCCGCTGCTCAGAAAGAGCTTCTTCCATTAGGGACAATCGCTGTTTTATCGCCAATTATGGTTGGATTGCTTTTTGGAGTGGAATCTCTTGGGGCATTTTTGGCAGGAGTGATTTTGTCAGGTCAGCTTCTGGCCGTTTTTATGGCTAATGGCGGAGGAGCTTGGGATAACGCTAAAAAGTATATTGAAGAGGGAAATTTGGGCGGCAAGGGTTCGGAGGCTCATAAAGCGGCGGTTGTTGGTGATACGGTTGGCGATCCTCTAAAAGACACAGCTGGACCGGCTTTAAATCCAACCATTAAGGTGATTAATTTGGTTTCGGTAATTGCTGCTCCAATTTTGGTGCAAACTTCGCTTTCTTTACCTGCCTTGGCCTTGATTGAAGCCTTTTTGGTAGGAGTATTGGTTTTTCCTTTTTTAAAACCCAAATCTTGACTTGAAATTAAAATTAATAGCAATGATTATTTTAGTAGGGCTTGACAAGGATAATAACTTTTGTTTATAATAATCCCACTTTGGGTCAAACGGCTCAAAAATTCTTTATGTTGAATCAAAAATTAATCTTTAAAAACACGGAGGAAAGATTTCGTGGGGATTAATTAGGGTTGAACATAAAGAATGGAAGCCGAGTTTGACTCGGCTTTTTTTATTTTTGGGCTCGTAGTTCACCGGAAGAACGTCTCATTTGCAATGAGAAGGGAGGCGGGTCAGTACCGCCCGAGTCCACCTAGCGAAAGCTAGAGAACTTTGGAAAATTAAGACGGGATTGCTCCGCCTTCGGCGGAGTGCTCTTTCCCCACGAATCTTAGCGTTCGGCTTAATTGAACTATTCGTTCACGCCTCACGCTGCGATTTTCGCGGGGTGCGTCGCAAATTTTACAAAGTAAAATTTGCTCCTTGAAAAGTGAAGAGAAATTAGGCGCATTTTAAGCATCAGCTAAAGCAGATAGTGGATGCCTAGGCGCAAGGAGCCGAGGAAGGACGCATTTGGCGGCGATACTCGTCGGGTAGGGGCCAAAACCCGTTGATCCGGCGGTTTCCGAATGGGGGAACCCTGCCCTGCGTAAGCAGGGCAAGCCTGCGTTACGCAGGGAAATTCGAAGCACGAATATCGAAGACGAAACAATTTTCGAAATTTAAATGTTCCAAATTCAAAACATTCTAGTTTGAAAAAATTTGAATTTGAAGAATTAGGATTTGTTTCGAATTTTGAGTTTAGAATTTCGGATTTCCGCGCGTAGCGCGGGCGGGGAACCCGGGGAACTGAAACATCTTAGTACCCGGAGGAAAAGATATTCCCTAAGTAGCGGCGAGCGAAAAGGGAAAAGCCCAAACCCCGACGTTACGTCGGGGTGTTGTGGGAGTGGCAGAGGGATCAAACAAAGGAAGAAGAACACCTTGGAATAGGTGGCCAAAGAGAGTGATAGCCTCGTATTTTAATCCGGAGTTTGCCCAAGCCAAATTTCCCAAGTAACCCGGGACACGCGTAATCCTGGGTGAATCTGGCCCGGCCACGGGCTAAGGCTAAATACTCCTTGTGACCGATAGTGAACTAGTACCGTGAGGGAAAGGTGAAAAGAAGGGTGAGACACCCAGTGAAAGAGAAACTGAAACTATCTGCTAACAAACAGGCGAAGCCTTGTGCTTTGCACCAGGAAATTCGAAGCACGAAGCACCTGCCCGTCCGGCAGGCGGGCGAAATACGAAACAAATTCAAATTACCAAAATTTAAAATTCAAAAAGTTTTGAACATTTGAAAATTAGAATTTTTGTATTGTTTCGAATTTCGAAATTCGGATTTCGGATTTTCTCGCGCAGAGCGCGAGGTGACGCCGTGCCTATTGAAGAATGATCCGGCGAGTTTTCGATTACCGCAAGTTTAACCCTCCGACTTAGGAGGGGGAGGCGTAGCGAAAGCGAGTCTTAAAAGGGCGTTTAGCGGTAGTCGGAAGACCCGAAACGGAGCGAGCTAACCGACGGCAGGGTGAACCCCAACGAAAGTTGGGGGGAGGCCCGAACTCGTTGTCGTTGCAATGACATGAGATGACCGGTGGTTAGAGGTAATATGCCAAGCGAGCTCCGAGATAGCTGGTTCTCCCCGAAATATATATAGGTATAGCCCTCCGTCAAAATTTGTGCTGGGGTAGAGCACTGGATGGAAGCAGGACCGCAAGGTCTTGTTTTCAACCAAACTCCGAATACAGTGCAATTTAGGCGGGGGAGACAGACTAGTCGGGCTAAGCTGATTAGTCGAGAGGGAAACAGCCCAGACTGGCAACTAAGGTCTCTAAGTGTTGGCTAAGTTAAAGGAAGTCAGGGTTCTCAGACACCCAGGAGGTTGGCTCAGAAGCAGCCATCCTTTAAAGAAAGCGTAACAGCTCACTGGACGAGAGCTTTGGCGCCGAAGATGATTGAGGATTAAGCCAATCACCGAAGTTCCAGACCTTGTGCTTTGCACAGGAATAAGCAAAAAATAAGCAAATAAACAAATTTCAAATAAGCAAATCAATAAGCAAATATTAAATAAGCAAATAAACAAATTATTTGATATTTAAGAATTTGAAATTGATTTGTAATATTTGTTTATTTGTGGCATTTGGTTATTCTCGCGCAGAGCGCGAGGTAGTAGGGGAGCGCTCCGATGACAGTGAAGGCTAAGCGCAAGCGAGGCTGGAGTTATCGGAGGTGAGAATGCCGGAATGAGTAGCCAAAGTCCGGTGAGAAACCGGACCGCCGAAAGCCCAAGGTTTCCTCCACAACGTTCGTCGGTGGGGGGTGAGTCGGGACCTAACACGAGGCCTGTCACCTTTGGTGACAGAACCTTAAATTATAAATTCTAATATCTAAATTCTAAACAAATCACAATTCTTTAAATTCCAAATTTTAAACAAAAGAAATTAAGTTTGGAAAGTTGGAATTTTTAATTTTAAAATTTGTTTAGGATTTCGGATTTAGGATTTAGAATTTTGAGACTGTCGCCAGTGGCGACAGGCATAGTGGATGGACGACAGGTTGATATTCCTGTACAAAGAAAGTGTCGTTATTACCTGGGGATTGACGGAGTTGGAATAACCAAGCGAGGTGATGATTCCTCGTTTAAGTATCAAGGCAGTTTTAACAGGAAAATCCGTTAAGACGTTTTAACCGAGATACGAAGAAAAGTTCTACCGCAAGGTGGAGCAATTTGGCGATTTTCAGCTTCCTGGAAAAGATTCGCAGGGAGACACTTTTTTTCCCGTACCGCAAACCGAAACTGGTGGGCTGGTAGAGTATACCAAGGCGCTCGGGAGAAGGAGGTTCAAGGAACTCGGCAAAAAAGCTGGACGTAAGTTCGCAAGATGTCCTCCCCTCCGATTCGGAGGGGTGCAACAAAAGATTGCTTGGCGACTGTTTAACTAAAACACAGGCCTCTGCAAACCTTAACAAGGAAGGTATAGGGGCTGAAGCCTGCCCGGTGCGCGAAGGTTAAAGTTCCCGGTCGCAAGGCTGGGGGCCTAAGCCCGCGTGAACGGCAGCGGTAACTATAACCGTTCTAAGGTAGCGAAGTCCCTCGTCTGGTGAGTTCAGACCCGCATGAAAGGCTTAACGACCAAGCAACTGTCTCGAACCTTCACCCGGTGAAATTGAAATGGCTGTGAAGATGCGGCCTAGGTGTTCTAGGACAAAAAGACCCCGTGGAGCTTTACTGCAGCTTGGCATTGAGATGGGGATATTAATTGTTTAGTGTAGGAGGGAGCCCGTGCGAAGCACAAGGCTTCGCAAATTTATAAATTCTAATATCTAAATTCTAAACAAATCCCAATTTTCAAATTCCAAATTCTAAAAATATTTTTGGAGTATTGGAATTTAGAATTTAAATATTGTTTAGAATTTTGGATTTAGAATTTTGAATTTGTAAGTCTCGCGCTTCGCGCGAGCAATAATGAAACACCTCTCGTTAATATCTTCAAATCTTACCTGTTCCGACTGGAAACGTCGGAAGGGAAAGTGCCTGGTGGGCAGTTTGACTGGGGCAGTCCCTTGCTAAAAGGTAACGCGAGGGTACAAAGGTCGGCTAAACGCGGATGGAAATCGCGTGTTTAGTACAAAGGCATAAGCCGGCTTGACTGCGACACCGACGGGTGGAGCAGGTGCGAAAGCAGGTCTTAGTGATCCCCCGCAGCGTAGTGGTACGCTCGGGGCTTAACGGATAAAAGCTACCCCGGGGATAACAGCGTAATCGCGCCCGATAGTCCACATATACGGCGCGGTTTGCGACCTCGATGTCGGCTCACCCTATCCTGGCGCTGAAGCAGGTGCCAAGGGTTGGACTGTTCGCCCATTAAAAGGGTACGCGAGCTGGGTTCAGAACGTCGTGAGACAGTTGGCCCGTAGACATTTGCGGGCGACATTCGAGCTGTCTCTCTCATCCGACGTTAAAAAGTTCTTTTTGTCCAGGTTGAATGATGAGATACTAAATCTGGCTATATGCTGGAAAGTCTTGTTAATGCTAATCTACTAGTATAAAATTTGATTACTAGTAAAAATGATTAGCCACTCCGACGTAACGTCGGGGGCAAGATCATCAGCAGGAAAGACTAGTTTTGGATGTTAAAATTAAGCGACGATTATTTAATTGGATTCGTTGAAGGAGAGGGAATGTTTTATGTGGGAGTTGTTCCTTCTTTGGAAACTAAAAGTCGTTGGCAGGTAATTTATTTTTTTAAAGTGTCCCAAAACCCTTCAGGGAAAGTGGTTCTTGATTTTCTTAAAAAGAGATTGGGATGTGGTTATTTAAAGGCCAACAGCAAAACTGATGCAACCGATAAATCATTAGCTTTCGTCGTTAGAGATTTTAAAGACTTAATTACCAAGGTGATTCCTTTTTTTGAGGGCAAACTGGTAATTAAGAAGAAAAATTTTGAGAAATTCAAAAAGGTTTTGGAGATTGTCAAATCCGGGAGGCATCTTAAAAAGGAGGGAATGAAAGAAATTTTAGACATTTCTTACTCGATGAATACCGGAAAAAGAAAATTTTCTAAAGAAGAGATTTTAAAAAACTTCCAAGACTAGAATCCTCACAGGCCATATGCCAGACTCCGACGTTATGTCGGGGAAGATATGGTCGGACCCCCGCTGTGAGGCGGGGAGCAAAAGAGAACAAGAAATCTTTTGCCGTTTTTGGTAACAATAATGTCGGACTCTATCCAGAACACCCGTTGGATTTCTGAGGGGAGTCTTCCACAGTAAACAATATTGCTGCCCCCGATGGTAACATCGGGGTGAACGAACTTGCTAAAATCGGTAGAATCCCGTAGGATAAAATTGGGTCCATCTACAAAACTACGGGACCATACCGAGGGAAGGTTAATGACAAAGGAGATAGCAGCATACATTGCAGGATTTCTTGATGGTGATGGAAGCGTGAGAATTCAGCTTCAACCTCGTAAGAATTCGTTTCGGGTTCGAACAATAATTTCTTTCGCCCAAAAATGGGGAAAAGAAAAAGAACTTCAATGGATTCGAAATCAATTAAAAATTGGTTATCTTTATCAGAGAAACGATATGATTACTGAATTAAAGATTGAGGGTCATAAAGAAGTAGAAAGAATTCTTAGAGAGCTGAAACCTTATGTTCTTTTTAAAAGGAAGCAGGTTGATTTAGTTCTTAAAATCTTAGAAATGTTAAAGGAGGGTAAGGCTAACTTGTTAGAGGTTGCTAAGCTTTCCGATAAGATTTCCAGATTAAATTATGTCACGACCAAAAAGAAATATACTGCACAGTATTTGCAAAAGCGTCTTTTGTCAAATACCCCCGTAACGACTGATCCCTCCGATTCGGAGGGTGAGACTTCTTGTTTCGGCAAGAGGTAATACCGCAAGGGTCCGATGTAATGTCGGACTAAGATATAGTCTAACCGTTTGGTAACAAACGAATCGTTGACGAGAGGACCTGGAAGAGGAGACCTCTGGTGTGCCGGTTGTTCCTGTCAAGGGCAGTGCCGGGTAGCTATGTCTCTTTAGGATAACCGCTGAAAGCATCTCAAGCGGGAAGCCGTCCCCAAGATTAGGAATCCTTCCCGCCGTTTTAGGCGTGGGAAAGATCCCAGGAAGATTACCTGGTTGATAGGCGGCCGGTGGAAGCCCCGTAAGGGGTTGAGCCTAGCCGTACTAATCGATCGAAAGATGCTAATGCGCCGAAGTTTCTCTTCACTTTCAAGGAACAAATCCGCCGAATTGGCGGATTGTTCTGCAGTCCTCCAGAGTCGCAGCGTGAGGCGTGAACGAATAGTTCCCAAAAGCCGAACGCTAAGATTGGGAGGATCAAGGAACAAATCCGCCGAATTGGACGCGGCTGACACGTTGATTTTTGCAAATATTTTTGATAAAAATATAATACCCGGTTATTGAAGCGGTATGGTTCCACCTCTTCCCATTCCGAACAGAGTCGTGAAACGTACCAGCGCTGACGATAGTAATTCCGCAAGGGATTGCGAAAATAGGTCATAGCCGGGTTTTTTAGTGATTGTTTCCAGGAGTTGGTTCAATTTTTTCAATTCCTTTGGCGGTGCGCATTGTATTTAAAATTAATCTTTCTAAAATTTCCTCAAAACTAACTCCATAAAGATCCAAAATGGTGGCAATGGCGCAATCTGTTTCTTTTGGTCCCAAAGCCGGATTGGCGTTGCAATCAATAAAATAAAATCTTCCCGATTCATCTTCCCTGATATCAAATTTGCTGTAGTCGTCATGGCCTAAAACCTCAAAAGCCTCTTTTACTAGTTCTTTAAGATATTCATTGTTTGGATATTTTTTGTAATGAAACGAAGGCCCTTTTCCCCAATTGGCGTCAAAAGTGGCCAGGATATATTTTTGTTTAGTTTTCTCAAAAATTTTTTCTGCCGAATAAACTTTCTGGTTAACCCCTTCAAGTAAAATTGAAGTAATTTCCCGGCCGACAATAAATTCCTCAACTAAAACACCTTGTTTATAAGTATTAATTAAATATTTTAGCCTTTTCCTTAAATGTTTTTCGTTTTCGGAAACTGCCTCGTAAGTAATTTCTACCGCTCCGTGAACTTCATTTAATTTTGAAATTAAAGGATAGCGTAAAGCAGGATCTAAAGGATCATTTGGAGAAGAAATCAACTGATAACGGGGAACAGGGATTCCGTTTTGTTCCAGAATTTTTTTAACCAAAAATTTGTTGCAAACTAAAGTTGAACCCAAAATTCCCGCTCCGGTATAAGGAATTTCCATCAGTTCAAGAAGGGAAGGAATGGTGGACTGTAATGATTCATCACCCCTAACCGAATCAACCAAATTAATTGCCATTTCCGGTCGATATTTTTTAAGCATTTGGGGAAGTTTTTCGTTTCCGGGGAAAAGATAAGTTTTGATTCCCATTTTTTGAATATATTTGGCTACTACTTTTGCCCGGGGATAAACTTCTTGCTCGGTTATAAATTGTTCTTCGGTGGGGAAGTATTCCCTTTTTGCTTCGGAATATAAAATAGCGATTGATTTTGGATAAAGATTTTTTTTCATTTTCACCAAAAAACCTCCCCAAAAGGAGGCAAAATTTTTTTAAAAAAAATTAATTGACTTTCACTTTAACGATTTTAATTGTTAAAAAAAATCTTCTTCTTGTCAAGAGGCAAACGAAGTAATAAAATATTTCTATCTTAAAAAAGAAAGGAGAAAATAAAAAGTGCCAAAGAAAAAAGTTGCTGATGAGCCAAAAACAATGGAGGAGCTTTTGGCCTCCACTGGTTATCAATTTACCGGTCTTAAAAGGGGTCAATATGTTTGGGGAAGAATTCTGGAAATTACCCCGAAAAATGTTTTAATTGATATTGCTGGCAAAACTCCGGGAACAGTAATGGGAAAAGAATATGAGCTGGTTAAGCAATTTGTTATGGGTCATTTGAAAGTTGGGGATAAGGTAAGAGCCTATGTTGGCAACCCAGAGACGGAAAGAGGTCAAATTTTACTGAGCTTAAGAGATTTTGTTAAAGATTTTGCTTGGAATAAATATCAAGAGATGATGGATAAAGGAGAGATAACCGAAGTCAAAGGAAGGGAGGTAAATAAAGGAGGATTGATTGTTGATACCACCTGGGGGCTTCAAGGGTTTATTCCCGGTAGCCAAATAGGCCAATTGTGGCGAGGCAAAATTGAGCAGTTGATTGGAAAAAACTTGCAGGTTAAGGTTATTGAGGTCAACAGGGAGAAAAACCGGCTAGTTTTTTCGGAAAAAGCGGTTTCCGACGCCCAAAAGATAGCGACTCTGGGAAAGATAATTAAAAAGATAAAGATAGGAGAAATTTATGAAGGTGAAGTTTCTCAAATTGTTCCTTTTGGTCTTTTTATTAAAGTTAAGATTGGAAAAGAAGCCATTGAAGGATTGGTTCATATTTCCGAGGTTTCTTGGCTGAAAGTTGAGGATTTATCACAAAATTATAAAGTTGGGGATAAAGTTAAGGTTAAGGTGATTTCTACCGAAGGCAATCGTTTACAATTTTCCATAAAACAACTTTTACCCGATCCTTGGGAAAAACTGGAAGAAAAATATCCTTTGGAGAAAAGAATTAGCGGAAAAATTGCTAAGCTTGTTTCCTATGGAGCGTTAGTGGAAATTGAACCAGGAATTGAAGGCCTTTTGCATATTTCCAAAATTCCTCCGGAATTTGAGATTAACGAAGGAGATAAAATTGATGTTTATCTTGAATCTATTGATAAAGAGGCAAGAAGAATTTCTTTGGGTTTAGTTTTAAGTCAAAAGCCGGTGGAGTATAAATAATTTACCGATAAAAATTAGTTACTGCCCGCTTTAATTGCGGGTTTTTATTTAAATATGTCTTACAAAGAAGTTGATTTGACTGGATTGGTTTTAATACAAATGGAAGAAAGACGGCGATTAAGAAGGTGCTTACAAGAGGGATGGGAACGGAGGGCAAAAGGAATAGAAAGATTGGCGCAACAAAGAACTGGCGAAGAAAATATTTGTTGGGCAGGGGTGCTTTCTTTGCCTTTAGTTACCAATGAAGGATATATACTTTCTTTGCCGCCTGTTTTTTTGGATAGGAATTTTCCGGGGGAGGGAAGAATATTAAGGCCTGGTCTTTGTTCTTTTGCTTTTGTTTTAGACAAAGGTGTATCTTGGGAAAATGTTTTTTATCCTTGCCTGGGGGAGGCAGATCTAGAATTGGTTTTGAGGGCGGTGGCTTCTGACAGGGTTTCCTTTTGGACTAGAGGATTAGCCGCCGCTGCCAATACTTTTGGACCGATTATTTTTCCAGACAATCAACTTGCAGTTTTGAAGGATATGGGGGATGAAAAAAGAAGAGAATTGGCGGAAGTTAGGGCTGGATATTTCCCTAAAGAATTATTAAGAGGATTTTTTACGGATCGAGAAATTCGAACTCAAAGATTGCGTCTCTTACCCGGCCAATTAAAAGCGTTTTTTGATACTGTAGGAAAATCTTTTTAACGATGTTTTCATTGATCAAATAAAGCAATAATCTCTTTTTTTTGTTCCCAGGGAGCAAATTGGAATGAATTTTCAAAAGGACGCCACCCTGTTAAAAAGTGAAAAATTCCTTTTAAGTTTCGGGGGTTTTCTCTTAAAATTTTTAATAAATCTGGTTCCCAGCCCAAAGGAGGGATTTTAACTTTATTAATTATAAATCTTTTTTCTCCTGTAGTTTTGAATCTGGCTTCCCCATAAAAGGATTTAATTGTCCAAGATCCGTCACTTCCCGGTGGAGTTACTCTCAAAATGGATCCCGATGAAGGTAATCTTGTCCATTCGCCTAAGGGAAGAAGAAGGGGATCACTATCTGGGTATAAAACCTCTACCCTAGGTTCTTCGTCGGGGGGAGAAAGACGCAATTGCTGATCGGGAAAATGAATTTGGACAAAAGGGCCAGCTAAAACCATAATAGGATCTTCTGGATATTGTCGAGAGATTGGTCTAAAAATAGCGATTGGTGTTGGTCTTATTCTTTTTCCTGTATCTAAAGCGCCAGGAATAATTTCTATTCGACCAAAAGGAAGGAGATTTATCCATCTGTCTTTGTCGGGAGGAAAGATTAACCCCAATTTATAAGAATCAAGTCTAGGTGGATTTGTTCTGTGTGTTATTTCTACCCATAAATTTGCTCTACCATTACCAGTAGAACCTTTAAATAATTGATATTTTCCTTCTAAGTCAATCCATGGATAGGCCGTTTGATCACTATGATCTAAATAAGGTCCATGAAAAAGAGAAGGAGGAAAAAAAAACCATTTCTTTCAATCATAAATTAATTATACCAAAACCTATAGTCTGAGTCAATATCTAATTTATTATTTTAAAAGGAGTTTTAAATCAATTTTTTCCCCATCAAGGCCGTAATTAATTAACTGTAAAAGCCGCCATCTTTCGTATTCCTGGGGAAATTTTTTTAAATATTTTTCATCGGTTGACCAATTATGCATGTATAAATTATACCATTGCCCCTTTTGGGTGTAAGATAAGAATATGAAGAAAAATTTCCTCTTTTTCCTCTTTTCAATTTCCTTTGTTCTTTCTCTTTGTCTGAACGTTTATTTTTTGACAATATTAAGAGAGGAGAATCTGGTGGTGGAAGTGGTTGACGGAGACACTTTTCAGCTTAAATCCGGGAAAAGAGTCAGATTAATTGGGGTTGACGCCCCCGAAATTGAACGTTGCGGAGGAAAGGAGGCAAGAGAAAAGCTTTCGAGTTTGATTTATGGCAAAATTGTTTCTTTAAAAGAGGAAACTAGCGAAGCCTATGGCCGGACATTGGCTTTAGTTTATGTCGGCCGGGTTTTTGTTAACAGGATAATGCTTGAAGAAGGGTGGGGAAGGACTGATTATCGGAAAAATTCCCGACGGGACGAACTGACCGCCGCTTTTCACCAGGCTCAATCGCAAAAAAGAGGAATTTTTTCTGACCTTTGTCGGGAAGAAATTAAAAAAACCGAAGGCGAATGTCTTATCAAAGGCAATATTGACAAAAATACTTACGAAAAGTTTTATCATCTTCCAAGTTGTTCCCATTATGACCAGATTGTAATCGAAAAAGATATAGGCGAAAGATATTTTTGCACCGAAGAAGAAGCTTTGGCTGCTGGTTTTCGCAAAGCGGCCGGCTGCCCTTAATTTTTTCTCTTGACAAATATCCGTTTCAATTTTATCATAATATTATGAAAAAACTGAATTTGTACCAAGCGGAGGAAAAACTTCAAGAAATTGACCTTAAAATTTTTACCCCCAAAGATTTGCAAGTTCTTTTTGGGGTTAGCCAACGGGCGGTGGCTGGTTTTTTGAATTACAATCTTAAAAAAGGAGTTTTTGTCCGCTTTCGCCAAGGTTTATATGGTTTAAAAAATGTCTATGTAAATGATTTTTATCTGGCAAATATGGTTTATAGCCCTTCTTATGTTTCGCTAGAGACTGCCTTATCTTTTTATAATCTTATACCGGAAACTGTTTACGCAGTTACTTCGGCGACAACAAAGCCAACCCGAGAGTTTGAAGTTCTTAATCGATTGTTTGAGTACCGAAAAATCAAAAGCGAGGCATATTCTGGCTATCAGCCGCAGGTAATTGATGGCCAGACGGTTTTTTTGGCTACTCCAGAAAAAGCCGTGGCCGATTTTTTATATTTCGTTTTTTTAGGTAAAAAGAATTTTAATGACAGATTAAGGTTAGACCAGATAAAAGCAGAAGAGCTTAGAAAAAATATAAAATTATTCAAAAATAATCGTTTTTTAAGTTTTGTTGACCGGATTTTGAAAGCAAGATGATAAAGAAAGATTTTTTGGAAAAATACGCTAATAAAAATCAAACAAACTTTCTTAATGTCGCCCGGGAATATTTTCAGCACTTTTTCTTATCCACTTTTTACAAACAAAAGGGTTGCGAGAACTTCCTTTTTAAAGGGGGAACTGCCTTGAAATTGGTTTTTGGTTCTCCTCGGTTTTCTGAGGACTTGGACTTTTCAGGAGTTAAAAACGGGGTTATTTATGAGAATATCTTGGCCGAAGTTTTAAATGATCTGGAAAAAGAAGGTTTTAAGTTAGAATTGGAAGAATCAAAAAAAACTTCCGGTGGTTTTCTGTCAATTTTGAAAGTTGATTTATTCGGATTGAATTTTGAAATTTTTCAGGAAATTTCTTTTAGACCGGAAAAGTTTCTTTCCAAAGAGCTAGCCTTAGTCAGTTCAGAACTTATTCCTAGCTATCGGGTTTACCTTCTTGCTAGGGAAAAATTAGTTGAAGAAAAATTGACTGCTTTATTAACTCGGCAAAAGCCCAGGGATTTTTTTGATCTTTACTATTTTTTCAGAAACCAGGAATTACATCGATTTTTGAAGCTTGACTCAGAAAAAAGAAAAAAAATTCTTGATTTTTTGGAAAAACAAGATAAAAAGAAGATTAATCATGAATTAAAAAGTCTTTTACCAAAAAGCTTTTGGCTTTTAATTAAAGATTTACCGTCAGCTTTAAAAGGGGAGCTTCAAAGATTATGAAAGATCAGCATACTCAATTTGTTTGTCAACAATGCGGATATTCAACTCCCCAGTGGTTTGGAAAATGTCCTAATTGTGGGGAATGGAATAGCCTCGTCGAATTTAAAGATTCGACAAAAACTCAAAACTTAAAACTCAAAACTCAAATCTATGAAAAAAATTTACCTTTGAAATTGGGGGAGATAAAAATGACGGCTAAAGACAGAATTTCTACCGGAATTGAGGAATTTGACCGGGTTTTGGGTGGGGGAATAGTTCCCGGATCAGTAGTTTTGGTTGCCGGCGAGCCGGGAATAGGAAAATCTACTTTGCTTTTACAATTAACAGAATCGCTTAGTTCAAAGTTCCCTCCGAATCGGAGGGTTCAAAGTTCAAAATTGTTATATGTTTCCGGTGAAGAATCCCCCGAACAAATAAAAATAAGAGCGGAAAGATTAGGAATTAAGGGAGAAAACCTATCTTTATTAAATGAAACCAATGTGGACGCGATTTTGGAGGAAATTTCTGAGTATCCTAATATTTTTCTTATTGTTGATTCTATTCAAACCCTTTGGACCCAGGATTTAGCCGGAACAGCCGGTTCAATTGGCCAAGTTAGGGAATGCGCTGCCCGGCTAATTAATTTTTGCAAACCAAAAGGAATTCCTTTGTTTTTGGTTGGCCAGGTGACTAAAGAAGGAGCGATTGCCGGGCCGATGACTTTGGCTCATATGGTTGACGTGGTTTTATTTTTGGAAGGAGAAAGATTTCAGTCCTTAAGATTGTTGCGAGGAATTAAAAACAGGTTCGGACCAACCGATGAAGCTGGTGTTTTTGAAATGACCGACAAAGGAATGATTGGGGTAGAAAATCCTTCAAAATTGTTTTTGGGAGAAAATTCCTCAAATCGGAGGGCCGGTTCGGTTACTTTTTGCGCTATGGAGGGAACAAGACCGATTTTGGTGGAAATTCAGGCCTTGGTGACCAAATCTTTTTTGGCGGTTCCAAGAAGAGTAGCCAATGGTTTTGATTATAACCGGTTGGTAATGCTAACCGCCGTTTTGCAAAAATCTTTAAACCTGCCTTTATGGGATCAGGATATTTATTTAAATATTGCCGGCGGATTTAAAGTAGGCGAGCCGGCGGCTGATTTGGCGGTTTGCTTGGCTATTATTTCCTCTTTTAAAAATAAACCCTTACCCGAAAAAACTTGTGCTTTTGGGGAAGTAGGATTGTTAGGGGAGATAAGAAGAGTTTCTTATGAGGAAAAAAGAGAAAAAGAAGCAAAAAGGATGGGGTTTGAAAAAATAATTTCTTCTAAAAAATCTTCAAGCCTTTTAGATTTAAGATTTAAGTTTTAAGTTTTTTCCTTGTCAAGACCCTTTTAACAAGTTATCCACAATTGTTAAAAAATTTTAAAAACTTTAAAATTTAGCCTCAATTTGCAAAGAGTAAAAACTACAAGATACTATATTTTTGACCACATTTTTCCTATAGGATTGAATAATTTGACAAGCTATTGTATACTTGAGATATGAAAAAAGAATCTCTTGAAAAGATCTTTAAAAGATTATTTAAAAAAGAAGAAAAAATTGAAGATGAAAAGAGCAGAGAAGATGATCTTTGGGCAAGAAATTTGTTTTCTGACTTGGGAAGATTGGGCGGAAAAATAATTTTGATGTCAAAATAAAAGAGCATCACTATCGCTAAGTCTTTCGTAAAAATTTGGAAGCTTACGAATAGTGATGCCCCAAGTTGGGTTTTAGTAGTTTGGACAGGAAACCTTAAAACCCAATTTGAAAATAACATTTAAAAAAAACTTTGTCAAGGGAAGATTAGGCTTAAAAAAAGATCTTTTAAAAATTAAATTGAGGCTTTAAAAAGGGATTTTTATAAAAATTGGTTTTTAGAAAGGGTGGTAGTGTGTAGGGCAGGCGCACTACCTCCCTTTTTGGAAAACAATTTTGACTCTTGACAGGAAGTTAATTTGATGTTTTAATAATTTTGTTCACTTCTTTGATGAAGATAACCCCAAACAATAATGGTTAAAAAAACTGTTCCCGAGCCGGTGAGTGCTGAGGAAATTGTTGGCGCTCCCGTTCAAAATGAAACCCAGAATTCTTCCTCTGGTTTTACCGGCGTGGTTGATGAAAGAGTTTTGCCTGACGCCGGTTTACCAACAGAATATGCCCAAGGAGTTTTAGATCTTTCGGAGAATGGTTATGGTTATTTACGGCCTCAATTTACTCCCTCAAACCGGGATATCTATATTTCCGCCTCCCAAATTAGAAGATTTCAATTAAGAATAGGAGATTTGGTTGGCGGCCAAGCCAGAAAACCAAAAGAAAATGAAAGATACTGGGGACTTTTGAAAGTGGAGAAAGTTAATGGAATTGAAGTTGAGAAGCTTGGCCCAAGACCTGATTTTGAATCTTTAACTCCCATTTTTCCCAATGAACAAGTGGTTTTGGAAACAGAAAAAGATATCCTAACTACTAGAATGATTGATTTGGTTTCTCCCATTGGCAAGGGTCAAAGAGGTTTGATTGTTTCTCCTCCAAAAGCAGGTAAAACTTGGCTTTTAAAAGATATTGCCACCGGGGTGGCCAAAAACTTTCCCAAGATTCATTTAATGGCGGTTTTGATCGGAGAAAGACCGGAAGAGGTAACGGATATCAAAAGACATATTGAAAAAGTAACCGGAGGAAAGGGTGAAGTTATCGCCTCCAATTTTGATCAGCCGGCAGAAGAGCAAACAAGGGCGGCGGAAATTGCTTTGGAAAGAGCCAAAAGAATGGTGGAACTTGGGGGAGAAGTTTTTATAATTTTGGATTCTATTACCAGACTGGCCCGGGCTTATAATTTGGCGATGCCCACTTCCGGAAGAACATTATCCGGAGGTTTTGATCCCGCTGCTTTGTTTCCCGCCAAACATTTTTTTGGGGCGGCCAGAAACATTGAAGATGGCGGTTCTTTAACGATTATTGGCACTTGTTTGGTTGATACCGGTTCGCGAATGGATGATTTGATTTACGAGGAATTTAAAGGGACCGGCAATATGGAGCTTCATTTGGATCGGGGATTGGCGGAAAGAAGAATTTTCCCGGCAATAGATATTCAAAAATCAGGAACAAGACAAGAAGAACTTTTATATCCCAAGGGAGTCTACGAAAAAATTATTTTGATGAGAAGAATGGTTGATGTTTTGAATCCCGACGAAAGAACGGAAATAATTATCGACCGCCTCCGAAAGACCAAAACCAACAAGGAATTTTTAGAAGGATTAAATAAGGGATAACCATTTTTTATCTTTCAATCAAAAAATTGATTCCCAAAAAAGTTTAAAAATTGTTATAATGTTTTTAATGGCCAGGCGTGGGACAATAATAAGAAAACTATTTTTCTTGTTTCTTTTCTTCTTTCTCTTTGGTTGTTTTCTTTGTTTTTTTAAAAAAGAAAAAGTTATTGCCAACGACGGGGAAATCTCGATTACCGTTGATCCCCAAAAAGTTAAAAACGACGATTTTGCCCAAATTTTAGGAGGTTATGTTGATTCCCGAAGTAGTTTAAGTCCTTACAGTAAATTTACTCTTTCGTTTCCCAGCCTTATTAACGAGGCCAAGAAAATGTTTCCCCAACCTCCGGAATTTTCCAACCCCGCGGTAATTAGAACTAAAAATAATGAGATGAAAACGGGAGACTGCTTTGTTTTGACTGACGAAGAGGTGGAGGATATTATTAAGTTTTGCCGTCAGGCGGGTTGCGACCCAATGTTTGGGGCAGTTGGCGAAGGACCGGTTCAGACCTGCGAAATCTGGGGAGAAGAAGTAAGGGGAAAAATAACCGATACCAGTTACGAGGCGATTAAAAAAAGGGCGACTTTTGTTAAGACAAAATGTCAAGAATATTTTGGAGACGATAAACATTGTCTTCATTGGGATGTGGGCAATGAACCATCGACAGTGCCCTCTGTATGTCTTGGTTTTGGAAAAAATTATCTGCCAACGGCGATTAGGGCAATTAAAGAGGTAATTCCCAATGCCATTATCCACACACCCGAATTGTTTTCCGACTCAGCCCAAGTTAGAGATTCTGAGGAAACGGTGGGGGAATGTATTATCAGAAATCTTGAACAAACCGACCCAACTTTAAAAGTTGATGTTGTTACCACTCATTGGTATCCCTACATTTGCAGCGGTTCTCCAACCGCTTTAAATGTTGACGGTAATGCCGTTCTTAAATGGGATGGTTTTGGAGGACCAGCCTATGAAAAAATGACTTATTCATACGATATTGTTGCCGGGATGAGCGATTGGATGAGGAAGTATAATGTCAGCAAAAATGCGGTTATTGGTCTTGGGGAGCTTAATCCAATGGCTGGGTGCTTTCGCGATCCGGAAAAAACTGACGGATCGCAAACTACTCTCAAAGTTAATTTAACCTGGGGCGGAGCGTTTTGGCATTTGGATGTTTTGGGGATTGCCGCCGAAGCCGGGGTTAAATATATTCAAAAACACGTACTTATTGGCGGAGCCGCTCCGCAATATGTGGCAATCCAGGTGGCCAATGGCCAGGTTATAAAATTTCCTTCTTATTACGCTTATCGATTTTATTCCCAATATTTTGGGAAGACAATTGTTGAAAGCCGTTCCAGCGATCCTCCAACGGTTAACAGTCATGCGTCGGTTGATAAAGACAAAAATTTAAGAATAATTTTAATTAATAAATCCGGATCAGGATTCAAACCGGGAACAGAAAATCCGCCGCCAGCTGTCCCCAAAAAGGTTAAAATCTCTATTGTTAATTTTGAGGCTGAAGACAAAGGCGAGGCTTATTTGTTGACAGCCCCACATGATTTTAAATATTATTCTGACGTTCTTCCTCCGGTTGACGAAAACGAAATTTATAAAACACAAAGTAATATTCCGGTTGGAAATAATTTTGAATATACCGTTCCTCCATATTCAGCGGTTATAATTAAAGTTCCCTGCCACGTTACCCCAACCCCAACTCCTCAAGCAACCGCGATTCCTTGTAGTTGTCCTTCAGATCCGACCAGAAAAAGTAGAGGAGATGCCAATTGCGACGGAAAAATTGATGAAGTTGATTTTAATCTTTGGTTAGAGCAGTTTCATAGTTCACCCAGTCAAACAGATTCTGCTGATTTTAATTGCGACGGAAAAGTTGACGGAATTGATTTTGAATATTGGCGGAGAGAAAAAGATAAATTTTAATTTTTTTAAAAATGAGACAAAGAAAATTTCTTTTGATCTTTTTAATTTTATCCCTGTCTTTGCTGGCAACAGCGATGAAGATGTCGGAAAGGCAGCTGGTGAGCAAAAGGGCGGCGACAACAGTGGCAAAAATTCAACTGGAACCTTCTACTTTGACTTTGGAAATTGGAGAGGAAAAGGAAGTCAATGTTTATCTTGTCCAAACCGCCAATAAAAGAAGGATAAGTTTTGCCGATATTCATTTGAATTATAACAAAGAAATTTTGGAAATTACCGATTTTTCCGCCGGGCCGAAATTTAATCTAAATTTAATTGATGACGATTCTGGGTATTTGGGAAAGGAAAATGGCTTGGCAATGCTGCAAGTGGCTAACGATCGGTCGGTTACTAATCCCGACGGTCCTTCCGGGGACGAATCTCTTTTGTTGGGAACGATAAAAATAAAGGGCAAATCTGCTGGTCAATCGCCAATGACGGTGGTTATAGATAAAGACAATCCTTCTCAAGTTGTTGGCGTTAGCCGATCGGCAGACGATAAGGAAATTGTTTTAACTCTTGATTCGGCTCAAGACGGAAAATATACTGTTTTGGGAGAATCTCCTACCAGCGCGCCATCGGGGACAAGGTTAAGTTTAAAAGTCAAATTTCAAGGAGTTGACGGTCCTCCGCTTGACAAAAATCAAAATATTAAGAAAGTAAGAATAAAAGTGATTAACCAAAATTTTGAAAAGACCTTTAATGGGGTGAAATTGACCAGCGATGAGCGGGGAATTTTTTCCGGTTCGCTAACCTTAACAGGGGTTCCCGCCGGTTCCGGTTATGCGATTTTGGTTAAAGGTCCTCAACATCTTTCAAGAAAATTTTGTCTTAACAATCAGACAGAAAAATGCCTTGGTCCTGGAAAAATTGTCTTAACGTCTCAAGAAAATTCTTTTGATTTTTCCGGGTTGTTTTTGCCGGCTGGAGATTTACCCAAAGATGGGGTTCAAGATGGTGTTATCAATGCGATTGACTATTCTTTATGGAAATCAAGAATTGGGTCAACACTTGCCAAAGATCTTGCGGTTGCGGATTTGGATTTTGATGGAATAGTTGGAAGCCGCGATTGGTTATTAATGAGAAATACTTTGGAGGCGGAAAATGAGGAAGAAAAATAAAAATATTATTTTTGGGCTGTTTTCTATTTTTGCCTTTTTTGTTTTTTTTGATGTTAAAGAAGCCAAGGCCCAATTTCTTTCTTTGGAACCGGGAACAAATCAGATCTCGGCCGGCGAGGAATTTTCGGTCAATGTCAATCTTAATACCGAAGAAGTAGCGGTGGCTGGAGCGGATGTTAAACTTACTTTTAATTCTAATATTTTGGAAGTGACAAAAGTGGAAAAAGGGGATTTTTTTAGCGGGGGCGGATATAATATTGGCAACGGAGTTTTATACATTGCCGGCTTTTTTTCAGAAAAAAGAGAAACCAAGGCTGGTATCGGAAAGGTGGCAACTATTTATTTGAAAGGAAAAAAAGGAGGAAGTTCAGCCTTGACTTTTGTTTGTTCTTCTAAGACTAACGATACCAATATTTTAGACGCTTCGGCCAACGATATCGTTGATTGTAATATGACTAAAAACGGCAGCTATGTTGTTATTGGCGGAAACCTTCAACTTACTGCTACCCCGACAACAAGCTCCTCTTTTGGCCAACCAACTGGAAGTTTGCCAGAATCCGGAAATGTACCCTCCACAATTATTGGTTTGGGCCTTGGGTTAATCTTAACCTTTTTAGGTTTTAGAATGGCATTTTAGGAAAAAATGAAGGATAAAAAAATAGTTATGACAGGCTTTCTTCTTTTAGCCATTATGGCGGCTTTTTTCGGGTTTAAAGAAGGAATAAACTTTTTTTCCAAAGCGATTGGCAGTTGTCGGCCGGAAGAAAATATTCGGGAAGAGGTTACTTTTGACTCGGCGGAAATTATTTTTAAAACAGACAAAGCTTGTCTGGTGCAAATCGCTTATGGAACCAATAACGACGAGGAAAAGCTCTTTTTGCTTTCCGCGGAGAGCGAAGCCTCGTTAAATCACCGGTTAAAACTGGCGCCTTTGCTTCCTTCAACCCAATATTATTATCAGATTATCGCCGGCGGCGAGAAAACTCAACCCCTTAGACGTTTTTCCACCAAGGAAATTTTCAATACCAGTCCGACCGAAACGCCGGTTTTTGTCAGCCCAACGCCAATTCCCACCGTTGTCGTTTCTCCCGACGCCGCAAATTTTGAAAAATATTTTGGTTCAGAAAACGAAACTTTTGATATCGACAAAAATGGGGTAGTAAATGTTTTAGATTGGATGCTTTATCAAAAACAGAAAACCGAAAAATAAAAAGTTGTTTGACTTTTTCCTTAGTTTTATGCTAGAGTTTTAATTTGCATGAAAGATTTTTTTAACGAATTTTGGAAGTTTTTAAAGGCTTGGTTTGACTTCCTTTTTATAAGAGTTTATCGTTATTTTTCCAAATTTGAGCTTGGGAAGAGCAAATTTGTGGAAAAGCTTTATAAAGGACGCGGAAGACTGGCCCGTCCTTTTGTCCATTCTGGAATGACGGGAATGGTGGTCTTGGGAGTTTTGATTGCTCCAGTGGTTGCTCCTTCCTTTCCCGGTTTTTCTAAAGATTCTTTAAGCGAGGTTCCTTCTCCTTCGTCTATTTTGTCTTCAATTGCCGAAGGAGAAGAAATTACTACGGAAATTTCAGAAAAACCCAGAGCAGAAATAATTGATTATGTAGTTCAACCCGGAGATACTGTTTCCGGCATTGCCAAAAAATTTGGAATTTCTATTGATACTATCCGCTGGGCTAACGATCTTACTTCAGTCGTTTCTATTAAACCGGGTCAGGTTTTAAAAATCCCTCCCGTTACCGGGGTTATTCATAAAGTTAAAAAAGGCGATACCGTCTATTCGATCGCCAAATATTATTCAACCGATCCCCAGGGGATTGTTGATTACCCTTTCAATACTTTTGTTAATGACGAAACTTTCGCTTTAGCTGTTGGCCAAATTTTAATCGTTCCCGATGGAGTCAAACCAAAAGAAATTCCTTGGTCGCCGGGAGCCTATATTGCCCAAAAAACGCCTGACGCGGGAACGGTGGTGGCTTCAGGAAAATTTGTTTGGCCGGCTTCTGGGATTATTTCTCAAGGTTTTCGTTGGTATCATAAGGCAATTGATATCGCCAATAGAGATTTGCCTCCGGTTTTGGCTGCTGATTCCGGAAAGGTTCTTGTTGCCGGCTGGCCGGACAATGTTGGATATGGAAACAGGGTGGTTATTGACCACGGCAACGGTTTTATTACCTTATATGGTCATTTAAACAGGATTTATGTGGTTGCTGGCCAGACGGTTAAAAGGGGAGACCAAATCGGTCAGATGGGTTCCACCGGTCGTTCTACCGGGCCGCATTTGCATTTTGAGATAAGGCAAAATGGCACTTTAGTTAATCCTCTGGATTTTCTCAAATAAATTTTCTTGACAATCACCCTGCTTTTCTTTAATCTTAATACAGTGAAGAAAAAATTGAGAAGGATAAATTTTGACAAAAATTTTCTTTTGGTAGCCCTATCTTTGATCTTGATTTTGGAATCCGCTGTTTTAATATTTTGGTCGAGAAAGACCAAGCCGGTGTTCTCTCCGGAAACAACGATGGCGGTTTTGAAAGTTGAGCCAAATCAAGGAAAATTCAAATTGGGAGAAAGTTTCCAGGTAAAAATTTTATTGGACACCAAAGAGTGGCAGACTGACGCCGCAGATATTCGCCTGCGCTTTCCTCCTCAAATGTTGTCGGTAAGCAAAATTATTCCCGGTCAGATTTATGACGACTATCCTGCCCAAAAAGTCGACGCTGACAACGGAGTGATAATTATAAACGGGATAAGTTTTTTAAATAAAACCTTTGGGGGAAAGGGGATTTTTGCCACTTTGATTTTAAAAGGAATAAAGCCGGGAAACGCTAATTTAATTTTTGAATATACTCCCTCGTCAACAACCGATTCAAACGTTGTTGCCACCAAAATTGCCAAAGACGTTTTGGGAGAAGTTGAGGGTGCTAGTTTTGAAATTTACTAAAAATTAACTCGCTTTAATTTTTTCCCCTTTTTTTGATAAAATTTTAAAAAAATTTGTTGATTTTGAAGGGCTCATAGGCAAACAGAATACCCTCCCGCTCGCAGCGGGAAGTTCCGGGTTCAATTCCCGGTGAGTCCACTTAAAGATTTTAAGGAGTGTCTGTCGCTTCTTGGGCCGGAGGCAACTCAATTGGGGTAATTTCCGGTTTTGGACTAGGCAGGGGTTCAGGCAATTTTAAAGTTTCTTTGCCCTTAGTAGTTTTTTCTTCCGCTTTTGGCAATTTGTTTTTGATCTCTCCAATTTCCTTTTGCACTTTTTCCCAATCAGGAGAATCAACAGTTACAAATCTTGAAGTTTGGTTCAAGGCATCTAGCGCTTTTTGCCATTCTCCTTTTTCTTTATAGGCTGCCGCCAAATTATACCAGCCGTTAGCAAAGTCTGTCTTTAAGTTCACTGAAGTTTGAAAAAGACTGGCGGCGTCATCAAATCGTTTCAAGGAATAATAAAGCCCCCCAAGATTCAAGTATTGATTGGGGTTATTGGGGTCCAATCTCATTGCTTGATTGGCAGAGGCGATGGCCCAATCTTCGGCTCCTTGAGCAAAATAGATCAGTTGGCGATAAATATTCGCCAAGTTTTCCCAGACTAAGACATTTTGGGGTGCCAGGGCAACAGCGTTTCTCCCTTCTCTGATTGCCTGCTGAACTAGTTGGGCAATTGTTTGTTTGTCTTGATCGCTTAGATTTTTTTGTCCCGTCAAAGAATTGGCTAAGGCCAGATTTGTTTGGGAATAAACCTGGTGAAAGTCGGACCGATAAGGATTTAAATTTATCGCCTTAATTTGTAAATTATAAGTGTCTGCTCCTCGGTTTTGACCGGCGGCAATCAACGATTTTTGAAAAGCAATTTCCGAAGCCAAATTTCTTCCCAAAAAATAAAAGATGGCAAAAATTATCAAAAAGAAAGAAATTCCCAAAGCGGCAGCAGCTTGCTTTCCCAAGGGGTATGTTTTGCCGGCCTTCTTATTAAAAAGCAACGTTAAATAAACAATTAAAAGGAAATACAAAAGGAAATTGGCGGGAGAGGCAATCATCGATAAAAAGATTATCCCTGCCGACCAAAATTCCGGAGTTTTTTTGGAAGTTTTTATAAACTTCAAGACAAGATAAAAATAAGTTGCTAATCCAACCAACCCCAGAGTAGTAATAATCTGAAAAATTTCGTTTGAAGAATAAAAGAATCGATTGTTCCAAAAGTTGCTGTAATTGTAGGCTAAAGGTTTAAGGCGGGTAAAAGCGTTGAAGAAATGGCCGGGGCCAATCCCAAAAAGGCCGTTTACCGGATATTTTAAATTTTCCACCGCGATTGCCCAACCAATAAGATAAGGAAGAATTACCGGTTTGTTAATGCTTATTGACTGAAAGACAAAAACTCCCAACCCGGTGATAATAATTAAGGTAACAAGAAATTCTCCAATAATTTTAAGCCAAAAACCTCCTTCCTTTTCTTTTTTAAAAAGTTTTTGAAAATTAAAAGTTAAAAAGGGGATTAAAGAAAGTAAAAATAGAGCCGAGTTTAAAGATCCTCCGCTGGGGGAGAAAGAAGAATTAGTAATTAAGAGGGGAAACCCAAAAATATTAAGACTAAGGGGATATTTTGTTTGCGGAAGCAAAAAAAGCCAGATTCCCAGACAGGAGATTATTGCTCCCGATCCCAAAAGGAGGTAGTTGACCAGATCATTTTTTTGGTCAAAAACCGAAGTTAAGACAAAAGAAAAAAGCAAAAAACCAAAAAATGGCAAAAATACCCAAAAAGCAATGAATTTTTCAATTCCTCCCCAGTTGACAAAAAAGGAAATAATATTGGCGAGCAAAATTAAGAAAAGAGGGTAATATAAAAAATTAGACTTAATTTCTATTTTTTTGGCTGAAAGCTGGCTTGCTAGCCAAAACAAAAAAGCAATTAGGGTTCCAAAGATAAAAAGATTAACTTTTGGAAAAGCAAAAAAGTCATTGGTGAATGGCCACACAAAAACGGGAATTAAAAAAATTAAGAAAGCAAGTATTATTTGAGAAATTTTTAAAAAAGTTTTGCTCATTTTTTTACCTCCTTTAATTTTAACTAAATTTAGATCTCAATTCAATAGGTAAAATTAGGTTTCTTAAGTTCCCTAAGTCTTTTTTTAAATAAATTTTCGCTATAACCGCCCTCTTTAATAAATTTATTTTCAGTTGATTTAATTTGTCGGTCTAAAAGATAGGAAAGTTGATGGAGGAGGGTTAAAATAAAGTTGGCTGCTTCTTCCGGATTTGCCGGAAGAACGGGTTTCTCTCGTAGGTTACCTAAGTTTCCTAGGTTACTTAGGGAACTTAGTCGTCTTCCGATTTCCCGGAATTTCGTTACCCGGGGGTCTTCCCTAGGGTAAATCTTCAACCTATTTCTTCTTAAAAAATCTTCTAAATCCGCGCTTAATTCTTCACCTGAAGCATAAGCGACTCCTAAGAGTTTAATTTGTCCTTTTAAAGAGGCGATTTCCGAAACTGCTTCAATGATATTTTGTTTTTGAGAACGGGAGGCCTGAATCATTTGGTCAGAAGTTCTTCGATCAGGAGAATTTCCTAGGGTTCCTAGATTACCTAGGCTACCCAGAAGGAACCGTCGACAAAAGTCGACGACTAAGTCGTAAATAATTTCCGCTAAGCGGTAAGTGATAAGATATTTATATTTCGGTATCATCTTTTACCTAAGTTTCCTAGGTAACCTAAGCTTCCTAGTTAATAATTAACCAATTAAAGTTTATATCCTCAAGTTGTTTTTTGGCGATTTCCACGGTAAAGCTTACTCCGTCAACAATTCTTGCCAAGTAAGGGACAATTTGTTCAACCGGAGAGGTGGGAGTAATATAAATTAAAGAATTTTGATTAGCGTAAGGAGTCCTTATTGTCAAAGAAGTAAATCCAGCCTTGATTGTTCCTTTGCCGGCTGAAGAACTAGCGATAATTTCGTCTTCTCCCAAGATTGCCTGGGCCTCCCGAACAATCTTAAATTCTTTAGCGGTAGCCGATCCCGAAGCGACCTCTAAATTACCTAGGGTACTTAAGTTCCCCAAGACACTTAAGTTACCTACAATGCTTACGTTTCCTTCCTTAGAGATAACAACTTTACCATCAGCAATATTTACTCCTCCCAATCCCATTTTTTGCAGATACAAATCATTTCCCAAAACATCAATTTGTTTTCCTTCGGAAATAACAAAGGTAGCGTCTTGGGTGAGCACTCCCGCAATAGAGGTGCTAGCCAAAGAAGAATGGCCTAAAACTTTGAAATCTCCTTGAACAAAAGCTAATTGAGCCGATAAAGTGGCAATATCAACATATGGCCCCAAATTCAATCCCTGTTTTTCTATCTGGGCAATAATTTCGTCAATATTATCTAGGGTAGAGGAAGGTGTTGCCTCATAATTTATATTGGTAATATTGGTAATATTGGTGATATATTCTGCTCCAATGGTAGCTCCTTCAATTTGGTCAGCAAAAATCTTCTTAGCCCTTAAAACATCAACTTCTGCCGCCACCCCATAAAGACTTTCGGCGGACAAAGAAGCAATTTGGGCGTTATCAGTATTAATCAAATCAGCAAAAAGACTTTTGGTGGTAATTTGGTTGGATTCTACCAGTGGCGAAATTAATTCGTCTTTGACCGTTAGTGTATCCGCATTTATTTGCGTCCCTTCAATTAGCGGAGAAACAATTTGATTGCTAGTTAGCAAATTAGTTCTAAGGTTGCTAATTATCGCATTTTCCGCGATTAAATTGGTGGTTTCAACCAATCCCGCTTTTAGTTTTGCCACTGCCGCTTGGGCAAAATTGCCAATCCTTTCCACCGTTTCTCCAGATTTAAGTTTTAAGTTGTAGATTTGAGTTTTGAGTTTTGCGACTTGAGATTCTACCGGTTCGTTTTCTAAAAATCCGCTATAAGTTCCCTCAGGATTGACAATTTCCAAATCTCCGGTTGAGGTCAGATAAACATCAGGATCATAAAAAGAGGGATTAAGTTCAACAACAACCCTGCCAACATAAGTGCCATCAGGAAGTTTATAGCAATCCCGCCAGTCTTTTAAATTTGCCAGTTCTGGATTATCTCGAAGGAGCACTTGCCAGTTTTCCATAGAATAATTACCTTTACTGGTATAGGTGGAAAGAAGTCCCCACGGAACTGGGGTCCAATTGATTTCTTCAAGACTGTTAACACTTTGACAAGAACGCTTAGTTGGATCGAATTTTTCCAAAGAAAAACCAACAATTTTGCCCGTTTTCTTTGATTTCATTCCAACTCCCGGCAAATCAGAAGTGGTAATAGGGCTACCCGCCTCTATTTGACCATTCTTTAGGGTGACTTTTACTGGTACTCTTCCTACCAAACCAACAGAAAAATAATCTTCATTTGGCCCTTTTTCTGAGCCATCTTTTGGGGATATAACTCCGACAATTGCTTGATGATATGGTTTTGTTGTCCTTGAAAGATTACTTGGGGAAATATAATCAACCGTTTGATTAGGATTATTATCTTCAATAACGACAATGTCTCCTTCGGTAATTTTTACCGGCAAATTATCCTTTACAGGGAAAAGCTCGTTGTAGTCGTAGGTGCAACTGCCGCCCAGAGCCTCATTGTTCCAGCAGACTTTTACGTTCGTCCCGGTAGATTTTGCGCCAGCGGCTAAATAGCCGGAAACCCTAGTCATTGAGTTAGCATTATTTTCAATCGTTACTGGATAAGCGGTTCCCTCAATTTCTATTCTTCCATAAACATGAAGTTTCTGTTGTGGGCTGGTTGTCCCAATTCCCACATTGCCATTATTTAAAAGAGTCAGTTTTGGAGTTAGTCCAGCATCTCCACCGGGTGAAGTTTGGATATCAAAGCGACTACCATTTAGAATATTAAGTTTAGTGGGAGAAGTACCTCTTAAAACTAAACTTCCAGAAGCAGAAGCATCACCAGCAATATCAAGATTGGCAGTGGGTAGGGTTGTCCCGATACCCACATTGCCACTTCCTAATATTGACAAGTTTGTCGATCCATAAAGTCCTAAATCTAATCTATTACTTGTTGAACCACTACCAGCATAATAGAATCTTATTTCGCCAGAATTATAGGAGGAAGAAGCTACTCCAAGTCTCATCTGCATTGCATTTCCAGCTGACAAATTTGGTGTAAAAACATGTAATGGTGTAGTCCAAGCTCCTGTTCCACTGGAATTAATTTCTAGATTAGCCCCCGGATTCGTTGTCCCAATTCCCACATTGCCATTATTTAAAAGAGTCAGTCTTTCTGTTAGGCCGCTATTGCCGCCAACAGAGGTCCTGAAAATTAGATTATTGCCATTTAATTGGTCAATATAACCCGGAGAGGAACCGCGGATAGTTAGGGCAGAAACCGAGGCTGTTCCGGAAACATCCAGTAGGGCAGTTGGCGCCGTAGTTCCAATTCCCACATAACCGCTATTTAAAATAACCATTTTTGTTTGCGGCGAAGAGGATTTTCCAAGTTGAAACCAAATAGAGTTTATATCAGTAGGAGTTGTTTCGTTGGAAAAATTTTGAATAAAAAGTTTTTTTTCGGCACCGGTAGTGCTTTGCCCTGTTAAATAAATTCCTGAAGCATCTCCACCGTAAATTTGAAGGTATTGACCGGTAATTCCACTCCTGCTAGAGCGACTGATTCCTGCGACCTCAAAAGAAGTGTTTGGGCTGGTTGTTCCGATGCCGACGTTACCAGAGCTATTGACAAACAAGCCAGTTGTTCCTGTGGAACCCCGTAACCAGGAAGTCCCCGCTACTTCTAATTTACCGCCTGGTGAAGTCGTCCCGATGCCGACGTTGCCGCCGCCATCTTGGAGAATCAAATTACCCCATGCAACCGCTGGTTTCAAAACATTAATACTACCAATATTACTTGTTTCGTTGTAGCCGAACCTAATACCATATCCAGATGTCCCTGAACCAATTATTGCATGTTGAGAATCTGTATCACGGTTTGTCCAAGCAGGTAATTTTACATGCAGAACACCTGTTGGTCCCGTCGTCCCAATACCAACGCGACTATTTGTTGAATCAAAGGTAACAAAACTGGTTCCTGAGGCATTAGCAATGTTTAGGGCGGTGGTTGAATCAGAGTAGGGAAGCCATTTTGCTCCTGCTACAGAAACAAGATTGCCGGCATTGGTAATAGTGAACTTTGTTGCCGCCGAAGCCGAGGCGGTAAAGATATCTTCGGCCATTTGCTGGTCAACTATCAAAGCAGCTTTGGAAATACCGGCTACGGATGTATTTTGGACCATCCAATTACCGGCGTCCAAAGTATTTTTAGCCACCGTACTGGGAGTATTGCCAACTGTTTGGTTAAGAATAATTGTTGCTGTTCCAAGGGAATTTAAGATTTGATTTCCTCCCACAGTAATCGTTCCAGCCAAGACTAAATTACCAGTAGAAGTAATGTAGTTGTTAGCATCAAAGAATTGTAAATTACCTTTGGTGGCATTAGAAGTTGAAGACAAGGTTAAAGTTCCGGAAGCAGCAGAACCACCATAGATAGTAGAGTTACCTCCCAAGGTTAAGGAAGTGGTGGAAGACATTGCCAAAGAAGAAGCAGTGGTTAAGGTGGAAAGGGAGGAAGCAGTCAAGGTGGTAGTGCCTGATAAGGTAGTGGTAGTGTTATACAAAGTAGTGGTTGCTCCTAAATTGATTCTTTGGTTGGTTCCTGAATCATAGATATCATTGCCGGTAATTAAAAGATCATCAGCTACAGCAACATAGGCGGTATCAGAATCCAAAGTTAAATTGCCAGCAGCATCAGAAATGGTTGACCCGCCAACCTTAAGATAACCAGTTGTTCCATCACCAACAGTTAATCCCGGATTGCTTGTTGAGTCTATATTTAAAGTGGAAGTAAATCTTCCTGTTCCTGTTACATCCAATTTATATGTAGGATTAGTAGTGCCTAT
>Ga0315298_1000877_pt1 | contig 57615 bp, 51 predicted proteins | sample WHS_1_MG_FD_203077 | JGI IMG/M metagenome (GOLD analysis project Ga0315298, IMG submission 203077) | Extremophilic microbial mat communities from Washburn Hot Springs, YNP, Wyoming, USA - WHS_1_MG | ecosystem: Environmental > Aquatic > Thermal springs > Hot (42-90C) | place: USA: Wyoming... | reverse complement strand
GATGACCACGAATCGGGACTACCAGCTGGAGTTGTATTTTTCACAATTGTCCTTGCAGCTCCAACAGCCCAGACTATGTAGTTCGCTCCATCGTGCATGGCATATATTCCAAAAAGGGAATTTGTGGTTTGCGAGTTTTGCTGAGTCCAGCTTCCCCCGTTATCTTCGCTTCTGAAAACCAATCCATTGTTGCCCGCTATCCACGCATAATTATTCGCTGAATCACCAAAATCTACATCCCTCAAAGTGGATGTGGTAGAAGGTGGGCTTGCCGGGTCACTCCAGGTCTGCCCTCCGTTTGAAGAAAGGATAACCCTTCCATTTTCCCCACAGGCGATCCCTTGCGTTAAAGATGCAAAGGAAACTGCATGGAAGTCCTCAGTATGTCCAGTTGAAGAAAGCGTCCAGTTCGCTCCATTATTCTGAGTGAAGCAAGCAACACCACCAGTACCAACAGCTGCCCCTTTACCTGTTCCTGCATCATTCACAAGAGAAATTCCATAAAGGTCCTCGCTTGTTAGTCCTTGAGCTTGCCTTGTGAAAGTCCCGTCATAGTGAAGGATTAACCCCAAACTTCCAGAGAACCATCCCTGCCCTGCCGAAATAAATGAAGCTCCGTATATGTCCTCGGTTGTCCCCAATTCACTTACCTTCGTCCATGTGGAACCATCAGTGGTACTTAGAATCAATCTATTCTGCCCAACAGCAAAACCGGAAGTGGTGGAAATCATAGAAATTCCATTTATGTTGAGCGTTGTCCCACTTGACTGCGGATTTATAAGTCCATTTTCATAACGGTATATCATTCCAGCCTGACCGCATAGCCAGCCATTAGATGAGTCCACAAAATCGGCACGTAGAAAATCATTTGTTGTGCCTTCTATTCCAGAGTTACGAGTCCATGATGATGCACCATTTGAAGTCGTGGCTACAATACGAGAAGCACCTGCAATCACACCAGTATTTGCGTCCGTGAAATCAACACCGTAGAGGCTATTGGAAGTTGGAGTCGAAACAGATGACCAGGTTCCAACCCTCTTTAAGACCCTTCCGTTATCTCCAACCGCATAAGCAACAGACGAACTCACGGATGAAACAGCCTCAAGATTGTTAGTCACGCCGGATGTCTCGCGAGCAAACATTCCCTCATGAAAAACATATATTGTTCCGGAATCTCCACAAGCCCATCCATAACCGGATGCGGCGTTAATATCAAACCCGTTCAGGTTAGATATCCCTTCAAGCGATGAGAGCTTTGTCCATGTTGGTCCACTTGCGTCGTAAGACCACATCGTTCTTCCGGAACCTGATGTATACGCTAAAGATGTTGAAGAAAACTCAATTCCTGTAAGATCCTGAGTTCCAGAACCCATGCTAACAGGCGTTCCAAATGAGCCAGCACTAATGGTTACGCGATAGCCTTCCGTTCCACTTCCTCCAACCGCAAAGCCATAAGTTCCAACAAGGTCAAGGTCGTAAAGATTTGGATTTGGATCGCCAACCAGTGTTGGGGTGCCCCAGACTCCTCCTGAAAGCTGGACGTAATATCCGCTATCTCCTACGGCGTATCCAGCATCAGACGAAGTAAGGAATATTGAATTCAGGTTTGGATTTGCACCGCCAACTTGTGTTGGAGTCCCCCAGACTCCTGCTGTAAGCTGCACGTAATATCCGGTGTCTCCTACTGCATATCCATCAGTAGATGATGTTAGGAATATCGAATTCAGGTTTGGATTTGCACCGCCAACTTGTGTTGGAGTCCCCCAGACTCCTCCTGAAAGCTGGACGTAATATCCGGTGTCTCCTACTGCATATCCATCAGTAGATGATGTTAGGAATATTGAATTCAGGTTTGGATTTGGTGCTCCAACCTGCTGCGGTGTCTCCCACGAACCGCTTGAATAATGAATCACCGTTCCATTGTCGCCAACAGCATATCCGTTGTTGGAATCGAAGAAGAAAACCGAGTTAAGGTTCTCGTATGTCCAGCTTGACGAGTTATATTCAAGAGAATAGTTTGAACCATTGTAGTGAATTATTGTTCCACCATCTCCTACCCACCATGTGTTCCCATCCGAAAGCGAATAGACATCGTTTAAGTTTACAAGCGTCCAGTGGGGATTAGCAGAAGAGCCATCCATCGTCTGCCAGACAGTGCCCCCTGCACCAAGTGCCCATCCAATATCCTTATTGAGAAAATCAACTGCAAGCAAATCCGGGGAACCTGGCGGGGTAGATGCAACCGTCCGATCTGTCCAGGTTGCGGATGCAGGAACATGTGTTGCATGCCTTATGTGACCGCCTTTCCCTACCCATGCGAGATAATAAGTTCCAGGTGAACCTGTATCCTCAACTATTGAGACATCGGTATTATTGAAAGCACCATCTGCGACTGGATTCCATGTAGTCCCTCCATCATTCGTCCATCGAACGCATCCATTGAAGCCAACTGCAACTCCATAAGAAGTGCCAGAGAATTCAACCGCTTGCAAATACTCAGAGGTTCCCGATTCCTGAATACTCCAGGTTGAAGTAGAGCGTTTGATTATCGTCCCGCCACCTCCAACATAGTATTCGGTATTCGCATCGGTCTTTTCTACATCCTTCAAATCGCAGGGAGCCCAGACATTTCCACTTCTCGTCTGCCAGAACCCTCCATCTTCTGCAGTTGCAAACCAGGCATCAGTAACGCCAGCGCTCGTTACATCCGTAAAATTAGTAGTTCCAAGCCCGCTCGCATTAGTCCATGTAGCACCGCCATCGGAAGTGTACGCAAGCGTGCCGGCATTCCCAGCAACGTAACCTACAGACGCACTCTGAAACTCAATTCCATTGAGTTTCTGGACAGGTGGTGGAGTGGCAGGTGAAGACCATGGAGCCGGTGCACCTCCTGGAGATGCATCCGAAGTATAACGAAGAATACCCGCATTTCCACAAACCCATACAAGGTAGGAACCGGTTGGGCCTGCTGTATCGTCATAAACGAAAACATCATTCAGATCCTGACCTAAACTACTATGTGCAGTCCAGGTCGAACCACCATTTGTTGTATAGAGGTTTATCCCGCCATCTCCAACAACCCAGCCATAATTTGCATTAGCAAAGTGAATCGCGTTCAAGTCAATGTTGGTCAGAGTATTTTGTATGGTCCACGATGTTCCATCAAAAAAGAGAACAAGCCCCTGCTGCCCTGCAACCCAAATGTGACTCGCATCGAGCGCGAAAACAGAATTCGCTCCAAAGTGAGAGCTCCATGTTGTCCCTCCATCTAATGTGTGAAGGATTGTTCCATCATCTCCAGCAACCCATGCCTCAGTAGTACTAAGCGCAACTATCGCCCTTAAGTTTTTTGTGGTTCCACTCGACTGGAAAGACCAGGAACTTCCACCATCCGTTGTTTTGATGATTACGCCTCCATCCCCGACTGCCCAACCAGTTGAGGAATCTGCAAACACAACATCCTCAAGGGTCATGGTTATCCAGGTCTCACCGCCATCTTCGGTCTTAAGAATGATCGGCGTCCAGGTTGATGGGTTTGAAGGATCAGGCATGTCAGCGCCGCAAACCCATGCAACGTTATCACTCGGTGCATAAACATCAAAGAACACGTTAGAAGTACTACCCATATATTTTATTTCCCATGTTCCATCACCTGAAGAATTCGTGCACTTTGAGATAAGACCAGCATCCCCCACCGCATAACCAAGGTTTGAATCTCTGAAATAGACACCTCTAATGGTTAAGAGTGGAAGGATAATATTGTTCCCGACCTTCTGGCCAGTCCACGTTGCACCCCCATCAATGGTATGCCAGCAGTCGAAGAATGTTGTTCCATCGATCTTCTGCTGAGGTGAGCCAACTGCCCACCCTTCTACACCACCGGAAAGGAAAAAAACATCCTTTATGTGGCTCTCGAGGATTTCCGTGCGCTGAGGAGTCCATGTTCCCGCCGCATAACTAAGGCCACCAAGGCTTATGGAAAGAAAAATTGAGACGAAAACAATAGCGGAGACAAATTTTGCAAATGTCCTTAACTTAAGCAATCCAGCACCTCCTGCTACTCAACTGCCAAAAAGCAGCAACAAAATTTTAACATTGTTCACCTATCTTTTAAGTCAAAGCATTTTGATTGAAATGCATCCTGGTTGAATTTTTGCGAAAAATATTGATTGGCCCCCATTCATTTTGCAATAAGACTTCCACACAAGTATGAAGGCAAACTTCAACAATCTTTCCACCCAGCCTTACACCAAAATTCTCTTTACTTATAAAACGTCTCCCAACAAAAGTAGATACCGACTGAAAATCCAATTTGTTTTTATTTTATCGGCAATCAAGGGTACAGTCTTTATTCTCATTACTAAAATCCCCGTCAAACTGCTATCCAAATACCTGTTTTCTCCTTTCCTTCATCGCATGTTTGACCTCTTGAGGAAACTGTGCTATATTTTGCTTGTAATGCTTGCGAAAATTAAATTTACTAATTTGAAACCGGTCAAGGACCAGTAGCAACTATACATAATCGATAAGACCTTGAATTAAATGAGACGTTTTGAGGACTCTGCTTTGAAAAGGTTAGAAAATCAAGATCCTTTCATTGTTTCCTTCGTTGGAGGTAAAGGAGGTGTGGGCACTACTACGCTTTGCTCGGAAGTTGCCGCTTTTCTTTCCAGTAAGGGAATTGAGGTCGGAGTTGCTGACCTTGATCTTTTCGGTGGAGACCTAAACATAAAGTTTGATCTTGCACTCTCTGGGAAAACTCATACGCTTTCAGACCTTGTCCCCTTTGCAGAAGAATTAGACTCAGGGGTGGCAAGAAATGCATTTTCTGAGACACGAGTGCATGTATATGTTTTACCTCCACTAAAAAACCCTCGCCAGGTTTCTTCAATTTACCCTTCACACCTGAAGAAAATAATCGATGCTGCATCTCAGTCCTTCAACATTCTTCTGGTTGATTGTGCATCCGGTGTAAACCCACTTACACTCCCTGTTGTTTCAACATCAAAACTTATCATCCTTGTCACAACCCCGGAAATTGCATCAATAAGTGGAGCGAAGAGAATTATTGATGCTCTTGAGGAAGAGAGTTGCACCTCAGGATGGTTGCTCGTTGTAAATCGCTCAATTGGCGCACGTGACTCCCTTGCCCTTGCAGAAATTGAGGCATTCCTCGGCATGCGAACCTCGGTCATAATATCAGAAGACACTGAAAACGCAAGACGTCTAACGGATGAAGGGCGTTTCCTTTTCAGAGAAAAAACGCATCTCGCCAGGGGAATTTTGCTTCTTGCTCGAAATATCTTATCCAGAGCCCAAAGGCCAAGCATACTCTTAGAATAAATGAATTTTTGGAATAGTCAGACGATTCATACAGCGCATAACGCTTGATTTAATTTCCAGACAAAATCAGATATTTGACCTTCTTCTCTCTTCGTGTTAGGATTTGCTTGTATTGCTTTAAGGAGGTTAAGAAAATGGCCTCGCACAGTTTACTTCAAAAAAATAATAAAGGTTCACAGAGAATAATAAGCCAGGAACAGTGGATAAACATAAGGCAAGAGATACGAAAAAAAATCCTTGACCAGCTTTCTATTTCCGGTACTTCATCCCCACCAGCCGGTGAGATACAGGCAAAAATTGAGGAAACGCTTTTCGATATGGGCCTCCTCCTTCCAACAAGTCAGACTCGCATACTATGCTCTGAAATCATGGATGAACTATTCGGGCTTGGACCCTTAGAAATACTAATGCGGGACAGTGAGATCTCTGAAATCATGGTAAATGGTCCTTGTGAAGTCTACGTTGAAAGGAAAGGTAAGATAGAGCGCACGGATTTACGTTTTGAAAGCCCCGAAAGGGTAATGGAACTTGTGCGCAGGGTTGTTGGGCCTTTGAATCTTCGCCTCGATGAAACGTCGCCAATGGTTGACGCACGCCTTCCTGACGGTTCCCGGCTGAATGCTATTATTCCTCCCCTTTGCCTTAATGGCCCAGCAGTTACAATAAGGCGTTTTAGAATTAGACCATTCACCACTTCAGAACTCATAGAACTTGGAACACTGACCGAGGAACTTGCTAATTTTCTTGAGAAAAGCGTGAAAGTGAGGAAAAACATAATTGTTTCCGGTGGAACTTCCTCTGGAAAAACAACCCTCCTAAACATCTTGACCTCATTTATCCCGGCGGACGAAAGGCTCATAACAATCGAGGATGCAGCCGAACTCAAAGTCGAACATCCTCATGTAATCTCACTCGAGAGTCGCCCTCCAAACATCGAGGGCAAAGGAGAAGTTACCGTGCGAGATTTAGTTCGCAATGCCCTTCGCATGAGGCCGGACAGGATAATAGTCGGAGAAGTAAGAGGGCCTGAGGCACTTGATATGCTTCAGGCAATGAATACTGGTCATCCGGGTTCTTTAAGCACAGCGCATGCCAATTCTCCCTCCGACCTCATAAGCAGGCTTGAAACCATGGTTTTAACATCAGGAGTGAGTCTTAATCTTGAAGCAGTTAGAAGGCAGATTGCTTCCGCGCTTGACCTCATCGTTCACACTGAACGCATTAAGGGTAAAAGAATTGTCTCGCAAGTCGTTGAAGTCTCACCCGGTGAAGGTGATTTAATCAAGCTCGAACCTCTTTTTGAAGAAAGGCACGTTGAATAATTAGGATCATCAGAAAGACTTGAATAAATGAAAAGAATTGCAGAGAAAAAAAATGGCGATCCAGTTTTAAATTCCCAAAGGAGGTAAAGACTTGAAAATTGCCCTGGCGATAGTCTTTTTCGCCCTATCCATTTTTTTCCTTTCAAGAAGGAAGATTATAGCATCCAGAGTAAAAGCAACCGAAAGGCTATTGAACCTTGAGGGGGGAAAGGTAAAAAAGGAGCATATTCTTTTTCGATTAGTTAGGAGTGCAGTTGAAAAACTTGGAAATCTTGAGCATGCAAAAAAAATGCGCAAACTCCTTGAGGATTCGGGCCTTGCTATTTCCTGGTATTCATTCAGGATTTTATGGCTTGCTCTTTTCATAATCCTTCCCTCGATAGCATTTATTCTGACCAAAAACATCCTTGTAACGATTCCCGCTATTTTCATAACATTCGAACTCCCAAAGATTGTCTTGAAAATGCTTGCACAAAAGGAAGAGAGGAAGAGAGAAGAAGAATGCGAAGAAATTGCCTGCGAACTTTCACTCTACTTAAGGTGCGGAATTCCGGTTGAGGACGCGGTGATTCTTTCTACAAAGTTGGCAAGTCCTTCCATCTCAAAGTGCATTGAAGGATTCTCTTCAAGAGTTTCCCTTGGACTCAGGGGTGAAGTCGCACTTCTCGAACTTGCAAGAGAACTTGGCGCTCAGGATATGGAATTGGTCGCTTACGCTGTTATGGTTTCTCGCGAGACAGGTGCCGACATCCGTGAGCTCATGGGAGCATTAGGAGAAGCAATAAGAGAAAGGACAAGAATAAGGAGAGAACTTGAAACTCAGACTGTTCAAGCAAGACTTTCCGGAAAAGTGGTTGCTTCGCTTCCCTTCCTTTTCCTTGCAATTACAGCAGGAATTTCAAGAGAAGCATTATCCATGCTTTTCCTTACCCCACAAGGCCTTTTAATGCTTGGAATTTCAATTGTTTTAGACCTTACAGGCTTGGTCTGGATGAAAAAGATACTGGATATAAAAATGGAGTGAGGGGAATGGCAATTGGTTTTGGATTTCTTCTTTTCGTATTATCCGTAATCTTCATATGTAAAGGAATCTCACACAAGGGAATTGCTCTTTCAAGGCTTGAAAAAATTTCAGGGAAACAATCTGGAAAAACAGATGATAAGAAGGGCATTAAAAAATTAAGTTTCTGGGGAATCATGACAGCAATATCAAATATAGTGCCATCGAAGCTCAAAAATTTCCTAAAATCAGACCTCGAAAAACATGCCATGCATTCAGGACGTTCGAAAGAAGAACTTTTGGGTGTACGAATAATCGCAATGATAGTACTTCCTCTTTTTGCACTAAGGATATTTGGAACAGCTCCATTCATGTTCTTCATCGCTGCTTGCCTTGTAGCAGCCGGGTATTCTTCACCGATACTTATTGCCAACATGGAAATAGAACGCCATCTCGAGGAATTCAGAAAAGTACTGCCACCGGCAGTTGATATGCTCTACACTTTTGTCCTGGGCGGCAAGAATCTTTATCAGGCTTTTATATCTGTTGCAGCAGTTTCAAGAGAGCCTTTGAAAGGAGAATTTGAAAAAACCGCCCGCGAAATAGAATTCGGCTCCCCACTTGCTGAAGCCCTGGGAAGACTTGAGGAAAGATGCCCCCTTCCAGAACTTGGCTTACTACTTAATTCGATATTGGAATCAGAAAAGAGGGGCTATCCTTTATCGGAGACGCTTTCTGTTTTTTCAAAGGAACTTAGACTGAAGAGAAGGGATGCGCTAAAGATGAGGATTGCAAAAGCGCCAATCAAGCTTCTTGCACCACTCATATTTCTTATTCTCCCAGCATCTATCATATTAACAGTTGGTCCAACCTTTCTTGTAGCACTAAAAAAGGTTCTCTGAGGTTAAGGTATAAGTTCGAATTCTATCATTCGGATATAAACAAAGAATTTTCATCATAGCAAAGACATTAATATTATATGATTGTGGACATTATAGTTGACTTTTCCTAACAGAGATGTTAACATTGAATTGCTTGCTTTGCTAATTGCTATGGAAACGAAAGGAGGTACTACATGAATGAGATCGCAAGGCTCCTCAGGGAAGAGGAAGCACAGACAACAGCCGAGTATGCGCTTGTAATACTTGGTGCGGCAGCAGTTGCAGGTGTGCTCATAGCCTGGGCCGGTGGCGGAGACACAATCAAAAAATTCTTCCAGAAAATTTTTAACAAACTGATAAACGCTGTTGGCTGATATCATGCTTTCACTTGTACTGCTTTCCGGGTATTGTATAGCTGCAGTCTATGCTGACCTCCGTGCGGGGCGGGTACCTAACCCGCTCTGCGCGGGTGCACTATTCTCAGGCCTTGCATTATCTGTTGCAACAAGAGGGCTGGGAGGTCTGTTTGATAGCCTGCTCGGTTCAATTCTTGGCCTCGGAATCCTTCTCATACCTTTCCTCTTAAGAATGGTCGGCGGCGGGGATGCGAAATTCCTTGCAGCAGCTGGAGCAATAATCGGATGGCGTGCCATCTGGCCATCGTTTCTCATAGGCGCAAGCATTGGAGGCATAGTAGCAATTATTGTTTTCCTCCGTAAGGACAGATCATTTCTCACACTAAGGCATCGCGCAGTTCTCCTCATGCACGGAATTTTGCGCGAAACGGAGCCACTAAGCAGAAAAAAGGACTCAATGAAACTTCCATATGCAGTGCCACTTGCAGCAGGCCTGATGCTCTTTAACTTGATTCGTGCTTTCTGTTGAGGAGTAAGAAATGGATAGGAGAGCGGGTTCAGATTACTCAAGCGGTCAGGCCACAGTTGAATTTGCAATGCTTATTCCTATTCTCCTTCTGGTCATAGCAGCCGCCTTTCAGATTGCTCTTTCCTTGAACTGCTATCTTGTTGTCTCCTCCTCATCAAGAGAAGGTGCAAGAATTGGTGCTGAGACCGGTGACGTAGCAGAAGCAAAGCGTGCAGCACTGAAAGCCTCTGGTGGATTGCCAGGCGAGAAAGCAAATGTTGAAGTTGACTTCCCCGAGGGACACTCGAAGGGAAATCCAATACGCGTAACCGTTTCCCACGATATGCCAATCCTCATTCCAGGACTCTCAAGCCTTCTTCCACAGGTCAGGTTTAAGAAATCAACAATCATGGCTCTTGAAAGGAATTGCGAGTGATGAACGACTTACTCAAGAGAGAAAGAGGAAGCGCAACTCCCATTGTTATTGCTTCAATTGCTCTAATAATTCTTCTAACTTTTTTCATCGCTGATGTTGGTATGTTTCTCCTAAGCGTACACAGAGCACAGGATGCAGCAGATGCATCCGCACTTGCGGCTGTCCAGGAATCTTTCCCCCTGTTTTCTAAGGGTATTGGTCCAAATGACGCAGCAAAATTCTATGCTGAGAAAAATGGCGCTATGCTTGAAAACCTTGAGATTCTCAATGGAGGAGCAAAGGTAGAAGTCTCGGTTTCCTTCGTTTCAGGTTCTTTCTTTTTGAAAAAAATTGGAGCATGCCCGGAAAAAGTTACCGCAAAAGCCGCAGCCGAAGTAGACATAGACTCACTCATCGCAAGCAACGAGATCTGGTTTACTGATCCATCGAAAATATCTGAAATAATTAGAATGATCGGACCAACCAAGGACAGGTCAATGGCTTCAACTATGGTAGTTCTTCTTGCACTCGAACACCTTGGCGAGCCATATGTCTGGGGTGCCGAAGGTCCAAACCGTTTTGACTGCAGCGGCCTTGTCTGTTATGTATATGCACAGATTGGAATTCTTCTTCCCCGGGTCACATTTGATCAGGTTCGTGTGGGAAAGCCTGTGAGTGGAGATTCTCTTGAGCCCGGGGATCTTGTATTCTTTCGAAAGAACGCGCATGTCGGTATATATATTGGTTCAGGCTATTTCATTCACGCGCCACATACTGGTGACGTTGTAAAAATTTCACCCCTTTCCGCAAGGAGAGATCTTTCAGCATGCAGACGCATACTTTTTTAAAACAGTAAAAATCCATATTTGAACTCAAGGAAAATGGGGCGAACTCAAGCGCAGATAAACTATACGACGACTCTCAGGACTTCTTCAATAGATGTGACTCCCTGCTTGCATTTCAAAAAGCCATCCATTCGCATCGTCTTCATACCCTGTTCGATTGCCACTTTCTTTATGTCAGCAGTGCTTGCTTCCTGAATTGTAAGTTCCTCTATCTCTGAGCTCATAAGCATAATCTCGACAAGTGCTATTCTCCCTTTATATCCTGTACCGCCACACCTTGAACATCCACCTTTCTTCGGGCGATAGAGAATTACTTCCTCTCCCTCCTCGCGCGGAAAATCAAGGCGTTCAAGGAGTTCCTCCGATGGCTCATAAGGTTCCTTACAGGTGCAAAGCCTCCTTCCAAGCCTCTGCCCAAGCACACAAACTATACCGGAAGCCGTAAGGAAGGGTTCGATTCCCATCTCCGTTAATCGACTTATAGCACCCGGTGCATCATTCGTATGAAGCGTGCTGAAAACAAGATGTCCTGTCAATGCTGACTCAATTGCAATCTGGGCAGTCTCAAGGTCTCGTATCTCGCCAACCATTATTACGTCAGGAGAAGTTCTCAAGATTGAGCGAAGTGCCGTCGCAAAAGTGAGGCCCGCCTTGGGATTGATCTGTATCTGATTTATTCCCGGAAGCCTATACTCAACAGGATCCTCGACAGTTGTGATATTCTTCGTCTCGTCATTCAAAACGTTCAGTGTTGCGTATAGCGTTGTAGACTTTCCGCTACCGGTTGGTCCCGTCACGAGAATCGCCCCGTTGGGCCTCCTGAATGCCTTCTCATATTTTTCAAGAGTTTCACCGTCATAGCCAAGGTCAGAAAGCCTCAGAAGGATACTCGATTTGTCAAGAATTCTGAAAACTATTTTTTCACCAAATACTGTAGGAAGAACAGCAACGCGGAAGTCTATCGGTTTCCCCCCAACGATTCTCTCGTAGTGACCATCCTGGGGTATTCGTTTCTCGGCTATATTCAAATCGGACATAATCTTCAAACGAGATGAAAGCGAGGGAAGTAGTTTTATGGGCAGGCTTTTCACATCGTGAAGCACACCATCAACCCTGTACCTTATCACAATTTCCTTTTCCTGAGGGTCAAAATGGATGTCGCTTGCGCCACTCTTAACGGCCTCAGCAATAACAAAGTTCACAAAACGGACTACAGGAGCATCATCCACAAGTACTCCAAGAGCCTCGGCAATTTCCTTGTCGTCAGAAGCCTCGGTATCGACAGCAGGCATTTCCTCAGCGCCACCCCTTCCGGCAGCATCTCGATAATAAGTTCTTATTGCGTCTTCGATGTCTGTCTTCGTTGCCACAACAGGCCTAACGGGATGGCCCGTGTACATCTTCACATCATCAAGAGCAAAGATATTCGTTGGATCAGCCATAGCGACAATTAGCGTTTCCCCATCAAATGCAAGAGGTATAGCAAGGTGCCTGCTGGCAATTTTTTCATCCAGAAGTGATATAGCAGTCATGTCCACGTGGTAGGAGGAAAGGTCAACAAATTCAAGGCCTAAATGCTGGGCAAGTACTTCTGTAAGCTTGCTTTCGGAAACAACCCCCATCTCAATAAGGGTTCGTGCAAGCGACTTCCCCGTTTCCTTCTTTCTCTCAAGAGCCTCTAAGAGCTGCTCCTGAGTTACAATTCCCTCATCAATTAAAAGATGTGTAAGGGACTTCGACTTTTTCGCCGCTTTTGCCACTCATTACCTCCGTTTTTATTTTTAATCGGAAATATTTGTCTGCATCTAAAGTGTGTCTCTAATTTAAATTATACGAAACTTAGCCAGGTTTATCCGCCTCCGCTATGATTCTCTGAAAGCACTGAAAATATCCCTCACATCTGCCTTCGATCAACAACATGTAATTCCTTTACTTCACTTCCTGTTTTCAATCGTCCTAAGAGTTCATCCAGCGAGAGAAATTCTATCTTGTTTGGCCTCAAGTCCATCCTGTCCAAAATTGCCCTCTCAATCTGAGCCTCTAATGCAGAACGCTCAATGCCTTGAGCAGGAGCAATATAAATATTCACAACGTCAACCTCGAATGGATCTCCTTTTGCCTTGTCAATCTCCACCTGCCATTCAAGAATGTCCGGATGGTTGCTTAAAACCTCCCTGAATGATGCGGTATCTATGAGCGTACCTTTAACCTTGGTCAAAAGTAATCCTTTTACAGGTCCCTTTTGTAGTATGACATTTCCAAGTCTTGGAACTGTGCGTCCGCAAGCAGGGCACGGTTCATTTACAATCCCACCTTTCACATAATCTCCTGTTCTGAACCTCATTACAACAGTTCCCTGCCCTTCAAGGCATGTGTAAGCGAGTTCCCCATCTTCTCCCTCGCCCTTCGGTTCACCCGTCTCGGGATCTACAATTTCGAAATAGTCCATGTCGGGATAGAGGTGGAAACCAGTCTCCCCAGCACCTTCAGCGCATTCGGAATAACTTTTCCTTGCTTCCGTAAATCCAAAAGCTGAGATTATTTTGAAATCGTTCGATCCCAATTTCTCAAGTAGCTCCGCTATCTTTTCCCTCATCCCTCTGGTAAGAGCCTCTGCTGCAACAAGCACCACACGGATTGAAGAAAGATCTCTTCCAAACTCAAGTGCAGAACGGAGTACGTGGTAAACATACGTTGGCATGCCAACAATACCAGTAGCCTTCAGGTTCTCCATTGCAGACGCAATCCTTCCAGTGCCAAGAATCCTTCCACCCCCTGTATGGAGGGTAAATACTCCAGTCTCATCGAGACTCCTGGTCACCATCCAAAACCCGAGGTGTGGAGCAAATGGCATTGCATTAACTATTCGTGTCTCTTCCTTTGGAAAGTCCCTTGCAAATCCCGACAATTCAATTATCCTTTTTCCCGCCTCTACCATCCTTGCAACATCATCCCGAGCATAAACAATTGGAGTTGGTAGAGCAGACTTGCCTGTTGTGAACTGAATATGAACGGGGCCAAATTTCGACCACAATTCATTCCTTACCTCTTGCTCCCCTTTCAAAAGTTTCTCTATCCTGATCTTTGCCGATTCAGACCAGGAAGAATTTGTCCTGATTAATTCCAGATCTGGTTTGAGAATAAAATCCTCAGGTCTCCCTGGATTTTCAGGCGTAGGAGCAATGTCTGCCTTGTATGTGAAAGGAAGTCTTCGCAAATCATCGACTCCTCTTATCTCTTCGGGTTTTACTCCATTCTCATCAAAGAGTTTCCTATAAAATGGACTACAGGGATAAAGTTGAGTGCGAACGAAGTGCGAAAGTTTGCGGTTCCTGTACTCAACCTGCTCTTGAAGAGTCATCCTGTCCCATTCTCTTGAAAAAATTTCTCTTGCCACGAATAACCTCCAAAGAACTTTCTAAGCAAAAAGGCCTAAATCCTTGCTTCTATTACAAATCAAGATATAGCCTATGATACACCATCGATAAATCAATTTTCATTTGTTTACGTGATTACCCCATCGCGAAATTCGCCTTGGAGCTCCCTGCACCTAAGACATTCAAACTTCCTTTCCGCCAGCCTTTCCCTTCTTCAATATCGTTTTTTATCGTCGAAAAACCCATCGCCTTCTCAGGTAGTTGTATGAAGCCCAAGCGGATCAAGCGTGTACCATGTGAGGAGAAGAAGAACGTTTGAAAGCGTCACCATAAAAAGAGATACAAGTCCAAATACAAGAAAGGATTTCGCGCCAAAGCGAATCCCTGAGCAAACGAGTATTATCCCCGTGGAAAGTAAAACGAGGCATTCCAATAAAGAAATACGAATGTGAATGAGACGCATTGTATCCAAGATGCATCCAGAAATTGCCCCGCTTGAACCGACAATAAAAAGGCAGATACCGCAAATCCAGGAGGTTGTCTTGCTCCATGGAGCGATGCTCATTGCGGAAAGCCTCGCTGGAACCAATCTTTCAGAAAACCAGCCAAGAAGAATGCCAATAGACGCGAGATAAATTCCTTCCGTAAATTTAACGAATTTAAGAAATTTCAAAAGTAATGGTCTTTTTCGAAGGGCAAACCTCTTACGCAAAATCCATGCAACATAAAGAATTCTTCCTGATATCAACCTTGCAAAATTCAATCTACTCTCCCTTGCAAAGAGAATTTTCATACCCGCGGAAAAAACGTGCAGCCTTCCAGCCGTAACCGGCAACATATCCCTTTGCTAAATCACGGATTTTCAATGGAGTTGGAACAAATCCCTGAAACTTCTGTATAGCAAAGGCAACATCCATTGGAAGGGGTGGACAGCCTTCAACAAATGTTCCCCTTCCACGATGAACGGACGCGCAATCACCAACCACAAGAGTCCTCCCTGGATTCAAATCACCCGGTATTTCATCTATTCCCTTGCCTACAATGACATTCATCTGGCGGAGAGGTCTTCCTTCTCTTTCAATCCAGGCATCAAGTGCACACCTTATCATTCCCTTGCAACCATTGGAGCAACATTTCTCCTGACCTTCAATAACCCTTAGATTTTCAGAGATGCCACCAAGAGTAGTAGTGGGTCGTGTGAAGGGACGTGAAACTTCTTTCAATTTCTCTCCAACTATTTCAATTTCGCCTTCGGAAATTGGACCAATTCCTTCCTCATTGAGATATGTAAGGTGTTCAATCTCGGCAGGATTAAAACCCATAAGCCTCGATGCAGTAGCATCAACTGCAACACCATTAGAACCACCGACAACAACACCCAACTCAACCGGTTTTGCAAGCATTGGCCCCTGACCCTCTCCGGCGACTATGCTATCAGCGATAACAAGATCAGGTGGCCTTACCCTGTAGAGATCCGCAATCTTTTCATGAAGAGTCCCATCGCTATGATTGATAACTCTTTGCCTTTGTCTTAAGAAACCGAGGTTGTTCTTTACGGAAAGAGTGACTTTTGCAAACTGGTTCACCTTAATCTTTGGAAGACTCACAAATAGATCCGCATCGAGCCAGACAGCTGGAACTATGAAATCTCTCTGCACAATCGCATCTTGAATCCTTACCAACTTGTGTGCAATTTCATCAAAGTAAATGGGCATTGCAACATCTCTTAAATAGGGATAAACACCCATTGCGTAGAAAGCCGCCCTTGCAGGTCCAATCACCGAATCCTCGCCAACCATCACGCATGATGCACCAAGATCCCAAAGGGCAAGAGCAACGCCCCTTATGAATGCAGGCTGTGTAACAACCCCTACCGTAAGGGGACTGTGACTCGGGTATACGAAACTTGGTTTAAGAAGAACACTTTTACCACTTGGGTTTATACCACTTGCGGTAATAATTTCCCTTGCGAGAATGCGGGTTTCCTCCGAATCGTACCTGTTTTGTCTAAGTATGAATACCTTTTCCATTTCCTTAAAACATTTACTGCAACTTGCGAAATCCCACTATGTATTTTCAACAGGCGAAAGAAACTTTGCAAACCTGAGAAGAGAAACCGGATGAAAAAGCGCGCCCTGAACTTTAAGCTCGCCCTTTCTCAACTTCTCGGCAAGTATCTTTCCCTCATCCCTCAGTAAAAACCTCAAAGCATCAATTCCCCAGCCAACCTTCGCAAGCATAAGAAGTGTCTCATAATCACAGGTAATTTTTATATCAAAGGAGGGAGAGACTCCCGGCTCTATAACACAATAGCCATCAGAAAAGGTGATCGTAACTGCGTTATCCCTTTCCTCTACTGGCTCAATTGCAAGGGTGAGAAAAAGGCTTTCCAGTAAGCGAATCTTTCCTTCCTCTTTTATAAAGTCACTTATTAGCGCCGAAAATATACTTCCAAGGCCACTGAGTCCATCCTCGTTTCTAATAAGCAATCTTTCGCGAACATCCCGGGCGGGAATGCATTGAGAAGGCCTCTGTCTTTCAGCAATCAAGTAAGCCAAAACGGACACACAAGCCAGCGTGAAAAGAGGTTTTAGAACCTTCCTTTTTCCCTTTTTGACTTCCACCTCGGGCATTTCAACTCCAATCTCTCTGCTACGCATTAATAATACATTAAAATTGTAGTGCGAGGTCGCAGTAATTTTTATCGTTTAAGGAAAAGTCGTAGGGGCTATTAATCCTTTCAAGAGTTAGTTGTGAAGGATTCCGGAAAAATAAAACATTCTTATCTGGCTAAACTATAGCTAAACCATGACAACTTTATCTACAAACATGAAAACCGGATTTTTAGCGCATATATTCATGATATAAAAATAATTTACGAAGCTTGAGATGGCAATATAAGTCAACCACTTCTCAATGTGTTTCTCTATAAAACTCAGCCATGGCACCTTTAAGCTCAGCTTCTGCTTTTTTGAGATCAAACTTACCTCGGCCTGCAACTTCTTCCAGCCATTCTTTGGCTCGCTTCTCAGCCGCTTTAGCCAGCTCTAAATCAACAGCCTCAACTCGCTCAGCAGCTGGGGTAGTTATGGAAACCTGATTATTGCTGATCCTTACGAAACCACCTGCTACTACTATGTAATAAGTTTTGCCTGATTTACTGTAGCGAACCGGTGTGATTGATAAGCGAGCTAAAAGCGGAGCGTGGCCGGGCAGAATCGCAACTTCGCTCCCTATTTCATTTTCTTTTTCAAAGCGACGAAAAACAACGATATCGACCCCTTCTTCCCTCAAGATAGTTTTCTCCAAGGTAACAACTTCTAAGGTTATCTTTTTTTCTGGCATTATTTGCCACCTGCTCCAGTTTTGGTTAGTTCAGCCGCCTTTTCCAAAACTTCATCAATGGTTCCTGTCATATAGAAAGCTTGCTCGGGAACTTCATCATGCTGCCCTTCCACTATTTCCTTAAAGCCCCTCAAAGTCTCTCTTAAGGGAACATAGCGACCAGGCACGTTTGTAAAGTTTTCAGCCACGAAAAATGGCTGAGAGAGGAATTTTTGCAGTCTCCTTGCACGCGTGACAGCTATTCTATCCTCTTCGGGTAATTCTTCCAAACCCAAAATTGCGATTAAGTCCTGAAGATTTTTGTATCTTTCAAGGTAGTCTTTTACCTGACGCGTAATCTCGCAATGTTCCTCCCCTACAATCCATGGCTCCAATATCTGTGAGCTCGAGATTAAAGGATCAAGAGCAGGATAAAGACCCTGCTCAGCAATTCTTCTTGTAAGAACAACCGAAGCATCGAGGTGGGTAAATACGGAAGAAACGCCCGGATCTGCCAGATCATCAGCTGGAACATAGACCGCTTGAATTGAAGTAATAGCTCCCATAGCAGTAGAGGCAATGCGCTCCTGCAATTTACCCATCTCAGTAGCCAATGTAGGCTGGTAGCCAACTTCAGATGGAACTCTATCCCTTAGAAGAGAAATTTCCAATCCGGCCTGCACATAGCGATAGATGTTGTCCAGGAAAATCAAAACATCCTTACCTTCACTATCACGGAAATACTCAGCCATAGTCAAAACCGTAAAAGGCACACGCGAGCGACAACCAGGAGATTCGTTCATCTGGCCATAGACTAAGATGGCTCTCTCTAATACACCGGAAGCCTGCATCTCTAACCAAAGGTCATTGCCTTCTCGGGTTCTCTCACCAACACCACCAAAAATCGATACCCCCTTGTGCTCTATTGCAACGTTTCGAATAAGCTCCATAATAATTACCGTCTTGCCAACTCCTGCTCCACCAAAAAGCCCGATTTTGCCACCCCTTGGGAGAGGTGTGATTAAGTCAATAGCCTTAATTCCAGTTTCAAATACTTGAGGAAAGGTTTCAAGCTCGGCATACGGTACAGGACGACGCTGGATTGATTGATACATGCGAGCTTCAATTGGGCCTTTTTCGTCAATCGGCTCACCCAAAACGTTAACCATCCGACCAAGAACCTCGGGGCCAACCGGCACACGAATTGTAGAACCAGTGTCAAAAATGCTACTACCCCGTTGCAAACCATCCGTGACATCAAGAGCGATCGCTCTTATGGAACGCTCGCCGAGAATTTGTACAACCTCCATTGGTAGACCTTTTTCCGGGTCCCCGGCTCTCAACAGCTGACCTATCGGGGGCAAAACCCCTCTGAATTCAACATCAACTACAGGCCCCATTACCCGGACGACCTTTCCCTCACGTCGAAGCTCTTTTGTTTCAAGGTCCAAGACATTTTTTGTTTTTCCGTTTATGCCTTTGCTTTCTTTTCCTTCTGCATTCTCAGTCATCGTAGCTCCTTAAAACCCCATCCTTGCACCTGCCTCTTTTTTCAAAACCTGACCAGCACTAAGGATACCGAGCAAGTCTATGGTAACCAGTTCCCGACGGATTTTATTATACTGCGCATGCAGCTCCGCTAAAACCTTTTCGGCTCGCTCTGTTGCATCCTGCATTGCCATCATTCGGGCAGCCTGCTCGCTGGCATAGGATTCAAGAAGGAGGTCATAAACCTGAACTTGGAGATAAGTTGGAATCAACTCCTCCAAGATAGGAACAACTTCGGGCTCGTAAAACCACTCTTGCGCAGCTCCCTCGTAAGAAGTTTCAAATTCCATCTTGATAGGAAGAATAGTTATTACCTCCGGCTCTGTTTTAGCCGGGGAATAGAAAGCAGTATAGGCAACTTTAACCAAACCAACTTCTCTTTTCTCATAAGCTTCAAGAATTAGATTGAGCAGTTCGCGAGCATCCCTGAGAGAAACCCCCTCACTCCTCCAGTATAGCTTGATATCTATCGGTACATTGGTCTTTTTTTGAAAGTATTCTTGAGCCTTAAAGCCCTTAGTGACAACAACCACATCCCGACCTTCATTTTTTTCATCTTCAACCAAAGAGTGAGCCAATCGGCAAACCCGCCCATTGTAGCTGCCACACATTCCTTGATCTGCTGCAATTGCTATTAATAAAGTTTGGTTTGCATTCTCTTTCTCTTTCATTAATGGAGAAATCTCCTCTAGTTTCAAGCCAAAACTCTCCAGGCAAGCCGACTGATCAAGCACAATTTGTCGCAATCGCTGAGAATAACTTTTTAATCCGAGCGCTTTGTTTCGAGTCCTGGCAAGTTTAGCGGCAGCAACCGTAGCCATGGTTTCGGCAATGCTTTGAATGTTCTCCATACTTCGAATGCGCTCGGTCAGTTCTATGAGTTTCTGTGACATGTTTTTCAGTCTTCTTCGCTACTTGCGGCTTTATGTTCTTCTACCTCAGCAAATGTTTTCATAAATTCGCTAAGGGCAGCTTTGAGGCGATTCTCATTTTCAGCTGTCAATTCTCCAGTGCTTTTAATGCCATCAAGTATTTCCGGCCGGGATTCCCTTAAGAACTTCAAAAATGCCTTCTCAAATTCTGATATCCTCTCGACAGGGATATCGTCCAGATGCCCCTCTACAACAGCATAAATGAGAACAACCTGTTCTTCTATTGGCAATGGCTCATATTGCGGTTGCTTAAGGAGTTCTCGACCACGTTGACCCCGAACTAACTGTGCCTTAGTAGCCTCATCGAGTTCTGCACCAAACTTAACAAAAGTAGCCATTTCGTGATATTGTGCTAAATTGATCCTCAGTGGACCAGCTATCTTTTTCATCGCAGGAATCTGGGCAGCACCACCAACTCGCGAGACAGAAAGACCAACATTAATCGCTGGTCTGAAGCCGGCATTGAAAAGGTCAGTCTCTAAATAAATCTGGCCATCGGTGATTGAGATAAGGTTGGTTGGAATGTAGGCAGCAACATCTCCACCCATAGTTTCTATGATTGGAATAGCGGTCAACGACCCTCCACCTAAATCATCTCGAAGTTTTGCTGCCCTTTCAAGTAGTCGCGAATGAATATAGAAAATGTCTCCAGGATAAGCTTCTCTACCGATTGGGCGCTTGAGCAAAGCTGACATTTCTCTATATGCAACTGCATGCTTGGAAAGGTCATCGTAAATGACCAGAGCGTGTTGGCCCTTTTCCATAAAATATTCACCAATAGCACATGCTGTATAAGGAACTAAATAACGGAAAGCCGTGTGCTCGTTAGGAAATGCAGAAACGATGATTGTATAGTCCAAAGCTCCTCTCTCTTCGAGTACCGTTACAACTCGGCCAAGCGATGAGGCTTTTTGCCCGATAGAAGCGTATACACATATAACATCAGAGTCTTTTTGATTAAGAATAGTATCTACGGCCAAAGCCGTCTTGCCAATCTTACGGTCACCAATTATTAGCTCCCTCTGTCCTCTACCAATAGGGATCAAAGCATCGATTGATTTTATTCCAGTATGCAGAGGCTCCTTCACCGGTTGTCTCAAAACCACACCAGGAGCTTTTTTCTCAATTGGACGGAAGACATCGGTCTTAATCGCTCCCCTGCCGTCAATTGGTTGGCCAAGAGAGTTAACAATCCTGCCAATCATTGCCTCGCCAACTGGCACCTGGAGCAAATGACCAGTTCTTGTAACCGGACTGCCCTCTTCAATAGCTTCTTCCGGACCGAGAAGTATGCAACCAACCTCTTCTCTTTCCAAGCTAAAAGCAAGTCCGATTACACCCTCTGAAAACTTGACGACTTCATTTGATCCAACATCTCTAAGGCCACTAACCCGTGCAATACCATCTCCTACCTGGAGAACTTCCCCGGTTTCACCAACATCCTCAATTAAAAGCTTTGGCTCGCTCTCATCAATGACCTTTCTTATTTGCTTTTGCATATCCTCAAGACCGGTAATTTTTTCTTCTCTCAGCTCAAGAAGTTTCTCCCTTAATTGAACAGCCCACGTGCGAGAAAGACTCAAGTTAATTTTCTTCTCCGGACTTAAGTATAAATTCAGGCCCTCAGCTTTCGGGTTAACCCTTATTTCAAACTTGATTGTTCTCTCAGCTAAGGCACTAAATCTTTCCTCTAATTTCTTAATAAAATTTAATAGCTCCTCATCCGGGGAATACGGGCATTCGAGGATTAATGGAAGATGTGCTTCGGAAAGAATTTTTTTTAGTTCGACGCTTTTATTGCTCATACCTCAACCCGACTCATTGGCTAATATGTTTCTACGAGGGCTTCTGAGACTGCCTTTTCCACAAGAACTCTCTGCTCTTCTTCGCTCAACAACTCATATAAAACTTTATTTACAGCTACAGAAACAAGTTCAATCATCTGGCTTTCCATCTCAAGTCGAATCTTCTCTTTTTCTTTTTCAATCATCTCATGCGCTTCTTTAATCATCTCGTCAATCTTCGCTTGAGTTTCTTTAAGAAGAGCTTCTCTTTCTTTCTCAGCCTCCTGTACAATTCTTCTTGCTTCCTCTTTTCCTGAAGCAATTATGCTTTCCGCCTCTTTTTTTGCATTTGCAACTACGCTATCTGCTTGAGCTGCCTTTTCCAGACCCTCTTCTACCTTCTTTTTCCTCTCCCCAAGGCTTTTGAGCAAAGGCTTAAAAAGAAACCTTTTCAAGATCCAGAAGAACACAAGGAAATTAACGATAGTAAATATAAACTTAATCGGATCAAAGCCCAATGTTTCTTTCAGACCTCCCATTTGAGTCTCCTCTTATTTTGAAACGAGCAAAATCGCAACCAATAGTGCATAAATACAAAGGGCTTCAACAAGAGCGCAAGCAATAAGCATTGCAGTAAGAATAGTCCTTGAAACCTCTGGCTGCCTGGTCATCCCCTCCAGCGCAGCTTTGGCAATTCTAGCCATTGCCATTGAAGCAAACGCAGCCCCAACACCAATTACCAGCATGGCAGCAAAAGCACTGGCTACTTTTACATTCATTTCCCCTCCTTACATTAATTTAATCCTCATCACCTGTCCCCAAGTCCTCAACTATATAAAATAGGTTGAGCAGAGTAAAGACAATCGCTTGAATCAAGCCAACCAGAAGACCAAGCAATAACAAAATCACTGGAAGAAGGTAAGGAACTTTATTGAATAATTGCTCAAAGACGAGATGTTCTCCACCTATATTTCCAAAAAGTCGCAAAGCAAGCGACAAGAATCTTGCAAAATTGTCAAGTATTTTAATCGGGATAAAAAGAATAAAAAACCACCAGACAGGCTTCAACCATTGCTTGGCTGCACCTTTTAAGCCATTAACCTTAACATTTAGAACTTGTACTCCAATAACAGCAGTTATAGCAAGACCTGCAGTTGTACTGAGATCTGAGGTAGGTTGACGGCAGAATGGAATAAGGCCAATCCAGTTGGCAATCAAAATATAAATGAAAATGGCACCAAGCCATGAAAGAACACTCGGAAGTAATTCACTGCCAACCTCGGGCTCTATTTGGTCTGCGAGGAATTCAACAACAACTTCGCCTAAATTCTGAGCCCCGGACGGAACTCCAGAAGTAGCTTTCCTCCCCGCAAGGTAAGCGACAACAAAACCAAAAACGGTAATTACAAGACTAAACGCTATCTCTAAATTAAGCGGAATACCAAACTTTACAGCCTCTCCGTGCAATCAATACCCCCTCTGAAGAACTAATTGAATTTAACCAAAAATAATATTATAGCCAAAGCCAAATGCTAAAAAGATTATGGTACCCCTCTTCTTTATTTCCAGAAAAAACTTACGGTCTAAATTTTTTAACACGATTTTGTTCCCTTCGTCAAGTTCGTGTGCTGGTCAAAACACGGATAAGACATCCGATGCGTCCTCGCACATAGTAAATACACTTTCGTTTGAAAATTTCAGTAAGAATCCAAAAAACCACCTTTGACAAGTCACTATCAAGGATTATCATTTCCTTTGTTACGACTCCAAAGGCAAAAGGAGGTTGAACAATAAGGCATGAACATCCTTTTTGTAGTTAAAGAATTTCCGCACAGCAAAGTTATAGGCGGACCAATAATAATCTACAACCGCATAAAGTACTTATCAAAGAAACATAAAGTCTCATGTATAGCATTCACACCACAAGAGCCAACAAAAGAACAAATAGAGTCGCTCTCAGTTTACTGTAAGGAATTAAAACTTGTTCCTCCGCCGCAAAGAACGTCAGTAGAAAGAATCAGGGACTATTTCTTTGGCCCTGTTCCACCTTATTTCATGTTAGCCAGAAGTAAAGAGATGTTTGATGGTATAAGGCAGATGGTAAGAGCATTTCCTTACGATGTCATTATTTCCGAATATTCGATGGTTGCTCAATACCTCTACAGGAATCCCGACCTTGAAGGGATTAAGCGAGTCATGTCCGTGCATGAATGCTATTACCTCGCAAGAAAGAAAGCGTTTAAGGTAAAAGGTTTTAGTAAAGAAGGGCTTGTTGCGCTTAGCCACCTCAAAGGTCTAAAGCGCTTCGAGTTTGAAATGTATGCAGACGCCGATAAGGTTTTGGTGCTTACTCCTGAGGGAAAGGAGGAACTACTGCAAATCAGACCTGACCTTGATATATCAATCGTTCCACACGGAGTTGACGTAGATAAATTCTGTCCAACCCCAAGAGAACCAGGACCTCCAACCATTATGTTTCTTGGAAACTATCTTCATGAACCTAATGCAGACGCAGTCCTCTTCTTCACAAGTGAAATCTGGCCGAAAGTAAAACAGGCAGTCCCTTGCCGCTTCCTCGTAGTTGGAAGGGGCCCAACAAAAGAAATGCTTGAAGTTGCAAAAAAGGATAGCTACATAGAGATAACAGGAGAAGTGGAAGACGTTAAACCCTATTTTTGTAAAAGCGATGTATTCGTCTGTCCGGTAAGAATGGGAGGTGGCTTCAGGGGCAAGGTTCTCGAAGCAATGGCAAGCGGCATACCGGTAGTTTCTACGAGACTGGGCGCAGAAGGTCTTCCAGCAAAGGATGGAGAGAATATTCTTCTTGCAGATGATCCGGAAGAATTCGCCGGGAAGATAGTTACCCTGCTTGGCAATGCTCGCCTATCGAGGAAAATTTCCGATGCCGCTCGCGATCTTGTGGTAAAAAACTATTCCTGGCAAAAAGGAGTAGAAATACTTGAGGAAGTTCTACTCGAAGTCGTCAAAAAAAATTGAACAACTGACTCAAATATAAACTCCTTCATTGAACTTTCTAACCCAACCTTTCATAGATACCTCATTTAGCCAATAAAATCTTTTTGCGATAGGTAACAACAAAATTCTCAAAGTTAAATCTTTTCTCAGGGATCGCCCGAGTCTTGACAATTTATACCGAGACAATATAATTAGTAATGCTAAATATTAGCAAGGCTAAATATCTCTATAACCTCCGGTTGAGATATCGCCAAAATTTTTGCCCATAGAGCTAAATATCGTAAGTAAGAATAAAGGAGGCAGTTTTTTGAAAAAGAGGAGTGAGGAACTTGCGGAAGAGTTCCTTTCAAGTTTGAGGAAAATAATGCGCGGTAAAAACGCAATATTTAGAAAGGAACTTGAGGAATATGGAATTACCTGGCCACAATTCCATCTTTTGAAACTCGTGAAAGATTCGAAAGGAATGAGTGTTACCGAACTCGGGGACACCATGATTGTTACGCCTCCTACAGTTAGCAGAATGATAGAAGGACTTTGCGCTAAAGGACTTCTAACTAAGGCTAAAAACAGCAAGGACAGGAGAATTGCCCATGTTCAAGCCACACCAGAAGGAAAGGCTCTTGTCCAGAAAGTTGTTTCACTTCAGAGGCACCTTATGCATGAAGTTTTCGAAGCTTTTCAGGAAGAAGAAATTGAAGTTCTGGTCGAGTTATTTAAGAAGGCGGCAGACAGATGGCTTGATATCGAAAAGAAAATTAGAGCAGAAACAAGGAGATGGAAAGATGAACAAAACCATAATTGAAGTCGAAAATCTGGTGAAGAGGTTTGGTGAACTTACAGCGGTCGATGGGGTCTCGTTCGAGGTAAATCCCGGAGAGGTTTTTGGTTTCCTTGGGCCAAATGGTGCGGGTAAAACGACGACCATAAACATGCTTTGCACACTGCTAAAACCAACCTCGGGGAAAGCACACGTGTATGGATTTGATATTTACAGGCACCGAAATGAAGTTCGATCAATGATAGGTCTTGTTTTCCAGGATCCCTCTCTTGACGACCGCCTTACCGCTAAGGAAAATCTTGAATTCCACATGGCAGTTTATCATGTGCCACGCCAGGAGCGAGAAAAAAGGTCCAAAGAAGTACTCGAGATGGTAGACCTTCTTGATCGCGAGGATGACCTTGTAAAAACCTTCTCAGGCGGTATGAAAAGAAGGCTCGAAATAGCAAGAGGATTGCTCCATTACCCTAAGGTATTATTCCTTGACGAACCTACAATTGGCCTCGACCCCCAAACAAGAAATTATATCTGGGAATACATTGAGGAGCTCAAAGAAAAAGAAGGGATAACGATTTTCCTGACAACTCATTACATGGAAGAAGCAGAACATTGCGACCGGATAGCAATCATAGACCTCGGCAAAATAATTGCACTTGATACACCGGAAAAACTTAAAGATGGAATTGGTGGTGATGTAATAAGACTAAAAACTGTTGACGATGAAAAGGCTAAAGAGGAGATAATTAGCAGATATCCCGATATTGAGATGTTGCCCGAGCGTGATTGCATTTGCTTCAAGGTGGCTCGTGGAGAAGAGTTTATACCTGAACTTGCCAGAAACTTAAGTGTCAGAATTCTTTCAATAAACCTTCACCGCCCAACACTCGATGACGTATTCCTTAAACTTACCGGGCGGGAAATCAGGGATGAAGGGGCAGATTCGCTAACAAGCATAAGAAGGTCTTTTGCACTTGGAAGGAGATGAAAGCAAATAGAAATGGAAAGTTACGCACAGATTACAAGAAAAAAAGGGGTTGGGATTGTATTGACAGGGGTTTATGTAATATGGCTTCGAGAGATAAAGAGGTTCTGGCGGGATACCCCGAGGAGAATTGGCGCTTTCGTTCAGCCTATCGTGTACCTGTTTCTGCTCGGAACTGGACTCCAGGCGGCCTTTAAAGTCTTTGGCTCCACCAACACAAAATACGTGCTTTTCATGTTCCCGGGAATAGTTGGAATGACAGTTCTGTTCACTTCCGTCTTCTCCGCAATATCAATCCTCTGGGATCGCGAGTTCGGTTTCTTAAAGGAAGTCCTCGTCTCACCGGTTCCTCGCTCTTCCGTTGCATTTGGCAAGATAATTGGAGGGGCAACAACTGCCCTTATGCAAGCGCTTGTATTGCTCATCTTAGCATTCCTCCCAACATTCTTCGGCTTTTCGCTTTCAACATTATGGAAAATCGTGCTTCTCATTCCAGTAATACTCTTACTCTCAATTTCCATGACCTCACTCGGTGTTGCATTAGCAGCAAGAATGACTTCTTTCGAGGGCTTCCCGATAGTGATGAATTTCATACTCATGCCACTATTTTTCCTTTCCGGCGCTATGTTTCCGCTTCAAGGGCTTCCCAACTGGATGAATGTCCTCACCAAAATCAACCCTCTCACCTACGGCATAGACATCATTCGAGGTATTGCTCTCAAGGGCACGAACATTTCTTCCGGCATAGGGCCCAGCATTAAGTTACCAAAAGATATACTTTCGAAAGTTCCCATTCAGGTCTTAAAAGAACTCAAAGCAAGCCTTCCTTCCGCACCCAAGATTGTTATTCAAAGGTACTCCACATGGACAGATATACTTGTGATGGCAGGCTTTGGCCTCATCCTTCTGCTCATCGCCATATACCAGTTTACAAGGCAGGATTAATGCTTGACTTAAGACCTTTATTCGAACTCTTTGCAAGAAAAACACTTAGCGCACGATAGGAAATCGCAAGAGTTCCTACCAGAACCATTATTCCAAGCATAGCAATTCCTGAATCATTGAATACGAATGCAAAAAGACCACCAACAAGTGTTGAGAAACATGCTCCTGCCTCAAGTGGATATCTTTCAAAAAAGTTCTTTGGGAAACCTGAAGGTTTTCTTAGCCAGAAGGCTAATCCAATTGCTGAAAAAATTAGCAGGACTGAAGGGATAGGGAAAACTCCAATCTCGCCAATATGAATGGAAACTTTACCCCTTACAATTGGTAAAAAACGCGAAAAACCACTCTGCACAAGCCTGCCCGCGTGCGCATGAAAAAAGAGAAAGTCAAGCAAAACAATGAAAGCAGTCCCAATAAGAATAAAACTCGCAATAGTTGCAATGGACTTTAAGTTAAATTCCTTCCTTGAATTCGCATAAGTAAAAATCAAAAATGTTGCAGATGCCGCAATGAAGCCGCCAAGATTTGCCCCCATTCTTCCTATTCCAATAATGATAGCAACGAGAGTAAAAAATATCGAAACGGCATGCCAGGCAAAATTCCTTTTCGCCTTGCCACTAAGAATAAAAACCGCAAGCCAGATTGAAGAAGAGATGAGAAGAGCCGCTATAGCATTTGTAAGGCCAAAAAACCTGAATCCCTCAAGGGCGCTTGCTCCAAGGAGCGGAAGAAGGGAAAGCCTTTCCCCTGAGGCAAGATCCACTACTATTATTCCAACTGTAATAAGGAGTATAAAAGCAGCAGGATCAACAATTCTAATCTTTCTTATTCCAAACCATGAAAAAAGTCCAAGCGCAATTGAGAAAAAAGTGGTGAATAAGACGGGGAAGGTAATGCTCTTATAGCGAAAGAGAGAAATGAGTAGAAAAGAAATTGGAGTTGAAAGTAGAACGAGACTTAAAGGACAGAGGATTGCTGGACTACTGTGAAGGCGCATGCCCTTAACGAAAGAAAAATGTTGAGGCAGAAGAGTCACAATAGTAAGAATTGCAAATAAAAGGATAAGAATGCAATAGCATATCAGAATAGGCCATCTTGCCCTCATAGTTATATCAAGTTGATTAGCCATCTTAAATAGAGAGTCAGCGCTTTTCGGCCACATCTCATTAGATCGAATTGATCTGATCGGCAAAGAAACTGAATTCCCTGGAGTTTCTATACCGAAAAAAGCAAGTATAGTTGCAAGAATATCCGTATTGTTGACTATGCCACGCCTTCTTGTTGAATCCGATGTAAGTAGACCGCGTGAGAAGCGGGGTCCTGCCGCAAAAATCGGTGTGAGATAATTTCCATCCTTCACTGAACTCCTTGGAGGAGTTGGGGAAATAACAATAAGAAGGGAACTATTTAAGTCAAGTTCATTCGCTATTCGCCTAATAAGATCGTCTGCCCTGCGAAGTGCTTCTCTCTTCTCAACATCCTCCCATGAGATAGATGAAACGGAATATTCACGGTCGACTCTCGCAGTGTCGCCGGTATCCACAACAACGAGATCAGAAGTTCTTAGGTATTCAAGAGTCCTTTCGAAAATCTTTTGCTCATTGTTTATGTATCCACCCGGCTTAAGCGAATCCTTTACTATTAAACTTGAGTTAACCTCCCCTTTATCGCAAGTTCCATCTTCTTTGAGGCAAAGAAGTGCACCGAGTCTTGATGGGCCCCTGTAGGTATCCGAATTTCCAACGACTGCTACAGCCTTTGAGTTTTCACTCAATAAAGTTCCAAGGTAGCCAATGTATTTCTTAGAATCCCTTTCATTTGCATTAATAATTTCCTGCCATCTTAAAGAAAGAATTGAATCACCCCGTGGGCTTTTACCTGAGTACCTTTTGTAATAGTCAAGAGCAGTTACTTTCCCTAAAACTTTTTCGTCAATTGAAAAGTTAAAACCCGAATCTTTCGTCCCGCGTAATCTAATCCCAGCTCCGCATGTGAGGTATCCCCCTCCAAGGTCGAAGTCCTGGATGGAAGGTGGATCAAGCGACCTTGAAACCATAAGGCCAAAAGACCATTTTGAAGATAATTCCCAGAGGAAGGGAGTGTCGCGAGAAGGACAGAGCATACGGCCCTTGCTGTCAGTAATTCCAACCCTGTCGATTATGAAGACTACAACTTTTCCTCGAGCCCATCTCTTGCTTTCGTTTTTTTTTGGCTCTGCACGAACTGGAAGACTAAAAAAAAATCCCGCATGAAAAAAAATTAGAAAGGCAAGAAAAACAGAAAGAAAGATCGCTTTCTTTGAATTTGCCTCTTTGCAAAGCATTCGTCGAGGCGTAGAGGACTGCCTTTCAATTGACACGTCTTATTTTACCCCCAATTGATGATATCTTTTCCTCAAAGTTCTCATAGCCACGGTCAATGTGATGAATATCGTTTACCTCTGTTATGCCCTCGGCAATCAAACCAGCAATTACAAGGGCAGCGCCAGCTCTAAGGTCCGGGGCAGTCACTGGTGCTCCGCTTAGGTGCTCGACACCCCTTATGATTGCGTGATGCTCTCTTCTCTTAATGTTCGCCCCAAGACGGTTCAATTCATCTGATATCATAAAACGGTTTTCGAAAACATTTTCCGTAATAAATGAGACTCCATCGGAAGTTGAAAGTAAAACTTGCATTTGTGGCTGAAGGTCTGTTGGGAAACCGGGGTACGGAAGAGTCTGCACTTCTATCCCTTTGAGCCTTCCGCTTGCCCTTACGGTAACTGAACTTCTGTCAATATCAAACTCGCAACCGCATTCCTTCATCTTTTCAATCGGAATCTCAAGATGTGCAGGATCAAAATCGGTAACTCTTATCTCGCCTCTTGCCGCAGCCCCTGCGATAAGATACGTGCCAGCTTCAATTCTGTCGCCTATCACCGTATGTTCTGCGCCTTTAAGGGCAGAAACGCCTTCTATTGAAATGGTAGAAGTGCCATCTCCTTCGATTATAGCGCCCATCTTCCTTAAAAATTCTGCGAGATCTACAATTTCCGGTTCCTTTGCCGCATTCTCAATTATAGTTTTCCCCTTAGCAAGTGCGCCTGCCATAAGGAAATTCTCAGTAGCACCGACGCTTGCATAGTCGAGACAAATTGTTGTCCCATTAAGACTTTTTGTCTCCGCAATAATAAAACCATGAGAAACCTCAATCGAGGCGCCCATTTGAGAAAGCCCACTCATGTGAAGGTCAATTGGCCTTGCACCGATAGAGCAACCTCCCGGCATAGAGACTTTCGCCTTTCCAAACCTTGAAACAAGTGCTCCAAGAACGCAGGTGGAGGCGCGCATCCTCTGGACAAGATGATATGGTGCCTCAAGTTTTGGAGATGAAGCCGGCTCAATTTTAATTGTACCCTCAGAAAAGAAAACACCAAAGCCCATAAATTGGAGTAACTCCATCATAGTCCGAACGTCTGCTATATCAGGAACATTGTGAATTATGCTCGGAGTTTCAGCCATAGTTGCAGCAGCCATAAGTTTAAGCACGGAGTTCTTGGCTCCGCTCACCCGAACCTCTCCCTTTATTTCGGCTCCTCCTTCTATCACATATTTACTCATCACATCCTCCTGATTCTCAATTTAAAGATTTAAGAGTTTGGAAACCATGACATTTTGAATCCTTAACTTTGAGCCCAAATTCCAAAATCCTCACTTCACTATTCTAAACATTTGAGTTCATCAAAGACAGTTGGGTGGTCTCAAGGAAAGAAAGATTAACTAAAACATAGAATCAGGCGATATCTCAATAATTTAAGAAATTTTCTTTGATGAGAAATTCATTACTAAAATTAGTGAAGTCCTGGAAGAAAGTGGGGCTTACGGAACTAAAAAACCGGTCATGAGATTTGGCCCTTCTGGCGAGCTAATATTTTCTTCTTCACCTTTTTAAGCCTGAAATGGTCCTCCCTTGCCCTTTCGTCAAGCTGCGAATAAATGAACTTGATCTGCTCTTTCAACTCGGGTATTAGGATATTCTCAAGAGCATTAACCCTTCTATTTGTCTTTTGTAGTTCTGCACCAAGCCTTCGAAGTCGGGTTTCTATATCGGCGCTCTGGATCATGAGTTCAACAATTTCCTCAAACCTCTCAGCAGTCTGGTCAATTCGCGCACTTACACCGGTGATCGAATATCCTCTTTCAAGTTCGGTCTTTATCGGTGCCTCTGATTTTCTTATCACTGGAATAGGAACGCCCATTACATGTGTCCCTGAAATATCAACGAGAACCTGCCCTTTAGTAGCAAAAGATACAGATCTTATGACAGACTTACCCTCTACTGCTTCTGCAAGGGCGAGGGCTGCTTGAGCGTCTGCAGTTGCACGCTCTAACCTTAGAGAAAGTTTCATAGTCTCATCAATTATGGGAAGAAACTCACGAAGGAGTGCGTCTCTTTTTTTCTTAAGAAGTTCCATCCCCTGCTCTGCAAGCACAACCTGCTGTTTTCTGAATAATAATTCGCTTCTTGTTGCCTTTACGTTTTCCATTCAAGACCTCTAATTTTCTGTACTACTTGATTTCCAAATAATTAAATGCATTACTTGCCTTGTGTGTCTTCGAGCATGAAATCGTTTCTATGTCGTGCCTTCTTCAGTCTTCACCTCGCCTTTCTGACCGGGATAGTATTTCTTTATGTGCTCCATTTTGATCCTCTTCAACTCGCTCTGCGGCATAATGGAAAGAAGTTCCCAGCCAAGCGCAAGAGTCTCTTCGATATCGCGGTTTTCATCTCCCTGGTTTAAGAAATGTTCCTCAAACTCGTCGGCAAACCTCAAGAAAAGCCTGTCTGTATCCGAGAGTGCTTCCTCGCCGATTATCGCAACAAGTCTTCGCAAATCACACCCTTCAGCGTAAAAAGCATAAAGCTGGTCTGCAACTCCCCTATGGTCCTCCCTTGTTTTCCCGGGTCCAATCCCCTGATTCATCAAACGGGAAAGGCATGGCAAAACATCAATCGGGGGAGATATGTTTTTTCTATGAAGAGCACGTGAAAGAACAATCTGGCCTTCAGTTATGTAACCTGTAAGATCAGCAATAGGATGTGTAATATCGTCATCGGGCATTGTGAGTATTGGAACTTGAGTTATCGAACCCCGCTTGCCCTTTATTCTCCCTGCCCTCTCATAAATGCTTGCAAGGTCGGTATACATATAACCTGGATAACCACGCCTTCCGGGAACCTCCTCGCGTGCAGCAGATATTTCTCTTAAAGCCTCGCAATAGTTGGTCATATCAGTTAGTATCACAAGAACCTGCATGTCATAGTCGAAAGCAAGATATTCGGCAACGGTAAGAGCGCACCTTGGAGTTATAAGACGCTCAACTGTTGGATCTTCAGCAAGATTTAGAAAGAAAACAACTCGCTCAAGAGCGCCAGATTCAGCAAATGAACGCTGGAAAAAGGATGCTTCCCTTCTTGTTATCCCCATAGCTCCAAAGACTATCGCAAATTCTTCCCCTCCCATAACCTTTGCCTGTCTGGTGATTTGGGCAGCAAGCTCATTTCCTGGTAAGCCTGCGCCTGAGAATATTGGAAGCTTCTGGCCACGAACGAGTGTATTTAGTCCATCGATTGCAGAAATTCCTGTCTGGATAAAATCGTTTGGATTGTCACGGGAAAATGGGTTGATTGGAGAGCCTGTGACCTCAAGCTCTTTCTCGGGAAGAACCTTTCCGCCACCATCAATGGGTTCGCCAAGACCGTTCAAGACGCGACCCAAAAGGGAAGTTGAAACGCCAATTTTTATTACCTCTCCCTTAAAGCGAACTGCGCTTTTTACATTCATACCATGGGTTGTCCCGAAAATCTGGACAACTGCAAGGTCCCTGTCAAGCTCTATAACCTGACCGTTACGAACCCTCCCATCGGCAGACTTAATCTCAACCATCTCGCCAAAGGAAACTCCACTTACTCCCTCTACGAACAGCAAAGGTCCGGATATATCCCTGATCGTCCTGTATTCAACGGTTGTAAGTTTGTCCATCTTGCATTCACTCCAACGTCTAATACCTCACAAGTTTCTTTAACTCTGTCTCCATCTCAGCAAAAAGGTCTTCAAGCTTACGAGAAGCCTCTTCCTCGGAAACCTCCTTCATGCGGGCAATCCGCTCGCGGATTGGAATATCCAATATCTCCTTTAGCGGAACACCCTTAACGAGCACCTCCTGGACCAGATCATAATAGCCAACAATTACTTTAAGCATCCGGTACTGTTTTTCGGGGCTACAATAGGCATCGATGTCAGAGAAGGCAAACTGCTGAAGATAATCTTCCCTTAGCATCCTTGCCACTTCTAGGGTGGCTCTTGCAAACTCGGGTAGCGCATCAGGTCCAACAAGCTGAACAATTTCTTCGAGTTCAGCCTCCTTCTGGAGAATCATCATAGCCTTATCGCGAATCTGCCTCCAATCAGGCGCAACATTATCTCCAAACCAATCAGAAATTTGATCCAGATAAAGTGAGTAACTCTTAAGCCATGAAATTGCCGGGAAGTGCCTTCTGTGCGCGAGAGGCGTATCAAGCGCCCAGAAAGCACCCGATATACGGAGCGAATTTTGGGTCATCGGCTCCGAGAAGTCACCTCCAGGTGGTGAGACTGCACCCACAACTGTAATTGATCCAACGCGCTCATCAGAACCAAGACAAACAGCCCTTCCGCACCTCTCATAAAAGTCAGCAAGGCGTGTTGCAAGATATGCTGGATAACCTTCTTCACCTGGCATCTCCTCAAGCCTTCCCGAAACCTCCCTTAATGCTTCTCCCCAGCGAGAAGTGGAATCAGCCATCATGGCCACATCGTATCCCATGTCCCTATAATACTCAGCCATTGTAATTCCCGTGTATATTGATGCTTCTCGCGCGGCAACCGGCATGTTTGAAGTATTTGCAACAAGTATTGTTCTTTTCATTAAGGGCTGACCGGTTTTTCTGTCCTCGAGGCGGGGGAACTCAGTAAGAACTTCAGTCATCTCATTTCCACGCTCTCCACATCCAACATAAATCACAATATCAGCCTGAGCCCACTTTGCAAGAGTCTGCTCTGTTACGGTCTTTCCTGTTCCGAAACCCCCGGGAATTATGCTATAACCCCCTTGAGCAACCGGGAAAAAGGTATCAAGAACGCGAGTTCCAGTTATAAAAGGAACGACCGGGTCAAGTTTGCGAACAACCGGCCGTGGTATCCTTGCTGGCCATTTCTGCATCAACTTGAATTCCTGGCCATCCTCACAAATTGCGACAGTTTCGTCAACACGGAAACTTCCACTCTTGATTTCCGCTATGACCCCTTCCCTGCCTGGTGGAACCATAATAAGATGCCTGATGGTTTCAGTTTCCTCGACGTAACCTAATGCGTCGCCTTCCTTTACCTTAGCGCCAATCTCAACTAGCGGAACGAACTCCCATACTTTCGAGCGATCCAGAGGGTCTGATACAGTCCCGCGCATAATAAAATCTCCGTAGCGCTCTGCAAGATCAACGAGCCGCCTCTGGACGCCATCGAATATCGAGGAGAGCAAGCCAGGTCCGAGCTCAAGAAGAAGAGGCTCACCTGCCGAAACAACCTTCATGCCAACAGTAAGGCCACTTGTATCCTCATAAACCTGTACTACGGCTCTCTCACCTTCGAGCCTTATCACCTCGCCAATAAGTTTCAGGTCGCCAACAAAAGCCACATCATACATCTTCGCACCCGACATACCCTCTGCCTCAACGACAGGCCCAGAAACTCTTGTAATGACTCCCTCTATCAAGTCTTAATCACCTCTTATTTCCTAAGCGTAACATCAAAACCAACAGCCCTGTGAACGAGCCTTGCCAGGAATGCCCTTCTCTCACCAGGAACACTTATCTTCTCCTTAACAGGAAGAGAAACAACTATCGGCTTGTAGGTTGCCTCAATTCGCTCCTTGAGCCTGTAATCAATACTGGAAAGAAATCCCTCGTTTACAGCAAGAATTCCCGTCCCTTCATCGTCAAGAAGCCTTCTAATTTCGTTCCTGGCTTCATCAGGGCCATCTACCTCGCAAACATCAACCCCCGCCAGGCGAAACCCCCTGGCAGTATCCGGGTCTGTGACCACAACAACCTTATACATGAAACCATTCTTTCCTTGCTCTTATGCAGCCCTGGCATCTTCCCTCTCAACAAAGAATAAATCTTTCTCTATCGATGCCTTAGGTCTTTCCATCGTCTTACCTTTTATCAAGATCCTCAAGTTTATTATCTCGTTTTGCTTCAGCCAGATGTAGCCGATTATTACGCCAATTCCAAGGACATCGATATTGCTCATGCTCGCGCCAAGTGAAGTAAGCCCGTGCTCAAGTTCTCGGTCAAAGGCTGCAATATCAACCTCTTCATAGGCGGCAAGCGCTTTCTCGAGAACTCTCCTGTATCCAGGATCAGGATACTCCGCAACAATCCTTGAAACATCTCCTAATTTTGCAAGTTCGAGAAACTTTTCAATTGAGAGCGTTCCCTTAGGTATGCACAGTTCCTTTACCTCATCATCTTCAAGTTTTATCCCTCGTATTCGAACAAGCGTTGAGATGTTTCGCATGTCAAGTTCATTTACAATCATCCTTCTAACAAGTTCAACGTTTGGATCCCTTCGCTTAAGTTGCTCAAGCGAGTCCTGGTAATGGAATTTGTCAAGAGCCAGATCAAGAATCGCAAGGTCTCCCTCTCGCTCCTTGAAACGAGGAAAGGCATCCTTAAGAGGTTCATAATACTTAATCCTGTGCACATCTAATCCTTCAAAAACATCAGCAATCTGGTTCACTTTTGCAAGTTCCTCAAGTATTTCAATTCGAATGTTTCCCACTGGTATCATGGCTGTAACTATTTCAGAAGGAGATGCACCTGCTTTCTTGCCACGCAAGATGGTCTTTATGTTATGCACATCGTACCTGCTGAAAATAATACTTACAAGGCGATGGGGTTCTCCACCAGTGGAATCCTTTATCTTTCTTAAAGTTGCAACAAAATTCACATTCAATGCCTGGTCATAATCTGGTTGTTCCGGATTTAAAAGAATTGCTTCATCAATTTCGCGGCGGTAAACGGTCTGCTCTAATAGAGAGTGAACTGCCTGGATGTCTTCCGCCTCAAGAAGCTGCATGAAAAACTCTCTTGTTAGTAGATGTGCACGCATTCCGCGCACTCGCGCGTTCACATAACCATAATCGGAAAGTTCAACCTTGGCCACGAACTATAACCTCCAGCAAGCCATCAAGAGAAAAGAGCCTTCGACACGTCAAGTCTCAGTCTTTCTCTCGCCTTTTCGAGACGCGACTCAAGTGTATTAAAAACTGTTATATCCCCATCATTGGAACTTGCATAAACGCCGCCCAGAGATTCAAGCGGTTCACCAAAGGAATAACTAACATTCCGCTTATCTAACAATTCTCTGGCAAGCGCCCTATCATCTTCTCTGACTCTTATAACAACATCACGATCACCTAAAACACCGAGACATTCATCAAGAAGAGCCTCGAAGACGCGTGGATATCTCTCGTCGGAATGGAAGTCTCGAAGGCGCTCCTCAGCAATCCTGAATGCCTCCTCAACAACCTCCTCCTGGGCTTTGATTAACCTGTTCTTACCCTTCAAAGTTGCAGAGTAAATGAGGGCAGTAGCCTCACTCTTCAAAGAATCAGATATCCGCTTAAGCTTCAGCCGCTTTTCCCTTGCAGCCTCCCTCTCGGCCTCCGCCTTTATTTCCTTCGCCCGCTCTTGCGCCTCGCTTTTTATCAACTGGATTTTATCTAGCGCTTTTTCTTCGAGCGCCCTGAGGATATCCTCAAGAGCCATTTATTCTCCTTTCACCTATGGAAGGGTTATTAACTATTTCGCCGTCTTCAATCCAGTGATAAGGAAAGCAACAACGAAACCAAGGATAACCATGGTCTCAGGAATTGCGACCATGATAATGGCGCTTCCCACAAGTTCCGGGCGTTCAGCGACCGCTCCTGCCATCGCGGCACCAATACGAGACTGAGCAAGCGCAGTGGCAAATGCGGACATTCCAATTGCAACAGCAGCACTTACAGCAATCAAACCGATTCTTACAGCTTCGCTCACTACTTTTCACCTCCAACTTTCTTAAAAGGCTCATACTTAAATTTTGCCGGCTCAAAGAACTTGCCAAAACTTTCTACAAGATGTAGACGAAGCGAGTGAATAGACGGGCTGAAAACTCCAATAACGATATTCAATGCGTGAAGGAGGATAAAGATAATCACCCCGACAACCAGACCAATCCATCCGCTCTTCCCCATCTCGCTTGCCAATTGATTTGCAACAACGGCCATTATGACCGATGCAAGACCAATGGCGTAAAGTCGAATATAGGAAAAGAGATTCCCCCATGCTACAAATCCTTCCACAAGCCCACCTGCTCCTCCGCCAAATGCAGCGAGTGCAAGTCCACCTACAAAAAGGACTCCGCCAATCACAGTAGCATACACAGGCCACCAGGCAAGACCGAACTTTGCAATGACCATTATTGCCCCGAGAAGTATTGCAAGAAGACCACCTTTTTCAATTGCATGCTTTCTGTTCTTCTCGCGTATTCCATTTATTACACCAATTACAAGTCCTATCCCCATGTGAATAAGGCCTATTATGAGTGAAATCGCAAACATAAGGCCAAATGCTTCGAGGCGGTCGATCGGGTATTTAAGTATGGAGTGCTCGGTTCCAAGGAAATACTTGACGTGTTCAACCCCTCCAACCTCGTAAATTCTCCCAAGCGCCTTCAAGAGAAGGTTTCCAAAAAACTCAAGATAAATCGCGCCAAAGAAAATTGTCCATGCCCCGCTCACAGTCATGACATATCCCGCCATATTTGCAAGGGGCTTATCGTTCCACTTTTTATAAACAACGTAGCCGAGAAGGGTTATAAGAATTCCATACCCCATGTCTCCAACCATAAGCCCAAAAAGGATTGGGAAGAAAATTGCAAAGATAAAAGTCGGATCTATCGTGCCATATTTTGGATACTTCGAAAGCAAATATATCAACTCGAAGTGCCTCACAAATGGATTGTTCCGCAATGCTACAGGAGTCTCCTCCTGTTCCTCTTCCCTTATATCGGTTACTGTCATCACAACCTTGTTTCCAAACTTCTCCGTGAGCGCCTTTTCCATTTCTTTGACTCGAGCCTCAGGCAGCCATCCCGAGATTATGAAAACCTGATCGGTCTGCCCAAACTTTGGCATTGCTTCCATTGTTTGCAATCTGTCGTTTATTGCGTTTCTGGCAGCAACAAGCTTGGTGGTGTATTTCCTGGTGAGTTCATTTAGTCTCTTCTCTATCTCCTCAAGTTCCTGGGGAATTTCGGCAATTCTCGCTCTCACCTTAGCCATAGCTTCATCAATGGGCATTTTTGCGATATCAGACGGTAGTCTCACCTGGTTTACATCCTGAACTGCAAGAAAATCATGAACCTGCTTTAAATACCTTTTGTTAAAAACTACGAGGGCGGCAGTCGATTCCTCGTCTACATCCGCGGATATTATTTCGCATTCTCCTTTAGTGACTTTCGAAATCTCCTCATTCAGGTAACTTAATATCGCCTTGTACTTGCGTTCTATTATCAGGGCTATTGAAGCCATGTCTTCCATTTTGGAAACGCGCGCTGCAAGAGGCTGCACCTTAGCCATTATTGGGGCATATTTCTCAAGGCGGGAAAGTTCAACCATGAGATCAGATTTACGCTCCACAGGGTCTTTTATTTCCCTTGAAATTTCTGAAAGAAGGCGTTCAATTGAGCCAATCATTACCTGAAGATTATCGCTCCAAAGCAGCTTGTATTCGCGCTCCACCTCTTCGCCTGAAACCTCTTCAAGGCCGGTTTTAAGATCGCGAAGCATCTCGGCAACCTTTTCCCTCAGGAGGTTAAGTGATGCCTGGTGCTCGGCAAATTTAGCATCGGGCTCCATCTTCGTGACTCGCTTGCCTTCCATTTTCCCAATTTTTTCAGAAAGATCTTCGATGTGAAGCGTTCCAAGTTCATGGATCAAATCAATTGCATCAAGTGCAACATCCTTAAGCCCAAGTATCTCGACCTTTGCCATCCTCTCTATCATCAGTAACCATCCCCCATAAAAAATTCCTTCCTACAAAGCGGGAAGGACGTATTTCATAATTAGACTTACTGCTTCATCTATGTTTTTCATGCCCTTAACTTTTATCTCCTCTGCTTCCACCTCAATTTCACGCGTAACCTTTTCCGCTTCAATTCGAGCGCGCTCAAGTTCACTCTCTCTCATATCTTCGCCAATTTCAGCCTCTCTTGCCTCTCGCCTGAGTACTGATGCGTCAAGCTTCGCTTCCTCTATCAATCGTTCAGCTTCATGTTCAGCCTTCTTTATCCTTGCCCTGATCTCCTCTTCCTTTGCGACTATCAAGTCGAGCAGTGCCTCAGCATCCACATTATCCATCGAGGATTCTTGATTTCTGTTCTCGTTCTCAACCATAGATGCACCTCGTTTGAGCCATACACAAAAACAGTGCCATCGAGATGGCACCGCACTCCCTTCCAGGCACAATACTTTTTCTTTATTATACCACAGGTATTAAGAACCTATGATGTCAATAGAAGACTATTTACTTGTTATCATGCTTTCAAGGCCCTTTTCCTTAAGCATATTCTTGTAAACATCATAAGCAGGCTTTATGACAGGGAGTAACTTCATAATCTTTGGAATTGGCCCCTTAGCAATTATCTGCCTTCTGGTAAGCGCAACCATCAAGTTTACATTTCCAAGCCAGAACTTGTGGGCTACATCCGCCTTCATCGACATCTCGACCTCCGGCGTAAGACCCTGCGCCGGACCGAGAATAACGCCAATGTCGTTCGGGTCTTTCTTACTTGCATCAAGCCAGATTTCCGCTTCCGGTTCCTCATAGGAAAATCTAATGACCAAACCGCTTGCAGCAAACTTATTTGCAATTTCCTCGTTCTTGGTAAGCTCGTTGAAAAGCCCACCCAAAAGTTCGTACAACTGTTCTGCATCTTTGAACGTTCCCATACTCTACTCCTTTCTCGAATCCCTCGAACCAAAAATCCTTCTATATATTATCCTGAGACCATCAAGTGTTAAAAGGGGGTCCCAGATATCAATAGACCTGCAATGACTTACCACTACTTCTGCAAGTCCTCCCGTTGCGATAACTTTCGCCTCTTCCCCTAATTCGCTCTTGAAGAGTTCGACCATTCTGTCAACCTGACCCGCAGTTCCAAAGACTATTCCAGACTGAATCGATTCCACTGTACTTCTCCCTATTGGATTCGAAGGCGCTGTAAGCTCCACTCTTGAAAGTCTTGCTGCCTGGTGAAATAAAGCATTCGCTGAAATTTCTATTCCTGGTGCAATCGTCCCGCCAAGATATTCTCCCCTACCATTTATTGCATCCCAGGTGGTTGCAGTTCCAAAATCAACTATGATGCATGGCGCCCCATATTTTTCGACAGCAGCGACAGCGTTAACAAGTCTATCAGCTCCAACATCGCGCGGATTTTCGTAAAGAATCGGGATACCGGTATCTGTTTCGCTTGACACAACAAAAGGCTCTAAATTAAGGATATCCCTACCCATGTGAACCAATGCACGTGTCATCTCCGGAACAACAGAAGAAATTATCATTCCATCTATGTCTTTCAGGCTTTTCTGAGAAAAGGCAAGGAAACCAGCAATAGTAAGAGCCATCTCATCAGCAGTTCTTTCTCGCTCAGTTGCTATTCTCCAGTGTTCACAACCTCCGTCATCGAGAAAAACTCCAATTACCGTCTGGGTATTTCCGACATCAATTCCAAGAAGCATCTCTTAAACCCTTTCAATCAACAACTTCACAAACCTCAAGCGAAATATCAATCGCCGGAGAGGAATGAGTAATAAAACCAAGTGAGATATAGTTCATCCCAAGTTTTACATATTCAGGCAGATCATGCGGTTTCAATCCGCCAGAAACCTCGACCTTTGCCTTTCCTCCCACCATAGCCACAGCCTTCTTTATTTCATCCGGCTTCATATTATCAAGCATGATTACATCAACTTGAGCAGCAACTGCCTCTCTTACCTCTGCAAGAGTTGTTGCCTCAACCTCCACTGGATATGTTTCCCCATACTTATTTCTTACCCGCCTGACTGCAAGTTCAATTCCTCCGGCGCAAGTTATATGATTGTCCTTTATTAAGATTCCATCAAAAAGCCCCATCCTGTGATTCTTTCCACCACCGACAGAAACAGCATATTTTTCAAGAACCCTCATCCCTGGAGTTGTCTTTCTCGTGTCCATTATCTCCACTTCATAGGGCTTAGCAAGCTCAACAAGTCTTTGAGTTGTTGTAGCAATCCCGCAAAGCCTTGAAAGAAAATTAAGCGCAGTTCTCTCACCTGAAAGTATATCAAGAATTCTGCCCTGAACATTTCCAATCACATCCCCTTTTCGAGCCCTGAGTCCGTCGGTGATTACCGGCTCGTATTCTGCACCCTGCAACTCGAAAACCTTCGCAGCAATTGGTTGTCCCGCAATCACGCATGCCTCATGACAAACAATCCTTCCACGCCCAGTCTGACTGGAATCGAAGATTGCCTTTGAGGTTATGTCGCCCTCGCTTCCCAAATCCTCGGCAAGTGCAAACCTTATTATCCCGAGTGCCTTTTCCGTTATGTCCATTTTCTCGCCTCTTTCAAATAGTGTGCTTCAAAACAAGGTACTGGATCTTAGAATTGTGAACAAGCCTTGTTTCAACCCTTATTTCCTCATCTTCAAGCTTGATATCGATATGCTTCTTCCAGTTCCAGTCATCAGGCTCGGGAAAGTCTCTCCTCCGGTGGCAACCCCTAGTTTCCTTTCGAAGAATTGCTGCCTTCGTGATAAGCATCCCAACGGTAAACATGCTCTTAAGCTCGAGACTCCGCGCATCGTTTGAATCCATATTAAGCAACGCCCTGTTTGACTCAAAAAAATCAAGCGCTTCATTCAAACCCCGCTCACAGCGCACTATGCCAACAGAATCCTTCATGAGTTCCCTTAAGTTCCCTATCAAAAGCTCACTGTGCACCCTTAATTTCTGCCATTTTCTCTCAAAAGAAATAGCAGGGATTCTAACCTGCGGAAAACCCTTCAGATTCTCTTCAATGTATTTCGCTATTCGCCTTGAAAAAACCAACCCTTCGAGAAGAGAATTCGACGCAAGCCTGTTTGCACCGTGAACGCCCGTGCAGGCTACCTCACCACAGGCAAAAAGCCCTGGGATGTCCGTCTGCCCGTCAAGGTCAGTAACAACTCCTCCACTCATATAGTGCGCTGCAGGAGAAACCGGGATTCTGTTCTTCCTGATATCAATACCCGCTTCAAGGCAATGTTTAAATATTGTTGGAAATTTTCTCAAAATAACATCCTCTTCGATATGGCGAGCATCAAGGTAGAGGTGATTCTTCTGCTGTTCCTTCATCACCTCAAACATTTGAGCAACAACGATGTCTCGAGGAGCAAGGTCGCCCAGCGGATGAATCCCTTCCATTATGCGATTTCCATCAACATCAACAAGAATTGCCCCCTGTCCTCTAATCGCTTCACTTATTAGAAACTTAGGCTCCTCGGGAATATGAAGAGCAGTTGGGTGAAACTGAACAAACTCAACGTCGCTTACCCTTGCGCCAGCACGCAATGCTGCCGCAAGTCCATCCCCTGTTGAAATTGGAGGATTGGTAGTAACGAGATAAGCCATTCCGGCTCCACCTGATGCGAGCACAACAGCCTTAGAGCCTATAACAATTAACTTTTTCCTTACCTTATCTAAGACAAGCGCACCTCTTATCATTCCCCCTTCCACAAGCAGATCAACCAAAAAATACTTTTCAAGCAAACCGACCTTGCCATCCCGTATGATCGCCTTAGCAAGTGCTCTTTCAACTTCTGAACCGGTGGCATCCCCTCTCGCGTGAACAACACGTGCAATGGAGTGACCCCCCTCCTTAGCGAAATCAAGTTTTCCATTCGTCACGTCAAACCTCGCATCATAATCCTTAAGCAACTCGATTACTCTTGAAGGACCTTCCCTAACCAGAACTTCAGTTGCTTCTGGGTCAGAAAGCCCGGCACCAGCCTCAAGGGTATCTTTAATGTGAGATTCGAAACTGTCGTGTTCGTCAAGAACTGTAGCAATTCCCCCCTGAGCATACCTTGTAGTTGATTCCTCTAACCTCGATTTTGTAACCAGAATAACCCTGCAGAACTTCGAAATTGCGCAAGCAGCAGAAAGGCCGGCAACTCCACTGCCCACAACGAGAACATCGCAAGATAGGGAGGGGAGGAGTCTCGTGTCAAACGAAACAGAATACCTTGGAATCATTTTAATTCAAGCATCCTTTCAACAGCGCGAAGTGCCCTGACCCTTATTTCTTCTGGAACTATCACTTTCGGCTCAAGAGTCTGAAGTGCCCACAAAACCTTTGAAAGTGTCGTCAATTTCATGTTAGGGCATAATGGTTCTTTTGCAGGTGGATAAAAATCCTTTTCCGGAACAGCTTTTTTTAATGGATGAATCATTCCGGACTCGGTAGCAACTATAAACTCTTTTGCGCTGGATCGAATTGCTGCATCAACCATACCGGAAGTGCTTTTTATGTGATGGGCAAGTGATAGTACTTCAGGCCTGCACTCCGGATGGGCTATGACTTCTGCCTCCGGATGCTCAGCAAGCGCTTCCTTTATGTCATCAACCATAATCATCTCGTGTGTTGGACAGAATCCCTGCCAGGCAATAATCCTTTTGTCCACATTTGATGCAACATAATCTGCAAGATTTCTGTCCGGGAAAAAAAGCACTTCAGAAAAAGGAACTGACGCAACTACCTCCACTGCATTTGCACTCGTGCAACAGTAATCGCTTTCCGCCTTAACTCGAGCACTTGTATTCACATATGAAACAACGCAAGCGCGAGGATATTCGCGCTTCATCATCAAAACGTCCTCCGCCGTGACCATATCAGCCATTGGGCATCCAGCCCGGATTTCAGGAAGAAGAACTATTTTCTCCGGGTTTAAAATATAGGCGGTCTCTGCCATAAAATGAACACCGCAAAAAACGATGACTTTAGCCTGAGTTTCGCAAGCCTTGCGAGAAAGACCAAGAGAGTCTCCAACGAAATCGGCAATCATGTGAATCTCAGGTCTCTGATAGTTATGGACAAGAATGACGGCGTTTCGCTCTTCTTTTAGTTTCAGAACCTGCTCAGCAATTGCCTCCTCATCAAGCATTTCTTCTATGCAAGAGACTTCTCCAAGATAGGTTTCACGGTAGGCCATTCAAACTCCCGGCTAATAAAATCAAGAACCCCGGATTTCCCCTTAACAGAAATCTTCAACAGTTAGGTGATCCTCGACCATCTCCGGGCGATTTTCCTCGTCAACGAAAATAATCCTTGGGTGGTAATTCTCAATTTCGCCCTCGGGAACCTGAGCAAAAGCAGCAATTATGATTTTGTCTCCCTTATGAACCAGCCTTGCAGCAGCTCCATTCATGCAAATCACTCCGGAGTCTCTCTCACCCTCGATAACATAAGTGACAAGACGATTTCCATTGTCGAGATCCCAGACATGAACCATTTCGTAAGGAGCAAGAGAAGCAAGTTCAATAAGTCTTTTATCGATTGTTATGCTTCCCTCATAGTGAATGTCAGCATCAGTTACTATGGCGCGGTGTATCTTACTTTTGAGCATTGTCCTATAGACAGGAAAATACTTATTGTACATTTATCACCACGTTGTCTATTAATCTTGCCTTTCCCACTCTTGCGGCGACTCCTATTAGAATCTCGCCTTTTAACTTTTCTAATTCCCTCAAGTAGATATTATCACATATAGATATATACTCAAGTCTTACAAGAGGAGCGGAACTAATGACTTTCTCCATCTCTCCTGCTATAACTGAAGAATTCCTTTCGCCGGATTCAATGAGTTTTCTCGCTCTCTCAAGCGATTGATAAAGAACCGTCGCCTGCTTTCTTTCCTCCTCGGATAGGTACGTGTTTCTGCTACTCATTGCAAGTCCGTCTTTCTCCCTAACAGTTGGCACTCCAACGATCTCAATCGGAAAATTCAAGTCTTCAACCATCCTTTTTATGATTAAAAGTTGCTGCGCGTCTTTTTGGCCGAAATAAGCCCTGTTTGCTGGAATGATGTTAAAAAGCTTTGCGCAAACCGTCGCAACTCCCCTGAAATGACCAGGCCTTGAGGCGCCACACATAACTTTTGATAGTTCCTGAACCTCAACGTAAGTTTGAAAACCATGCGGGTACATTGCTTCTCGATTGGGATGGAAAATATAATCAACTCCTTCTTTTTCCGCCATAGAGCAATCTCTCTCAAAATCCCTCGGGTAAGCTTCAAAATCTTCGGCGGGGCCAAACTGGGTTGGATTAACAAAGATACTTACTACAACAATTTCGCATTCGGCTCTGGCGCGTCTCATCAACTCAAGATGACCATCGTGAAAATAACCCATGGTCGGCACAAAACCAACTTTCTTGCCAGAATGTCGCTCGCTAAGAACTATTTCTCTCATTTGAGATGGAACTTCTATTACCCTCATCCTTCCTCCAAAACCCTTCTGATCTCCTCTATTTTATCCTTACTCAAGTTACCTGCATCTTCTATCAGGTGCAAGCCCCAAAGGGATAAGGCTCTGTAAAGAGAAGCAATTCTCTCATCGAGTTTGCGAAGTTCATGAACGTGTTCTCTAATCGTGCCTACATCTCCCCGAGAAAGTGGGCCCGTAAGAGCTCTTGAAGGCCCAAGTTTAGCAATGTTTTCAAGGGTTGATCTTAAAAGAGGAATAAGCGCGCGAAGTGCCTCGCCCTCCCCAATTCCAATGGACTTCAATACTTCAATACTCGCACTTTCAAGCATTACAAATAAGTTACAGGCAATAACAGACGCAGCATGGTATAAGACTCTGTCCTCATCCCGAACGAAAATAACAGAACCTCCAAGTTTGGAAACAAATTTTGTAGCCCAATCCTTTAACTCTTCCTTACAGGTCACCCCAAATGTGGAACCGTAAAGAGAGTCCCTGGCGGCCTTGAAAGAAGGGAATGTTTGAATTGGATGTATGGAAAGTATATCTGCACCTGCCTCTTCGGCACATCTCAAAGGTGAAAGTCCCTTTGCCCCACTCATGTGGATCACTTTTTTGCCATTAAGATCCAGCCCTGTTACAGCCTGACTGCATGCATCCTCTATGGCATCATCCGGTGTTGTTATAAGTATTACATCCGCAGAGGCAAAAACTTCACCCGCAATCTTCGAGATACTCGCACCAGTCTCCTGAGCGAACCTGGCAGCTTCCTCCGCGTTAATGTCAAAAACCGATGTGATTACATCGCCCGAGCGTGAAAGTAAACAGGCAATTTGAGTCCCAACTTTACCAGCGCCTATTACCGCCACACGTACAGGTGATCTCGTCAAATCCATTCACCTTTCCCGACTTTTTGAACATACGGGCTCTCAGGAAGAAAGCAAGCAATATCTGAAAGTTTCCTTCCGTCTGGAAGGGTCACTTCAGGGGCAATCTCTAAGAGAGGTTCAAGAACAAATCTTCTTTCAAGCATTCGTGGGTGTGGGATCGTAAGCGCGGGTTCAGAAATAACTTCATCGCCGAACAGAATTATATCCATGTCAAGCGTTCTTGGACCATATCGAACAATTCTTGTTCTTCCATTCTCTTGCTCAATCCTTTGTAACAAAGACAAAAGTTCCCAGGGCGAAAGGCCTGTCTCGATCTCTATCACTGCATTGAGAAACTCCGGCTGATCCCCAACTTCCAAGGGTTCAGTTCGATAAATGGACGAAACTTTTGAAACTTGAACATTTGGAGAGCGTGAAAGGGCAATTACGGCATTAGTAAGGTAGCTCTTGCGGTCTCCAAGATTGGAACCTACTGAAACGAAAGAACGCGTCACTCAAAAACCCTTTCTCCCCTTGAAGCAACGCGACCTCTTGTAACGGTCACACCAACATAGCCAACCTCAACCGGCATCCATGGAGAGGTTTTCTTTACCTGAACCTTAATCCTTTGAATTGGTTCAATCTCCATGAGGCTTTCAGCAATCTTCGATGCAAGAGTTTCCAGTAAATTGTAACTTGTCTCCTTCACAATTTTCGATGTCTTTTCAGCGATAAAGGAATAATCAACTGTCTTGGTTAAGTCATCGCTTCTGATTGCTTCTTCCGCGTCAATGTCAATGTCCAGATCTATGAGGAATTCCTGCTCTCTTTCCTTCTCCTCAATTCTTACGCCATGCTTTGCAAAAACTCTAATGTTTCTTATGGATATTCTGTCGAGCGGCAACCCCGGCATATCGCCTCCTATAGCTTACGGCATTTGCCCGAAAGTGCATCTGCCATTTTTGTAACTTCAAGCATTTCTCTTACATCATGAACCCTCACCATATCAACTCCTCTTGATATAGCAAAAGCAATGGTCGCGGCCGATCCTAACATCCTCTCTTCGGTTGGCTTTCCAAGGACATCACCAATAAACCTCTTACGCGAAGGACCAAGAAGAATCGGGAAACCAAGAGAGCGAAACTCCTCAATCCTTCTTATTATTTCAAGATTATGCTCAAGATTCTTGCCAAATCCAATCCCTGGATCAATTATGATTTTCCCTGCATCAACTCCTTTGGATATTGCAAATGATGTGCGTTCCCTAAAGAATCTACAGATATCCCTTACGACATCTTCGTATCGAGGATTATCCTGCATGTCCTTCGGAGTTCCCTGCATGTGCATGATTACAATCGCAGCCCCAGAATCCCTCACCACATCTACCATGCGCTCGTCAAACCTCAAACCGCTTACGTCATTGATGATTGAAGCGCCAGCATCTACCGCCCTTCGTGCTACTTCAGCCTTGGTCGTGTCAATTGAAATCGGCACACCAAGTTCTGATGCAATCGCTTCGACCAGAGGAATTGTTCGCCTCAATTCCTCCTTCAAGTCAACTGGCTCAGACCCAGGCCTTGTTGACTCACCTCCGACATCAATTACATCAACACCCGCCTCTGCCATCTGGCGCGCATGACCAAGAGCCACCCTGTATTCCATGAAGCGGCCTCCATCGGAAAAAGAATCCGGCGTAACATTAATAATCCCCATCACAATCGTTCTCTCTCCGAATCTAAGCAAATGACGCCCGCATGGCATCTCTCTTTTTGGATTTGAATCTGAAACAACACCAAGCAATTCTTTAATTTCCGACGAGAGTCTTCGAAGGCCAAATGGCTGAAGCGCAAGGTTCTTTGCAGCCTTTTCTAACTGTGCCCGGGTTCCCATCATAATTACCCTTACTTTTTCACTCCCGCCAAGGATTGCACTTCTTGGGGTCGCGCACTCCCCGCCATTCGAAAGCATGACTTGCTTTATGATTCCGGCAGCAGGCGCACTCACATTTTCTATTGATATAAGGAAATGATTTGCCTTCTTGCCCATTATGGAGACACCCATCTTGTCGCAACCAAGTTCAAAAAGTATCCGATGAGCATCATCCAAATCCTCCACCCTTAGAAGCGTTGGATTGAATCCCACGAAGTTACCACCTTCTGACATGGAATTTACACCTAACCTAAGTTTTCTCTCTTATCAGAGACATCGCCTCTGCGCGTGCAGCAGCGCTTGAATAGAAAAGCCCTCTTACAGCCGAGGTAACGGTTATTGTGCCCGGCTTTTTTACACCTCTCATCGACATACAAAGATGCTCTGCTTCTATCACCACAAGAACTCCAAGTGCGTCTAAGCCTTTCATGAGCGTGTCAGCAATTTGAGTCGTGAGACGTTCCTGAACTTGAAGTTTTTTGGAAAGCACATCAACCACTCTTGCAAGCTTGCTAATCCCGGTTATCTGCCCGGATTGACCGGGAACATAGGCGACATGGGCTTTCCCGATAAAAGGCATAAGGTGATGTTCGCACACAGAATAAAGGGGTATATCCTTAACAATTATCATCTCCTCGTGTTCTTCAGCAAACCGGGCTTCGAGTATCTTTTCTGGCTCAACACCCATCCCTGATAATATTTCCTCATACATTCTTGCAACTCTTGAGGGCGTCCCTTTTAACCCCTCGCGTGAAGGATCCTCTCCAATCGCCTCAAGAATCATCTTGACTGCCTGCTCTATCTTTTCTTTTTCCAATTCGCAACCTCCAGGTCAAGATCCCTACGATCCACTCTGCTTTCAAATCAAGCACCCCTGTGAACCTATAGCGAAACTTTTCACAACGCTTTATATTTTGCCAGAAAAACCTTTCAAAAGTAAAAGCAATTAATATCCTAACCCGTAAGGAAGATGAAGAATAGTATCACAGACCGGAAATAGAGGGAATATCATATGCCGCTCACCAGAGTAGCAAAACAATGGCTTGACCTTTCAATAAAAACTCTGCAGGTGGAGAGCCATAAATCTCAAAGCAAAATTCAAGAGTAACTCAATCCGAATGTCTTACTCAGGCTGCGTTTGAGGCTTTGGAGCAGGCCTTGGTTTTGAACGCCGAACGCGCTGGGGGGCTCCCGTTACTCCCTGTCCAGCTTCCCCGCTATCTCCGACTTCCTCAGCGCGCTTCCTTTCAAGGTATTTTTTATATGCGACCTGAGGTTCATCTCCAAGAAGTTCGATCAGTTCTTCTTTGTCAATAGTTTCCCTGTCAACAAGAATTTTTGCTATCATGTCAAGTCTTGAGCGCTGTGCCTCGAGAATTCTCCGGGCTTCCTGATGGGCTTCGTCAACCAGTCTGTGCACTTCCTGGTCTATCTGGAATGCTACCTCATCAGAATAGTTTGGTTCAGCAACAAAATCCCTGCCAAGGAAAACCTGCTCCTGCTTATGTCCAAGAGTAATAGGACCAAGCTTCTCGCTCATGCCGTACTCCATGACCATCTGCCTTGCTATCTTTGTAGCTCTCTCGATGTCGTTCTGGTCTCCGGTGGTGATGTCGCCGAAAACCAGCTCCTCGGCCACCCTCCCGCCAAGGAGCATTGCAAGTTCATCAACAAGTTCTGACTTCGTTACCAGGTACCTGTCTTCTGTTGGAAGGGTGAGAGTATAACCAAGTGATCTACCCCGGGGAATAATTGAAATCTTGTGAACCGGGTCAGCATTCGGAAGAGTATGAGCAACGATTGCATGGCCCGCTTCGTGATATGCGATGATCTCCTTCTCCCTGTCACTTATGAGGCGGGTTTTCTTCTCAGGGCCAGCAACAACTCTGTCTATTGCCTCCTCCATCTCCTCCATGTCTATTAGTTTCTTGCCATGCCTCGCAGAAAGAAGTGCTGCCTCGTTTACCATGTTTGCAAGATCCGCCCCTGTGAAGCCCGGGGTTCTCCTTGCAAGAACATCAATATCTATTTCTGGTGAAAGGGGTTTCCCCCTGGTATGGACTCTAAGTATTGCTTTTCTTCCTTCAAGGTCAGGCCTGTCAACTACAATCTGCCTGTCGAATCTTCCGGGTCTAAGTAGAGCCGGGTCAAGAATATCAGGCCTGTTTGTCGCAGCAATAAGTATTACACCAGCCTTGATATCAAAGCCGTCCATCTCAACCAGAAGCTGGTTAAGCGTCTGCTCCCTTTCGTCGTGACCGCCACCGAGTCCTGCCCCTCTGTGACGGCCCACAGCATCGATTTCGTCCATGAAGATTATGCATGGAGCATTTGATTTTGCCTGCTCAAAAAGATCCCTTACACGAGCTGCGCCAACTCCAACGAACATCTCAACAAAATCCGAACCTGAAATTGAGAAGAATGGAACTCCCGCTTCCCCAGCAACTGCTCTCGCAAGCAAAGTCTTTCCCGAACCAGGCGGCCCATATAATAAAACCCCCTTGGGAATTTTTGCACCAAGAGCCTGGAACTTTGCAGGATTCTCGAGGAATTCCTTTATCTCCATCAGTTCCTCTACAGCCTCATCAACTCCTGCGACATCCTGGAAAGTCACTTTTGGCATGTCCTTGGTTATCTGCTTTGCCCTGCTCTTACCAAAGGACATGACCCTGTTCCCACCACCCTGCATCTGTTGCATGAAGAAAAGAATGAGGCCTATCATAAGCAGAACAGGAAGAATGTTTATGATTATCCCAAGGACGCTTGCACCTGTCTGAGGATCAACCTCCACCTTAACATCTTTTTTCGCAAGAGTCGCCATAATGTCATAGTTCACGGGGAATGCTGATTTGAAATTCTTTTTGTTGCGAAGTGTGAAGTCTATTTTCTGATCTCGGTTATAGATTTTCACATAAGAAACATCATCCTTATTGAGTTGCTCAAGGAAATAGGTGAAATCCCTTTCCTTTGGTGGCTCGCGCCATGGAGGATTCATTATTAACAAAACCACCAGCACAAAAACAACGAGCCAGAATATTGCTGTCTTTCCATACTTTTTCATAAGATTTCCAACCTTTAAAAACTAATATGAGGGAAAATTTTTCCCTTAACTAAATTTTAGCACAAACTTTTTCTAATAACTCTTCTTAAGGGTTTATGAAAAACCACCCTTTCGCAAAGTCTGAGGAAATACAACTCAAACTTCCCTACAACCATATCGGCTAACAGGTTCGCATAAATTAACCCTTAATCCCAAAGCCTCATATCTTTAAAAGATTAAGCTTAAATTCCTTAAGGGTATTGATGTGCCTTTTAGCGATTTGAAAAAGGTATGACAATAAAAGTACCTTTCGAGCCAAAACTTACTTCTTAATCCTTGCAATGTACGGAAGGTTTCTGAACTCTTGAGCGCAATCGAGCCCGTATCCAACAACAAAAAAATCGGGAATGCAAAATCCCTCGTATTTTACAGGTATTTCAATTTTGTTTGCTTCCCTTTTGTTGAGAAGGGCACAAACTTCAAGAGAGGAAGGATTTCTCGCCTTCAAGTTTGCAAGAACGTAATTCAGGGTAAGGCCAGTATCGATTATGTCCTCGACAAGCAAAACATCAAGACCTTCGATATCGGTATCCAGATCTTTAATTATTCTCACAACTCCAGATGTCTTCGTTGCCATTCCATATGACGCAATTGCCATAAAATCGATTTTCAAAGGTATATCAAGTTCTCTCACGAGATCGGCAAGAAAAACAAAGGCACCTTTCAATATGCCAACCGCAAGGAGATTCTTACCGCGATAATCCCTGTTAATCTCCTCTGCAAGTTCCTTCACACGAGCCCTTATTCTTTCCTCGTCAAAAATTACCTCATCGATCTGGACCACTCCTAAATCACCCCTTGCTGGAATCAATCAATCCTTTTTGAATAATATTGTTTTTTCGGTATCACCCTCAACCGTAGAGCCTCTTTGTCTCCAGGCTCAAGTTTGAATCTTTCATCAAGCCTCATTCCAACAACCCAGACTATATCCCCCCCAGAAAGCAAAATCCTAACCTTTTTTCTTTCGCTCTTTGGCACCTTAGCATCTATTAAAAACTGACTAACCTTTTTCATCCCTGGAGCACCAAGAGGACGAAATGAATCCCCGGGCTTTACAGGTCTTATTTCAAGCGGAAACGATGTGTCTTTCCTTACATATTCAGTATTTCTTTCCTTCCCAATTCTTATACGATCAAGTTCCACAATCGATGCATCAATAACCGCATCCGTCCCAGGCACCTCAACACTTCCTGGTTCATCCAAAAAAACAGAAGTGGGAGAAACGCAGATTTCCTTTTTTCGAAAAACAACTTCATTGTATTCCCTTTCAACCAAAATTCCTTCCGGAAGCTCTACTCTCGCCCCGGTTTCTCCATGGAAAACCTTATCAAGTATGTCCCTTACATGAGCCCAGAGAAGAGGAGGGCTATCCGGCGCAACATGGTGCCAGGCGTCACGAAGGATGCGCCTTTTTATAGCCTCGTGTTCTTTCATGAATGAATCGGCCGAGATTCTGACTGTATCGCCTGAAACGCTTGCATTCCTTCCGAAAGCCTCAAGCGTCCGCTCGGTCATATAATCCCTGTCGGCAGAAAGAGCCTCTATTTCTCGAAGAATTGTTTCTTTGAAAGAAGGTCCAAATTCGCCCTCAAGATAAGGAATAATTCTTCCTCTTATTCTATTCCTGAGAAAGGTAACGTCTAAATTTGATGAATCATATCTTGGTTTAACGCATTTTACTTTCAGATAATCTTCAACTTCGGAGCGCCAAACCCTTATAAGTGGTCTAACTATTTTCCCGGAAACCGCCTTCATCGAAGCAAGCCCATCAAGTCCAGCCCCCTTAAAAGCACGCATAAGGAAAGTTTCAACCTGATCGTCTGCTGTGTGACCAAGAGCAATCTTTCCCGCGCCAACTCTCTTTGCGCACTCATGTAGAAGATCAAGCCTTATTCTTCGGGCAACATCTTCCGGAGAACTACCACTTTTAATGGCCGCACCAACATCCCTTCGCTCCAGGATAAATTCGATGCCAAGTCTTGAAGCAAATTCTTCCACAAAGAGTGCATCCTGTCTCGACTCACCGCCTCTTAGCATGTGATCAAGGTGAAAAACTGCAAGCTCAATTCCAAGCATTGAGGCCTTTGAGTGGAGAAACAAAAGAAGAGCGGTAGAATCGGGACCGCCGGATACCGCAACAATAACACGTTCCCCGCGCTCAAAGATTGAATACTCACTGATCGTTTTCAATGCTTTCTTCTCAAGGGCATGTAAATCTTCCATTGCAAAATATCCTGATCTTCAAACCTTACCTCAAATTTAAACTATTTGTTCCCTAATTTTCTTACTTCCTTGAAACATCATCTTTCAACCTCCCACCTATGAATCCTTCACCCGCCCTTGTCTCCATATCAACACCCAGAGGGCGACTTAAGCCGGCAAGATCCATTAGCCATGATTCAGCCTCGGCACCCTTCATAACCACAGGCCTGCAATTCGATATCCTTGCTGGAAAAATTTTTGCCTGTACGAGGCCATCAGGTGAAAGGAGGGCAGTGAGAATAACAGTTTTTGAAGAAATTTCTCTTGGTGGACTGAAAACGAAATTCCCAAGGCTATAGGAAATGAGCCGCCCCTTGTATAGTTCGAAACCCTGAACAACATGAGGATGATGCCCGAGAACAAGATCAGCACCGGAGTCAACTGCAAGGTGTGCAAGTTCTCTTTGCGCCGCACCTGGAGATCTTGCAAGTTCTATTCCCCAGTGGAAAGAGGCAACGACGTAGTTCGACGATTTCTTAGCCTCCATTATTGTCCTTGCAACCATTTCAGTATTATAAGTTGTAGCAACACCAGGTGTTGAATTTCGAGCAGCCCAACCTGCAGGGACAACCCATGTGAAAGCCACGAAAGCGACCCTCACGCCGTGGCTCTCAAGATAGCAAGGTTGGTATGCTTCTGCAGAATTCATGCCAGCACCGCATCTTGAAATACCTTCTGCATCCAATCCCTCAATTGTTTCACTAAGAGCCTTATCCCCGTAATCTTTAGCGTGATTGTTTGCAAGGGAAACGACATCTATTCCACCAATTTTGAGCGCTCGAGCCGAGTCCGGGGGGCCTCTGAATGTGAATTCCTTTCCGGGCTCCGGATATCCCGAAGAGGCAATACAGCACTCTAAGTTCACAAAAGTAAAATCCGCATTAGTTAGAGCTTCTTGAACCGCACTAAAAGGATATTCAAGCCCATAACGTGAAAGGTAGGGGGTGACCCCACCACCAAAGTTCACATCACCTCCTGCAGATACAGTCACGCATTTCTCGACCTGTTTTTTGAAACCGACTAAATCAAAATCGAAATCCTTATGCGCTTCACTTTGACTCTTTTGTTTGCAACCCGAATCGGAAATTAAGAGTATTAAAGTGATAAGAAAAAGAGAAATCAAAAAGATAATTCTTCGAACGTTCCTTTTACAGTATTTCCCGCATAAAACCATCATCCGAACACACTTTCCGAACCTTCAAAAAACAAAAATCAATTCTGGAAACCCAAAAAGTGGCAACCAATCAAACTGACAAGAGATTTTAACTTTCCAAGAAAACGTTCATCCGCGAGGAATTGTGAAAAGGAAAATAGAACCTCCTCCCTCCCTCGGTTCGTGCCAGACTTTTCCGCCATGCGCATTTACTATTTCCCTTGCTATATACAAACCAAGCCCTATCCCAGGTATGGAATGGTGAAGGGCATCTGTAACCTGATAAAACCTGTCAAATATTTTCTCTCTATCCGCCTCTGGCACCCCCGGGCCCCTGTCAAGGACTGAAAACACAAACTTTTCATTCTCTTTCTTAAGCTCAACCTCTATTAGCGAAGAGCGAGGAGAAAATTTCGCAGCGTTCTCAAGTATTATGGAAAGAACCTGGGTAATCTTGTCCGGGTCTGCCTGTATTTTCCCAATGCCTTCCTCTATCTTAACCTTCACCTCATTGTCGAAACCCATGACCTTGAGGTCTTCAATCGCAGTATCAATAATGGATTTTGGCTCAACCTCCTTTGTCTCAACAATAACCCTTCCCTCTTCAATCTTTGAGATGTCCATTAACTCGTCAACCAGATGAGTAAGGCGCGTTGTTGAGCCATCTATGTCATCGAGTATCTCGTAGACCATATCCTTTGACATTTGCTCCATGTACTCGACAAGAGTATTCGCATACCCCTTTATTACTGTGATTGGATGTCTTAACTCGTGAGATGCAACAATGAGAAAATGTCTGAGTCTGTCAGCCCTTTCCTTCAAATCAAGTTCATATTCCTTTTCCTTTGTGATATCTGCAAGTGAAACTACCAGAGATGAGGTGCCCGGAAGTTGTGCCATAGTTCCAAGTGCATAGGTTTTTCTGCCTTCTTCTCCTATAATTGTGAACTCATGATATAGCAATTCATCTGAACCTTTAAGAAGAGCACCATCACGGCATTGCTCAAAAACCTTTTCATCCTCGGGTGGCAGGAAATCGGTGAACTTGTATTTTCCTTGAAGCTCCGTTGACTTCTTTCCAACCATGCGCTCAAACTCCCTGTTTGCAACCTGAAGAGTGCCATCTTCAGAAACGATGCACATTGCTGATCTTGTTGATTCGAAAACAGTCCGGTATCTCTCCTCGGACTGCTTTAGTGCCCGTTCTGCTTCCCTTCTCTCGGTTATATCTATCCCGGTTAGAATCACATATTCCGGTTTTTTACCATCACCCCCAAGAGTTGATCCCGACCATGAAATGAGCCTTCTCCTACCATCTTTCGTTAACAAGTTGCCCTCAAATTCAATCGCCTGAACACCAGAGCCAAGCCTCTCAAGGACAAACCCAACCTGATTTCTTTCATCCTTAGGTACAAGAATGTTTACAAGGTAGGAACCCCTCAACTCATCAAGCCTGAAACCTGTGGTCTCCTCACAAGTCTTGTTGAAAAGTATTATTCTTCCATCAAGGCTTAAGACAACCACAAGGGCGCGGGTGGTGTCCAGAACCGCCATGATAAAGTCACGATCTTTCTTTTGCGCTTCCTCGGCTAAGATTCGCTCGGTTACGTCTCTTGCGTTTATAACAACATTCGCTTCGCCAGTATCCTCGAGAACTCCATTTAATATAGCCTCAATATTTCTCCAGGTTTCGTTCTTGTGGTGCAATCGAAGCATTGCCTTTGTTGATGAACCGGGATTCCTTAAGGCAAATTTTTGTGCCTCCTCCAAAACCTTTGCATCTTCCACGTGCACGAAGTCCAAAAGATTTCTATCCCAGACATCCATTCTCCTGTATCCAAGCACACGCTGGATCGAAGGGGTCGCATAAGTTATTGTGCCTGTTGAGTTAACAATCAGGATAATGTCCGATGTATTTTCTATCAATCTGCGGAAATGCCTCTCGCTGCGTCTTAGATTTTCCTCTGCAGCCCTCCTCTTCTCCTCCCTTTCAAAAGCTTCAAGCGCAAGTGATAGACTCCTTGCAATAGCGCCAAGTATTCTCGCTTTTTCAGAGTCGAAGAAATTCTTCTCGCCAGAGTACAGGGTTAAGACACCAATTGCCCTTTCCTCCACAGTAAGAGGGAGAGCAAGGCATGAAGCATATCCTCTCTCACCCGCTTCCTTTCTCGAAACTACGAAAGTTGGGTCTTTCTCAATGTCATTGCACATAACAGCGCGATTCTCCCTCACGGCAGTCCCAACAGGACCAATCCCTTCGGGAATCTCAAGGATAGAAAACCTTACAGTATCAAGATAACCTTCATCCCGTCCAAATCTTGCAACAGGTTTTACCAACTGTTCGGATTCATCAACAAC